>WNEY01005088.1_pt1 | contig 10136 bp, 9 predicted proteins | sample 5400531 | NCBI WGS metagenome assembly WNEY01 (sample SAMN13153338, study PRJNA577476) | soil metagenome | isolation source: 200 cm saprolite under Douglas fir tree site 1 | place: USA:California | collected 2015-04-18
CCTTCATACCTCGCGGCCACGCACTTTCGGTACGCGGCGACGGCGGTCCTCCTCGATGGCACGACCGTGGAAGCGGACTACGTCAACCTCGGAACGACCATCCTTCGCGGCACCGCGTCGGACGGCCGGATCGAGATCCCGTGGCACGAGATCGAGACCCTGCGCTTCGTGCGCTGAAGGAGGTGGTTATCGTGGAAACCCTGCGACGGATCTTCAAAGAGGAGCGCGGTACCGCAGTCCTGCTCGCGCTCGGATTCATGATCTTCCTTCTCGCCATGGGTGGCATCGCGATCGACGTCGCCTACCAGATGACGGCCACCGGCGAGCTGCAGCGGAGCATGGAAGCGGCGGCGCTCGCCGGCGCCGGGAAGCTCGGATTCAACGACACGGTCTTCCCGGGCGTGAGAACGGCGGCAATCGCGTATGCGGCCCTGAATCCGTACCACAACGCCTTCGGCAACCTGATCAACCTCGACCCGAACCCCTCGAACGCGCCGAACGGCGACATCGTGCTCGGCGTCTGGAACGCTGGATCGTTCACGCCTTCGCTCGACGGGACCGTCGTCAACGCGGTCCGGTGCCAGTCGGCCGCGAACGTTCAGACCTCCTTTCTGCGGGTGCTCGGTTTCCAGACACTGCCCGTCTCGGCGCAGGCGATCGCGATCGCGAACCCGCCCGCCAACCCGCCGCCGACAGGCTGCATGTTCCCGATCGGCCTCAGCTCGTGCTCCTTCGGGGGTAACACCTCGGCCGGATGCGGCGCGACGGTGACGTTCATCTCGAGCAGTGATTCCTCGGCGGTCGGCGCCAACACCGCCGCCTGGATCAGCATGCTGCCGACGTGCGCCACCTCCGGTGGCGGGCCCTGTGCAGACAACCTCAACTCGCCGAGCGTTGCGGCCGCGGTCGACGCCGCCGGCTCCGGCCAGTGCCCGGCCAGCACGCTTCACACCGGGACGTCGGAAGTCCAGACGACCAACGGCATGGTCGCCTCCGTCTACAACAACCACCTGATCCCGTCGTTCATCCAGAAGTACAATGCTTCGGACCAGCTCGTGGTCAAGAAGGGCGACGGCTCCGATTCCTACGTGGGCAAGGGATGGGAAGTCTACGTGCCGGTCATCCAGACACCTGGCGGATGCCCGCCCGGCGCCATCAACGGCGCGGAGCAAGTCGTCGGCTTCACCCGCTTCGTGATCACCCAGGTCCGCAACAACAACGGCGACTGCGCCGTGGCGAACCATTGGAATCCGAATCCATGGGACAGCAAGTGCTTCACGAACAAAAACGGGACGGCGACCAGCCTGACTCCCGGTGACACCGGCGCGCGGGGCGTCTACGGCTATTACGACTGCACGTATTATTCGTCGCCGCCTGTCCCGACGCCCGTTCCGCGTACGGCGCTCGCGACGCGCCTGCGCCTCGTGAAGACGTACTAGCGGGTCGACCCCGTGCCCAGCCGCCGTCCGAGCCCGCGGACGACGAACGTCAGACCGTCTTCGGTCCTGGTGTCCCTGGCGCTTCATGCGAGCGCCCTCACGTTCCTCGTGAGCGCGACCGTCCTGCCACAGGGGCCGCTGTTCATCGAGGTGTTTCAGGCGGAAGACCCCTTGTCGCGGCCATCGTCGTTCGACGAAGGTGCGCCCAGCCGAGCGCGGGCGGCGCGCCCCCAGATCACCGCTCCTCGTGTGGAGCCGCGTGTGGCGCCACCGACGGCGAGGCCTGCGGCGGGGCTCTCCACCGCGCGAGGCGATGCGGCGCAGAAGCCACGCACTCTACCCCTCGTCGAGCCGCCGCTAGCCGCGCCGCCCAGCCCGGTGCCCGACGCTTCACCGCCACCGAGCCCCGCCCACCCATCTGTCCTGCCCCTACCTGCCGCGCCGGCCGTCACTGAACCCTCCACCGCCTCGGTGGTCGCACTCCCTCCTCGCGAAAGCGCTCCAGCGCCTCCCAGAGCGCCGGCGCCTGCTAGTCTGAGTGCGCGAGCTCCGGAGCCGCTGCAGCGACTCGCCGAGTCCATCACGCCTGCCGCGCCACTACCTTCCGTCCCAGCCTCTTCCGTCCCGGCTTCGCGAGCGGTTCCACCGAGCCCGGCGCCTCTTGTCGAGCCGGCACGAACTCTACCCCCGGTGGAGACGGCCGTTCCACCTGCACCTGCAGCCAAGCCACCTTCGGTCCCTGCCCAAGAGATCGACACGGCGGGCGAACTGCCGGTCGCACCTCCTCTGAGCGCGCAGCCGTCCGGCAATGCGAGTACGCGCGGGGAGACCGCGCCGTCCGCCGTCGCCGCGCCGGCGCTACCTGCCCAGGCACCTGTCGCCCTGCCGCCCGTGCGAGATCCCGTCCGCCCTATAGCGAGCGACGCGTCAGGTGCGTCGGCGCCTCAGCGCCCGGCCGTTATACCCCAGGCGACTGCATTGACACCGGCTGCGACCGCCGCTCCTGCTGCGGCCACGCTGACGCGGTCCGACATGTCGGCCCCGGCAGCCGGACCTCCGGTGGGAGCGACATCGGAAGTGTCGGTGCCGGCAGCTGGAGGACAGGCCGCCGCGACACCGGGCGTGTCAGCGAGAGCCAGCTCGGGCGGCGCTTCCGCGCCTGCCACGGCGAGCGGAGCCCGTACACCGGCGCCTTCGGTCAGCCCGCCGGCCTCGACCGAGAGCGGCATCGCAGCGCCGCTCCCTCAGGGGGGAGCCGCAAGCGGACAGTCTACCCTCGACAGCGTTGCTGGTACGGCGACCGAGGTTTCCGGTGACCGAGGCGCCGCCGACGCTCGGAGCGCGAAGCCGGACGAGGTACTTCGCGCTCAAAACCTCCCCAAACGCTTGCCGACGGGAATCACCATCAGCGCGCCCGCCGACGGCTACCGCCTTGGTCCCGAGGATCCTCCGGTGGTCGTTGTCCAGGGGGACGTCGAGGATCCGAGCGCGACGCAGGTCTCTCTCGTCGTGAACGGCCGGCGGGTGCGCGTCCCCGTAGCGGACCGCCGCTTCCGTGATGTCGTGCCCGTGCTCGAGCCGTCGGTGCGGCTCCGGGCAGAGGGCACGACCGGCGATCCGCCGGGACAGAGCAGCACGATCACGGTGCACGGCGCGCCGTCCACGGCCCCGGCATTGGTGCTCGTGCTCGATGCGCCGGCGCCGTCATCGCCCCCCATCGACGTAGGAGCGAGCTGGCGCTCGAGTGCGGCGCGCGTCGACGTCCCGAGGTATCCCGTCGCGCTCAAATCCATCGCGCCCGGCCCCGCGATGCCGAGCGCCGTGTTCTACGCGCGAGGTCTTCAGGCTGGCGTGTACACGCTCGCGCTGCGCTTCGAGGCCGGCGGCGCCGGAGTGCCGGCGGCCGGGACGCTCTATCTGCTACGAGACGGGCAGCTCTCCGTGCGACCTCTCAACACCACTCCGGCGAACGGATTCCGACGCGTCCTGGTGCGACTGCTGATGCCGTACGGCGTGCTCTGGGATCAGGAGGACTGGTTCACGGGGCAGAGCCAGAACGCCGAGACGGTGACGAAGTTTCGTTTTCCGGACGGCGTGAGCTGGATCGAGCGAAAGGTGGATCTCGCGCGGTGAAGACGGCTCCGCTACCGTTTCTGCTCGAGATGCAGAACCCTGATGGCGGCTGGCCTTCGCACCCCGGGCGGTCGAGCAACACGGAGGCGACGGCGTTCGCGGTGCTGGCGCTCCGCGCGCTCGCCGCCGGCGACGCGACGCGCGCCGGAGAGCGCGGCCTGCGATGGCTTTCCGACCGGCAGCGCCCGGATGGAAGCTGGGCGTTCAGCGCGCCGGTGCCCGAGGCATCGTGGGCCACGGGGATCGCCACGCTCGCCATGCTCGGCCAGGATCGCGACCGAGCAAGCTCCAGTGCGGGCTGGCTGCTGGGGCAGCAAGGGCGCTCGCTCGGCTGGCACCTTTCACTCCTCTACCGGGTTGCCCCGAGCCTCTTGCCGGTGCGGCTGAATCCCGACCTCAAGGGCTGGCCGTGGCGGTCGCACGCGACTGGCTTCGTGGAGCCGACCGCGTACGCCCTGATCGCCCTGAAGAAGCTGCGCCCGCACGCCGACACGCGGGCCGAGGCCCGCATCCAGGAAGCGGAGGCGATGCTGTACGACCGGATGTGTCCCAACGGCGGCTGGAACTACGGCAACTCCGTCGTGCTCGGTGTCGACCTTCCACCCTACGCCGACGTCACCGCCCTCACGCTCATCGCCCTCCAGGATTACCGGGGAAGCGAGCCGAACGTTGTCAGCGTCGCAGCCCTTCGTCGGATGCTTGCGGAGGTCGATTCGAGCCTCGCGCTCGCGTGGGCGACGCTCTGCCTGTCGCTGTACGGAGAGGACACCGAAAGCTTGCAACGGCGACTCGAACGGCGCTATCGCGAGCGGCCGTTCCTGGTCGACACCAGGTCGCTGGCGCTCACCCTTCTCGCGCTCGCGAGGTCGACGGTCTTCCGCCTGTGAGACTCGATCGTCGGCGGTTCCTCGCGGGTGCGCTTGCGACGCCGCTGCTATCGCTGTCGACCGGCTGCTCGTCACCGGCCCCGCGCTGGGAGCGAGCGGCGGCGAGGCAGCCGAAGGAGTCGCGCGTGGCGATTCTGGAGGCGCGCGACTACGCGGCCCCGCTCGCCGAGATCGTGCGCCGGGGTCTCAACCTCTTCGACCTGCCCGTCCGCGGCAGAACAGTCGTACTCAAACCGAACTTCGTCGAGTACGACAACGCCGGTGTCATCAATACCCATCCACGCGTCGTGGCGGCAGCCGTCGACGCGTTCAGAACGCTGGGCGCGCGCCACGTCATCGTGGGCGAGGGGCCGGGCCACCAGCGGGACACCGAGCACATCGTGGCGGCCTCGGGGCTGGCGGCCGTTCTCGAGGAGTACGGGGCTCCCTACGTCGACCTGAACTACGATGATCCCCGTCGCCTCCCGCTCCTGAGTCACTACACGGCGCTCGGACATCTGTATTTCCCCGAGACGGTCCTGAACGCCGATCTCATCGTCTCCATGCCGAAGCTCAAGACGCATCACTGGGCGGGCGTGACGCTGTCGATGAAGAACTTCTTCGGTCTCGTTCCGGGCTCGGTCTACGGCTGGCCCAAGAACGCGCTGCATCGGGCTGGCATCCCGGAGAGCATCGTCGACATCAACAGCACGGTCCCCGTGCCGACATTCGCCATCGTGGACGGCATCGTGGGCATGGAAGGCAACGGTCCGATTCAGGGAGACGCCAAGGCATGCGGTGTCTTGATCTTCGGACACGATCTCGTGGCCGTCGATTCGACGGCGGCCCGCGTCATGACGCTGGACCCGCGAAAGGTCCGGTATCTCGAGACGGCCGGACAGTTCCTCGGCAACATCGAGGAGGAGCGCATCATCCAGATCGGTGAGCCGATCGACCGGTTCCGCACCGACTTCAAGGTGCCGCCGTCGTTTCAGCAGCTGAAAGCATGAAGCTCCGCGCGTTCGTCGCCCTGCCCCTCGTCGCGCTGGCGGTACTGGCCGTGGCCGCGCTGGCCGACGTGTCGAAGCTCAACGAAGCGGGGAAGGCCGCCTACGAGCGGGGCGATTTCGCCACCGCCGAGAGCCTCTTCCGGGAGGGGATCCGCGCCACTCCCGAGGAGCCGCTCCTGCACTATCACCTGGCGGTCGTGCTCACCCGGCTCGGGCAGTGGAGGGAGGCGAAGGAGGCCTACGAGCGCACGCTGGCCCTCGCGCCTCCCTCGTCCCTCGCCGCCGCCGCGCGCGAGGGCCTACGCACCGTGACCCCGTTCACCCGGTCGCGGTCGGTGGCACCCGTAGCGCCCGATCCCGACCCGGGCAGCCGGAGAGCCGTGTGGAGACGGGAGGCGCCGAGCGACACGATCAAGGCGACCAGGATCGGCAACAACTGGTACGTCGATGTGGTGGTGAACGACGGGCGCCCGGCACGGTTTCTCGTCGACACCGGCGCGTTCGCCTGCCTGGTCTCACCGCGGCTCGCGGAGGCGCTCGGAATCACCCCGGGTCCCGATGCCCGGGTGGTCCCGATCATCGGCATCGGTGGCCGTACGTCGGGGTCGCTGGTGACGCTTCAGTCGGTCCGGGTCGGCGATGTCGAGGCGACCAACGTGGTGGCCGTGGTCCACGATGGGGCGGGGCCGGGTGACGGGATCCTCGGCAACACGTTCCTGTCGCGCTTCACGATGACGCTCGATCCCGAGCGCGGTCTGCTGACGCTGCAGCCGAAGTGACGATTACTGTAGATCCGCGGCGCAGCGTCGGCGGGGCAAGCATCTCCAGAAACTCGAGCGGCTCGAAAAGCAGAGCCGACTTGGCCGAGCACTGACGCACCCGTGATGCCCACCAGCACGGGCGACTCCTCCACGAATGGGTCGCACGCTGCCTCGGCGTCGGACCTGTATCCGCGGGCTCCGGCGGTCTCTGGCACACGCCGCGCGCGAAGGACGCGTATCTCGACGAGACGTTCGACCGCGCCATCCTGAGTTTCGTGAACGCCGGCGACGCCCGCAGCATGGTGCGCTACTTCGACGACTACCGGGTCCCCGCCGGCGACGCCAGCCAGTTGGTCGGCGCTCCGGGCCCGGGGACGACTGGGCCGCCGGACGCCAATGGGCCGCGCAGCGGCACCCGGGAAACGTGCAACTGGATCGCGGCCGCCGCGGTCGCCGAGGGAATCCGGGGCGCGCTCCTGGACTACGCGCCGATCTACGCGTCCCCGATCGGAGCCGCATTTGCTTCCTGGGTGACCCGCTATCCCGACCCGGTCGCCGCCGAGGCACATCAGGGCCGTGCGGACGGCGAGTCAGCGCCAGCGAAGCAGCGTCACGATGTTCGAGAAGTCGTCGGTCCAAGCCGGGACGTTCGTCCTCACCAGAAGGCGCCTCCAGCGAGGGTCGCTCACGAGATGGGTCAGCGCACTCTGCCGTCGAGCGACCACCGCCCACTGGGAACCGACCCGCCCATGCGCCGCCTCCGCCGGACCAAGGTCGGCATCCTCGCGTCCGAACGCGACCAACTCGAGATCCCGGGCCAGTGCGGCGACGACGGGCCGGAGGTCGAGATACCGGTTGGAGATGTGCAGACCGAGGATGCCGTCATCGGTCAGTTTGGCCATGTAGAGCGCGATCGCTTCCCGCGTGAGCAGGTGCATCGGAATGGCATCGGAGCTGAATGCATCGACAATGATGAGCTGGTATGACTGGTTGGCGGCGGTCGCGATCGACAGGCGACCATCACCGAGCACGACGGTGGTCGATGGGGAGCAGTCGCGCAAGAACGTGAACAAGCGATCGTCCCGAGCGATCTTCAGGACAGTCGGATCGATTTCGTAGAACGTTACTGGCTGAGGGGACATGGCGTAGCAGGCCAGTGATCCAGTTCCGAGGCCGATGACGGCGACGCCTGATGCAGGTCCCGCAGCGCCGATCGCGGCGAAAATCGAGCCGGCCGGACCGCCGCGGTGGAAGTAGAGCAGCGGCTCCAGGCGATCGGGGCCATCCTTGGTCTGAGCCCCGTGGATCGTCGTGCCGTGATACAGAGCCCTGAGACGCTTGCCCTGAATGTCGGCGACCCGATAGACACCGAAGAAGCTGCGGTCGTTGTAGACATCGGCCTGGGCCTCGACGTCCAACGTTCTGGGAACCACGAGGAACAACATCGCGACACCTAGCGCGAACCGAAGCGGGTATCGACGGAAGGCAAAGCATGCGATTGCCGGCGCGCCGACGATCACGAGCGTGGCCATGAGGCTGTCACGGGACGGCGTCACACGACCCAACAGGACGACCAGACCGCCGAGGCCTATCGGAAACGCGATGTCGACCCAGCGAGCCGACGTGCGTATCTTGGCGAGCTTCGGCGCCAGCAGGCAGCTGAGGACGAGTGCGATCCGATACTCGAGCAGCGTCGGAAACACGAGGGGAGCCGCGATCGCCGTCAGAAGGCCGCCGAGGGCGCCGCCCACCGAGATCCACAGATAGAACTCGGTCAAATGACGTGTCGAGGGGCGGGTCCGGGCGAGGTCGCCGTGGCACACCATCGCGATGACGAAGAATCCGAGGAGATGCAGGCCGATGATCAGCCAGAGCGGGCTAGTCGCCCCCATCAGCATGATGACGACCAGGGGCAGGACGACGATGGGGAGTGCCCTCACCACGAGCCATTGCGGCAGGGGCGGCCGCCGCGCGAAAACGAAGACGAACGAGGTCACGTAGAGCGCAAGGGGAAGCACCCACAGCAGCGGGATGGGAGAAATGTCGCTCGTCAGATGCGTCGTCACGCCGAGCATCAGGCTCGAAGGGACCGCGGCAAGCACGATCCAGTGAAGCCGATCATAAAGGCCAAGCGGCGCGTGCTTCTCGTCACTGCCTTCAGGATCACGCGACGAGGACGGCGCCCGCTCCCGGTGACGGCTGGCGGCAAGCGCGCAGGCAACGATCAGCAGGAGCAACAGGACATATCCGCCGGTCCACAGCGTTCGCTGCATCGAAAGGCGAAGCTGCGGCTCGATCACGGCTGGATAGGTCACGAGGGCGACCAGACTGCCCGCATTGCTGGCGGCATAGAGGAAATATGGATCGTGCGCGAGACGATGCTGCGTTAACGAGAACCATCTCTGGAGCAAAGGCGCGGTCGCGGAGACGACGAAGAACGGAAGACCAAGGGAGAGCGTGAGCGTTGCGAGAAGCCATGGAATCGGATTGTCGTTGACTGGAGGCGCCCCGGCACTGCGCAGTGCCAAGGGCAAGACCAGACATCCGCCGAGAATGAACATGAGGTGTAGCAGCATCTGGGCCGGCAGGGGTAGCCGGCTGGAGATAAGGTGGCTATAGGCATAGCCGCCGAGCAGCAGGGTCTGGAAGAAGACCAGGCACGTGTTCCAGACCGCAGGAGCGCCGCCCAGCAATGGCAATACCATCTTCGCGAACAGAGGCTGGATGGAGAACAACAGTATTGCGCTGACGAAGAGGGTGACACTGTAGAGGGTGAGCAGACCGGCCGCTGTCGATACCCGCCTCATTCTTATGAGTGAGAATAGCGTGCCGTACCCGCTGTATTAGACGATTATCTCGAGAAACTTGCTTGGCGGTGCTGGCGGCGCGATGATCCGCGGTGTCTGCGTTCAGGTTTCCGGCTCCACCGGTGTACGATGGCGCGATGGCAATCCACCGCTCGCGCTCGCTCTTCGGCCTCGCGGCCGCGGTGGGGATGCTGGCCGAATACGCCGCCGGATCATCGCCTCCGATCTCCTGAACAGACCTCGGCGCGCCCGACCTCCCCCGCTCCGGTGGTGGCGCCCAAGCGGCAGATCGGCGACCTCGACGAACTCGGGGAGGTGGACGCCCTCCCGACCCGCGCGCGCCGCTTCCGCGAGAAAGGTCTCCAGGTGCTCGCGGACGACGCTGCGGAGGACGCCGCGCTCGGTCGCGCGAGGTTCGTACGTGGCGGCCACAGTCGCCATATCTCGGCGTACCCCGAAAGCCGCGTCGGGGGAATTCCGAGAATGTGATACGCAGAGCGCATCGCGGAGGCCGCGCCGGCCGAGGCTGCGAACATGTATCGATCCTTGGACATCGTCGCGAGAAACGATCCGCGCTACGTTGCAGCGTAGCGACCGATGGAAATGCTTGCCGCGACGAGTCGGTGAGACCGGGATCGAGAATGTTGCGCGCTTCCTCGTGGTCGTGGTCGGCCAGCAGCTCCATCGATCCCTTGAAGTCGGCGAAGAGAACGGTTACGTGCTTGCGTTCGCCCTCCAGAGCGCCGCGCCGCACTCGCCAGACAACTTCTGCGCCGGAGCATTCGGCGCTCCGCATGTAGCGCCGACGGCTGAGAGAAGGGCTCCGCACTCCCCGCGGAACTTTACGGAGGGAGGTTCTCGTGCTGGCGCAGCGGACATTTCATGCCGAGCCTCTGGTCTTGAAGACTACCTGAAGGTAGAGCACGGGCGTGATGTAGAGCGTCAGGAGCTGAGACACCAGGAGGCCGCCCACGACCGCCAGGCCGAGCGCGCGCCGCGCGTCCGCACCCGCCCCGATGCCGAGCGCGATCGGAAGCGTGCCGAAGAGCGCGGCCATCGTCGTCATCATGATGGGCCGGAACCGGAGCAGGCGCCCCTTGTAGATGGCGCGCGCGCGCCA
>WNEY01005089.1_pt1 | contig 10136 bp, 12 predicted proteins | sample 5400531 | NCBI WGS metagenome assembly WNEY01 (sample SAMN13153338, study PRJNA577476) | soil metagenome | isolation source: 200 cm saprolite under Douglas fir tree site 1 | place: USA:California | collected 2015-04-18
ATCAAGGGCGGCCGCCTCGCGGCGCTCGCCGCCCGCGCGAAAACGCTGACGTTGGCGATTTCCGACGTGCCCGGCGACGATCCTTCGGTGATCGGCTCGGGCCCCACCGTGCCCGATCCGAGCACGCTCGCCGACGCCGAGGCGATCCTGCGGCGTCGAGAGGTGGCCATGCCGCCCTCCATCGCGCACGCCTTGCGCGACCCGGGTAACGAGACCCCGAAGCCCGGCGCGGCCGTCTTCGCCCGCAGCGATTACCGCATTGTCGCGCGCCCCGCCGATGCGCTCGCGGCGGCCGCCGGCGCGGCGCGCGAGCAAGGCCTGATCCCGGTCGTTCTCGGCGACCGCGTCGAGGGCGAAGCGCGCGACGTGGCGCGCGATCACGCGCGGCAAGCGCTGACGCTGGCGAGCAAAGGCAAGCGCACGCTGCTGCTTTCCGGCGGCGAATTGACCGTCACCTTGCAAGGCAAAGGGCAAGGCAAGGGCCGCGGCGGGCCGAACCAGGAATACGCCCTTGCGCTCGCGCTCGCGCTCGACGGCACTACCGGCATCGCCGCCCTCGCCGGCGACACCGACGGCACCGACGGCGGCGTGGGCCGGCCGGACGATCCGGCCGGCGCATTTATCGACGCCACCACGCTGACGCGCGCCCGCGCGCTCGGCCTCGATGCTGCCCGCTTTCTTGCCGAAAATAACTCCTCGGGTCTTTTCGAGCGGCTCGGCGACCTTCTCGCCCCGGGGCCCACCTGCACGAACGTCAATGACCTGCGGGCGATCCTCGTTGACGCTAGTGCCCCGAACCCGAAGTTCGCCCAGAATGGGCCCCAAGTACGGTTGCGAACTTCAGGTTCAAACGGGCACTAGAATCATCATAGAGTCTCTAATGTCCCTTCGATTCCGAAGTTCGTATAAGAGAATGCTGCGAATCCTTACGAACTTCGGAATCGGGACACTGGTAAGGGCGCGGCGGAAAAAGGCGCCGATCCGTTTGAGCGGCAAGTTTGATTCGAAACGTCAGGATTTTCAGCCGATGCGACAAAGCGTCCGGATCGTCCGTCTCGCGTTGTTCCTCGCCGCGCTCGCCGCACCGGCGATTGCGCAGGCCGACTTCCGTCTGTGCAACCGCACGCAAAGCCGCGTCGGCGTCGCCGTCGGCTACAAGGACAACGACGTCTGGACCACCGAGGGCTGGTGGAACGTGGCGGCGAACAGTTGCGAAACGCTGATGCGCGGGCCGCTTGTCGCGCGTTTTTATTATATCTATGCGCTCGATTACGATCAGGGCGGCGAGTGGGCAGGCCAGGCGCTGATGTGCACGCGCGAAAAGGAATTCACCATCAAGGGCATCGGGGACTGTCTCGCGCGCGGCTTCGACCGCACCGGTTTCTTCGAGATCGATACCGGCGAGCAAAAAAACTGGACCGTTCAGCTCACCGAACAGGGACAAACCGCGCCTCCCCAGTCCCGGCAGGGCTCGCAAGGCCGATGAGACGGCAGCGCCGAACCAAGATCGTCGCGACCCTCGGTCCTGCTTCTGCAGATCCCGGCACGATTGAGCGGCTCTTCATCGCGGGCGCCGACGTCTTCCGCATCAATATGAGCCACACGCCGCACGAGGGCCTGCGCGCCTTCGTTCGCGCGATCCGCGAGATCGAAAAGCGTCACGGCCGCCCGATCGGCATCCTCGCCGATCTACAGGGCCCGAAACTGCGCCTCGGCACATTCGCCGCGGGCGGCGCCGCGCTTGCGGCCGGCGCGACGTTCATGCTCGACGACGATCCGAAACCGGGCGACGGCGCGCGCGTTTACTTGCCGCACCCCGAAATTCTGGCCTCCTTGCAACCCGGACATCGGCTGCTGGTCGACGACGGCAAGGTGCGGCTCGTCGTCACCGAGGCATCGCGCACGCGCGCGGTAACCAAGGTCGAGGTCGAAGGACGCGTGTCGGATCGAAAAGGTGTCAGCCTTCCCGATACCATCGTCACGCTCTCGGCGCTGACCCCCAAGGATCATGCCGATCTCGATGCCGCCCTTGAGCAGTCCGTCGACTGGGTCGCGCTCTCGTTCATCCAGCGGCCGGAAGACGTCGCCGAAGCGAAGAAGATCGCGCGCGGGCGCGCCGCGATCATGTCCAAGATCGAAAAACCGCAGGCCATCACCCGGCTTGCCGAAATCATCGAGCTCTCCGACGCGCTCATGGTCGCGCGCGGCGATCTCGGCGTGGAGCTGCCACTCGAGCGCGTGCCGGGCCTGCAGAAGCGCATCACGCACGACTCCCGCCAGGCTGGCAAGCCCGTCGTGGTCGCGACGCAAATGCTCGAATCGATGATCGCTTCGCCGGTGCCGACGCGCGCCGAAGTCTCCGACGTCGCGACCGCGATCTTCGACGGCGCCGACGCGGTCATGCTCTCCGCCGAATCGGCGGCGGGCCAGTATCCGGTCGAGGCCGTCCAAACCATGGACCGCATCGCGCAGGAGGTCGAGCGCGATTCGACCTATCACGCCGTGATCGATCCGCATCGTCCCGACCCGGAAGCGACCGGGGCCGACGCGATTTCGGCCGCCGCGCGCCAGATCGCCGAGACGCTCGATCTGCCCGCGATACTGTGCTTGACGAGTTCGGGCGCCACCGCGCTGCGTGTCGCCCGCGAGCGGCCGAAGCCGCCGATCGTCGCGATCTCGCCCAAATTGGAGACCGCGCGCAGGCTCGCCGTATTGTGGGGCACGCATTGCGTCGTCGGCAAGGATGCCCCCGACATCGACGCGATGGTTGCGCGCGCCTGCAATATCGCGTCGCGCGAAGGCTTCGCGCGCGAAGGCCAGCGGGTGATCCTCGTCGCCGGCGTCCCCCTCGGCACGCCGGGCGCCACCAATATGGTGCGGATCGCTTTCGTCAGCGGTGAAACGAGCGGGACCTGAGAAGCAAACTCGCTACGCCCGAATTAAATGTCCCGCCCCTCGACCTGGACTTCGAGCTTTTTCACCATGTCGGGAACCGTATCGAGATAAGGATTGATCGCAAGCGCGCGCCGGAACGCCTCGAGCGCGCGCTTGTCTTCGCCGATCTCCTGCAGGATCACGCCGAGGCCGGTGAGCGCGCCGTAGTGCCGCGGCTCGCGCGCGAGAACGACGCGCAGATCCGCGAGCGCGGCGGGAATGTTCTTCGTCACGTAGTAGAGGGTCGCGCGCTGCGCCCGCGCCTCGGCGAAGTTGGGGGCAATTTCGACGACCGAATCCAGAAGCTCGAAGGCGAGCTTGCTGTCCTTCGCCTCGATCATCGAACGCGCCCGCACCATCAAAAGGTCGGCGGTGGCGCTGCCCGATTGAAGATTCAAGGCCTCGATCTTGGCTTCCACGATCTTGGCGATCGCCTGGTTGGGGGACTTGGCCAGCGCCTCGTAGAGCGTATCGAGCCGCGCGGCGCGGGCGGCTTTACCGGCGCGGAGCGGACGGCGGACAGGAGCCGCTTTCGGTTCCGGCTGCGCTTCCCGCAGCGCGGGGATTTGCGACTGCGCGAGCGCGCGATCGCCGCTTGCCGCGAACAGCGCGGCCGCCATCACGATTAGCTGAAAGATTCGACGCATCGCCATGCCAAAGTCTAGGGCCGGGTGGCCGAACAGCAAAGGGCGGAATTGCGGCGGAATCTCCAGCGTCGAAGAGGGCTCCGCGTCAACCCTGGCGCGCCTTGAAGCGGCGCTGCGTCTTGTTGATGACATAGACGCGCCCCTTCCTGCGCACCAGACGGTTGTCGCGGTGGCGCTTGCGCAGCGAGCGGAGCGAATTGCGGATTTTCATTTTCAGTCCTGTGTCATTCGAAGCGAAATGGTGGGCGCGACAGGGATCGAACCTGTGACCCCTACCATGTCAAGGTAGTGCTCTCCCGCTGAGCTACGCGCCCTTTTTGAAGGCTGCTCCTATATCGGCTGCGCCGGGGGGGCGCAAGCTCGGCGCTTCACGCCGCCAGCATGCGCTCGACCTCGTTGACGAGATCCTTGAGATGGAACGGCTTGGAAAGCACCTTGGCGTTCTTGGGGGCGTTGTTCTCCGGATTGAGCGCGACCGCGGCGAAGCCGGTGATGAACATGACCTTGAGTTCGGGATCGAGTTCGGTCGCCTTGCGCGCGAGCTCGATGCCGTCCATTTCCGGCATCACGATGTCGGTCAACAGCAATTCGAACGGCTCCTCGCGCAGCCTGTCATAAGCCGCCTTGCCGTTGTCGAAAGACACGACCTCGTAGCCCGCCTTGGTGAGCGCGCGCGCGAGGAATCGCCGCATGTCGTTGTCGTCTTCGGCGAGCAGGATTTTCGGGCTCGCGACTTCGGCTTCCTCGCTCATTCGATCCCCGCACTCACTTGAATTGCCTATAAGCAGCCATGCCGGTAAATGGTGGGTGAAGGCCGATAAATCATGCCAGTGGCCTTCACAAGCGGCCTCAAGAACTTGCACAATGGATGGTAAACCCGGTCATGACCTGTTGTTGAAGAGATCCAACCCGAGATGAGCGCCCACATCGTCGACGAACTCGATCCGCCCTTCGAGGTCGCAGAGCCTACCATGCTGTCGGGGCCGGTGGTCTGCAACTCGCCGCACAGCGGGCGCTCCTACCCCGCGGCGTTTCTCGCCCAGACGAGGCTCGATCTGTCGGTCTTGCGGCGTTCCGAAGACACCTTCGTGGACGAGCTCTTCGCCGAAGCGGTTCGTCTCGGCGTGCCGATGATGCGGGCGCACTTCCCCCGCTCTTTCCTCGACGTCAACCGGGAACCCTATGAGCTCGACCCCCGTATGTTCGAGGGCCGCCTTCCCGCTTTCGCCAACACGCGCTCGCTCCGCGTCGCGGGCGGGCTCGGCACGATCGCGCGCGTGGTCGGCGACGCGCGCGAGATCTACGACCGCAGGCTGCCGGTCGACGAGGCGCTCGGCAGAATCGAGCTTTATTACAAGCCCTATCATCGCGATCTGCGCCGCCTAGTCATGCGGGCGCAAGAAAGCTTTGGTCTCGCGATCCTCCTGGATTGCCATTCGATGCCCTCGAGCGCGAGCGGCCGGGACGAGCGGCCGCGCGCCGACATCGTGCTCGGCGACCGTTACGGCACCAGTTGCGCGACGCTGGTGACCGATGTGATCGAGGAAACCCTGCGCGATCTCGGCTACAGCGTCTTGCGCAACAAGCCCTATGCCGGCGGCTTTATCACCGAGCATTACGGCGATCCGGCCGCCGGGCTTCACGCCGCGCAGATCGAAATCAACCGCGCGCTGTATATGGACGAGCGCGAATACCGGCGGACTTCCCGCTTCGAGTATGTGCGCACCGACCTCGGCCGCACGATCGCCAAGCTCGCCGCCGTCACCGCCCAGGGCATCGAGCCGCTGCGCGACGCCGCCGAGTAACGCCTTGCGTCATGCGCATAGCTGCTATGTGTTCGATGGAGTACATGCCTTAGAACTCGATTCCCTGCCGCCCTCGTTTCGGGCCGCTCGGATTCCGGCGAACGAGGGCGAAGGGTCGGAGAAACACCGACCACGGCTAAGCCATTGAAAGAAAAAGGGCCGCTAGGGTTGCTAGCGGCCCAAGTCTAGGGAGGAAACGCCCAAGGAGGGCGGCAATAACGCGACGCCATCGCGTTATCGCACTGCAGCAATATACACCGCGCTGCAAAATCCGCAAGGGTCTGTATTGCTGTCCTAATGCCCTTCGCAGCCGCGGGCTCGACCTCACCTCCGCACTCCCATGCCGGGCGGCGCCCTTGCGAGCCTCGTCGCACGACAATCTCGACCGCGCGCACCGAGCGCGGCTAAAGGTGGCGCAGGAGCAGCCGAATGGGAGCGGTCGATTTCGCGGCCTTTGTCGATGAACTCGCGACCGTCGCGGGCGAGGCGATCCGGCCGTTCTTCCGCACGACGCTCGGGGTCGAAAACAAGGGCAGGAGCGGCGTCTTCGATCCGGTCACCGCCGCCGACCGCGCCGCCGAACAAGCGATGCGCACGCTCATCCGCAAGACTTTTCCCCAGCACGGCATCGTCGGCGAGGAATTCGACGACGAAGGCTCCGACGCCGCCTATGTTTGGGTGCTGGACCCGATCGACGGCACCAAGTCCTTCATATCGGGAATGCCCGCCTGGGGCACGTTGATCGGCCTTCTGAAGGATGGCTTGCCGGTCTACGGCATGATGAACCAGCCTTTCATCGGCGAGCGTTTTACCGGCGACGGGGCGAGCGCGCGCTATCGTGGACCCGTGGGCGAAAGACGCCTGAACGTGCGGCCCTGCGCGGGTCTCACCGGCGCGACGCTGTTCACCACGAGCCCGCTGTTGATGAGCGACGAAGAACGCGGATTGTTCGAAAAGGTACAAGCCAGGGCGCGCCTGTCGCGCTACGGCGGCGACTGCTACGCCTATTGCATGATCGCCGCCGGTTTCGTCGATCTCGTCATCGAAACCGACCTCAAGCCTCACGACATTATCGCGCTCATTCCGATCATCGAGGGTGCCGGCGGAATCATCACCAACTGGGCCGGCAAGGCGGCCGCAAGCGGCGGAAGAATTGTCGCCGCCGGCGACAAGCGCGTGCATGCCGAGGCGCTCAAGCTTCTGCAAGCTTGATTTTAGCGATAGAGCGGCGAGGAGCCCGGCACGAACGCGTCGAAAGCGGCCCAGAACTGCGCCCGGATGATATCGCGTTCCATCAGTATCTCGTGCCGGGCGCCGGGAATGACCAGATGCGAGCCGGCGCGCAATCTGACCGCGAAGCGCTCGGTCGCCGTGGTCGAGGCGATCGGGTCCTCGCCGGCGGCGAAAATCAACAGCGGCTGCCGAAGCGTGGTCGGATAGAGCGGATCGTTGAAGCGCTCCATCACCCGAAAAGCGGCATTGACCCAGGCGAAGGTCGGCGAGCCGAGCCCCAAGCCGGGCAATTCCTCCAGCGCCCTAATGCGCTCGTAGCGCACGAGATCCGCAGTCAGCGGGTTGCCGGCAAAGGGCCGGCTCGAAATCGGCGCCGGCCCGCCGCCGAGGATGTAGGATTTGCCGAGGCCGAGCATGGTGCCGGCTTTGGCAACGACACGGGCCATCGGCCGGCCGGCATAACCGACCAGATCGATCATCGGCGCGCACAATACGAGCCGGTCGAACCACCGGCGGCCCAGGTGAATGGCCTCGAGCAGAATGGCTCCACCCATCGAATGGGCAAGACCGAAGATCGGCGCGGGACAATCGGGAAGCACGATTTCGCGCATGAAAACTTCAAGGTCCATCTGATAATCGTCGAAGGAGCGGACATAGCCCTTGCGGGGATCGGCGAGAAGCCGATCGGAGCCGCCCTGCCCGCGCCAATCCAGCGCCGCGACGGCAAGGCCGCGCTCGCGCAGCTCGCGAATGACCTCGAAATACTTCTCGATCATTTCGGTGCGGCCGCTGAACAGGCAAACCGTCCCGCGTCGCGGGCCGGTCGGGTTCCAGCGCGCGAAGCGCAGCTTCAACCCGCCGGGGGTTACGAGGTGGCCGGCCACGGCGCCCTCGGGCACCGGGTTCACCGGAATGCTGTGGAGTGTCATTAATGCCTTGCCGCTGCCGGTCGCGCGAAGGCGCACCTGGAACTTCAGTTACAACGGCCTATTTCTTTGGGCAACGCTCAGCGGCGGTCGTCAAAACCGATCGCCCGCACGCCGTCGATCCCGCCGCTCTTCCCGTTGATGATGAGGCGCACCCGCTCGCCGCGCGGCCCTGTCGCCTCGGTGATGTAGGTAGAGCCGCGATTTTGCGGCGGCGATATATCGCGGAAGCCCTTGGCCTGCAGGGAGCTCACGATCTCGCTCGAGCCGAGCGGTTTGTGGCCGCCGGGCGCAATGCCCCGCTGGCTGTAATAGTCGTATGGCAAGAGCGGAATGCCCGGCCGGATGAAAGGCATGGGCGGACGGCGCGGAGCGATTGCGATCCTGCCGATTCGCCGGCGCTGCATAAAAAACCCGTGCTGGCCGAAGGAAACGGAGGCGGAAAAATCGACCGCGAGCGTCATGATCACCGCGATGGCGAATGTTGCGAATGTCCGTCTCGACATCGCACGCCCTTTTCTTTGCCGCATAAACCCGTTCTGCCGCATAAAGCCGTATGCCCGCGGGCGCTAAAGAGCGACCGCGGTCCAAATCTTTCCCCTCCGGGCTACAAGCCTCGGCCTGAACCTCGCCAAAAGCGGCCGTTCATCAACGGTTCATATAGGGGCTGAGCGGCCCCTTGCGAGGCGGAAAGCCGCTACCCACATTTCCGACCGCGCAGGCCATTGGGCTGCGCGAACCGAGACGGGCCCGGCCATTGGGCGGGCCCTAACCGCATGTCGCTTCAAAGGAGGATATGCCATGCGAACTTTCGATCTTACCCCCCTCTATCGTTCGACCGTCGGCTTTGACCACTTGTTCTCGTTGCTCGATTCGTTCGGCGGCGTGGACGGCGGCAATCCGGCCTATCCGCCCTACAACATCGAGCGCACCGGCGAGAACGCGTACCGTATCTCGGTCGCGGTGGCCGGCTTCACCGAGAAGGAATTGAACATCGAGGTGAAGGAAAACACGCTCTCGATCCGCGGCGAGAAGGAAACCACGCAGAAGAAGGAACAGGACGGCGAAGTGCTCTATCAGGGCATCGCGGCCCGGGCCTTCGAGCGCCGCTTCCAACTCGCCGATCATGTCGAGGTGCGCGGCGCGAGTCTCGAGAACGGTCTCCTGCACGTCGATCTCGTGCGCGAGATTCCCGAGAGCAAGAAGCCGCGCCAGATCGCGATCGGCAGCGGCAAAGGCAAAGTGATCGAGGCGAAGCCCGCGAAGGCCGCCTGACGATCCGGCTGACGGTGATGAGGAGAGGCGCCCCGGGAAACCGGGGCGCCCTTTGATTTACTCGAGCGGCTGGACCGGGAAGTCCGGCGTCTTGGCGGGCGCGCTGGAACGAGCGGCCTTTTTCTCATTCGATGGGACCGAACCGGTGGCCTCCGGCGCGCTCGGACCTGCAGCGACCGCGGACGCGTCTTGCTTGCTCGCGTCCTGCGGCGCCTCCGAAGGTCTTGGCTTCGGCAGCGGCGTGCTGGGACGCGAAGCGACCTTCTTCTCGGGCTGAATGGCAGGCCCGGGCGACGACTGCGGTCCCGGCCCATAGGCGCTGCCGGGCGATGGATAACCCTGGCCCGCGGGGGGCGGGCCGTATTGTCCGCCGGCTGGAGGCGGCGGCAGTTCGTCGTATCCCGGCCCGCGCATCGGCACCCACGGCCCTTCGCCGGCTGGGCCACCCGAGACCAGGCGCGGTGGGTATGGCCGGTCGATCGCGACCATGTTGACGACCCGGCCCGTTTGCGCATCGACGAGCACGCGCACCAGCGTTCCTTCGCGCCCCACGGCGCGCACGACCCACACCGGGCCGCGCAGGCGCGGCTCGCTCACCGGACGCAATCCCATGGCTTGAACGCGCGCCAGAACCTGGCCGGGCGCCACGCCATAGTAAGGCGCGGGCGGCGGATACATTTGGGCGGCGGCGGGCGATCCCGCGAACCAGGCCAAGACCGCAAGCGAAACCGCATACGCCGCGGCGTACACGGCATGTGACCTATTCATGGATGACCTCCAACGCTCTCGGCGCAGCATCACGTTCCGCTGCGAAGTCGCGCATTCGAATGCGGCTTACTTTGGACGGGACACGCTCGCCGACGGACTTCTGCGCATCTCCGTTGCGTCCGAGCCGACTGGCCCCTACGTTTTCTTTCGGCGGCGACGAGGCGGCCGCAACAAGTGAAAACTTTCGCGGTCCTTGTCCTTGTGCGAAGGGAGGAGTTCTGGCATTATGACAGTGATGCTGTCCCAATTGGACAAAGGCGCCTGGCGAGCGATCGGCCCGAAGAACGATTGCCGGTTAATCGGCGAAAACGCCGCTAGCCGTTCGACCGCACCGAGCTCCTAGAGCCGGATCGGACCCAAAGCGCCGTTTCATCGACAAGGGCATGCAAGCAAAGCCGTCCGGGCGCGGCGAATGGCGCAGAATGTGCAGGAGCGTGTAAGCTTGCGAGGCGAGGAAAATGGCACGGGGTCGGAGCGCGCAAGGCGGCAAGCGCAGCGGCAAGGCGGGCCGCGCGATGGAGGCCGCGCGCCTGGCGCCGGAATCTGAT
>WNEY01005090.1_pt1 | contig 10135 bp, 4 predicted proteins | sample 5400531 | NCBI WGS metagenome assembly WNEY01 (sample SAMN13153338, study PRJNA577476) | soil metagenome | isolation source: 200 cm saprolite under Douglas fir tree site 1 | place: USA:California | collected 2015-04-18
GGAACTGGTTGGTGCCCGACTTTAATGTAAAGCTGGTGATTCCGAGGCCCGTCTGTCCATATTCAGCCGGGGGGTTGAGCGTGATTACGTTAAACTCTCCCACCACGTCAGGAGGGAAGTTGAGTTGGCGAAAATCCCCGGACATCGCGTAGCCCTGGCCAATAACTGCCCCATCGAGATGGAACTCCGTGCTGCCACTTTGGCTGCCATTTACCGTGGTATTCAACTGCCGGCCCGAGCCGCTCGGCGTCCCGGCCGCCGTCCCTTTGCCCGTCACGCCGGGAGCGAGCGTCATGTAGAATCCAGGATTGCGCTGCTCCCCTTGCGAGACAATCGGCAATTCTTCAATGTCCCGGCTTGAAATCACAGTTCCGCGCCCCGACGTGTCCCTCTGGAGCTGAAGCGCCTGAGCAGTAACCTCGACGGTCTGGGTGGTCTGTCCAACCTGCAAGACCGCATCCACGCGGAACGTTTGACCCACTTGAAGGAAAATCCCAGTCTGAATAAACTTCTTAAAACCAGCTTGTTCGACGGTCACTTCGAACTTTCCCGCTCTTAAGAGCGGGATCGTGTAGTCCCCGGACGAAGTGGTTGCGGTTTTGGTGCTCACGCCGGTGGCCGTGTTGGTGGCGGCTACGGTCGCGCCGACAATCACTGCCCCGCTTGGGTCGGTCACGTTTCCCGTAATCGTTGCGCGATCGCTCTGGGCCCAAAGCGAACTCAGGCTGCTGAGGAGCGTTAAGCTCAAGACGAGAACAATACGCTGCTTGGCATACGCCATGGACTTCTCCTTCCCTTCTTCTATGAATGTACGGTTAACTGGTTGTTGTCTCGTCGTGTCGTGTTTGGTACAGTAACACGGCAGCCTTTGAAAGCCCCCGGGCGTCGTTTGGAGCACTTTCTCGAAAACCTGACCTCTCCCCTGCTACGCAGCGAACCAGGCCTTTTGGTGGTGGCCGATGACTAAAGCCATTGAAGGTTGTAATAAGTTGCGACTCGCCACAAATTCGTAACACGGTCGCTTAAGCGTGTCAAGCGAAAAAATCGACCGAGATACAATCCGCATCCGAAATCCCCTGGCGGGACCCCATCGAGACCGGCCCGGCCTCAGATTGCCAAGTGGCCGGGGCCACGTCCCCGGCGATCGGACATCGGCATTGGAGCGGCGGAACCCCCCGATCCACACCGCCACGCCCTCGACCGTTCGAGAGGTCAACAGGTCAATCATCTTGAATCTCATCCGGCGTCACCAGCCCATCTCCCGTGCGGAGCTTTCGCAACGAACCGGAATCTTTCGCAGCAACATATCCGACATCGCCGACGAGCTGGTAGGCCAAGACCTGGTTGTCGAGAAACGAGGGATTGCCGCGGGTCGCGGTCGCGTCCCCACGTTGCTTTCGTTAAACGGCAACAGCTTCCGCGTGCTCGCGGTGAGCGTTCGGCCCTCCGAGACGTTGGTCGCAGCCGCCGGGTTGACGGGCAAGATCTCGAAGCGGGTGGCCTTTGAAACGCCTAGAAACCCTCGTGAGTTTGTGAAGAAGCTGCTTAAGACGATCGAACAGTTCCATGAACAGCATCCCGGAAAGGCATCTGGCCTTCAGGAAATTGGCGTTGGCGTTCCAGGTCTGGTCAAGGCCAGTGCCGGTCAGGTTCTGTGGATCCCTGCTTTGCCTGAGTATTCCGGCTTTGACCTTGCGGCTGAGATCGAAAAGCGTTCCGGAATTCCGACCGCGGCGGATAACGACAGCAACCTGGCCGCCTTGGCGGAGCTATGGGTCGACGAGACCGCTGACCTGAGTGACTTCGTGGTCTTGGTGATCGGTGACGTCGGGGTTGGTGCGGGGATCATCTTGAATCGGGAATTGTACCGCGGACATGATACGAGTTTCGCCGCTGAGTTTGGCCACATGACGATCGACCTCGCTGGCGCCGAATGTTCCTGTGGTCGGCGTGGATGCTGGGAGCTGTACGTTTCCGACCGCGCGACGTGGCAGCGCTATCTGCCGAAGTCGCGGACAGAATTCGACCCTTCCCGTTTCCAAGAGCTGCTTGATTTAGCCCACCAAGGTGATCAGCAGGCCCTGGGCGCACTCGGGGAAACTGCGAAGTATCTTTCTGTGGGTATCTCCAACATCTTCCTGGCGCTGAACCCTGAGGTGATCATCGTTGCCGGCTGCATTGCCAGGGCTTGGGATTTAATCCAAAACACCGTGGTGAGGTCATTTTCTCCGCCGGGCCTGAATGTGCCGATTCGAACGGCGCGCCCCGATCTCGAGCAGCTTTACTTGCGCGGAGCAATTCGGCTCGCACTCCGTAAAGCATTTGCGAAACCCAAGCTGGGATGGTGAGGATAGCTCTGGGGCAAATTTCAGAGGTAGAGTGGCATAGCCTCCGCAGAATTGTGGCTATTGAATTTGCATCTGGCCCTCGGAAGATATATTAAGTTGCAATCACTATTTCACCAGGTGAGGGTTGCCGATGAATAGAAGAGTTTTCCTCAAGGGTGCGTTTGCTGCGGGGAGTGCTGCTCCGTTGAGTGGGTTGTATGGCGACGCGAAACAAGTGCAGGCGAGTACCCGACCGGCATCGCCGTCTGACTTTGACCGGGGGGTGTATGCGGGCTCGCGCTACCGTGCTGTTGTCCCCGATACGCTCGACCTGGCTAAGCGTGCCGAGTTGGGAATCAACGGCATCGGTGGAACCATTGACCCCGCCCTGCGCTACATGATGTTCTTCCTGGTCCGGTATGCATCGAAGACCCCTTACATGACCCACCACTCCGCTGACCCGACGTGCGATCCCAAATTCGCGGAGTCGTTTCCGATGCTCCGGCTCATGTGCGGCAGCGATCGTTATGTCGACGTTGAGGCAGGGCAATTTGCCGAGCTTCTTTCCCGGATCGATGACGGACTTTATTGGAATCGGTATGATCCGGCGCGCCCGTGGCGGCTTGCCCATTACAACCTGAATCTGAAGGCGAGCGACGTCCCCAAAGACGAAGATGTATCCAATGTGGTGGGCGATGGGCGCATGCTGCGCGCGCTTGTCACGCGCCGCGAGTTGGAGCGCGACTCGCGCTGGGACGCGCCGATTCGGCAGATGGTCCAGGCCCTCACGCGGATTGCCGTCCAGCGCGGCGACTATAGCTATTATCCCGATGGCGGATTTGGCGAATCCTTCAATTACCCTCGTTCCGGCTGGCAGAACACCGATGAAGCCAAGGGAGAGGTGGAGGGCACGGAAGGGTCAGTCGTGTGCTATCACGGCCATCAAATTCAGGGCCTGGCGCGGTGGTATTCCCTGAGCGGTGACACGGAGGCTCTCGAGCTGGCTGCGCGCCTGACGCGCTATTGCATGCTCCCCAAGTTTTGGGGAGGGCTTCCCGATCCCGACCGAAAGGAAGGCCCTCATGCGGCACGGTTGCCTGACCCGGTGTGCGTTGCGGGCCAAGAGGAGGGACACTGGTACTCGCATTTTCACGCCCGAGCTATCGCGCTTCGCGGAATGCTCGAATACTCAAGGGTGGCGGACGACTGGAGGGTACTCGAATTCGTCCGCAGGGCCTACGAATATACTCTCACCTTCGGCATCCCCCGGATGGGATGGATCAACACGTATCCGGCAAAGGACAATCTGTGCGAGGGCTGCGCACTGGGAGACCTCGTGGCGCTCGGGATTCGGCTCAGTGACGCGCGGATTGGCGACTACTGGGATGACGTTGACGCAGTCGTTCGCAATCAACTCGTCGAGCAGCAACTCGTGCGCGCCGATCTGCTTGAGCGCGTGGCAGAAGCCTCGGCCCCGCGCGATCCACGGCAGTCGAGCCGCTACCCCAATCAGGAAGTGCGGGAGAAGGTCATCGAGCGCAGCCTCGGAAACTTCGCCGGGCAGTCCAGCCCCACCAGCGTACCCAAGACATGGGTCATGCAGTGCTGCACCGGAAACGCAACGCAAGGACTGTATTATGCGTGGGAGGGTATCCTCAGGGAAGAAGGCGACACTACCCAGGTCAACCTGCTGTTGAACCGCGCCGCCAAATCCCTGGATGTGGATAGCTACCTACCTTTCGAGGGGAAGGTCATTCTGCACAATAAAGGCGCTCGGAGAATCTTGGCGCGCATTCCATCCTGGGTGGAGAAAAAGTCTTTGCGGACCTCAGTGTCGGGCAACCCGCGTCCGGCGATTTGGGCGGGGAATTACTTGTGTGTTGACGATCTGCGACCCGGGGACAGGATCACCGTCGAGTTTTCAAACCCTGAAACCACATCGCGGTACACCGCGAATTCCCAGACCAAGGCGGAAGCCACGTACACCTGTAATTTCCGGGGCAGCACCCTGGTGGGCATCTCGCCCCGCGATGATGCGCCGACCAGTTATCCTCTTTACCAGCGCGACCCTCTGGAAAAAGACCAGGCTCCGATGAAGGAGATAGCGCGATTCGTCCCCGATAGGACTATTTTGAGGTGGTGAGGCCACGCGAAAAACGTTATGCCGCACCACCACCTTTTCTTCCTGAGTGAAATCCCGCACGGCCCCTTGCACACTGGCAGCCGATGGCAAAGTGTGCAGGCGAAAATCGAAAACAAGACGCCGCGACGCATCATTCCGCAACCATACTTTGTTCTGCGGATTCGGCAACGATACCGCGAGGGAGGTATATGTACCGACGCAACTTCATCCGTAAGGCGCTGGCAGGAATGGCAGGTGCCGCCGATTTCGCCGTCACGGTTCGGAACGGCTTCGCGGCGGTCATAGAAAACGTGGTCGGCGCAGCGCGATCGCCGGGCAAGGCGCCAGCCAGCGCCCGAGATGGAAAGTTCTTTCCGACGGATCTGCCCGAACGGGAATGGAGTGAGTTCCCGGCGTCAGGATTCGCGCACTCCGTCTGTGGCGCCATTTTCCGTTCCGGCAAGCCTCCCTGCTGCGGGGTCCCCATCGGAGGGGTCAGTACGGGTTGCCTCGATATTGAGGCAACCGGAGTGATTGGGTTTAATTGCCTGTTCGATGCCTTTCCGCGAAAGCCTCAACTTCTGGAGCCCTTTTTGGGATTAGCGGTCGGCGACAGAGCCTGGGTGCTGACGACGGAACTTATCCGGGCGGGGGGTGTCTTCGAGACATGCCACGAGCCCCGTCGAAATGCCAACGACTGGGTGATCACGCGGCCGTTTATAAAGGGCGTCAGCGCCGCCAAGGAGATCTACTATTGGGGCCATTTTCCCGTGGCCGATCTGGAATACGCGACCGACGCTCCGGTCGAGGTCGGCGTCAGGGCCTGGGCGCCCTTTCTTCCCGGCGATACGGCCACCTCCAACACGCCCGGAGCGGTTTTCGAAGTCAGGCTGCGGAACAGAACCGCGTCGCCGCAAAAAGGCACGTTAGCCTTCAGCTTCCCGGGCCCGACGCAGCAGGAAGCACAAGTACCCGCCATGGTTCAAAGTCTAGGGATCCAAATCGGAGGAATGAGCGCCTCAAGACCACAGGTTCCGGGCGGTGTGCAAGGCCGGCACGATCGGATTCGCACGCCGGTCAACGGGATCTCGGTGGTCGTGGAGACCGGTGTCGGTTACGTGCTCGGGGTCATTGGAGACGAACAGGTCCGTACGGGCGGCGGTCTGAGTGGACACCTCTTCGAGGATCGTCCGCAGGGCTTCTTCCCCGCCAAGGAGAGGCGGCAAATTGAGACTTGGGCAAAGATTCGGACGGAACTGCCGGAAGCCCAGCCCAAGAACTTCAGCGGTACGGTGGCCGTGGATTTCAGTTTGGAACCCGGCGAGATGAAGACCCTCCGTTTTGTGCTGACGTGGTATGCCCCCCAATGGCACGGCGAGGGCGAGAACAGGTACACCCAGATGTACACCATGCGGTTCAAGAACGCCGTTGAGGTGGCCCAGTTCCTCGCGCGTGATCACGCGTCACTGCTCAAGCGAGTCCTGGCGTGGCAAGAAGCGATCTACACGGATCAGGAACTCCCGGTCTGGCTGCGCGATTGTTTGATCAACATCCTCGCGACCATTCCGGAGGACAGCTATTGGGCCGTGCCGCGCTACCCGGTGGATTGGGCGCCCGCCGACGGGATCTACGGGATGAACGAATGCCCTAGGGGCAGCCCGCAAATCGAATGTATCCCCTGCAGCTGGTACGGCAACATTCCCATTGTCTATTTCTACCCCGAATTGGCGCTGAGCACTCTGCGTGGCCACGCGCACTACATGCGTGAAGACGGCGCCGCACCGTTCCGGTGGGGTCCTGGTGCCGACGTCGCGAACCTCATGTGGGAATGGCAAAAGTCGCTTAACGGCGTTTGCTTCGTGGACATGGTCGGCAGACTTTGGCTTCGCACCGGCGACAACGCGATCCTCAAAGAATTCTATCCGGCGGTCAAGAAAAGCACGATCTGCACGATGACCTTGCGGGCAGGCCCGGATGGCGTCGTGAGCATGCCCGAGGGTAATGTGGGCCGTGAATGGTGGGAATCCGAAGACTGGTACGGCATCGTGCCGCACATCGGGGGTATGCATCTCTCGAATTTAAAGATCGCCGAGCGGATGGCCGAGGCAACGGGGGACACGGCCTTCGTGCAGCAATGCCGCGACTGGTACCGGGAGGGGAGCGCGTCGTTGGAAGAGAAAGCTTGGGCGGGCGAATACTACCTCCATTATTACGAGCCGAAAACCGGTCAAAAGTCGGACGTCATAATGGCCAACCAGACCGACGGCGACTGGGCCAATGCCTTCCACGGATTGCCGAACATCTTCCGCGCCGACCGCCTCCCGAAGGTCCTGGCGACGGTCAAACGGACGTGCCTGAACGAGACCTGCGGCGCCATCAGCTTCGCCTATTCCGACGGAACACCGCAGATCCGGAGTTATGGCATCTTCGTTCCGGAGAACATGATTCTCGGCATGAGTTACCTGTATGCGGGTGATCGGGAAACGGGGTTGGAGATTGTGCGCCGGCTCATGTATGACCTGGTGTGCCGACACGGTCATGCTTTTGACCTCCCCAATATGGTCTTTTGTGACACCGGGGAGCGATGGTTCGGCACCGATTACTACCAGAATATGATGCTATGGGCCATGCCCGCCGCCATTAGCCAAAAAGACCTTCGCGGTCCGTGTGCTCCCGGCGGTTTGGTGGATCGAGTCCTCAAGGCAGCAAAGAAAATTTAAAAGCCGCCCGGTGCACTGGTTTCCCAACCGCGCGGTCGCCACCCCGTCGGTTTGCAATCCAGCCTCAGGCCGCAGAACGGAACCACCCCTATCGGGGACGGATGCCGATTTCCTGGACGTCGATAGGGATAAAACCCAGTTTGATCGCCGGAGATTCCGGTCTCAAACGATAGTCGTCGTGGGCGGGATCGACAAAGAGAGGATCTCCCACCACCGAATGCAGATCAAACCCAGTGGCTTCTGAGAGGCCTTATGGAAAGAGAAGAAAGGCCTGCAAGTGATTGGTAAGCAAAGGAGAGAACTCAGTGGACCTAAGGAATTCTAAGCTCAGTAACCTGGTTCCGACTCCCAGTCGCTTTCTTTGCCGGCAGAATTCCATAATTCAGTGAAGGTAAACGGGATAGCTGGTAGACCTGAGGGGATTCGAACCCCTGACTCCCTGGGTGCAAACCAGGTGCTCTCCCAGCTGAGCTAGAGGCCCGCAGACTCAAAAACTCATCTTGGAGCAGAAGCCGTCGCGCGTCAAGCCAGCGGCGACGGCCGCGTGGTTCTACGCGGGGAATCCTTGCCACCCGGGAATTGCTTACCTCCCACTTAGCAAGCAAATCCACTCAGACTCGGGGCGCTTCGTCAATCCACAACGAATTCCCAGCCGAACCCGGGGCGGTCCCCAGGCCGGACGTAAATTCCCTCTGGCCCCCGCGTGACACTGTTCTCCTCCTCGAACCGCTGATAGACCTCGCGAGGCCCGCCCGGGGGCGGCAGGAACGTCTCGCACCAGGGGCTGTTGGGCGTGGCGAGGATATAGTGCATTCCGCCGTAGCGCCAGCCGGCGTGCGGGATGACAGGGATATCGTGCGCAGCGGCGAGCGCGCCGATGGTGCGAAGCTCCGTGAGTCCTCCGCACCAAGTCATATCGGGCTGCCAGATGCTCGCGGCCTTGTACTCGAGGAGCAAGCGGAAACCGTAGCGCGTGTATTCGTGCTCGCCGGTGGCGATGCGCGTGGAGGTAATCTGCGCGTTCAGCCGTCCGAAGCCGGCGTAGTCATCGGGCGGGAGGCATTCCTCCATCCAGTAGATTCGATTTGGCTCGAGCATCGCGGCCAGCTCCAGCGTGTAGCGCTCCGTGAAGGCCATCCAGCAGTCGAGCATGATCTCGCCATCCGGGCCGAGCAGCTCGCGCGTCCGTTTGACCAGCTCCACATTCTTCTTCATCCCTTCGCGCCCGTCGGCGGGGCCGTAGGGCATCGCCAGCTTCAGCTTCTTGAAGCCGAACTCGACGTGCTGCTCGAGGTCGTTTCCCGTGCAGTAGGCCGGAATCTTCGGCTTGGCCTCGCCGCCCAGGAGTTTGTAGACCGGCAGACCCAGCGCGAGTCCGATGATGTCCCACAGCGCGAGGTCCACCGCGCTGATGGCATGGACCACCAGGCCTTTCCGACCGTAGTAGAGCGTGGACCGCCACATGATGTCCCAGAGCTGCTCCACATTGAAGGGGTCTTCGCCGATGAGCAGCTTCTTCAGATGTTTTTCGACCACAAATCCTGCGCCCGGCCCGCCAAACCCGAGGCCCTTGATTCCTTTGTCGGTCGTAATCTCGACCGCCTCGGGCCCCAGGTCGTCGGCCATGAAAAGCGATCGCCGGGGCTTGTATTTGGGATAAATCGACATGGGGTTGGCCACTTCCACTTCCTTAACCGAACATGAGCCCGGTGACGGGGTGTAAGAAGGCAAAGGCCGCTTGGGCCGGGGCGCGACGGCTCGCACTCCCGTGATCCTGAGGTTGCCCTTCTCTCCCTGAAAAGGAAGCGGCGGAGGCGCCGGAAACGCCGCGGCCTCGCTTGCATCCGACCCGCCGGACGTTCCCGCCGACCTGCCGACCGGCGACGCCGCGCCCATCCAGAGCATCGAGCCCGCCTTCACGAATTCACGACGGTCCATTTGCTACCCCCCCATCTGCATGACGCGGCCCGTCGACCGAACGCGCAAGGTCTAATGCCCGAACTCGACCCACACATGGTCCCGCCCAGGCAGCCGGTCCGTGATTGATGGTCATCCGTGGTTTAGGTTGGCACTGGAATCGGGGAGGTTACCCGCCTGGCTCTGGATGTTTCGCTTCCAATCTTCAAGCAAAGGTCCCTTAATACTGTCCGCTCGCTGGCGCAGGGCAGCCATCTCTTCCCCGGACAAGGGTTTGAACTGTTGAGCGAACCGGACGTCGTCTTCCAGTTGACCGATGGTGGTGCATCCGATAGCAGTGCAATGAACCGGCAGGCTTAACACGTAGCTTAAGCAATCCTTGGCGCTGAAGGATTGCAAGAGCTTGGCGTTGCCGAAGTTCTTCATGCCCTGAATGCCCATTCCGCGCTCCACCGCCACGGGGAGGACCAGTTTCTCGAAACTCAAGTAGCTGGGATCAGCCACGTTTAGCGGCATCAATATGGAATCGAACTTGTCATACGCTTTCAGCATTTCCAGGTGTACATAGGGGTCATGGTGGCCAGTAAAACCAATGAAGCGACATTTGCCCGCCTTTTTGGCCGCTTCGAAAGCTTCGATGGCTCCGCCGGGATCGAAGATCTGTTCAACCTCTTTCTTTTCACTCACCGCATGAATTTGCCAGAGATCGACGTAATCGGTTCTCAAACGCTTTAAAGAAAGGTCCAGTTCTGCCTCAGCTCCTTGGCGCGTCCGATTGGAGGACTTGGTAGTGATGAAAACGCTCTTTCGGAACGGCGGAAGCACAGCGCCATAAACTTCCTCGGATCGCCCGTTCCAGTAACCATGGGCATTGTCGAAGTAGTTGATCCCAAGTTGATAGGCCCGTAGCGCGATTGCCTTGGCCTCTTCAAACGAAATCAGGGGAAACCGACCACCAGCCTGCCCGATCACCGTCAGTTTTTCGCCCGTTTTTCCAAACGTCCGCCGGGGAATGTCTCCGACCTGAAGCTTGGATGGCGATCCTCCAT
>WNEY01005092.1_pt1 | contig 10133 bp, 10 predicted proteins | sample 5400531 | NCBI WGS metagenome assembly WNEY01 (sample SAMN13153338, study PRJNA577476) | soil metagenome | isolation source: 200 cm saprolite under Douglas fir tree site 1 | place: USA:California | collected 2015-04-18
GGGCGACGGGAAGTACGTCGGCGATGTCCGGCCCCAGCTCCCGAGCATCGAGGCGACGTGGATCGTCACCCCGATCTTGCGCCCCGCCGCGAGCCGGCTGGCATTGCGCTCGCGCCAATCGGCCCGGGGGCTGGCGGCATGGTGGAAGTGGGCATGGACGTCGATCAGCATGCATCAATCTGAGTAGCCAGACGCCAAGACGCCAAGCCGCAAGGGGTTCAGACCGGCCGCGGCTTGGCGCCTGGCAACCCGTATTGGCGACCTGATGGCTGTTTCCTATGTTGTGTCTCCATGCGCACGCCGCCCCCGAACCCCCCGCGCCCTCCCGGAGGGCCGCCTCCCCGCGGTCCCACGCCCCCTCCCCGCGGCCCCACACCCCCCCCGCGCGGCCCCACGCCGCCACGCGGTGGCGCGGCGCCCAAAGCCGGGCCGCCGCCCCGGCCCCCCGTCAAGCCGCCGGCGGCCAAGCGGGCCGCGCGCAAGCTGCCGGGCTGGCTCGCCCGCGCACAGCGCCTACTGCTGCAGCCGACGCAGGAGTGGGCAACGATCGCCGGCGAGTTCACGAGCGCCGGCCCGATCTATATGCGCTACCTCGTCCCCATGGCGGCCATCGGCCCCATAGCCGCGACCATCGGGGGGATCGTGTTCGGCGAGCGTGGCAGCCTGCTGACGTTCGGGACCGTCCCGATGAATGCGGGGACCGCGGTGCAGGCGGGGGTCCTCGAGTACGTGCTCAATCTCGTGGGCGTGTACGTGCTGGCGATGGCGATCGACGTGATCGGGGGGTCGGTCGGGGGACAGCGGAACCGCGTGCAGGCCCTGAAGGTCGCGGCGTACGCAAGTACACCGTACTGGCTCGCCAGCGCATTCGCGCTTTTCCCCAGGATCGAGCCGCTGGGAATGCTGGTCGGGCTGTACAGCGTGCGGCTGTTCGCGCTTGGCCTTGCGCCTTGCATGAAGGTGCCCCGCGACAGGGCGGCTGCCTTAACACTCCTGACGAGCATTGCAGCGGCGCTGGTAGTGCTGGTGATTACCGCGATCATCACCCGCCTGGTCGTGGCCTAACGCCGCTCCCGGAACGCCGTGCGCGTCACCCCGCCCTCGCGGCCGAGGAGCCACGCGGCGATGGTGAGCCCCACGATCGCGAACAGGGCGAGCGCAGCGCAGTCGAGTGGCACGGGGAGCTCGCCGCCGTAGCCCGCTCCCGCCCACGCGCCGAGCAGAGCGTGCTTCAGCAAGTCCACGCCGTACGCGAGGGGGTTCGCGTAGGCGGCGGCGCGCAACACGGGACCGAGATGCCGCACGGGATACAAGGCACCCGACAAAAAGAGCATTGGGAAGACCACGAAGTTCATGACGCCCGCGAAGTTTTCGATCGACCGGATACTCGCCGCGATTACCACACCGAGCGCGCCCAGCGCCAACCCTGAGAGGACGAGGGCGACGAGCCCGAGCAACGCCCCCGCGAGCGTGGGTCGCAGGTGGACCAGCGGGAGCAGCAGCGCCGCCACCACGATGACCTGAGCGGTACCGAGCAGAGTCGCGCCCAAGGCCTTGCCCAACGCGACCGTGCTGCGCCGGACCGGCGCGACCAGCATCATGCGGAGCACTCCGGCCTCGCGGTCGGTCACGGTGGAGAGGGCCGCCAGCAACGAGCCGAACATCACCACCATGCCGAGCAGGCCGGGGGCCATGTAGACGCGGTAGTCGATCTCGTTCCGCCCCGCGAACACGCCGGCGAACCCCGCGCCGGCAAACACCAGCCACACGAACGGCCGGCCGATGCTCGCCAGCACCCGGCCGCGCTGCCGCAGGAACCGTAGGAACTCGCGTGCGACGATCCCGTACACCGCGCGCATGCTCAACCGCCGTCGGCCTCGGCCAGAGGATGGCCGGTGTGCGCGAGGAACACCTCCTCGAGCGAGCCGACTCCCGCCGCCTGCTTGAGCGCAGCCGGCGTACCGAGGGCCACGAGTCGTCCGTGATCCAACACGGCGACGCGGTCGCACGGCTCGGCCTCCTCGACGTAGTGCGTCGTCAGGAGCACGGTGAGGCCGGACGCCGCGCGCAGGCCGCGGATCCGGTCCCACAGTGAGCGGCGCGCGCGCGGGTCGAGCCCGGCCGTGGGCTCGTCGAGAAACAGGATGCGCGGCTCGTGCAGGATGCCCCGAGCGATGTCGGCAGCGCGCCGCATGCCCCCGGAGAGCGTCCGCACTGAGTCATCGCGTCGCTCGAGCAGCTCGAACTGGCGCAACAGCGCGTCGATCCGCGGCCGGGAGGCGCGGTCGGGAAGGCTCCACAGGCGCGCGGCGAAACGCAGGTTTTCCGCGACCGTGAGGTCGCGATCGAGAGTGGTGTCCTGGAACACGAGCCCGATGCTGCGCCGCACGGCGAGGCCGTCCTGCACGACGTCGTGTCCCGCGACGCGCGCCGAGCCGCGCGAGGGCGCGAGCAGCGTCGCGAGCAGGTGAACGGTGGTGGTTTTCCCGGCGCCGTTCGGCCCGAGCAGGCCGAAGAACTCCCCGTCCCTGACCTCGAGGTCGAGCCGATCGAGCGCAGGGAGCGCCCCGAAGTCCTTGCCGAGTCCGCGGGCGACGATCGCGGCGGCGGTCATCCCTTCGCGGCGAGCGCGCGCGACGCCGGCGCCGCACGATAGGTCCACTCGGTGGCTTCCGCCGCACGCTCCACCTCGGCGACCGCAGCCTCGATCAAGTGGCGGTGGGGCGACAGCGAGCACACCGGATCGGTCAGGCCCGCGTCGCCTGCCACCAGGAACGCCTGGCAGCGGCAGCCCCCGAAGTCCTGGGTTTTGCGCGGACACGACCGGCAGGGCTCGGGCATCCAGGCATCACCCCGGAAGCGGGTGAACGCGTCCGAGTGCTGCCAGATCCAGTCGAGCGAGTGCTCGCGCACGTTCTCGAACGTGAGCGTCGTGATCCGGCCCGCGGCGTGGCACGGCCAGACCTCGCCCGCGGGCGTGACGGTCATGTAGGCGCGCGCCCAGCCACCCATGCACGGCTTGGGGTACTGCTCGTGGTAGTCGGGAAGCACCCATACGATCTCAAGCTTGGTCCCGAGTCGCGCACGCTCGCGTTGCACCACGCGCCATGCGTCGTCGAGCTGCGCCCGGGTCGGCATGAGGGCGTCGCGGTTGTGGAGCGCCCAGCCGTAGAACTGCGTGTTGGCGAGCTCGATGCGCTCGGCGCCGAGCGACTCGGCGAGCCCGATGAGTGCCTCCACCTGATGCAGGTTGCGGCGATGCAGCACCACGTTGACAGTGAGCGGGAAACCCAACTCTCGCGTGTAGCGGTAGGCGGCGATCTTATCCTTATACGATGCCGTCCCCGCGACCTCATCCGAGAGCTCGGCGTCCGCCCCCTGAATGCTGATCTGCACGTGGTCGAGACCCGTCGCTTTCAGTCCCGCCAGACGCTCCTTTGTGAGTCGATAGGCGGATGTGATGAGAGACGTATACAAACCGAGCTCGTGCGCTTGACGGACCAGGTCCTCCAGGTCCACGCGCAGGGTCGGCTCGCCACCTGAGAGCCCGAGCTGCAGCACACCCAGCGCCTTGGCTTCGCGGAACACACGGCACCACTCGTCGGTCGAGAGCTCGCGCTTGAACCGCGGGCCCGCGAAGTCGAGCGGATTCGAGCAGTAGGGACACTGCAGCGGACACTTGTAAGTCAGCTCGGCCAGCAGCCACAGCGGCCTAGGGTCCATACGTCACCAACCCCTTCGCGGCGAGTCCCTCGAGAAACGCCGTGACGTCGCGCTCGACTCCGCCTTCCGGAGAACCGTACCGCTGCTCCAGCGCTGCCACGACATCCGCAACCGAGCGGACGCCGTCACACAGCACGAGGATCTCTGCGCCGGTCGGATTCAGCGCCACGAGCCCCTCGGGATAGAGCAGCACGTCCCGCCCGCGCACGTCATCGTGCTGCAGGCGCGCCTTCGGGTGGAGGCGGGGCACGGTCGGCCGTCCTGCCGCGGTCACGGCGTGGTCCCGGGGATGGGCCCCCGCTCCACGGCGTCGAGCAGGCACCACAGCACGTCGCACTTGAACTCGAGGGCGGCGACGGCCCGCTCCTGCTCCTCCGGCGTGCGGAACCGCTCCGTCACGAGGCCGAGGGCGTACTCCGCATCACGCGGCGCCTGGGTGAGCCGGTTCTTGAAGTACTGCAGCCCCGCGGGATCCACCCACTTGTAGTGGCTCAGCATCGCCGACAGCCGCTCCTGCACGATCAGCGGCGCGAACATTTCGGTGAGCGAGGCCGCCACCGCCTCGAGCCAAGGCCGGAACCGGCAGAAGCTCACGTACGCGTCCACGGCGAAGCGCACGCCGGGCAAAAGAAAACGCTGGCCGACCAGATCCTCGCGCTTCACGCCCATCGCTTCGCCCAGCCGCAGCCACGCCTCGATGCCGCCTTCCTCCCCCGGCCGACCATCGTGATCGATGATCCGCTGGATCCACTGCTGGCGCACGTCCCGCTCGGGGCAGCTCGACAGGATCAGGGCATCCTTGATGGGGATGCTGATCTGATAGTAGAAGCGGTTCGCCACCCACAGCTGCAGCTCCTGGCGCGACAGCTCGCCCCGGTGCATCCGTTGGTTGAACGGGTGGAGGTGGTGGTAGCGGCGCTCCAGTACACCCCGCAGACGGCCGACCAGTCCGTCCACCGCCGGTGAGCCTACCTGTACGCTCACAGCTCGAACTCCATCGCGTCCTCTCCCACCTCGATGCCCGCCGCCTCGACCCGCGCCCGCTCCGCGGAGCTGCGACACAGGATCGGATTGGTGTTGTTGATGTGGACGAGCACCACCCGCTTGGCGTCGAGGCGCGGCAGCAGCTCCAGGCTGCCACCGGGGCCGCCAACCGGGAGATGGCCCATCTCGCGCGCCGTCGGCGCGTCGGCTCCCCCGCCGGCCGCACCGAGCTCGTCGTCCGACCAGAACGTGCCGTCGAAGAACAGGAGATCCGCTCCGCCGGCGACTCGCCGCACGGCGTCATCCATCGCCCCGGCCGTCGGGACGTAGGCGAGCGTTCCGCCGGTGCGCTCGTCCGTGAGCCGCAGGCCGACGTCGAAGGCCTGAGCCGGCGCGGCGCGGGCGTAGCGCGGCGGGCGCCGGGCCACCGCCGTCGCTGAGCAGCAGATCCCGAGTGGGCTGCCAGTGCGGTCGGTGAGGGCGATCGGACGGCCCTCCTCGAGGGCCCGCGCGTCGACACCTGCGTAGGCGGAGAGCACACGATAAAGCGGCCAGTCGTCGCCGAGCAGCGCCGTCACGCCCGCCGGGGCGTACACCGGCAGCCGGTCGGCGCTCTCCCGCAGCAACAGGAGGCCGAGAGTGTGGTCGATCTCGCCATCGGTAAGCACGACCGCCCGGACGGGCGTCGCACGGGAGCCGGAGGGGGGCCAGAGAGAGCGATGGGCAGCGAGCTGGATGCGAAGATCGGGCGAGGCATTCAGGAGAACCCAGCGCTCGCCGTCGGCGCTGACCGCCACCGACGACTGAGTCCGGCCGCGGCCGTCCTGTCGGGCTTCCGTGCAGTTACGGCAGCCGCAATTCCATTGCGGGACTCCACCACCCGCCGCCGAGCCGAGGATGATAACGCGCATTGAACAAAGGGGCCGGGTTCGTCACCCGGCCCCTCGTTAAGCCGTATCCGCTTGGTTCAGGCGTTGCCGGCGTACGCGCCGACTTCCATCCCCAGCTCGACGACCTCGAATTCGGGCTTCGTCCACGTCATTGGCTCTTCCTCCGGGGTAAATCGTGGTCAACCACTACGAGCGCTCGCGATCACACCTACGCACGTGACGTGCCACCTGACGGCCCCGAGTTCGTAAAACCCAACGCACACGGATGTCGACACTTAACGCGTACACCCGCGAGTGCGGGCCCCCGCTGACGGGGCAGTGCGGTGGGTCATTTCACCCAACGTGGGTGAATACACCCAACCCGTGCCTCAAGGCTGCAGGCCGAACTTCTTGAGACGATAGCGCAGCGTGTCGCGCGAGATTCCGAGACGTTGGGCGGCCTTCGTTTGGTTTCCGCCGGCCTCGCGCATCGCGCGCTCGATCATGGCCTTCTCCCATTGAGCGAGATCGACGCCCTGTGGCGGCAACGCCGGTGCACCGGCGGCCGGGTCGGCTTCGGCCGGCGGGTTGTGGTGCGCCGCCACCGCGTTGTGGTCGGGGCTCGTGAGCGAGAGGTGCTCGACGTCCAGCGTCGGACCCCGGCTCCACAGCACCGCCCGCTCGATCACGTGGCTAAGCTCGCGGACGTTGCCGGGCCACGGATACGACAGCAACATCTCGCGCGCCGGCGCGCTGATCTCTCGCACCGTCTTTCCGTACTTGGCATTGAGGAGTCGCAAGTAGTGGTCGGTGAGAAGCAGCACGTCCTCACCCCGCTCCCGCAACGGGGGCATGACGAGGACGATCACCGCGAGGCGGAAATAGAGATCACGGCGGAATCGCTCACGGCTCGCCTCGCGCTCGAGATCGCGGTTCGTGGCAGCGATAATGCGCACATCGACCTTGCGCTCGCGGACGCTCCCGACGCGCCGCACCGTCCGCTCCTCGATGGCCCGCAGCAGCTTGCCCTGCACCGAGAGATCGACGTCGCCGATCTCGTCGAGGAACAGAAACCCACCCTCGGCGGCTTCGACCAGACCGGTCTTCGACTCCTTAGCATCGGTGAACGCGCCGCGCTCGTAGCCGAACAGCTCAGCCTCCATGAGGTTTGCCGGGAGAGCCGTACAGTTGACCTCGATGAACGGCTTCGACGCGCGCGGCCCGGCGGCGTGGATGGCGTGCGCGAGGATACCCTTTCCGGTGCCCGTTTCGCCCGTCAGCAGCACCGGTGGGGTGTCCTCCAATGCGGCGATCTGGCGCGCCCGCTCGAGCACCGCTTGGACGGCGGGTGACTCGCCCACCATCGTCGTGAACCCGACGTCCCGAGTGGCGCGGCGGCGGTAGTATGACAGCTCCTGCTTGAGCAGTCGGTTCTCGCGAGCGCGGTCGGCCAAGAGCTTCAGCTCCTCGAGGTCCACGGGCTTTTTGACGTAGTCGAAGGCGCCGAGCTTGACGGCCTCGACGGCGCCCTCGATGGAGCCGTAGGCCGTCAGCATGATCACGGGGAGCACGGGATCGAACTCGCGGATCCGCTTCAGGAGATCGATGCCGCTCATCCCAGGGAGCCGCACGTCCGCAAAGACGACATCCGGCTGGAGACTTTGCAGCAGCTCGAGCGCCTTTTCGCCGGAGGCCGCCACCTCAGCTTCGAAGCCGTGGTCCGCCAGGAACGCCTTGGCCGACCGGGCCAGGGTCTGCTCGTCGTCGACGATCAGCACGGTCGAGCCGTTCATGAGAGACTTCGCACTGGCGTCGGCGCGGTGTCGCCACTGGCAACGGGCAGCCAGATGCGCACCGTCGTGCCGTGGCCGATCCGACTGGCGATCTCCAGGCGGCCGCCGGTTTCCTCGACGTAGCGCTTCGCGATGGCCAGGCCCAGGCCCGTTCCCTCGGCTCGGGTCGTGAAGAACGGCTCGCACAGGTTAGGCAGAATTTCCGCGGGAATCCCCGCGCCCGAATCGGTGATCTCGAGCAAGACGCCCTCGGCGCCTGCCTCGCCGACCTGAGACCACGCTGCGATTTCGAGCCGCCCACCGTTCGACATGGCGTCCAGCGCGTTGGAGATGATCTCGGTCAACGCCTGCTCGAGCCGCATGGGATCGACCCGGATTTCGCGCAGCGTCGGGGGAACAGCCACCGCCAGCTCGAGCTGGCGCTGGCGCAGCAGCTCGGCGAAACCGGAGAGCGCGCCGTCCACGAGCGTCCGCACGCTCTCCCGCAGCGGGCGGAAGGGAGCCGGGCGCGAGAACGCCAACAGGTGGGCGATCCTGAGGTCGAGACGATCGACCTGCTCGATGATCGCGTTCAGCTGTTCGCGAGCGGCGGGGCCCTCGACGCGGTGCTGGGCGAGTTGCGCGGCAGCGCGCAGGCTCGCGAGCGGGTTCCGGAGCCCGTGGGCCACCCCCGCCGCCATCTGGCCGATGGAGGCCAGCTTCTCGGACTGCACCAGCTGCGCGCGCGATTGGCGGAGCTGCTCGGTCATGTGCGCGAAGGCGCGTGCCAGGTCGCCGATCTCGTCCGCGGAGCGCGGCTCGATCGCGTGGTCCAGGTCACCCGCGCCGACGACGGCCATCGCGTGGCGCAGCTCGTTGAGCGGGCGCGCCAGGCTGCGGGAAATGAGCCACGACGCCGCCAAGCCGGCGACCAGGGCGAAGAAGATGATCGACCAGAGGACGCGTCGCTCCGTCGCCACGATGGTAGCCACCTGGGAAAACGCGCGCTGCACGCTGTACTCGCGGGCCTGGCGGTAGATCTCGCGGTTGACCTCCGCCAGGGCGGGCTGCAGGCGCTCGACGAGCTCTTGCCGTGCGGTGAGGTAGGCCGCCTCGCGCTGCCCGGAGTCGTGCAGCTTGAACACACGAGCAGCGACGCCCCGGATGTCGGTTTCGATCTTTCGAACGCCGTCCGCAAGCTTCATGTCGCCCGGGGGAAGCCCGGCCGCCCAGCGATCGAGCCAGAAGTCCACGACCTGTTCGGTGAGTGGGAATTCCTTCTCGGCCGCGGGATCTCCGCTCAAGTAGCGCCAGACCACCTGGGTCTGGTTGAACATCGCGTCTTCGACTTCGGCATACGTCCGGGAGTGGGCCAAGCGCTGCCCCAGGGCCTCAAGTGTTCCGCCCTCGAGCGCGTTGGTGCGAATCGCCTGGATCCCCACGAACAACGTGGGGAGGACCATGAGGGAGAAGCCGAGCAGCAGCTTGCGCTGGAGGGTCACCTCAGAATTGTAGCGCCAATCCCGCGACGACGCTCCAGGCGTCAGCGCTTCTTCGGTGAGGGCTCCGCTTTGAACTCGACGAAACCCGTCACCTCGACGACGACGAGGCCGCAGGGGACGGGGAGGCTGGCCAATATGGCCTCGAAACGCTGACGGGCGGCCGAGTCCGCCACGCCATAGGTCAGCCGATTGTGCCCCTCGTCGATGTCGCTCATGGCGAACCCGGAATCGCCGGTGAGGTGACCGTTCAAGTACTCATACCATTCATGCAGTTGAGCGAAATCCCACCGCGCTTTGCGCACACGCGCGCGCTCCGGATGCCGCCCCGGGAGCGCGTGACGCGCGATCAAGGCCGCCACGGCGACATCGCGCTTCGTGGTGTCGACCAGGAACACCACGGGCCCGCCCTCGAGGATGATGCCGGCAAAGCCACCGGGGATTTCCCGGGCGGTCACTGCCCAGCGGTCGTCGATCGTGGCCTGGGGGCCTTGGGGGAAGGGCGCGAGGGATTCGCGGATCGCGGCCGGGACGCTGGGGCCGGGTGCGTTCGGGGGGCAGGCCTGCTGCGTGCTAGGCTCCTGCGAGCCCCTGATGTGGAAGGAGGCGAGTGTGAGCGCGGCGATCGCAAGCACTGCGCGTGAGAACCGCCCTAGGAATCGGCGACGACGTTGTACACGACGACGGAAGCGACCCAAGAACTCATGATGGCTATTCCGTAAAGCCGATCAGAAACTTCCACTTTGAGTCGAGCACAATGTTATTTCGAAACTCACCTGTCCGCTCGTTCGGATCCAAGACCACATACCTGGTCATGCCAACCTTGATCACAACGAGCGTACGAGAGACGGGCGGCGTCCCCGGGGGGGTTACAGCTGCATGATAAGCATCGCCCGCCTGCTTGCAGACCGACGCCGTCGTGACCACCGTAACCTTTGAACGGGCGACCGCGGGGAGCTGAAGGGCATTCCGAGTCGCCACGGTCGCCGAGTCGGTGGCGGTCGCTAGGCGAGCGACGAAGTAATACAGCGCATGCGTAGTGTCGGGAAGGCAGGTATACGTTTGGGCGGACCCCGGCAGCCAAACGCCGAGTGCCAGCGCGGCGCTCATTAGCCCACGTGCGCAATGCTTCATCATCATAAAACCTCCAGATGCTCGCGAAGTTCCTCGGCGAGTGTGTTCTCAGCTGCTCGCAACCTCCGTCAAAACCGCATCCAAGGTCCCAAGCGTGCGGTCCACCGTCTCCTCGTCATGCGCCATTGACACGAAATTGTACGCCGTGCGCT
>WNEY01005093.1_pt1 | contig 10133 bp, 8 predicted proteins | sample 5400531 | NCBI WGS metagenome assembly WNEY01 (sample SAMN13153338, study PRJNA577476) | soil metagenome | isolation source: 200 cm saprolite under Douglas fir tree site 1 | place: USA:California | collected 2015-04-18
AGGAACAGATCGAAACGGAGTTTGCTTCCGCGGGTCTTGCAGTGCCATCGGTAAAAGAGGTGCTCGCAAAGCTCGCCGTGGAATCCAAGCGCGCCGAAAAACTCCTGCAAATTCTCTTGAGAGAGAAAACTTTGATTCGTGTCTCGCCGGAGCTGATTTTTCATCGCCAGGCCTTGGCGCAATTGAAAGAGCAGCTTGCCGCCTACAAAAAAACAAAAGGCGATCGCATTTCCGTGCCCGCCTTCAAAGAACTGACGGGCATCACTCGGAAGTACGCTATCCCCCTTCTTGAATATCTCGACCGCGAGCATGTGACGCGCCGGGCAGGGGAAGAGCGTGTTATCCTGTAGGTGCAAGAAGCGATAGAGACTTGCCGCAGGGGGCTACCTGCGCTAGGGTTTAGTTAGCGCGCTGCCAAGCGGGGGGCGCGTGGAGGCGTTTCATGGGTGAATTTAGTATTTTTCATTGGCTCATTGTTCTGGCTGTGATCCTGATTTTCTTTGGTGGCAAGCGCATCCCGGAAATTATGAAGGGGTTTGGCGAAGGCATCCGAAGCTTCAAGGACGGCATGGCGGGCACGTCACAAACACCGACGCCGCCGGCGCAGGCACCTGCCCCCCCACCAGTGGATAAGCCTGCCGAAGAGAAGAAGTAAGTCCGAGCGGCACAGAAATTTCCTGGAGATGCGAGATGGGGTGGCCCTTGTGGCCGCCCTTTTTTTTCGTTTTGGGCTGCCATCCTCAATTCCAACCAGCACCAATCTCCAGCCATCTGCTTCCATTCGTGGCGCGAACAGTTGAGATGCTTCGCTCCGCTCAGGATGACACCCGCACTGTTTAAGAGTACCTGCGGATGGGGAAAACCGGGGGCGAGCTCCCACATGCCAATATTGTGTCCAAAGAGTAGCGGAGAACTCTTGCCCCATGCGGAAAACCTGCCCTTCCGACCAGTAGCCGGGCCACAACTTTGCGTTCAGCATCGGGTATTACAGGGTGACCCGGGAATCGAAAACTTCCAAGAGATTCTTTAGGAGAAAATCATGAAACTCACGTGGATGAAGTGGAGCGCCTTGCCCGTGGCGGCATTGTTGGCTGGCAGCGTGGCGATGGCGCAGGATCAGTCGTCTTCAGGCTCGCAGCAACCCGCTCCCCCACCGGCGGCAACACCAGCGCCGGAGGCGAAGCCCAAGCCGACAGTAGCGCAGCGTAAAGAAAACCAGCAAGATCGCATCGCTAACGGCGTGCAAAGCGGTCAACTAACGGCCGGCGAAACGGCCAACCTCGAAAAGAAAGAAGCTGCCATCAACAAGGAAACCGCTGCGGACCGCGCTGCCAATGGCGGCAAGCTGACCGCCGCGGAGAAGAAGCAAGTCAACCAGCAGCAAAACAAGGTCTCCAAGCAGATTTACGCCGATAAGCACAGCGCCAACACGGCCCACTATGGCAACAACAAAGTGGGCCAACGCCGCGAAAACCAGCAGGACCGCATCGCTCAGGGCATTAAGAGCGGACAACTGACCGCTGGTGAAACAGCCAAACTCGAGAACCAGCAGAAGGGCATCAACAAGCAGGTTGCCGCCGATCGCAAAGCCAACGGCGGGACGCTAACAGCATCCGAAAAGAAACAGATCAACAAGGAACAGAACGGCGCGTCGAAGAACATCCATCAAAAGAAGCACAACGCGAAGACGCAGCCACAAGCGCAGCCAAAACAGTAAGTTCTCCTCCACCCCAAACAAGAGAGGCGTCTCGTCGAAGACCGGACGCCTTTCTTTTTTTGGCTGCGCTGCGCTACTCGATTCTCAGTGCGTTCATGGGCGAGATTGATGCGGCGCGGTTTGCGGGAATGATGGCGGCGAAAAAGGAGCAGATCGCCAGCGCCCCCGCAGCCACACTCAACGCGAACGGGTCCCATGAAGTGACGCCGTAAAGCTGGGCCGAGAGCAACCGCCCAGCACCAACAGCCAGCGGCAATCCCAGGATCAGCCCAATCAATACGCGCTTGAATGCTCCACCCAAGACGAGTCTAAGCACTTTCGGCCGGTCCGCGCCAAGCGCCATGCGAATCCCGATTTCATTAGTTCTCTGCGCAACGGAATAGGCGGTGACCCCATACAAACCAATCGCAGCAAGGATCAGCGCCACAATTCCAAACAGCCCGGCGAGACTGGCCACGGCGCGCTGTTGGTCGAAGGAAAGCTCAATCTGCTGCTGCATCGTTCGGATGCTGTTGATGGTCAGGTTGGGATCCAGGTCCGCGAGCATCCTGGTGAGCTGAGCTTCGAGGGCCCCAGGGGTCATATTGGTGACGAGCAGCATTCCGCCGATGAAGTGCGAGTTCAACTCGATTTTCTTCATCAATTCGTCCGGATAATTCACATTTTGGGCTAGCGGCACGTAGAACATGGGACGCGCGGGCCTGCTGAGTCCCCCGCCCGCGAACTTGGCATCACGCATGACTCCGACGATACGGAACGTGCCGGCGTACTCAGGCACGTCGAGGCCAAAGTGCTGATCCAACGGGTCCTCGCTACTCTTGAAAAATCGCTTCACGAACGCTTCGTTGACTATGGCTACGGGCGCAGTGGTTTCATTGTCCGCCGCTGTAAACGCGCGCCCGCGCAAAATCGGCATACCAAGATTCTGAAGATAGTTGGCGCTCACGCGGTCCCAGGAGGCGCCCGCTTCCTCGTTGAGCTTGGCCGGAGGATGGCCGGCGACCATGATGAGTTCACCCCAGTTGTCGGTGAGAGGGTTATAGAGGGCGAGGCCGACACCCTGAACGCCGGGAAGGCGGTTGAGACGATCCTCAAGCTGGCGATAGAGCGAAGCTAACTGAGGCTGAGTGTAGGTTGCTGGAGGCCTGTTCATGCTCACTTCCACGCGGTTTTGTACTTGGTATCCGAAGTCCTGATGTTCGAGCTTGTTCAGGCTTCGGGCCAGCATTGTTGCACCAGCAACCAGGACGACAGACAAAGTCGCCTGCACAACTAGCAGCGCTTTGCGAGCGAAAGAAGAACGATCCTGCGTGCCGCGGCCCGATCCCCGCAGCGCTTCCGCGGGATCGGTGCGCGTGGCAAGCCATGCTGGAGCCGCACCAAAAATGATTCCGGTTACGAGCGCCAACGCGAAGGCAAACGCCAATACCGTGAGAGATGGCGAGGTGCTGATGGGAAGAAAGTGTGAGCTGTGAAACGCTAGGGCAAGCAGCAGTCGCGCCGCTGCCGTAGCAACCAGAAGCCCGACAATGCCACCGCCAATGGCGAGCAACACACTCTCCGTGAGCGCTTGCATGACGATTTGCCTTGGAGTGGCGCCGACGGCCAGCCGCACTGCCGTTTGGCCACGACGCGCCACGCCACGAGCGAGCAACAGGTTCGCCACATTGGAGCAGGCAATCAGAAGCACCAGGCCACACACCGACAGAAGGATCTGCAGGCTGCGCCCGTATTCCTCTTTCATCACCGCAACGCCCGCTCCTGCGGGGACTACGTTGAGCACCTGTTTGGGAAGCATGCGGATGACGTCAGGCATCCAGTTGGAAGGGTATCCGGAATCGTTCTGCAGCCATTGGCGAAGAACTCCTGTGAGCCGGGAAGACATCCCCTCGGTCGAAGCCCCCGGGCGCAGACGTCCAATCATGCGCAGCCACGCAGACACAGGCTGGCGCAGCAGGCTGCCTTCGGCGTTCATCATGGGTTCCTGCTGAAGGGGAACCCAGATATCAGGTGGGTCGCTCTCCAGAGTTTCGCCGAAAAATCCGGGGGGAGCGACTCCGATCACCGTCAGAGGATGGCCCTCGGCGATGAACGTTGAACCCACCACGGAAGGATCGGAGGCGTAAGCGGTCTGCCAGACACGGTGGCTGAGCACGGCTACAGGTGGAGCGGCCGGCTTGTCGTCATCCGGCGTAAACACCCGTCCACCGAAAGCTCGAACTCCAAGAGTTGAGAAATAGGTGCCGGTGACGTATTCCGAGCGAAGAGGCCGCGCAGCCGATTCGGCACCTTGACGCCGCACACTCAGCCGCCAGCGCCCAGCCTGGAAGGCCGTAACTTCCTCGAACTCAGGGGTTTCTGCCTTGAGGCGCTCGTACAAAGGGAACGAAAACATGCCCCAGGTGTCCTGAGGGCCGCCTTCCACGCAGCATTCATCGCCCTCGCCGACGCGGTAGAGCCTGCCCGGATCGGAAACCGGCAAAGAGCGGAGCATCACCGCGTGAATCAGAGTGAATATCGCCGTGGTGCCGCCAATTCCCAAGGCGAGCGTCAAAACGGCGGTCGCGGTAAAAACGGGCGATAACCGGAATTGCCGCACCGCGTACCGAAAATTGCCCGGCAGGCTTTGCATGGAGCACCTCTCCCTACCTTACGCACTTGAGTCAGGGTAGGTTCCCTAGGCCACTATTTGGCGGACCCGTCCGCAGTCCGAACACGATTCGACTGAGCCCCGCTCTATTGACGATTCAAGAGGTCGTTTGTCACGGAGTAGCAGCGCGCACGAAGTCCAAAGGACCGATATTAGCTCCCTCGATGTTTGGCGACGATGAGGGTAATGTCGTCGTGCTGCTCGTGGGGGCTAAACCGCTGAACTTCGTCAACGATTGCAGCAAGCGCGGCTTGCGAACACACTTCACAATGCCGCTGCAACGCTTCGATCAGCCGCTGCTCGCCAAATTGCTCATCAGCGGAGTTGTAGGATTCGGTGATGCCGTCAGTATAGAGAGCGAGCGTGTCGCCTGGGCGGAGATGGCATTCCCCGATTTCACAATCCCAATCCTTGAAGATTCCCAGCACCGTGGCTGTGGCATCGAGCCGCTCCACGCTGCAATCTTTGCGGAGCAGAAGAGCCGGAAGATGTCCGCAATTCGCGTAACGCAAACGGCACGCGGTGTCGTCATATTCCGCGAAGAAGAGCGTGGCGAAAGCACCGTCTGGCGTATTGTCGCAGAAGAGCTGGTTCACCGAGCGCAAGAGGCGTTGCGGCTGATCCAGGGCGATGGCGCACTGGCTCCGCAGATTTGCTTGCAGATTGGCCATCAGGAGCGCGGCGGCGATTCCTTTTCCTGAAATGTCGCCGATGACAAACCCCAGGCGCGCCTTGCCGAGATCCAGGAAGTCATAGTAATCGCCGCCGACTTGACGTGCCTGAATACAAAGGCCTGCATATTCAAGAGTCTTCGAGGGCGGCTGCGACTGAGGGAACAGCCTGGCCTGGACCTGTTTGGCAATTTCGAGTTCCTGGGCGGCCCGCCGTTCGGATTCCAGCCTCTCTGCAAGGGCGCGGCGTTGCGCCTCGACCGCGTGGCTCACCTCGTCGAAGCTCACCAGCGAAAAAGAATTGCCATCCAGATCCCTGAAACGCGTAAAGACGCCACCCCAAATCGGAGCGTGCTCTGCGACAGCCTCCGAATTCGGGGCGCGCACATGCACCTCATACTTGAGACGTTTCAGCCGTGGCGCGAACTGAAAGCGCACTCCGCGTTTCGTCCATTCGCGGTACTTCGCAATCACATCCTCAGTAACAAACGTGACCGGCGCAGGCCGGCCAATGAGCTTGTACTGTTCCGAGCCTGGCTCTGGCGCGACCAGCGTAAGGTTCGCGGTGCCGTCCGGAGGGGCCACGGTTACAAAACGACGGTCGGGTTGAACGCGGGCGTCAAAGACCAATTGGAAGCCGAGTTGATCGAGGTAAAAGTTCAGGCTGAGGTCCAGATCTCGAACGTAAATGGTCACCGATTGCAGGCGCAGGTAAGGGTCTTGGCGGTCCAGGCGAACCGCGGAGCCGTCTACCCATTCTCGAGGAGAATTGCCCATGGGCGAGATTATAAGACGGAAGCGGTTGCTTCGCGTGCGTTCCTGGAAGGAACGATCGATCGACTTCGTCTGGACGAGCCATCGTTGCGACGCCGGCGAGTTAGTCCTCCGACCAGCCGAGAGAGATAAGGGCGTGGTGAAGGCGGGCCAAGGGTAAGCCGACGACGTTGAAGTAGCAGCCTTCGATGCGGGTAATGAATCGGCCGGCGTAGCCCTGGATAGCATAGCCGCCGGCTTTGTCGTGGGGCTCGCCAGTCGCAAGATAGCGCGAGATTTCTTCAGCCGGCAGCATGGCGAAGTGCACCAGCGTGGACTCGACGAAAGTGATCCGCTCGGCGTCGGGAAGGCGAATGAGGGCCACACCCGTGAGGACGGCGTGCGTGCGGCCGGATAGCCTTTCTAACATATGACGGGCATCGTCAGAAGAACGCGGCTTGCCGAAGATGTGGCCTTCAAGGGTGACCTCGGTGTCGGCGCCGATGACGATGGCCGGACCCGCAGCGCGCGCTGCCACGAGTTCCGCCTTGGCCACGGCCAGACGCTCAACCAGGACGTGGGCGGATTCGCCGGGGTATGGCGTTTCGTCAACGGCGGACGAGAGCGTCGTGAATGAGAAACCAGCGTCCCGCAGAATTTCAGCGCGGCGTACCGATGCGGAAGCGAGAATGAGCTTCATGGCAATTCTTGGACGGGAAGAATACTACAGCCCGTCTCTGAAGAGCCCACACACGCCGCGAGCCCGCGGAAATTTATACATTTTGCCGGCGCGGCATACGCGTCAGATAACGACGGACTCCTGGTATTCGCCGAAGACGCGCCGAAGCGCATCGGAAATTTCGCCGATAGTGGCGTAGGCTTCGACGGCGGCGAGGATGGCAGGTAGGAGATTCTCTGTCGTGGCGGCGCGGCGCTGGAGTTCGGCGAGCGCGCCCTTGGCGCGCATCGAGTCACGTTTGGCACGCAGGGCGTTCAGTCGGGCAATCTGGGAGCGTTCGATTTCCGCGTCGATGCGGAGAATGGGAATGTTGCGGTCCTCTTCCGCGACGAAATCGTTCACTCCAACCACGATTTGTTCTTTCTTCTCGACGGCGCGCTGGAACTCGTAAGCCGCTTTCTGGATTTCCCCCTGAACGAAGCCAGCTTCAATGGCGCGCAACATTCCTCCCATCGAATCCACTTTTTCAATGTATTCGCGGGCGCCCTTCTCGATTTCGTTCGTGAAAGATTCGATGGCGTAAGACCCGGCGACGGGATCGATGGTGTTAGCGACGCCGGTTTCGTTGGCAAGTATCTGCTGCGTGCGCAGAGCGATGAGCGCGGCGTCCTCGGTAGGCAAGGCGAGCGCTTCGTCCAGAGAATTGGTGTGCAGGGATTGGCAGCCGCCCAGAACTGCCGCGAGCGCCTGAATCGCCACGCGGACGATGTTGTTTTCCGGCTGCTGCGCTGTAAGCGAGGAGCCCGCGGTTTGCGCGTGGAACCGCAGCATCAAAGAGCGCGGATCCTTTGTCCCGAAGCGTTCCACCATGATTTTCGCCCACAGGCGGCGCGCCGCGCGATACTTGGCGATTTCCTCGAGCAGATCGTTGTGCGCATTAAAAAAAAACGAAAGCTGCGGCGCGAATTCATCCACGCGTAGCCCGGCGTCCAGCGCGGCCTGGACGTAAGCGATTCCGTCGGCAAGCGTGAAGGCGACTTCCTGGACGGCGGTCGAGCCCGCCTCGCGGATGTGATAGCCGGAGATGGAGATAGTGTTCCACTTGGGAAGATTGTCGCGGCACCACGCGAAAATGTCCGTGACGATTCGCATCGCCGGGCGCACGGGATAGATGTACGTGCCGCGGGCGATATACTCTTTCAAAATGTCGTTTTGCGCGGTGCCCGAAAGCTTCTCCAAGCTCGCGCCTTGGCGCTTTGCAACCGCGACATAAAGGCAGAGAAGAATTGCCGCGGTGGCATTGATGGTCATCGACGTGGAGACTTTTTCAAGTGGAATGCCGTCACACAGCGTTTCCATGTCTTCGAGAGAATCTATCGCAACACCGACTTTGCCAACTTCGCCGAGAGCCAGCGGATGGTCGGAATCCATGCCGATCTGCGTCGGCAGATCGAACGCGACCGATAGTCCCGCCTGGCCCTTGCTCAGAAGATAGCGGTAACGCTGGTTCGATTCGACGGCGGTGCCGAAGCCCGCGTACTGGCGCGTGGTCCAGAAGCGTCCGCGATACATCGTGGGATAAATCCCGCGAGCGAAGGGAGATTCGCCGGGATACCCAAGAGCGGATTCGGCGTCCCAGCCTGCAAGATTTTCTTCCGTGTACAGTCGATCGACGGGAAGGCCGGACAGCGTGGTGAATTTGTCTTTGCGCTCGGTGGCAGTGGCGGATTTGATTTTGGAATCAGCCATCGAATAAACTCGGTCTCAAGTACATCGCACAGCAAAAGCGCCCCGCCTGCACAATTCGCCGCTACAATTTGCGGGCTCTGCGGAACGAAGTGATGGCAAAAAACGCGAACAATAAAGCTACGGCTACAGCGATCCCGATGAGCCAACCGGCGACGTCACGCGTCCACGCGCGCAGCGCGGCGTTGAGCCACCCGAGCGCAAGAACCGCAAAGACCGCCGCAATAACCTCATGAAAAAGTTGGCGAAGCGCGCGCCAGAGGCGGCGGAAACCGCCGTGCCGCGCCGCCGTAGCAGCGCTCGTGGCCGTTGACATAAGAGCATCTTAACGCAAAACCAGTCGGACATTCGAACGGTGGAGACCACAACGCACGCCGTCCATAAACCTGAACATTGGTACTGTGGACGGATTAGAGACAACGAAGCGAACCTCTCTTGTATCCAACAAAACGTGGGCCTAGAATAGCCAAAGAAGTACGGGAGACGACGCCTTGCAACTCGACGATCACCTGAAGAATTTGCTCCGTGAACTGGGACACGCTATCAATGACACGGTGTCTGATTCCGACCGGATCACGGGTGCAATTGCCGGAGTGCGCGCTCACGGCTACGATATCGTACTGAAGCTGGACGCGACGATCGGGCTGGCAAAGCGCGATGCCGCTGCTGCCGAAGCGGCAAAATTGAGTCCACAAGACCGCCGCTTCCTCGAATCCCTTCGCATTCAGGTGGACCAGGAATCTTTTTCGGAAGAGAATGACAAGAAGCCGGCCCCGCGCCTGTCTATGACTCCCCAGGATGTGCGTTTTCTGAAGTCGCTGCGGATTGCCACGGATGAGTCGGAATGAAGAGAAGGGCCAAGTTGGCATTGTTCGGACTACCGCTGATGCTCGCGTTGGCAGGGATTTTCCCCGCGCCGGCCATTGCCCAGGATCCGATACTCACGCCAATTATAGTTGATACCGCGGTGCCGATTATCGTCGCCGCAGTAAAGCCCAAACCAACCGGATTGGATAAGTTTGAAGGCTTCGTGATGAATGCAAACACCGCGCAGATCACCCTGCGCGCCAAAGGAAGCGACTTAACCATCAGGACGTTCTCCCTTTCGGAGGTCGCCTCCGCGAAAATGCAGAAAATCGTCGAAAAAGGCGGCTACCAGTTCGGCGACAAAGTGACGGTTTATTACGAACCTGCCACTTCGAAAGCGATCAAGTTCAAAGGGAAACCTTCCAAGCCTATTTGATTCGCGGAGCCGCATCATGCTTCGCCTGCCTGCGGTTGCCGGACGCTTTTATCCCTCCCATCCTGCGGAATTGACGGAGCTGATTCACAAATACGTTATCACCGACCCGGGAAATCCCCCGGCTAGGGTAACTGCCTGCCTGGTGCCGCACGCGGGCTATGTTTATTCAGGGCATGTAGCCGGCGCGGTACTCGCGCGCATCGCCCTGCCCGGCAAAATTATCATCCTTGGCGTGCGCCATTATCCGCGCGGTGAGCCGGCGGCAATCCTTTCGAGCGGCGCTTGGCGCACCCCGCTGGGAGACGCGCGGGTTGACGAGTCGCTGGCCGAAGCGCTCAAACAAGCCTGTCCGCAGCTGCGCGAGGATAGTGCCGCGCACAGCGCAGAACACTCCTTGGAAGTGCAGTTGCCGTTTCTTCAGGTGCTGGCGCAGGACTTCACCTTTGTCCCCGTGGCCCTGGGAACCGTGCAATTCGAATCCCTGGTGAGTGTGGGAGAAGGAATTGCGCGCGTGCTTGAGACTTCGAAAGAGAACGTGCTGCTCTTGACGACCTCGGATTTGAATCATTACGAGGATGATGCCACCACGCGCATAAAAGACCGCAAAGCCATCGAAGAGTTGCTCGCGCTGCACCCGCGCGGACTGTACGACACCTGCCGCAGCCATGAGATTT
>WNEY01005095.1_pt1 | contig 10132 bp, 10 predicted proteins | sample 5400531 | NCBI WGS metagenome assembly WNEY01 (sample SAMN13153338, study PRJNA577476) | soil metagenome | isolation source: 200 cm saprolite under Douglas fir tree site 1 | place: USA:California | collected 2015-04-18
TCAATCTTTCACTCAATTTCAGCTCGCGTTCTTTTTCTCGATCTTCAACTTTGATAACGAAGCAATTTGGATCAATTCCGATACGCTCTGGAGAGATCGCCAAAGCTTCAATCTCGCTCTTAAGGACTGCGGGGTCAATCAGACCTCCCGCAGGTATCAGCAGACGAGTGCGACGATTCAGAAAACCCGTCGGCAACTGACGAAGAACTATTGTCGTGCCATTCTCGTCAACAAAAGAGTGTCCAGAATTGGGGCCGCCACAGCGGACACAGATGTCGATATTCTCCTGGCGTGCTATGAAGGCGGCGACCTTGCCCTTGCCCTCCGAACCAAATTGACCGCCTACCACTACCCAAAGACTCATGCCTGGCGTTCTCCCTTGAATCCCTGAACAGCTTCATCCAAAGCTGCGTAGAGGTCTTCTAATGAGCGGTTGTTGCTGAGTACTAGCGCTGCATTTGCTCGAAGCGATTCGATCTGTTGCTCAACGGGATGTGAGTCCGCAGTCTCGAAGGAGTCCGTGTCCGTATACCTGCCGCGACTCCTTAGCCGCTCCCAACGGTCTCCCCGTGGGCTATCTATATACACGAGACGAAATGAAGACAAGAAAGAGTTTTTGAGGCTCGCATAGTCAATCGGGTGTCGCAGACCATCCACGGCGACACCCAAGTCCGCTGCTACGTGGGAAATAAGGCGCCGGTTGAGTTCGGTTTGCATACCCCCGGTCATCACTTCCCATCCGATTTCCTGGAGGTGAGTCTTACTTTCAGGTTCTTTCGCTAGCCACTCAGAGAGCACCTGACTATACCGCAGGTATTGGAACCCGTACCTTGAGCTTAGATACCTGCCGGCTGATGTTTTGCCCGCGCCGATACGTCCAGCTATACCAACGACGAGACGCTCATCCCGCGGCCGCTGAGATAGGCTGGACATGAACGAGGGATTCTACCTCAGTGTTGACGTTCTCGGGTACCTCGTCCAATCCTGTGGCTGAGACGACCTGGGCCAGCTTGGCGTAATGGAATTTTGCCGACCTCGGGACAATGAGGTAATCCTCCGCTGCCGTACCCAATGCAATGTAGTCATCGGCGAGGTAGAACAGCCCGACCAATGCTGAAGTGATTGCATCCACTTCGTCGTGGGTAACCTCGGAAGTGAGAAAGTCACCCGTGATGCCCGCTCGCGATAGCCCCCACTTCAGTTCCTGCAAGCTTGCTTTCTTTCGCGGTATGCCGAGGATGTCCTGAGCGGCGCCAGGATAGCTTTCGATTACATCGCGGCCAGCTTTCCGGAGTTCATGCGTTAACTTGATTCCGCGCCGGGTGAGCATTTCCATGCTTGGGAGCAGACACCAAAAGACTGAGATGCCCATTCTCTTAAGCGCGAGTTCGCACTTGCGATAAATCGGAACGCCGGGGAGACCATAGCCTTCTGGGATAGAGAGCGGGGAATCGATGGACACGATGGTAGCATTCGCCGCCAGCGTTTCCCGGATCAACTCATCATCTGTACGAATGCATTTCGTTGTCGCGCAACTACCCTCCATGAAAGCCCAGCCAGTCGCGCGTTTCTCGCTACCCGTCAGGTCAATCCCCACGATCCTTGGTGGTTTTCCCAAGTCCGAACATCTTGTCAGGAGTCGCGGAACCAAACCCTCGGAGTTGGATTGGCCGGAAAGACGCCGTATCACCTCACGTTTGTTTGACCGGGGTGGCTGAGCCACGCCGGTGAATACAGGGGCGCTCGAACTTTTTAGAAAGGCCGTTTCGCGCTTGTAGAGCTGGTCGTACGTGATCTCCATGATCGCTTTCAAGTGAACCACATCTTCCGTATTATATTGGATCAATCGGCGCAGGGCACTTTTCTCACCTCGAAGGTACTTTGCCCAAAGAACGGTCGCATCGTAGCCTGTGAGATTTTCGAGTGACTCTGCTCGGTTGAGCCCCAACTTCTCCTCAACTGATTTCAACCCACCTTTCATGCCCAATTTCCGAGTCGTCCATCGCAAGTCGATGTGAATGGGAGGAAGCGTTAGGTCTGGAAAAGCCAGCTTCAGGAATCGCAGGTCGAAGCCGGCTCCGTTGAACGTAACCACGACTGAGTAATCGCGCAAATGAGTTGGGAGGTCATGTAAGTTGTCGCCCTCGACGAATGCCTTGTATTTTCGTCCGTCGTACAGGCCCACCATTGTGACCATGTCAAATACCGACGACAATCCCGTCGTTTCAATATCCAAGTAAACGCACTCTTCAGCGAAGTCGGGGAATAGGCGCCAAGCCTCGCCCCGCGTGGACAGGCGCTCGAAGAAGGCAGCGTCCTTCCGCCGAATCGCTTCGCGTGAAAGAGGGATGTATTTGTCGAGCTTTTCTTGCAGGCGTACGCCAACAGCACCGAAGCGTTTCTCAAACCGGTCAGCGTCGTCCCAACTGTGGATGCCATGCTCCCACAGCGCTAACTCAGTCTGTCTACCTATGCCCGGGATGTGGACGAATGTTTGTTGTAGCATCTTTATTATTTCTTCCGGTTCTTCGAGTGCTCGATTCTTAGCCTTGGCCGGTCCACAAATCCCTGCAATGCTGCGTCGACAAAACGACCGGCGACCTCAGCGGGATTGCGGCCATAAATTCCTTGTTGAGCGAGCTCTTCAAGAAGTTTCTGAGACTGCACAGATACGGTGAGCCGAATCGCGGCACTGTGTACGACATTGTTTCCCTTAGCCATAAGTTAGCCTGAATTATGTCTTAATTATGAAACAAGGCACAACTGAATTCTACTGCAAAATCGAGTCAGGGTGGAGCGGACCTGTATAACGGATCACCAGGCGGTACGAGAGTACCGATGCGAATGTGCCCCTCGTTCCATGGACGCGCACAGGCCCGAATTGCAGAATGATCGCGTGGTTGAAGCTATCAGGAACCAGGAGGGATACCGGTGATTACAGCAGTTTGCATCTCGGTATGCGTCGTGGTTGTCTTCTTGAGTTTCACCGGCCGACCTTACGGGTCCCGGTAGCTTCAGCAAGAGAACTCCTCCTAGGCAACGTCCCAAGCCCCGAGCGGCCGGCGCCCCACCGGCCGCTCTCCCTTTTTCCGGCGGGTTCCACGCCACGCCCCGGCATGGCCGGGGCCTTCACCCCTGCGGGGGTGAAGGGCTCAGCCTAAAAGTGGAGCACGCACCCGTTTTCACCAAGGGCGTCGCGACATTCGAAGGACTTTCCCAATCAGCCGTAAACCACAGACAGAACTCCACTGGGATTCGTTGCAGTGAAACTTGGACAGGGATTCTTGCGGGGACGGCTCGTCCCGGATTGGCCGGGACGAGCGGGCCCAATTGGCTTGGCTGCAGCGGCTACCGCGGACGCCCGGGGGAACGACCCGGCGGACGGTAGCTACCCAGTGAGCGAGGACGCAGCCGCAGGCGAGGGCCCAGCGGCGGCGGAACATTGTGGAGCGGCGCATTACAGTTGCTGCAAAGTTCGCCTCCGGAAGCGGCGGCACGCAGCCAGTGGCCGCGAGCCAGGCATTCCGGATTAATACACTGCACGGTCCAACCCGGCAAATACTGCACGTTTCTCCCCCTCTGGAACGACACGCGATCTTTCCCCCGGCACCTGGACCGGAAATGAAGCGGGAAGTTGCGGGGATTCTGCGGCGAGTCTCTTGTGGTGTCAAGAGGAAAGATACAATATCTAGTGGTCGGGTTGCAGATGGCACAGGTGCACCCTGAACCACAGGGTGAACCGCGCCGCCGTCGGCGGTCCGGAGCGCCAGGGGAACCACTTCCAGCCGTAAAGAGGCGCGCTCTTTACAACCCCGCAAGGTTTGCACACAATCTGGTCTTCTTAGAGTGACTCAGCAGGAAAATTGTTTGGCGGAGAGAAGGTTTTCGGATGCGGATTGGGTCGGTACACGCACTGCTCGTCGCAGCTTTCTTTGTCATCCCCACATCTAAAGCTCGGGCGCAGCAACCACTGCGCAGAGAAATCCAGGGCACGGACCAATCCGAAACAGCGTCTCAAATTTCAACTGCCCCACCACAGGCAAGTCCGCCGCAGACGCCCCATCGCTTCTGGGACCGGACAAATGATTTGTGGTTTGCGGGGGTGGGCGCGGCGCGCGCCCTCGATTACGCGTCGACGCTGAATCTCCGCCGGCGGGGTCTCGACGAAATCCTGCTGACGAACTCTGTTGTGGACAACCATCCGTTGTTTGGAGGGATCGAAGCGGCTGCCACGGCGGCATCCATCGGCGTTTCTTATATGTTCCATCGAACCGGCCATCACCGGCTTGAGCGCTGGACTTCCATCGTCCATTTCAGCGCAGCCATGGGCGGCGCGGCACGCAATTACGCCCTAAAGACGCCGCATCCACACTAGTCCCGTGCGCGGCCAGGCTTGCGAGGCAGACACTTGCGCGCGTGGCGCCGGTTGGATCATACTCCGCGCGCTGTGGGCAAGGGCGCCTCGTCGGTACACGGCCATTGAGGGGATTTCGATTGATTCGTAGAAGGATTCGCATCGGATTGTTCTTTCCTGCATCCATCCTCTTGCTCGCAGCCATTTTGTTCTCTCCTGCAACAATCCATGCCCAACGGCAGGCACAGCCCTCCCCCCCGGCGCCCTCTCCGCCGGCGCAGGTACAGGGTTACACGCTTACGCCCGCGCAGGAGGCGCAAGCCATAGCTTACGCCCGCGCCCGGCACGAACTCTACTTCCTCGATGTCGCCTACGGACTGCTCCTTTTGGTCCTCTTGCTGCAGCTGCGGGTCGCGCCAAAATTTCGCGATTTGGCTGCGCGCGCGGGCCACAACACCTTCGTGCAAACCATCGTTTTCGTTCCGCTGATCTCGCTTACGATCGATGTTCTAAGCCTGCCCACGGCCATTTGGAGTCACCGGCTGGCCCTGAAGTATCAGCAATCGATCCAGAGTTGGGGCTCGTGGCTGGTGGATTGGGCCAAGGGCGAAGGCGTGGAGGTGACCATAGGCGTCGTGCTGATCTGGATCCTGTACGCGGTGATTCGCAAGAGCCCGCGGAGATGGTGGCTCTATTTCTGGCTTGCCACTGTGCCATTGATCATTTTGGGCGCCGTGGCCGAGCCACTGATTGTCGAGCCTCTATTTTTCAAATTCACGCCGCTGGCGGAATCGCAGCCACACCTTGCCGGGCGCATCGAGAATGTGGTGCACCGCGCAGGCCTGGAGATTCCGCAGAGCCGCATGTTCCTGATGAATGCCAGCTCGAAACTAAAAGCGCTGAACGCTTATGCCTCCGGGCTTGGCCCAACCAAGCGCGTGGTTGTGTGGGACACAACCATACAGCGCATGACGGAGGATGAAATCCTGTTCGTCTTCGGCCACGAAATGGGCCACGACGTCCTGGGCCACGTGCGCAAAGGCATCCTGTTTTCCTGCGGCGTGCTCTTCTTCTTCCTATTTCTCGCTGAGCGCATCGTCCGCTGGATGCTCGCACTCTGGGGAGAGAGCTGGGCCATTCGCGGCCCCGACGATCTCGCTTCACTGCCCGCGTTGATCCTGCTGCTTACGGTCTTCAGTTTTCTGTTCACTCCGGCCTCGAATGCGTACAGCCGTCACCTGGAGCATCAGGCCGACCAGTACGGCCTCGAAGTGATTCACGGTTTGGTGCAGGACGCTCCGGTGGTCGCCGCACATGCCTTCCAGGTTCTGGGTGAAGTGGACCTCGATGAACCAAATCCCTCGGTGGCCGAGAAAATCTGGTTCTACAATCATCCGCCACTAGATGAACGTATGCGTTTCGCCCAGACCTACGACCCGTGGTCCCAGGGCCGCGCGCCCGAATTTGTGACGGGTGCGGGCCCTACGCGCCGTCGCCATAGCGCTGGCTTCCCGCTCGCCGCGCTGCTTTGGCGGGCGAGTGGCGCGTCGGCGACTCTGCGTCTGCCGGAATAACGAAAAGGAGAACCGTGCTGAAAAAACGAATGGGAGAGATGGTATTGCTATTTTCAATGCTTCTGACGCTCGCGTGCCGTCCAGCCCTTGCGCAGGAAGCTACAGGGACCGTGGCGCTCGCCACACCTGCAACGACGGCGGATCCTGCCCGTGCGCCCGCGTCCTGGGGCTCCCCCGAGGGCCGCTTGTTCTTCCCGCACAACTGGGTGCGCGGCTATGTGGATTTCTCCTTCGCGCCACCCCACAATGAACCGGACCTGGGCCGTTGCTCGCCATCTTCTACAATCATAGTAAGTGCCGGCGGCCCCAACTCTCCCTGCAATGCTTACGCGCGTTATCTCTGGAGCGGATACCTCGAGGTGCGGCCCTTCGGAAAGACATTCGCTCGCCACGCCTTCGTCTTCTTCACGCCCACCTTTTCATTCGGGAATAATGTCCCGCAATTCAAGTACACGTATTCCATGGCGGCGATTGCGTATGAGCGCTCGGTCGGGCTCGGGATCGAGTTGCCGAAAAATTTCGAGTTTCGCGTTACCCAACATCAGGTGGACTGGCTCGGCCGCTACAAACATAACGTCGGGGGGCCCGCTGGGCTCGATCTCGGCACGGCCGGGCCTTATGGACTCTATACGACAATCGGAGCGCGCTGGTACTTCGGCGGCTACGGCCGTTCGCAGGAAGGACGCTAGCACACCCACTCATCTGCTATGCGGCAGATTGCGTACTACAATATGCGGTAGCTCTCAACATGAGAGGTGGGCCATGAACATTCGAACAGGCGCGGTGACAATAGCTGGGGCAGTAATCGTTCTCTTTGCCCTGATCGCACGGCAACCTGGCCTGATCCGCGCTGCAATCCGGTTGACGCCTGCGTCCGCAACCATGCAACCCCCTGTCGCTGGCTCTACTCCAGTTTTAGTTGAGCTTTTCACTTCCGAGGGCTGCTCGAGTTGTCCGCCCGCGGATGCCCTGCTCATGCGCCTGGGGCGGACACAGCCGGTTCGCGAGGCCGATGCGATCGTGCTCGAAGAGCATGTCGACTATTGGGACAGGCTCGGATGGAAGGATCCGTTCTCTTCCGAGGCGGCCACCGCGCGCCAGGAGGGCTATGGCGAGGCGTTCGGCGGCCGGCAAGTCTACACCCCGCAGATGGTCGTGGACGGACACGCGGAGTTCGTCGGCAGCTCGGAGGGCGAGGCCCTGCGAGCCATCCGCGCGGCTGGCGCGGCGCCCAAACCTGCCGTGCGTCTGTCCTGGGCCGATAGCGGCACACTCGCGATCGGTGTCGAACCGTTGACCAATGCTTCCCGCAGTGACTCCTCTCAGCTGGTACTTGCTATTGCTGAAAATATGCTGCACTCCGACGTGAAGCGCGGAGAAAATGCAGGCCGCGCGCTCGAACATGACGGAGTTGTCCGCCAACTCATTCCTGTCGGGAAAGTGGAGGCTGGCTCAATTGGGTTTTCGTCCACAATCGCCGTCCGTGCGGCGCACGAATGGAGTCGTGCAAACCTGCGCGCCATCGTGTTCGTGCAGGAACGCCGCAGTCGCCGCGTCCTGGCCGCCGGAGCGATTCCATTTCCGGCAGCCTAGTTCCTCTCCGGAGCGATCGTGCCTACAGCCGTACAAACCGACCGCGCCCCTGACTCATGGTAAAGTAGCGCCCGCTCCATGGCGCAGATCGAAACATCCGTTCAGATCGCCGCTCCTGCCGAACTCGTCTTCGCGTTTTTTGTCCCGCAGCGGATGCCGTATTGGTATGGCGCGGAGATGGAAGCGTGCATCGAAGTGCAGGGTGGCGCGTCTGATTTCGGGGTCTCGCAGAAAGTGCGCGTCACCGGGCGTCTGGGACGCCGCGAAGTATCGCACACGGCCGTGGTAACGGCGTTTCACCAAGCGCGCCTATTCGAATGGCGATTCGAAGACCGTTACGGCGTGAAAGGTTTGGAACGCTGGGAACTGGAGCGAGTGAACACGCCGCCATCGGCGGCCGCGCCAAAAACAGCCGTGCGCATGCGCAGCGATTACGTGTTGCCTGGCTTGCTCGGCAAGGCCATGGACTGGCTCGTGACACGCCACGCAGTGGCGCGCCGCAACCAGGATTACCTTTTGCGGCTGAAACGCCTGGCCGAGCGCGGAGAGCCGGAGTGATCTTGTGGATTCCGAACTAAATCGTGAAAGCCCGGCACCGGCACGATCTTTGCTGGCCCCTCCTCCCGGCACAATCGGCGGCGTTCGAGCGATTTTCTGGAACGAGCGCGAGGTGCGGGCCGGATGGCGGCTCTTGATCTATCTCGTACTCTTTCTTGCCATCGGTGGAGTTGAATCGTTTGCCGCTCTCCTGTTGCACCTCCCGGTCGCAACTCCCACGACTATCACCGCGTCTGGCCTGCTGGTTCAGGAAGTCATCATGCTTTCCGCTGCGTTGGCAGCCGCGGTGATCCTTGGAGTCCTTGAGGGCCGCGCACTCGCTGTCTACGGCTTGCCAGGGGCTGCCTCCTTCGGACCGCGCTTCTGGCAGGGGTTTGTCTGGGGATTGGTAATGGTCTCGGGGATGATATTTTTGATCCGCCTGCTGGGAGGATATTCCTTCGGCGAGCTGGGTCTGCGCGGTGCGGCGCTCTGGGGTTACGCGGTGCTATGGGGTTTGGTTTTTCTCTCGGTGGGTTTCTTTGAAGAGTTCTTTTTTCGCGGCTACACGCAATTCACGCTGGCCTCGGGAACCGGATTCTGGCCCGCAGCGACTTTGATTTCCGCGGTATTCGGCGCATGGCACCTGGGCAACAGGGGCGAAGACATAGCCGGCGCAGTGTTTGTGTTCGTAATCGCAATGTTTTTCTGCCTCACCTTGCGCCGCACCGGAAACTTATGGTTTGCAGTCGGATTGCATGCGTCGTTCGATTGGGGCGAGACATTTTTATTCTCCGTGCCAAACAGCGGCCTCGTCGCGACCGGCCATTTGCTGAACTCTTCTTTTCACGGCCCGGTTTGGCTAACCGGCGGCACGGTGGGCCCCGAAGGCAGCGTCATGGCGTTCGTCGTGGTGGCGCTCGCGGCGGCCATTTTCAGCCGGGTTTTTCCTGCAAAGGATGACCACTAATTTTCCCGTTGCGGAAATTCATTGGCAGTATGAAATGACCTTGAAGATCTTTGTGGGTCGGACCTTTAGGTCCGACAATAATGGCTGTTCGGGAAAGGGCCTTTAGGCCCTGAAGTTTCAGGGGCTGAAGCCCTTGCGCCCATTTTGTTTCATGTCGGAGCTAAAGCTCCGACCCACAAATCCAACCACGGATGCCTCTTGCGCATCCTTCAGCCGCACGCCACAGGAGGATTGTTTCCGGATTAGTCTACAACGATGCGGAGAAATTTCTTCTTCCCGACCCGGACTTCGTATGAATTCGGTTGGTTTAGGTCCACCTTGCAAGTCGGGTCTTTAACTAGCGAACCGTTTATCTCGAACCCGCCCTGCTTAATTATGCGTTCAGCTTCGGATGCAGAACCTACTTCACCAAGATACGCCAATAATTTCGACCATTTTTCAGGACCGCTCGATAATCCGCTCGCCATATGGCTACTCATGGTCGAGCCTAATTTCGATCTGACGGAAATGCCCATTGGTAAGCGCTTCAGCACGATTTCTTTCATTTCTTGCGGAGCCTGCCGGTCACGGAAGACGTGCTGAAAATTTTCGGCGGCTTTGCGGGCGGGGTCCTCACCATGGAAACCGGCGATCACTTCCTGTGCGAGCTGCATTTTGGCGTCCATGGGGTGTAGCGCACCGCCGGCAACTGCTATCTTTAAGGCCGCGATTTCAGGCGGTGTTCGGTCGGTCACCAGTTCGTAGTAGGACTCCATCAATTCGTCTGGAATCGACATCAGTTTGCCGAACATCTCGTCGGGGGATTCCGCGATGCCGACGTAGTTGCCGAGCGACTTCGACATTTTGCGCTGGCCGTCGAGGCCGACCAGGATCGGCATGGTCAGCGCCACCTGCGACGGCTGCCCGTATTCGCGCTGGATTTCGCGGCCCACGAGCAAATTGAATTTCTGCTCCGTGGCGCCCAGCTCGACGTCAGCCTGAAGCGCGACCGAGTCGTAGGCCTGCAACAGCGGGTAGAGCAGTTCGTGAATGGCGATGGGCAGATTTCCCGCCAGGCGCGAGCGGAAATCCTGGCGTTCGAGCATGCGTGCGAGGCGATAGTGA
>WNEY01005096.1_pt1 | contig 10132 bp, 7 predicted proteins | sample 5400531 | NCBI WGS metagenome assembly WNEY01 (sample SAMN13153338, study PRJNA577476) | soil metagenome | isolation source: 200 cm saprolite under Douglas fir tree site 1 | place: USA:California | collected 2015-04-18
TGGTGGCCCACCTCCACTACGTGCTGTTCGGCGGCAGCGTGTTCACGATCTTCGCCGGCCTGTACTACTGGTTCCCGAAGATCACCGGACGCCTGCTCAACCGCACGCTTGGTGAATGGAACTTCTGGACCCTCTTCGTTGGGTTCAACGGAACCTTCTTGATCATGCACACGCTCGGCCTCGAGGGCATGCCGCGCCGCATCGCGACGTACAGCAACGAGGCGTGGGCAGCGACGAACCTCATCATCACGATCTCGTCATTCCTGATCGCGTTCTCAGTGCTGCTGTTCATCATCAACATCGTGTCGAGTTGGAGAAACGGCGAGGTCGCGGGCGACGACCCGTGGCACGCGAACACGCTGGAGTGGGCGACGACTTCGCCGCCACCGCCGTACAACTTCGAGCGCGTGCCGCCGGTGCGAAGCTTCATGCCGCTGCGCGACCTGCGCGAGTCGGGCGAGCTCGAGGCCGAGACCACCGCTCAGCCGGCACCGGCACACTGACGATGTATCTCGCAGGCGAGTGGGTCGGCGCATGGCTCTTCATGAGCATCACGTTCCTGGTCGCGACCCTTGGCGTCGTCGGCCTGGGTTGGTGGGTGCTGCGCGGCGACGCCCGGAATCGAGCGGCGGAGAGCATGCTCGAGAGCCCGCCCGAAGCGGGGCACTCCGAGGCGCATCACTAGTTACTCGGACGACCCTCTGCGTAATCTGAGCGGATCGCTCTGAACCTGATCGATCTCGTCATCGTCGGGGCCACGATCGTGGGGGTGGCCAACGGCTTCAGCCGCGGCTTCTGGCTTTCCCTGGCGCAGTACGTCGGTCTGCTGATCGGCGTGGTCGTCGGCGCCGCGGCAGCCCAGCCGCTGCTCGACTACCTCGCGATCAGCAATCCTGTCGCCCGCCCGCTCGGGGCTGTGCTTGTGCTCGTGATCGGCGGCAGCCTTGGATCGAGCGTGGGCTTTGCGATCGGCCAGCCGATCCGGCACAAGATCCTGAAGGAGCGAGTCCACACCACCACGGACTCGGTCGCCGGGGCGCTTCTGTCGGCTACGGCGGTGCTCGCGATGTGCTGGTTCCTGGGCCTCAGCTTCTCGCGCGGGCCAAGCCCCGATCTCTCATACGCGCTGCAGCGCTCGACAGTCCTCCACGTTCTGGACCGCGTCGCGCCCCGCCCGCCGAGCTTTCTGGCCCGCGTGCAGGGAATCCTGGCCGGGGTCTCGTTCCCGCCAGTTTTCGACACCCTCGACCCCGCGCTCCCGGGCGCCCTGCCCATTCCGACGGACGTCAACACGCCCGGCGTGCAGGCGGCTGCCGGGGTCACGGTGAAGGTGATCGGCGCCGGCTGCGGCGGACTCGTGACGGGCAGCGGGTTCCCGGTCGGCAACGGGCTGATCATCACCAACGCCCACGTCGTCTCTGGAACAACCGATCACCGCATCCAGACCGCGGACGGCACCATCCTCCCCGCCGCGGTCGTGTACTTCGACCCCGAGGTGGACGTCGCGATCCTGCGGGTCCCTGGTTACGCCGGGCCTGCCCTCACCTTCGCGCCCGCGGGCCGCGGAACTGAAGGCGCGGTCATCGGTTACCCCGGCGGTGGCCCTGAAAAGGTGGAGCCCGCGGTCGTGGACGGATCGTTCACCGCCGAGGGTCGCGACATCTACAACGCGAGCCTCGTGCGGAGACAGATCTACGTCCTGCAGTCACACGTGCGGCCGGGCAACTCAGGCGGTCCATTGGTCGACAAAGAGGGCCGAGTGCTCGGCATGGTGTTCGCGACGTCGGCCAGCCAGCCCGAGCAGGCTTACGCGCTCACCGACGACCAGCTTCAGTCCGACATCAACCAGGGCAAACAAAGCAGGACCGAGGTCAACACGCTCCACTACAACTGCGCGGCGTAGAGACATATGAGAGGAACCCCGGATGGTTTCCTCTCATCGCCAGGTCGGTTTCGCCGACCTGGCTGCTCTCCTTCCGGAATCCGGATGGGATTGATTGAGTTGATTTCGCCCCGCGGCGCTGGTGTGCGCTAGATACAAAGTCATGGCCGGGCGGAGCCCGGCCAACCCCGCGACGTTAGATAGGGCTACTTCTGTTCGTCGTCCGGTATCGCTTCCTCGATCAGCATGACCGGGATCCCGTCGACGATCGGATAAACGACCTTGCAGCTGGGGCAGCGCAGCTTGTCCGGCTCTCGGTACTCGATCTTGGTATGGCATTTGGGACAGGCCAGGATCTCGAGCAGCTCTTCTGATATCACGCGGGCATCTTAAGCGCGAACCGAAGGACACATCACTAGACTGCGCGCGTGATCCTGCGCCGGCTGTACATCTACCTGGTCAGCGCCGCCTCGCTGGTCGTGGTCGCCTTCGGCATCACCGGCCTTGGCTCCACGTTCATCCTCTTCTTCCTCAACGACCCCGAGTGGCAGTTCAGCCGCACGTCCATAGCGGGCTACGGCGCGGCCACCATCGTCGGCCTCCCCGTATGGGCGATCCACATGTGGATCGCGCGCCGGTACGCGTTGCGCGATCCCGCGGAGCGCGGGTCCGCGATCCGCCATCTCTACTTCTACTGGGCCTGTCTCGTCTTCGCGATCTTCTTCGCGGTCAACCTGAGCAGCGCGCTCGGGCCGGCGCTGCGGCCGTGGCTCGACAACCTTCAGGGTCCGCAGCTCCCCTTCGAGGGCAACCGTCCAATCCTGCAGTCGACGTGGAACGCGCTCGTCCTGCTGGCGATCTGGCTGCTGCACTACCGCATGGCGGCGCGCGATCGCGCGGCCGTTGGCGAGCAAGGCGCGTCGGCAACGCTGCGGCGCTGGTACATGTACGCGGCGCTCCTCATCGGGTTTGTCCTGATGCTGTACAGCGGAGCCCTCGTCCTGAAGGTGCTTTGGACGAATGCGCTGAGCAGCAACCTCTATCAGTACGAGGGCCTGTCCCTCCCGGTCGCCAATCTCGTGACCGGCTTCGTCCTCTGGTCCTTCCACGCTCGCGTCGTGGCGACCCGCCATATCGAAGACGACCGCAAGTCGACGTTGCGCGCAGTCGAAGGATTCCTGGCGGTTGCCTTCAGCATCACGCTGGCCCTCTACGGCGGCAGCCAGATCCTTTACTACAGCCTCGCCCGCTTGCTCGGGGTGGACAACCCGGGCGGTCTTGGCAACGACATCCTGGCCGGACTCGCCGACCCCAGCTCCAGGCTCATCGTCTTCATGCCGGCTTGGCTCCTGGTGCGCACCCGCCTGTCACGCGACGCGTCGACCGGCGAGGCAAGGCGCCAGGCCGCCATCCGCCGCCTTTACGTCAACCTGGCATCGCTCGTCTCACTGGCCGCGATGGCGTTTGGGGCCGGGCAGGTGCTGTGGACGCTGGCCGAGCAGGTCGAGGCGCCGATCATCGGCGTCAGCCCCTTCGACTGGAAGAACCCGCTGAGCATCGGCATCACGCTGTTCGCCGTAGGCGGGGCCGTGTGGCTCGCGCACTGGCGCCAGGCTCCGCCGGCCGAGGAACGCCAGTCGGTGAGCCGGCGGCTTTATCTGTGGGCCGCGCTGTTGGGCAGCGTTCTGGCGGGACTCGGTTACGCCGTCGCGCTCGTCTACTCGGTGCTCCAGCAGCTGCTGCAGCAGAACCCGCGCCTGAACGACGTGGCCAATCTCGACTTCGGGCACTACCTGGCCGCGCTGTTCACCGCCCTTGTCGTCGGGCTGTACCACTGGCGCGTGATGCGCGCAGACACCAAGTCGCGTCCGCCCGCTCCGCCGTTGGGTCCCGCCGAGCCCGCCGCCGTACCGGCCACACCGCCATGGGCTGCAACGGCGGACCTGTCTGCGCTCGAGCCAACCCCCGCACCCCCCGTACCCACCGCAACCGTCACCGCGTCAACCGTGCAGGAGGCGATCGACCTCGCCGACTGGCGCCGCCGCGTCGGCGACCTGTACCGGTTGAATGTTGGCGATGGCATCGCGGCGTTCCGGCGCAAGCGCGACGACCTCTTCAAGACACACGCGCAGTCGCCGATCGAAGCGGAAGAGCGATCGCACTTCACCGGCCTTGAATACTTCGTGCCCGACCTGGCCTTCCGCGTCAAGGCGCGAATCGAGCCCGGCGACGGTGAGGAGCTCGTCATCGAAACCGGCGGCGAGGACGGGGCCATCAAGTACCGCCGTGTAGGCAAGCTCGTGTTTCAGCTCGCAGGCGAGCAGTGCTCCCTGACCGTGCTGAGCGTGGTCCAGTACGCGGGCGGTCTCTTCGTGCCGTTCAAGGACGCGACGTCCGGGCACGAGACCTACGGCGGCGGCCGCTACCTCTTCGACACCGCCAAGGACACGGACGGGCTGGTGGTCGAGCTCACGCCCGGATCCACCGAAGTGACCATCGACTTCAACTTCGCCTACAACCCGTCATGCGTTTACAGCGCGCGCTGGGCGTGCCCGCTCGCGCCACCCGAGAACACGCTGAAGGTCGCGGTGCGCGCGGGCGAGCGCATGTACGAGCACCCAGCTGAAGCCCCCGGAGGTCCCGTCTAGCTTTTCTAACCCACGCGCGCCGGCTTGGAGTTCATCAGCTTGATCAGCTCGCCGGCTCGCGCGATCGCCTCGGGCGTGGGCAGCGTCGGGTTGTTGAATGTGAAGCCTCCGAACCCGGCGTCGACGTAGCTCTGCAGGAACTCGGCACCCTGTTCGGGGGTGACGGCCCGGAACGACGCTCGCCGCTGCTCGGGCATCCGCTCCAGCAGCGCTTTGCCCTCACGCTCGCTCTCGACGATGAGGATGCCGGCGCCCAGGGTCAGCAGCACCTGCGAGGGGTCGCGGCCGACAGCGGCGCAGTGCTCCTCGAAGACGCGCTTTTTGCGCTTGAGTTCCTCGAGGTCGCCGCCGAACCAGTGGCCGATATCGCCGTGCTTGGCGAGGATGCGCAGCGTCTTCCGTTCGCCGGTTCCGCCGATCAGGATCTTCGGGCCGCCCGGCTGGATCGGTCGAGGTGAGTTGAGCGCGTTCTCGATGCGGTAGTGCTTGCCCTGGAACGAGGGCCGCTCTTCGGTGAACATCAGCTTCGCGATCGTCACCGCCTCTTCCAGCCGCTCCATTCGCTCTGCGATCGGCGGAAATTCGATGCCGTATCCGTGGCTCTCAGATTCGTTCCACGCGGCGCCGATGCCGAGCATGGCGCGGCCATTCGAGACGACGTCCAAGGTCGTCACCTGTTTCGCCAGGACGGCCGGGTTCCGGTAGATGACGCCCGTCACGAGCGTCGACAGCTTGACCTTCGTGGTCTCGCGCGCGATCGCCGCCAGCGTCGTGTACGCCTCCAGCATCGGGTCGGTCTCTGGACCGACGCCACCGATCTGATAGAAGTGGTCCATCACCGTGACGAGGTCGAAGCCGGCGGCCTCCGCAGCCCTGGCCTGCTCGATCACCCGATCGAAAAGCGCCGGGCCCTTTGCGTCCGCGAACGTGAAGAGGGGCATGTGAAATCCAAACAGCAAGCTCATGTCTAAGAAAACTACGACGTTCAGGAGATGCTTCCCTCCCCACAGTGTGGGGAGGCCAGGTGGGGACGATAAATTCCCCCCGGTTCCTCCCCACCATGTGGGGAGGTCAGGTGGGGACGATAAATTCCCCCATGGCCATAGATAGAATCGCCTTTCACCGCCTTGCCCATAGACGAAACCGCTAGCGGCCGGATCAACGGCCTGCAGCTGCTGCAGGTCGAGGGATTCCTGGAGGTCGCGCGCCGAGGCAGCGTCAGCCGCGCGGCCGAAGCTCTGTTCATCACGCAGCCGACGCTCACCGCGAGGCTGCACGGCCTCGAGCGCGAGCTGGGCGTGAAACTGTTCCTGCGCACGCCACGAGGCATGCGCCTCACCGACGGCGGCCGCGCGTGGGTGCCGTTCGCGGAGCGCGCCATGCGCGCGCTGGTCGAGGGCCGCGACGCGCTGGAGCAGGTGAAGGCTGCCTCGGCCGGACACCTCACCATCGGTAGCGCCCTCGCCGTCAGCACCTACATCCTGCCCGACCTGCTCGAGCGCTTCGTCGCGAGCCATCCGCGCGTCGAGGTCTCGGTGCGCACCGGTCACTCGGAGGACATCGTCGAGCTCGTGCTGCGTGACGAGGTGCAGATCGGCCTCGGGCGCGCGATCAACCACCCCGACCTGGAGCTGCGGCCCTTCCACCGCGAGGAGTTGGTCCTCGTTTGCGCGCCCGACCACCCATTCGTCCGGCGCAAGTCCGTGACCCTGCCCGAGGTCACCAGCGAGAAGCTCATCATGTTCGACCGCACGTCGAGCTACTACGAGATCACTCAGTCAGCCTTCATCTCGTCGGGCGTCAGGCTGCGGCGCTATATGGAGATGGATTCGATCGAGGCCGCCAAGAAGATGGTCGAGCGCGGGCTGGGCGTGGCGCTTCTGCCCAGGACCTCAGTGGCGCGCGAGGTCGAGGCCGCGACGATGAGCCGAGTGCGCCTGCGCGGCGCGCCCCACATGTACAACCACATCGCCGCATTCCGGCGGCGCGACTCGGGCAAGCCCGAGGGTGTGGTGGCCGCCTTCATGAGCCTGCTCGGCGCCAGGGACGGCCACTAGCCAAAGCCGAGCCGCTATCGACCGACCCTATAGCAACGATCAAATCAATTGATTTGACTGATGGCGGACGCCTCAGTACTGTCGCCACATGGACAAGCAGGAGCAGAAAGCGGAGATCCAGGCCTCCGGTGAGCCGTCAGATCACGAGTGCGAGTGCCCGGATCCCTGCAACTGCGATCACGAGAACGAGTAGAACTGCCCGCGGCGCGTTAAGGATGTGAATCTGGAGGTCTTGATGGATCTAGTCGCCACGCCCCTCCTACCGGAGGGTTATACGGTCCCGGCATCTCGAAACGAGGATCCCAGCAAGCGGCTGCGGAGGCTCCTCGCGTCCAAGCCATACGTGTTCGGGCCTGGCGTATACGACCCACTCGGCGCCGAGCTCGTGATGTATCACGGCTTCGACGCCGTGTACTTCAGCGGCTACTCGTTCGCCATCGGTCACCTCGGCACCACCGACATGGACCTCTACTCTTCGGTCGAGATCGCCGACGGCGCGCGCCGCACCGTTGCTGCGCTGCGGAAGTTCCAACTGACGATGGCCATGGGCGACCCCGAAAAGCACACGGCGCCGGTCCACCTCGAGATTCCTCCCGTCGTGGTCGACATGGACGCCGGCTACGGCAACCTCTTCAACGTCCAGCGCACGACCGATCTGTACGTCAGGGCCGGCATCGCCGCGGCGCACATCGAGGACCAGGTCATGCCGAAGCGATGCGGCCACATCGCGGGCAAGGCCCTGATCCCCGCCGACGAGTTCGTGGGCAAGCTGCGCATGATGCGAGCCACGGCCGACGACCTCGGTCATAAGGACTTCGTGATCATCGCCCGCACCGACGGCGTGTCCGCCACCGAGGCGCCTGAGTCGAAGCGTGGCATCCAGCTCGCGATCGACCGCGGGCTCCGCTATCTCGACAGCGGCGTGCCCGACCTGCTCTGGTGCGAGTTTCCAACCGCGGAGCGGGCGCCGGTCGAGCAGTTCTGCGCCGAGATCCACAAACGTTTTCCGAAGGCTCGCTTCGCGTTCAACTACTCGTCGTCGTTCAAGTGGTTCAACGAGAAGAGCCCGATCACATGGGACGACCTCGGCGAGCTCGGCGTCGGATTCATCTTCATCACGCTGGCGCTGCAGCATGCGGCCGGCCACGGCATGTCGATGCTGCTGAACGACCTGAAGCATCAGCAGGAAGAGGGATACATGGCTCTGCAGCGCAAGGAGTGGGCGAACGGCGCCGACATCCCGACGCGCAGCCATCACCTCTTCAGCGGCGTGCCGTACCACCAGCACCTCGGGCACGTGTACGGCGCATCGCGATTGAGCGAGGACCTGGACGAGCACGTCGAGGTGTCGAAGGTCGTCTAGGCAGACGGCCGCGTAGCATTCCGCGGCGGGGTGTTGCTCTTCCCGTTCCGGTACCTGTGGTGGCTGATCGGCAGCCTGCGGGCAAGGCTCGGACGGCCGCCCGACTACGTCACGTTCCTCATCGAAGAGGACATGCCTGTACTGCCGGATCCGCCGGCTCCCCAGTGGCAGCGTTTCTTCCGGCGGCAGCGCCTGAGCGTGCGCGAGCTGGGCCGGCGCTTCGAGACCATCCAGAAGGATCCGCGCGTCAAAGGCGTGGTGCTGCACCTGCGTCCGGTGCCGATGTCACTTGCCGTGCTACAGGACACGCGCGAGCTGGTGGCGCGACTGCGGAAGTCCGGCAAGCGGGTGATCGCGTGGGCGCCGTTCTACACGACCGGCACGTACTACCTCGCGTGCGCGTGCGACGAGATCCTTCTGTTGCCGACCGGGGTCGTGCAGCCGCTCGGCCTCTCGTCGACCGGGATGTTCCTGGCGCAGGGTCTCGCACGTGTAGGCGTCCAGGCCGACTTCGTCCAGGTGTCGCCGTACAAGACGGCGGCAGACGTCCTGACCAAGTCGAAGATGTCGGATGAGATGCGCGAGCAGATCCGATGGCTGCTGAAGTCCCAGCACGAGCAGCTGGTCGAGGCGATCAAGGACGGCCGCAAGCTCGATGCGGATGCTGCTCTGCAGGTCATCGACGGCTCGCCCTACACGGATGAGCAGGCGCTGGCGCGAAAGGTGGTCGACGCGGTGCTTTCGGAGGAGCAGCTGCCGCAGCGCCTGAGCAGCGCTGCCGAGGTGCGCATCGGCGACTGGGACCAGGCGCGCAGACGCATGAGCCGGCCAGCGCCTCGGCTGCGGCTCGGCAGCTACGTCGCCATCATCCGCATCGAGGGCACGATCATCGACGGCCGCTCGGGGCGGCCCCCTGTGGCGCCGCCCGTCGAGGTTCCCATCGTCGGCGATCCGCGAGCGGGCGACCTCACGGTCGTGCAGGTTGCGCGCCAGGTGGCGGCCGACCGCCGCGCCGCCGCGGCCGTGGTCTACATCGATTCGCGAGGCGGTTCGGCGACGGCGTCGGAGGCGATGCGGCAGGCGCTCGCGGTGGTGGCGGCCAAGAAACCAGTGGTCACCGCCATGGGCCCGGTGGCCGGGTCGGGCGGCTACTGGGTCGCGACGCCCGGTCGCTGGATCGTCGCGCGGCCGGGCACGCTGACCGGCTCGATAGGCGTGCTTACCGGAAAGCTCATCACCGGTGGTCTCTGGGCGAAGCTGCTGATCAATCGCGAGACGGTCGCTGAGGGCCGGCACGCGGTGATGGAGGGCGACGAGAAGCCTTACACGGCGGAGGAGCGGCAGATCGTGCAGTCGATGATCGACCGCACGTACGGCATGTTCCTCGACGTGGTCGCCACCGCGCGTGGGGTAGCCCGCAGCGAGGTCGAGCCCATCGCCGGCGGCAAGGTGTGGACCGGCGCCCAGGCGCTGGAGCGCAAGCTGGTGGACGAGCTGGGCGGCCTCGACGCGGCGCTGGCTAAGGCGCGCAGCCTCGCCGGTCTGCCAGACACGACACCGGCGCTCGAGGTGCATCCATCCAAGCGAGCCCTCGCGCCCCAGACCCTCCCGACCACCGCAGGGCTGGCCGGCTACCTGCTCGAGGGTGTGTCGCTCTTCAACCGGACTCCTGTGCACGCCTTGATGGAGGTCCTGCCGGGTCGCACGGCATAACGGCCGACCCCCGGCGATGCAACCGTTTGTATACAAAAGCAGGAAAAACCCGAGTAAATAGGCCGCGTTTGTATACAAACGCGGGGAATCAGGTCAGAACCCCAGGGCCGGGAACTGCTCCGGCCGGCGCTCGCGCATGATCTCGTAGACGCGCGACACGATCGCCTCGCGGTTCGGCTTCGTGAAGTAGTCGCCGTCCGGCCCATACGCCGGCCGGTTCGGTGACGCCGTGAGAGTCCGCGGAGCCGCATCCAGCGACCACCACCCGTTCTGGGCTTCGAGGACCTGCTGCATCATGAAAGCCGACGCCGCGCCGGGCATGTCCTCGTCCAGGAACAGCACCGCGTGCGTCTTGTCTAGCGATCGCGAGATGGTGCGCCGGACGTCGAATGGGTTCAGCCACTGCACGTCGATGATCTCGGTCGACACGCCCAGCTCGTCGAGGTCGCGAGCGGCCTCCATCGCGATC
>WNEY01005097.1_pt1 | contig 10132 bp, 8 predicted proteins | sample 5400531 | NCBI WGS metagenome assembly WNEY01 (sample SAMN13153338, study PRJNA577476) | soil metagenome | isolation source: 200 cm saprolite under Douglas fir tree site 1 | place: USA:California | collected 2015-04-18
GGAATCCGCCGATGCGAAAGCCGGCCGGCGTGAAAATCTGGATGCGCTCGCGGTTGTTCGGCGCGTCCGCGACCACGAAGGTCCCGTTCGGCTCGACCGCGAACGCCGTCGGTTCGATGATGCGCCCCGGCTCGGCTCCGATCTGAATGATTTCCCACGAGCTGGCCCGCTGGGCGTCGAGGCCGTAGACCGTGTGCGCGCGACGATCGAACACGAAGTACTGGCCTGATGATGACTGCTGAAAGCCGGTGGGTTCGCGAAACCGTCCGGCGACGTGCGCCGGGACGGCGGCCGACGATCGGAGGACGTCGGGTTTCAGCGCCGCGACAGACGTGCTGACCAGACAGAAACCGCAGAGTATGCAGAGTCCTCGCACGGCTCGTCCCCTGACAGGCTGGTCCTGAGCAAGCTGCTCATCCTTCGACACGCTCAGGATGAGCGGCGAGCCGAAGGGCTCAGGACGAGCGCTCACGGCGATGCTGCCAGCGGTTCAGGGCCGGCCTCCGCTCATGGTGAGCTGGTCGAACCATGAGCTCAGCGTCAGTACCTGGCCGTTTCGCGAATGGCCTTCAGTACGTCCGCAGACTGCGGGAGGATGGCTTCTTCGAGGTCCGGGCAGTACGCCACCGGTGTGCTCAGCGCGCCGACGCGTTTCACCGGCGCGTCGAGGTGCTCGAACAGCTCACCGGCGATCCGCGCCGCTATCTCGCTGCCGAATCCGCACATCATCTGATCCTCGTGGGCGATGACGACGCGGTTCGTCCGCTTCACGTGAGCGGCGATCGCCGCCCAGTCGTACGGGACCAGCGTCCGGAGGTCGAGGACCGCCGCGCTGATGTGATCTTTTTCGGCCTGATGCGCCGCCAGCAGCGATCGCTGCACGAGTGCGCCCCAGGTGATGACGACGACGTGATCGCCCTCGCGGCGCAGGCTCGCGCGGCCGAACGGGATCATGAAGTCTTTGCCGGGATATTCACCCTTGTTGTAGGTCTGGCGGTACAGGTGCTTGTGTTCGAGGAACAGAACCGGGTCGTCGCAGCGAATCGACGTCCGCAGCAGCCCCGCCGCATCGACGGCATTGGATGGATAGGCGATACGAATGCCGGGGCAGTGCGCGAAGATGCTCTCTCCCGATTGGCTGTGGTACGGCCCGCCGCCCCGCAGGTAGCCGCCGATCGGGACGCGGATGACCATCGGGCACGACCAGGTGTTGCCCGATCGATACCGCATCACGGTCAACTCGTCGCGGATCTGCATCATCGCCGGCCAGATATAGTCGAAGAACTGGATCTCGACCACCGGCTTCAGCTTGCGCGTCGCCATCCCGATCCCGCGGCCGACGATGCTGGCTTCGGCGATCGGCGAGTTGAAGACGCGATCGTCGCCGTAGAGCCGCTGCAGGCCGTGCGTGAGCTTGAAGACGCCGCCCTTGCCTGGCACCAGCGGCAGCACGTCCTTCTTGCTGGCGTCCGCGACGTCCTCGCCGAAGACGACGATCCGCGCGTCGCGCGCCATCTCGTCCTTGAGCGTCCGGTTGATCGCCGACACCATGGTCTCGGCCTTGCCTTCGGGATGCGCCGGGGTCTCGAACGCGGCGGAGGTGGGATCGACGTCGGGCGAGTACACCCACAGCTCGGCGGTGTCCTTGGCCGGCTTCGGCGCGGCGAGCGCCTTCAGCGCCGCATCGCTGACTTCGCGCTGGACGTCGGCGGCCATCGCCGCCAGATCCTCGTCGGTCGCGAGGGCGTTCTGCTTCAGGAGATCGGCAAAGCGCACGATCGGATCGCGCCGCGCTTCCGCCTCGCGCTCGGCCGGCGGCTTGTAGAGCTTCTCGTCGTCGGACAGCGAGTGCGAGTACGGACGGATGACCCGTGCATGCACGAAGGCCGGGCCCTTCCGCGCGCGAACGTATGCCGCCGCCTCGCGCATCGCGCGCAGACTGGCGAAGAAGTCGGTGCCGTCGATCGAGTCGACGTGGAGCCCGGGAAACGATCGCACGAGTCGCGAGATGTCGCCGCCCGGCGTCTGCACTTCGACCGGCACCGAGATCGCGTAGCCGTTGTCCTCGACCAGGAAGAGCACGGGGAGCTGCTTGATGCACGTGCTGTTGAGCGCCTCCCAGAACTCGCCTTCGCTCGTCGCGCCCTCGCCGAGCGACACGTAGGTAATCTCGTCGGCGTGGAATCGCGACTCCCGATCGGGAATCTGCGGCACGCGGCTGTAGATGACGCCCGCTTCCGCGGCGCCGACCGCGTGCAGGACCTGGGTGCCGGTCGGGCTCGAACCGGAGACGATGTTGAACGCCGTGTGGCCCCAGTGCGACGGCATCTGGCGTCCGCCCGACGCGGGATCGTCCTTCGCGCCGACCGCCGCCAGCAGCATTTCGAGCGGTGTGACGCCGAGCTGCAGGCACAGCGCGCGATCGCGGTAGTACGGAAAGAACCAGTCGTACGCCGGCCTGAGCGTGAGGCCCGCGGCGGCGAGCACCGCTTCGTGTCCGGCGCCGCTGATCTGAAAAAAGATGTGGCTCTGGTTCTTGAGCTGGATTTCCTTGTCGTCCAATGTGCGCGACAGGAGCATGCAGCGGTAGACGGCGAGCAGATCCTCGCGAGCGAGTCCGTCGAACAGCTGTGGCTCTCGACCGTTGAGAACGGCCTTCATGCGGAGCCGGATTATAGCATCCGGACTTGTTGGTATATGCTCCACCTCATGAGCACCCAGACGGTTCGTCTGCATCGATGGGACGAGATCGCACTGGAAAAAGTCACCGAAATGCTGTCGCGCAAGGTCGTGACGGGCGAGCGCGAGATGCTCGCGCAGATCTACTTGAAGCGCGGCTGCCTCGTACCGATGCACTCGCACGAGAGCGAGCAGATGACCTACATCCTGGAGGGCGCGCTGAAGTTCCTGATCGGCGGCGAGGAGGTCATCGTGCGCGAAGGCGAGTTGCTGCACATCCCGTCGTGGGTCGAGCACCAGGCCGAAGCGCTCGAGGATACATTCGAGCTCGATGTGTTCAGCCCGATTCGCCAGGACTGGCTCGATCACACCGACGATTATTTCCACCGCTGACAGACCGTGGTGCAGCTCGGGATCACTTTTCTCCCGAAGGGCCTGCCACTGGCGGCCAGGGCGCGGCGTTTCAATCGGTATTCCCCGATCCGCGATCCGCGATCCGCGATCCGCGAAGGAGGGCAGTGATGGGTCGTTTCCGCGTTCCGGTGCTGGCGTTCTGTGCCGCGACGGCCGGCGTCACCTGGTTATCGGCGCAAGGCTCCGGACCAGGCTCGGGGCAGGGGAATGCACCTGCGCGCATCCGGGGGTTCTCTGCTGCGTCGAGCGTGGCTGAAGAGGCGCGCGAACGCGAGATGAAGGCCTCACCCTCACCGAAGCTGGCGGAGGCCGACTTCGACGTCATGACGGCCGAGCCGCATCACACCGGCTCGCCGTACGAGATCAAGCTGGCTGACTACGTGGCCGACACGTTCAAGTCGTTCGGCATCGACGCGACCAAGTACGAGTACAGCGTGCTGCTCCCCTGGCCCGGCCATCGCCGCATCGACATCGTCGCGCCGGACCAAGTCAAGCTGCAGGTCGAGGAAGAGAAGATCCGCGGCGATCAGTGGGCCGACAAGCCGGGCATCCTGCCGGCATACAACGCCTATTCACCGTCCGGCGACGTGACGGGCGAGATCGTTTACGTGAACTTCGGGATCCCGGCCGATTACGAGACGCTTCAGAAGCTCGGCATCGACGTGAAGGGCAAGATCGTCCTCGCGCGCTACGGCGGAAGCTGGCGTGGCATCAAGCCGAAGGTCGCGGCCGAGCACGGCGCGAACGCCTGCATCATCTATTCGGACCCGCACGAGGACGGCTACTTCCAGGGCGAGGTGTATCCCGACGGCCCGTTCCGCGGCTGGGGGATGATTCAGCGCGGCAGCGTGATGGACATGCCGAGATATCCCGGCGATCCGTCGACGCCCGATCGTCCGTCGAAGCCCGGCGTCGAGCGCCTGCCGATGGACAAGATCGAAACCTTTGCGCCGATTCCCGTGCAGCCGATGTCCTATCGCGACGGTGTCGAGCTGCTCAAGCGGCTGAAAGGTCCGGTCGCTCCGGAGGCGTGGCGCGGCGCGCTACCGATCACGTATCACGTCGGTCCCGGTCCGGCGAAGGTTCACATGACCCTGCAGATGGACTACGGCCAGCGCCGACTGATCAACGTCGTCGGCAGGATCGCCGGCTCGGTCGCGCCGGACGAATGGATCATCGTCGGATCGCACCGCGATGCCTGGACGTTCGGCGCGTCGGATTCGGTGAGCGGTCACGTCTCGATGATGGCCGTCGCGCGCGCGCTGAGCGACATGATGAAGAAGGGGTGGAGGCCGCGACGAAGCGTGCTCTTCGTCAGCTGGGACGGCGAAGAGCAGGGACTGCTCGGTTCGACCGAGTGGGTGGAGGACCTGGCCGCAGAGTTGAAAGCGAAAGCTGCGGTGTACGTCAATCGGGACGCCGGCGCCGGCGGGTTGAACTTCAGCAGCAGCGCAGTACACTCGCTCACGCCGTTCGTCCACGAGCTGACGCAATCGATCCAGCCCGAGGGCCAATCCAAGACGCTGTACGACGGATGGCTCGAACGCTCGCGCGAGCAGGCGCCTGCGCGCGACGGTCAGCCGCCGATGAAAACGCCGACGGTCGGCGCGCTGGGATCGGGCTCGGACTACACGGCGTTCCTGGATCACGTCGGCATCCCGTCGATGGACATGGGCCTGAACGGCCTCGGCGGAGACGGCAGCTATCACTCGACCTACGACAACCCGACCTGGTTCAAGAAGTACGTCGACCCGCAGTTCAAGTACAGCGTGCTGGCGGCGCAGGTGACGGGCGTCGCGCTGCTGCGCCTCGCCGACGCCGAGGTGCTCCCGTTCGACTACGAGTCCTACGGCAGCCAGATCCTCGAATACCTCGCCGAGATCGAGCACCAGGCGGGCCAGGCGTCACCGGAGGGTTCGAAGAGCGTCGACTTCGCGGGGATGAAGGCGGCGGCGGGGGCGTTCGCGAAGGCCGGCGCGAGCCTCCGCTCAACCGGCGAGACGCTGCTGGGCGGCGGATTGGCCCACAGCCAGATGAACACGGCCGGCGTGATGGCTCGGATCAACCGCGCGCTCATCATGGCCGAGCGCGACTTGATCGAGCCTGCCGGGCTGCCGGATCGTCCGTGGTACCGTCATGTGATCTATGCGCCGGGCCTCTACACCGGGTACGGCGTGAAGACGATTCCAGGGGTGCGCGAAGCCGTCGACTCCGGCAACTACCCGCGCGCCGCGGAGCAGGCGGCGATCGTCATTCGCGCGCTCGAGCGCGCGACGAAGACGCTGCAGCTCGGATCGTAACGAGAGGGCGCGATGGCGATGGATCGTCAGGGAACGGGGCTGTCGATTCTGCGGATCTGCATCGGGATCTTTTTCATCTTCGAAGGGCTCGGCAAGATCCGCTGGTTCACCGACACGTCGCTGCTGGCGGCCCAGCTCGCGGAGTGGTCGCAGGCGGTGCCGGCCGGATCGTGGAGCCACCTGTATCTCGAGCGCGTGGCAATGCCGTACTCGACGATCTTCGCGCGGCTGGTGCCGCTCGGCGAGATCACGTCCGGTGCGGCGATGGTGGCCGGCTTCTGGACGCCGTTGTTCGCGCTGGTCGCGTTCTTCATGGCGCTGAACTTCCAGTTCGCCAGCGGCGCGCTGTTCAAGTACAGCATCCTGACGAACGGCTACGGCCTGCCGGTGCTGGGATCTACGCTGGCGCTGGCTGTGGGAGGCGTGCGGCTGCCGTGGAGCATCCGGTCTTCAGGACCGCCGCGTGCCGAAAGATCAAAGAGATTCTCCTAGTGCACACGGCGGTCGTAGTCGTCCGCGCGGCCGCCTGAGTACACGTCGAACTTTTTGCGGACGCGGTTGATCTTCCACTTCAGGTAACGGTATTTCACTTCTGACATCGGGTGGAGCCGTGCGCCCTTGAGGAAGAGGTAGGCGACCAGCAGACCGCCCAGGTGCGTCGCGTTGGCGACGCCGCCTGCATCGCTCAGCGACGAGAAGAACGCGATCGCGCCCATGATGGCGACGAAGACTTTCGCCGGGATCGGGAACACGAAATACATGTAGATGGGCCGATCCGGAAAGTACAGGGCGTACGCCAGCAACAGGCCGTAGATCGCTCCGGAGGCGCCGATGACGTTCGAGCGTTGGATGCTCTGAGCGAATTCGAAGGGCAGCAGCGAGAACAGCACCGTGAGCGCGCCTGCGCCGACGCCGGTGACGAAATAAAACTTCAGGAAGTACCGCGTCCCCCAGATCCGTTCCAGTTCGGTCCCAAACATCCACAGCGCGAGCATGTTGAACACGATGTGGAAAACCCCACCGTGCAGGAACATGTAAGTGGCGAGCTGCCAGGCCCAGAAGTACCGCACGACGAAGATGGGGTGTAGGCCGAGCACGTCCGTCACGATCGGGAAAAAGACCTGCCCGAGAAACATGACGACGTTCGCGCCGATGAGCGCTTTCAGAACCGTCGAAAGCGGGCCCGGGCCGAATGAGAGGGACGAGGCGTATGGTGAAGAATATCGGCGCATGGTGCGGACAGAAATCGTACTACATCCGGACGGAGCGGGGGCTGCCACCCCGAGCCTTCAGTCGGTCAGCAACTTTCGTACCTGTCCCTGAATCGTCTCGACGGCGCCGTCGAATTCCTCGACGCCAAGGACTTTCGCCGTCCCCGCCAGTGCGGCCAGGCTGCCGGCGATCGAGGCGACGAGCCGAATCGCCTGTGAAGCCAGTCCCGGACCGGGTGTGACGCGGTTCATCGCGAGTTGAATCGCGATGGCCGCGAGGGCCATCAATGCTGCGGACAGTGTAACTTTGACGAAGATCGTCAACAGGCGTCCGCCTTCAATTCCGCCGAGTCGGCGGCGCAGTATCCACAGCAACGCGGCCGCATTCACGATCGCCGCGATGGACGTCCCGAGCGCCAGCCCCTGAAATCCGATGACGCGCAGGAGCGCGATGCTCGCGAGCCCATTGACGACGATCGCACTGGCGCTCACAATGGCCGGGATGCGGCTCTCGCCGATGGCATAAAACGTCGGTGACGCGATGCGGACGGCCGAGAAGCCGACAAGCCCCACGGCGTACAGACGCACCACCGCCGCCGTGGCGGCCGTGTCCGCAGGCTGAAAGTGACCGCGCTCGAACAACAATTGCACGATCGGGGTCGCCAGGACCATCAGCCCAAGGGTCGCGGGCACATTCAGCATCAGCATCATCCCAAGCCCTCGCGAAATCGTGTGCCGGATTCCGGCGGTGTCCCCGACCGCCGCGTGACGGGAGACGGCGGGCAGGACGGCGGTGCCGATCGACACGCCGAACAAGCCGATCGGCAGGTACATGAGGCGGAACGCGTAGGTCAGCCACGACACGGCGCCCGTGCCTTCGCTCGTCGCGAGCAGCGTGTTGATGAAGATGTTCACCTGCGTGGCGGCGAGTCCGATCGTACCGGGTACCATCAGCATCAGCATCCGGCGAAGCGCCGAGTCGCGCGGATCGAACACCGGCCGATAGCGGAATCCCTCACGTCTGAGCGACGGCCACTGAATCGCGATCTGCCCGAATCCGCCCGCGAGGGCCGCCAGCGCGATCGCCATGATTGGTGGAAACCCGAGCGACGGCATCACCGGCGCGAGCGCGAACGCTCCGGCAATCGTCGCGATGTTGAACATGGCGGGAGACAGCGCCGGCACGAAGTAGTGATGCAGCGAGTTCAGCATGCCCATCACGGCGGCTGCCACCGCCACCATCGTGAGAAACGGCAGCATGACACGCGTCAGCCGCACGGTCAGATCGAGCTTGCCGGGCACGCTCGCGAAATCGCCCGCGTACGTCTCGACCAGCGGACGAGCCAGGACCATGCCGCCGATGACGATCACGCCGGTCGTGAGGAGCAGCGCGTTCAGCACGTTGTTGCCCAGCCGCCACGCTGCGGGCCTGCCTTCGAGCGTCAGTTGACGCGTGAACGTCGGCACGAACGCCGCGCTCATCGCGCCTTCGGCGAACAGATCGCGGACGAGGTTGGGAACCCTGAACGCGACGATGAACGCGTCCATCTCGTTGCCGGCGCCGAAGAGCGCCGCCAGCACCTGATCGCGGGCGAGTCCGAGAATCCGGCTGGCGAGCGTCGCCGCGCCCGTGACGCCCACGTAGCGCGCGAGTCCCTGGCCAGCCGGCCGGTGCGAAGGATGTTCGGAAGCGGACACAAAAAAAGGCCCTTCGTCGCGTTTGCGGGAAGGGCCTAAAGGAGGATGGATGAGAGGCTGTTTCTGCCGTCTCGCAAGGTTAGACGGACGCCTCTGAAGAAAAGTTTAACGTCCAGCCAGCTTCTCACGCACGAGCTCGTTGACGGCTTTGCCGTCCACGCTCTGGCCCGCAAGCCTGGCCATGGCCGCCTTCATCACGCGGCCCATGTCTTTGGGCGATGTCGCGCCGGTCTCCTGGATCGCGTCGGCGACGGCGCGGTCGATCGCCGCCGGATCGGCGGCGGGCGGCTGATAGGCTTCGAGCACGCGGATCTCGGCGGCTTCCCTGTCGGCGAGATCCAGTCGTCCGCCTTTTGTGAACTGTTCGATGGAATCTCTTCGCTGTTTGACGAGCGAGACAACGACCTGCTGCGACTCGCTGTCGTCCAGCGCCCGGCCACGTTCGGCCTCTCGATTCATCAGCGCCGCCTTCAACATGCGAAGCGCGCTCAGCCGAATCGGATCGTGCTTGCGCATCGCGTCGGCGATCGCCGCGGTCATGTCGTCGACGAGAGGCAAGTGTTATTGACCGCCGGGCCGACGCGCGGGCTGCCCGGGTGCGCCAGGCTGACCGGGTTGCTGCGGCGGCGGCGGGGCGACCATCCCGGGAATGGCGACGCCGCCAAACGGCGCGGTGGGAAATGCGCTGGGAGGCAAGGTCGTCGGCTGGTTCGGCACCTGCGGCACGCCGCCGGTCACCGGCTGGCCGAGGGGCATGCCGGTCTGCGGATTCACGAACTGCGGTTGCGGGAACGTGTTGAACACAGGGCCGCGGCTGCCCGGATTCGGCACCGCAACGTTCGTCGCGGGGGTCTGCTCGTCATCATCGTCCACCACGGGCGGCGCCTGATTGAACTGCGGTGCCTGCTGGAAGACCGGCGGCGGCGTCGTCGAGGCCACCGGCGTGCGCGCGCCGGCGAGCGTCGGCATGACGATGATGCGATCGAAGCGCGACAGGTTGGCCGCTTCGACCGGACGCGGCGCGGTGATGTAGCCGCTGATGGGCCGCAGCAGGATTTCGAGCGCCTGCCCTTCGGCCACGTCGTTCAATTCGAGCGACACCGGTCCGCCGGGGATCCGCTCGATGTTGACGATGGTCGTCTGACCGACGCGCGCCCACTCCGTGAGAATCTGCCGCAGGGTCGCATCCTTTGCGATGATCGACACCCGCCCGTTCTGCATCGTCAAGTGTACGTCCGCTGAGGCGGTGGAGGCTGCGATCAGACATGCGGCGGCGCAAAGCGCCAGCGGCTTCAGGCTCTTCGGTTTCAGTGTGTTCATGGTGCACAACCAGTATACGCGCATCCTGCCGAATCGCAGCCCGGCCGGCTATTTCTTACGGAAGTAGTCAATGACCTGGGCCAGGATCTCGTCGAGTGGGTGCTTCGGGGCGTAACCGATGAGCCCTTCGAGACGGGTCAGGTCCGGCACGCGCCGCGGCATGTCCTCGAACCCCGACTCGTAGGCCTGGTCGTAGGGGATGAACTTGATGAGCGACTTCGAACCGCTCAGGTCCCGCACGCGCTCCGCCAGATGCTCGATGGTGATTTCTTCCGTGTTGCCGATATTGACGACCTGACCGATCGCCTTGGGTTCGGCCACCAGCTTCAGCAACGCACCCACGACGTCGGTGACGTGCGTGAAGGCCCGCTGCTGCTGGCCGTCGCCGAACACCGTGATCGGCTCGCCGGCGAGCGCCTGGCGGACGAAATTGGGGATCACCATTCCGTACTGTCCCGATTGCCTTGGGCCGACCGTGTTGAAGAAGCGCACGATGATGACGGGGAGCTT
>WNEY01005098.1_pt1 | contig 10131 bp, 7 predicted proteins | sample 5400531 | NCBI WGS metagenome assembly WNEY01 (sample SAMN13153338, study PRJNA577476) | soil metagenome | isolation source: 200 cm saprolite under Douglas fir tree site 1 | place: USA:California | collected 2015-04-18
CTCGTCTCCACCCCCCTGCTCCGCAACATGGGCACGCTCGGCGGCAACCTGTGTCTCGACACGCGCTGCAATTACTACAATCAGAGCTACGAGTGGCGGAAGTCGATCGACTTCTGCATGAAGAAAGACGGCAAGATCTGCTGGGTGGCGCCGTCGTCCCCCCGCTGCTGGGCGGTGAGCTCGTCTGACGTCGCACCGGTGATGGTGGCGATTGGTGCGGAATACCGGCTGGTGGGACCGAACGGTGAGCGCATTGTCCCGGCAGGCCGGTTCTACCATAACGATGGGATCAACTACCTCACCAAGCAGCCCGATGAGATCCTGGTGGATGTGCGACTCCCCGCCCCGAACGGCTGGGATGCCGTCTACCACAAACTGCGCCGGCGAGGCTCGTTCGATTTCCCCGTGCTGGGCGTGGCCGCCTGGATTAAATGGGAGCAGGGAGCTGGGAGCAGGGAGCAGTTCGTAAGCGACGCTCGGATCGTCCTCGGCGGAGTTGCGAGCTACCCGCAGGAAGTCCCGGAAGCCGGTGCCGCGCTCCAGGGTGCACGACTCTCCGATGAATCCATCGCCGTCGCGGCCGAAGCGGCATACCGACCGTCGAAGCCGATGGACAACACCGATTTCGACCTGTCGTGGCGCAAGCAGATGACGCGGGTGTACGTGAAACGAGCCCTCGATGAGCTGAGGGCCCGTCATTGAAGCGAAGAGCTAGGCGGTACCCGCGGGTTTCTTCGCCAGTTCCTGAATCTCCGCCGTGGCCTTCGCCAGGATCTCGGCAACCCCCTTGCGCGCGGCATCGGTCTCGGCCTTCCAGCCGGTCCGGTACACGGCCTTCACGAGCTGGCCCAACGCCCGGTTGACTTCGACCATCGAGCCACCCACGGTGCGCTCGACGGTTTCGGTCACGCGATCGAAGATGTCTTCGACGATGTCCTTGTGCTCGTCCAAAAAAGTCCGTCCCGTGTCAGTGATTTCGTAGACCTTCTTGCCTTCGACATCGCGCGCGACGACGAGTCCTTCGTCTTCGAGCCACTGCAACGTCGGATACACGGTGCCAGGCGACGGCGAGTAGCAGCCGTGCATGCGCTCTTCCAGCTCCTTCATGACTTCATATCCATGACGTGGCTTGTCGCGCAGCAGCTTCAGGATCACGTACTTCATGTCGCCCGCGCCAAACCACTGCCGCCGGCGATGCCCGCTGCGTCCCGTGCGGAATCCCCAAACACGTGGACCGAAGCCAAACCCCAGCCCTTCCCAGGTAAACTTCCCGCCCATCTTTTCCTCTTGTGAGATGTTACGTGACGATATTCTTACAAGATATATCTTGTCAAGCGATCATTTCGGTGCTGTGCGCCAAGTCACTATCCGACTTAAGCTTGCATGTTCCCTGCTCACCCGTACATTGCAGCCACGCTGCACCCCTGTCGTCCACGCCCGCGCCCGGGAGAGGAGCTGCAATGGCAGTTCAAGTCACCCCGCACCCGCCGTGGGTCGCGGATCTGGATGCGACTCTGGAACCCAGCCGCCAGGCGATCCTCAATACGGCGGTCATTATCGACGCATCTGAGAACCAACTGGTGGATGGGCAAATCCAGAACTTCCTGGTCGGGTTCTATCCCATCATCCGTGACTTCCCGCAATGGCTGCAGATGCTGCTGGATCGCTCACCGGCGATGGGCCGGGAGTTCTTCACGGACAACATTCGCGTCGAGCGCCGCCACGACGCGATGTGGCGCGCCATGGGGGACGGCTTCAACGTCCACAAGAAGCGGTTCCAGGAACCGGAGCCGATGATCCCGGCGGTGAAGAAGTTCCACGCCTACTTGACCGAGATGTGCCGCAATGCCGAGTTCGGCCAGGCCGTCTCGGCAACGAACTACGCGGTTGAAGGGGTCGCCCAGAAAATCTCGGAAAAGGCGTTGCGGGGGCTCGCGAAGAACGAGAAAATCGGGCCGCGCGGTCGCTGGTGGCTCGAGGAGCATGCCAAGTACGACGATGAGCATCCAATTCATGCACTGGAGATCATCAAGGACTGCGTCAAGCGGGGCAACGGCGAGAGCCCCGAGAAGGTCAAACAGGCCGCACTGGAAAGTCTGAGCTTGATGAAGGTCTCTATGGAGGCGTCTTATCACGCGTGAGTAAAGTTCGTCGCATCTCGCCCACCCGAACGACTCGGGGAAGCACTGCGGCAGGCAAAGGTCCGCGGCTGGACCTGCTGCAGGCGGCAACCGACATCGTGGCTGCGCTGCCGGACGCCGTCGTCATTACGGGCACAGATCGGCGGGTTCTGGCGGCGAATCAGGCCGGCGCGGACATGCTGGGCTGGCAGATCGCCGATGTCGTCGGCCAGGCGATCGCCGACAACGTATCGCCGGGCGAGCGTGCCCACGTCGCCTCACGCGAAGACCGCGCCCTGAGGGGTGAGCCACAGCGGTACGAGACACGGATCGTCAATCACCTCACCGGTGAAGAGCGCGACGTCGCGGTCTCGAGTGGGCCGTTCCGCATGAGCGGCGAGATCATCGGCACCGTCGCCACCCTGCGCGATATCACCGACCCCAAGCGCGCCCAGGATACGCTGGCGCGCTCCGAGGCCCGCTACCGGCACCTGGTCGAGTCGGCCTCCGACGCGATCGTCACGCTCGACGCGAACGGCCGCTTCACAACGGTGAACCACGCGGCGGAAAACATCTCCGGATACAAGCGCGAGGAGCTGGTTGGCCAGTGGTTCGCCCCCATGCTCCCCGACGACGATCTCCCGAAGGCGCTCGCCCACTTCCAGCAGGCGCTGGCCGGGGAGACGGGGCTGTTCGAGTCGCAGTTCTACCGCAAAGACGGCGAAGTCCGCACCATCTCGATCACCTACTCGACGCCGCAGAAAGACGAAGAAGTGCTGTGCCTCATCCGCGACGTCACCGACCAAAAGATGCTGCAGGAGCAGCTCATTCAATCGGAGAAGATGTCGGCGATCGGACAGCTGGTCTCGGGCGTCGCGCACGAGCTCAACAACCCGCTGGCGGGCATCTCGGCGTTCGCCCAGCTGCTGCTCGCCGAAAAGCGGTTTCCGCCCGATCAGCGCACGGCGGCCGAAACCATTTACAGCGAGGCGCGACGCGCCAGCCGCATCGTGCAGAACCTGCTGACCTTTGCGCGCCAGCATAAGGCCGAGAAAGTCCCCACCGCGATCAACCAGGTCCTCGACGACACCCTCGAGCTGCGCGGCTACGAGTTGCGGGTGCGCGGCATCGACGTAGGGCGCGAATACGACGAGTCGCTTCCGGACACGATGGCCGACGCGCACCAGCTGCAGCAGGTGTTCCTGAACCTCATCACGAATGCCGAGCAGGCGATGGAGCAGCGGGAAGGTCACCATCATCGGCTGACGGTGCGCACCCGACGCAACAGCGGGTCGATCCGGATCGAAGTCGAGGACACCGGCGCCGGCATTCCGGCGAACCTGATCGAGCGGATCTTCAACCCGTTCTTCACCACCAAGCCGACCGGTTCGGGAACAGGTCTGGGGCTCTCGATTTCGCTCGGGATCGTGCGCGAGCACGAGGGCCGGATCTGGGCGGAGAACCCGCCGCAAGCGGGTGCCCGTTTCGTGGTCGAGGTGCCGATCACCGAGCCGCGGCCCTCCGGTGAGCACGCCTCCATCGCGCAGGTGCAACCCGTAGGCAACGACCGCCTGCGCGTGCTGGTGGTGGACGACGAAGCCTCGGTCCGCGTATCGCTGCAGCGGTATCTCGCCGGCAAGGGCCACGAGGTTGAGACGACGGCCAGCGGCGAAGACGCCCTCGTTCGCCTCAAGTCATCGAAGTACGACGCCGTGATTGTGGATATGCGCATGCCGGACCTGTCCGGCGAGCAGCTCTTCGAGCGACTCCGCAGCAACGATCCTGCCCATGCCGAGCGCGTGATCTTTACAACGGGTGACCTCGTGAACGATCAAATGCGCCGCTTCCTCGACGGCACCGGCCGCCCTTGCGTCCCCAAGCCATTCGAGTTCGCTTCTTTCGATCAGGCATTGCCCGCGGCTCGCCGCCGCGCGTAATCCCACCCTGAAGGGTGGGCCCAGCACAACATCATCCTGAAGGATTCAATGCGCCCGTTGCTCATCCTGCTCGTGTGGGGCAGCTTGGTGTCCCCCCTCGCCGCCCAGGAGTCGTTCGACTTCTACGCCCGCGGCCCCTATCGCCCTGTCGTGCCCCGTCCCGAGGCGATCACCGGCTACGCCGCCGGCGACCAGCACACGATGTACGCAGTGATGCAACACTATCTCGACACCTTGGTGGCCACCGCGAGCGACCGCGTACGCGTCGAGACGTGGGGACGCACGACCGAGTACCGGCCCATTCGGGCGCTGATCATCTCCGATCCCGCGAACCTCACCAAGCTCGATCAGATCCGCGCCGGCCTCGCCGAGCTGGCCGACCCGCGCAAGACGTCCGCCGCGCGGGCCGCCGCCATCGCGGCGCAGAGTCCGGCGGTAGCCGTCTTCCAGTACTCGGTGCATGGCAATGAGCCGGCGGGGTTCGAGGCCGCCATGCAGGTCGCCTACCAGCTCGCGGCGTCCGACGAACCGCAGACGCTCGAGATCCTCAAGTCCGTGGTCGTGGTTCTGAACCCATCCGCGAACCCCGACGGGCATGAGCGCTTTGCGGCGTGGTACAACTCCGTCGCCGTCGGCGCGGACCACCCCTGGGCGTTCGAGCAGAACGAGCCCTGGAGCATCACGGGGCGCTATAACCACTATCGCTTCGACATGAACCGCGATCTGCTCGCCCAAAGCCAGCCGGAAGTGCGGGCGATGGTGGACGGCGTGCTGCGGTGGCGGCCGCAGGTGTTCGTGGATCACCACTCGACGACGCCGAACTTCTTTTTTCCCCCCGTCGCGCAGGCCGTGAACATGAACCTGCCGGCGCAGACGACGAAGTGGTTCGAGACGTACGGGCGCGGCAACGCGGCGGCGTTCGACCGCTATGGCTGGCAGTATTTCGTACGCGGCGTCTTCGACTTCTTCTATGTGGGCTACTGGGACGAGTGGACCACCTTCCAGGGCGCCACCGGGATGACGTACGAGACCGACGGCGGGCCCGAATTCCGCAAGCGCCGGGACGACGGCAGCATCACGACCTTCCGCGACGGCATCGCCCACCATTTTGTCGCGTCTCTCGCGACGCTCGAGACGACGGCGAAGAACCGGCAGAGCCGTCTGCAGGACTACTACGACTTCCGCCGTTCCGCGCTGACCGAAGCGGCCACCGATCGGCTGAAGCGCGTCGTCATCGTCCCCGGCAACGATCCGCAATCGGCGGCGCACGTTGTCGGTCTGCTGCTCCGCAACGGCATCGAGGTCACGCGGCTGCGCCAGCCGCTCTCCTCGCGCGCGGCGCATCCCTACATCAGCGCCCGCAGCGCGGCGGTGGCGCAGACGTTCCCAACCGGCAGCTACGTCATCGATCTCAATCAGCCGCAACGCCGCATTGCGAAGGCGATGCTCGAGCCGGAAGCCGAGCTGCAGCGCACCTTTGTAGAGCGTGAGTACGCCAAGTTCCACCGCAACCGCCGGCGCGGCGAGGAGGCGGACAAAGAGGATTACGGCTTCTACGACATCACGGCCTGGTCGCTCCCGCTGTCGTTCAATCTCGATGCCTACTGGACGGAAGACGCCGGTGGAGGTGGGGAAGCGGTCACGGATTCGCTGGTGCCGCCGGCTGCTGCACCCACGCGGGCCGCCAGCGCCTATGTCTTCGCCAACGACCGGCCGGGAGCCGCCCGGCTCGCGATAGCGCTGGAGGCCGAGGGCTTCCGCCTCGCGGTGGCGACTCGTCCCATTCAGTCCGGTGGCCGGACCTACCCCAGGGGAACGTTCGTTGCTCGCCCCCAGCGCAACGCCACCGCTCTGCACGAGCGTATTGCTGCGCTCGGGCCTTCGGTCGGCGTGACCGTGTTACCGGTGCAGACAGCGTTCCCCGACAGCGGCGATATCGGCATTGGGTCGGGTGAGGTCGTCGCGCTGCGCGCACCCACGATTCTGGTCGCCGCCGGGGACGGCATCTCCGAAACAAGCTACGGGTGGCTGTGGAATTTTCTGGCGCGCGAGCTGAATGCGCCCTTCACTCCGGTACCGCTGCGCGCCATCGGGCGCATGGACGATCTGCAGACCTTCAACGTGCTGATAATCCCGGACGGCAATGGCGGCCGCATGCGCCGCGAGCTCGGCGACGATGGCGTCGCGAAACTCAAGGCGTGGGTGCGCTCCGGAGGCGTGCTCATCGGGTACGGCGGCGCGGGTGACCTCGCGGCGAACAAGGATGTGGAGCTGTCGACCATAGCGAGCGTCGCCCCCGATAGCGGCGCGAAAGCCGATTCGACCGCGCCGGGAAACGAGCCCGCGCTAATCTCAAAAACCGCGCCGGCGCGCGATCGGCCGGAATGGATACCGGGCGCGATCTTCCGCGCGACGCTCGACACTACCCACTGGCTGACGCTGGGATACGAGCGCAATCGCATGGCGGTCTTCATTGACGGCGACACATTCTGGCGCCCCTCCAAGAGCGGGGCTAACGCCGTCACCTTCACCGATCCAGTGGACTCGCTGGTGCTCTCGGGGTTTACCTGGCCGGACAACACCGCGCGACTGCTCAAAGGCTCGACCTGGGCGGCGGTGGAGAACCAGGGGAGCGGGCACGTGGTGCTGTTTCTGAGCGATCCGTTGTTTCGGGCTTTCTGGAGAGGCCCTGCACGGATGCTGACGAATGCGATCTTGATAGGACCGAATCGGTAGGGGCGGTAGGAGGCGGTAAGAGGCGGTAAAAAAGGGCGGTAGAGGATCAACCCCTACCGCCCCTAAAGTTAGATCGCCCGGCTCGTGCGAATCCGATTTCGAAGCAGCGCCAGCCGCCCCCGAAGCTGCGGCGCTTGGCGAAACCAGCTCGGCTCCTCATGCATCCGCGGTGTCCGGAAGAAACGATGCTCCTTCTCCGGCACCTTCCAGGTCACCGTCACATGTTTCTGCTTGCGCAGCACGTCGAGCGTCACCGATTCGCCCGGGTCGTAGGAGCGGAGGATCCGCATCGCCTGCATCGGTGACGTGGGCTTGCGACCGCCGATCGAAACGATCACGTCGCCACCCTTGAGCGCCAGCGTCGAATCCTCGGGAGCGCTCACGACCAGCACGCCATCACGAGTGCCGAAATAGTCGCCCAGGTCCGGGTTTAGCTCCACGAGCTCGATGCCACCCCAGGGACTGCCAAAGGCAAACTCGAAGTCATTGCCGGGGCCCATATGCATCTCCGGCATCAACTCCTTCATCTGTCCCATCTCCGGCATCTCGAAGTGCCCACTGGGGCCAAGATCTTCGGCGACGAGCGTGGCCTTCCGCGCGTCGGTACCGCGGCGGTACTCGACCTGCACTGTATCGCCGGGCTCGAGCTTTCGCGCGAGGTCGATCAGCTTCATGCCCGGCCCGGAATTCTCGGCGTCCTCCGACTCGGCGCCGCCGAGGGCGGTGCCATTGAAGCGGGTGATGACGTCGCCCACCTTGAGGCCCGCCTTCTCCGCCGGCCCGCTCGGCGTAACACCGTCGATCCGTGCGCCGACTTTATCGCCGGCCGCGTTGGCTCGGGTATCCACGATCACCCCAATGCGGCCGCGGTTGTCGTTGAACGTATACACGCCGAACGGCCCGTTCCTCGTCTCCACCCGGACGCGCGGTCGTGTCCGCGTGCGCGGTGACTCCTGCGTCACCGACGCCGCGGGCCACAGCAAACAGACGGCAAGCGCTGCCATCGTCATGTTGCGAATCATGTAGTACTCCCCTCCAGGGCCTAGAGCCCGACGTAGCGGGCGCGCGTGGCGCGGGCGGTCACCAGCTCCCGCATCAGTCCGACGCGCTCCTGCCAAAGTCTCACGAGTTCGGCGTCCTGCACGCGCTGTTCCTGCTGCGCGAGGGTGCCGTCGAGAATCGAAATGCGGTCTTCCAGCTCCGCCACCAAAGCCGCCGCGTGACCGCTCATGACGCGGCCGTCGATGTCGTAGTGCTGCAGCGAATCCTCGAGCGTGGCCGACTGTTGCTTCGCCTGGCTCAGCTCGGCGTAGAGCGTGCCCTTTTCGCCAGCCGAGGGCTGTAGCAGCAGGATGGCGGCGATCGTGGCGGCGAGGGCGAGGCTGCCGGTCCACGTTCCCCACGTGCGGCGGCGGCGGGAGCGCTCGGCGCGCAGCACCGCCTGCACGGCGGGCCAGCGGTCGCGAGGCGGGCGCAACGCCGGCAACGCCTTGAGCTGCGCGACCCGCTGGTACAGCGCTTCCAGCTCGGCCCGACATGCAGCGCAGGTGGTGATGTGCCGGCGCGCCCAAACCGACGCCTCACCTGCCCGCAGGGCTCCCAGATCTTCCATCGTACAATGCATCATGCATTCGCTCCTTGATCCAGCATTCCCCGCAAACGCGCATGGGCTCGCGCCAGCTGGGACTTGGAAAAGCTCACCGACTTCCCCATCTGCTCCGCGATTTCCTCGTGCGTGTATCCTTCGACGTCGTGCAACCACACCACCGCCCGGGACGTCTCGGAAAGCCGCTCGAACGCGCGCTCCAGATCGAGGTTGGCACCGACATGCATCCCCGGTTTGCCCGGCTCATCATCCAGCGACTCGGTCGCCCGCACCTGATCGCGGCGAATCCGCATCAAGGCCTTGGTCGACGCGATGCGGCGGACCCAACCCCAGAGATGGCCTTCACCGCGGTACTGCTTGATGTTGCGCACCAGCTCGAGAAACGTCTCCTGAACCACGTCCTCCGCGTCCTCCGGCCGGCGCAGCATACGCCGGACGAGATTGTAGACAGGCGTCTCGAAGGCCCGGTACAGGGCTTCGAGGGCTGCTTCATCTCCGGCTTGCGCACGGGCGACGAGGACATCCGGGACGGCGAGAGACACGGTCATTGTCCGAGAATTATGATGCCACAACTACGTAGAACGTCGCGAGATGGCCTAGGGAAAATCATGGTTCCCTAAGGCGTTGAGCCGTAGTAGCTTGCCGCATGCCGAACACCGACATCCACGAATGGCTCCATCACTGGCAGGATGAAGCGGACGCGGCCTACCTCTACCTCGCCCTCGCCGGACAGGAATCCGATCCTCACAAGAAGGACGTCTACATCAAGCTCGCGGGCGTCGAGGAGCGCCACGTGCAGATGTGGAGCAAACTGCTCGCCGAGCACGGCCACACGGTAGAACACACGCGGCCGTCGCTGAACGCCAAGCTCCGGGCGTGGTTCGGCCGGCGGTTTGGCACGCGGTACCTGCTCCCGATGCTGCTGCGTGAAGAGGGCGAAGAGGTCAAGGGGTACCTCAATCTCCACCGGGAATCGAGCCTCCCCGACGCGCAGGAAGTCTCGCTCCAGCTCGCCAAGGAATCGGCCGCCCATGCAGGGACTCTCGCCGACCTGGCGGGCAAGGGCGCCGAGCCGTGGCACAAGACCGGCTCGGGCGGCTTCCTACGCAATGTCGTATACGGCTTCAACGACGGACTGACGGCGAACTTCGGACTTGTGGCGGGCGTGATCGGCGCGGCGGTGCAGCCGCACGTCATCATGATCTCGGGCGTGGCCGGCATGATCGCGGACGCGCTCTCGATGGGGTCATCCGGATATCTCGCCGCGAAGAGCGAGCAGGAGGTGTGGGAGCACGAAATCGCGATGGAGAAGGAAGAGATTCGCTTGATGCCGGAGGTGGAACAGGACGAGCTCGCCCTGCAGTACGAGGCGAAGGGCGTGGATCCCCGGACGGCACGGCGCATGGCGGAAGAAGTGATGCGCGACCCCGAGCGCGCGCTGGGAGAGCAAGTCCGCGAGGAGCTGAAGATTGGTGAGGCACACGCGACGCCGTTTCGTGAGGGATGGATTACCGGCGTGGCTACCGCGGTCGGTGCCTTCATCCCCGTCTTTCCGTTCCTCGTGCTGCAGGGGCGCGCCGCCATCTGGTTGGCCTTCACGATCGCGATGCTGTCGCACTTCGCGGTGGGCGCCGCGCGCAGCTTCTTTACCGGCCGCGGCGTGATCCGCAGCGGCATCGACATGTTCGTGATCGGGATGGGAGTCGCGGCGGTCGGCTACTTCGTCGGCGAG
>WNEY01005099.1_pt1 | contig 10130 bp, 8 predicted proteins | sample 5400531 | NCBI WGS metagenome assembly WNEY01 (sample SAMN13153338, study PRJNA577476) | soil metagenome | isolation source: 200 cm saprolite under Douglas fir tree site 1 | place: USA:California | collected 2015-04-18
CACCGCGTAGGTCACCGTGGCGGTGGTGGACGCGCCGCCCAGCAGGCTCGTCAGGCGTGCGCTGTCGGGGTTCGCGCCCTGCGTGATCCCGGTTCCGGCAATCGACACGGTCGTGATCACGGTGCCGGGCCGCTTGGTCGTCAGCAGATCGTAGCTCGTGGAGCCGTTCCCGGTGTTGGTGACCGTGAACGCCACCGTATAGTTGAGACCGTTGCTCGGCAGCTGGCTGGCGGTCGTGGCATGCGGCGCGACCGACGCCGCATAGACCTTGGCGACGATCGTCTTCGTCCGGGCGTCGGTGGCGACAACGGCGCCGCCGGCGCCACCGGTGATCAGCCCCAGGCGACTTGCCGCTGACGGGGCGGTGAAGGTCCTGAAGTTGAGCCCGGAGACGGTGATTTGGTCGCCATTCCCGAAGTTCGTGGTGACATTGATGAAGAGATCCAGATTGCCGTTCGCATACGTCACGGTCGTCGAGACCTTGATTGCGGCCGAGCCGGTGATCGTCGCGGTCGTGATGGTGGGGTCCCACGTCATGTTCAGGCCCGCCGGAATCCGCACGCGGATATCGGTGTTCGACTTGATTTGGCCGCCGGAAGTTGCCGTGATGGTGATCGGGCTCATCGCGGTACTCGGATCGCCCACCACGAACGTCTGATTGGCGGCTGAGGAAATCGTCTGTGCCGACGCCGCAGCCGCGAGGCCGAGCAGGGCCACGAGCATGCCGCCGGAAAGGAACAGACGGGTCTTCATATGTAATGAAGGCAGGCGCAAGCCGCGTGCCGACCGGCCCTGGGTGCAGCTGCACGAATGGCAATGAGTTAGCGGAGCTGGCGGGGAGCGTGCAGTTCGGCGTCCGGCAGTTCCGTTACCGTCTGGTAACGTGAACGGTATCAACTCGGCTCCCCGCGGTCGGAGCTGGATTCGAGCAACCCATGCTTCTTGCGCTTTTCCCACAAGTTCTTGCGGGAGATGCCGAGCAGTTCCGCCGCGCGCTGGATGTCGCCGCCCGTGTCTTCCAGGGTGTGGCGAATGTATTCGCGCTCGGCCTCAGCGAGCGACAGCCCCCGCGGTAGCTCGAACTTGTCGGGACGGGAGTCCGCGCGCGCTGCGCGGTCGGTCTGCCCGAGCGCGGGCAGGTCGGAGCGTTTCAGGCTCGGTCCGTCGCTGAAGATCAGGGCTCGTTCGATGACGTTGCGCAACTCGCGCACGTTGCCGGGCCAATGCCATGCCTGGAGCGCCTCGAGGGCGTCGGCGTCGACGGACGCGACGCGCTTCTTGAACTCGCGGTTGAACGTCTCTCGAAAGTGGTCGACGAGGAGCGGCAGGTCGCTCTTGATCTCGCGCAAGGGCGGCAGGGTCACGGCGGCGACGGTGATGCGGTAGTACAGATCGGCCCTGAACGCCCCTGCTTCCACCTGCTGCTTCAGATCGCGGTTGGTGGCCGTGATGAGGCGGAGCGCGACTTCGATTTCGTCGGTGCCGCCGAGCTGGCGGAAGCGGCGACTCTCGAGAAAGTTGAGCAACTTCGCCTGCAGCGCGGGGCCGAACTCGGCGATCTCGTCGAGGAACAGCGTGCCGCCGTCGGCCACCTCGATGAGCCCGCGCTTGGGTTCGCGCGCGTCGGTGAAGGCGCCCTTTTTGTAGCCGAACAACTCGGCCTCGAGGAGGTTGGCGGGCAGCGCCGAGCAGTTGATTTCGACGAACCGTCCCACCGAGTGCGGACTGGAATAGTGGATCGCGCGGGCCACGAGGTTTTTCCCGGTGCCGCTCTCCCCGAGCAGGAGTACGGTCGGGCGCGGGACGGCCGCCATGCGGCCCACGAACGCGCGGACCGCGTCGATGTGCGGATGCCGGCCGAGGATCGCTTCAACCGAGTACTCCTTCCCCCGGGCCTGCTCGAGCGAGGCGCCTGCCTCGAGCAGCGGCCGCTCCGCGAGCGCGCGGCCGAGCAGCGTGGTCAGCTCGTCGATGTTGACGGGCTTCGTCAGGTACTCGGTCGCTCCGGCCTTCAACGCCTCGATCGCGGTCGCGACGTCGGCGTGTCCGGTCAACACGAAGATGGGCAGGTGGCGGTCGCCGGTGCGCAGCCGCCGCGTCACCTCGACGCCGTCGAGGTCGGGCATGACGAGGTCGGTGATGACCGCGTCGGCGGGCTCCTCGGCATGATGGGCCAGGAGCGCGTCGGGGCGGTCGAACACGCGCGTCCGGAACCGCCCGGGCTCGAGGTGAGCGGCCACGAGCTTGGCATGTACGAGGTCGTCGTCGAGGATGTAGACTTTCGTACCCACGGGTCCAATATTAGCTCGAGCGCCCCGCTAATATGGCGTCAGCCCCGTGCGCAGCCAGGACCTATGGCCGGAACGCCCTCGGCAGCGTTGATCATCGACGATGATCGGGACCTGCTCCTCCTGGTGCGGCGCACCCTCGAGTTCACCGCTGGCTGGGAAGTGCGGACGGCGAGCACCGGTGCTTCGGGCATCGAGCTGGCCAAGACCCTGCGTCCCCAGGTCATCCTCGTGGACCTGATGATGCCGGAGATGGACGGCTACGAGGTGTGCCGCCGGCTGAAGGCGGACCCGGCGACCGCGGGCATCCCGGTGGTGTTCTTGACCGCGCACCGCGACTTGGACGAGCGCCGGGTCGCCGAGACCGGGGCGGCCGGCGTGGTGTTCAAGCCCTTCCAGCCCGAGACCCTGGCGCAGCAGGTGCGAGAGTTGTGCCGATGACGGCGCCCGATCCCTTGGCCGAGGTCCGGGCCGAATTCGCGGCCGGGCTGGACAAGCGCATCGACGCCATGCAGGCGGCGCTCGGTCGCCTGCGACACGAGTTTCGTGTGGAGGACGCGCGGGCGCTGTATCAAGCCGCCCATGCGTTGACCGGAACCGCCGGATCCATGGGCGCGGACGGCCTCGCGCAGGCCGCGGGCGACCTCGAAGGGCTCGCGCGCGGGTGGCTCACCCGCGGCGAGGCGGTGCCGGAGGAATGGCGTGTCGCGGCGGCCGCGGTAGGCGAGCTCGACGCGTCCGCGCGCGAATACCGGGCGACGGTGCGTACCGGGGCGCTGCGCACGCCGGCGGCCCGGCTGGCGGTGCTGGGGGAGCTGACGTCGCTCATCAACGCCGCCGTGGACATGCGCGAGATTTTTCAGGGCGCGATCCTCAGGGTCGAGCGCGTGCTCGATTTCCGGCGCGCCAGCGTGGTGCTCATCGACGAGTCGGCCTCCCACTATTACCTGCACACACTGTACGACAAGGTGCGCGGCGGGTTCGTCCCGGGAGAGGCGGTGTTCCCGATCGCCCGGGGCATCACCGGCGAGGCCATCCGCTCGGGCCGGCCGATCCGCGTGGACGCGCTCCCGGGCACCGAAGGCATCCTGCTCCAGGACGGCACGCGGGTCTCCGCGATGATCGTGCCGCTGCACGTCGGCGAACGGGTGATTGGCGCGCTCAACTTCGGGCACGAGGGGACCGGGCAGTATACCGACGAGGATCTCGACTGGGCGGTCGTGCTGGGCCGGCAGATCGAGACCTCGCTCTACTACTCGAAGCTGTTGAAGACCATCGCCGAACAGCGGGAGGCGCTCGCCCGACAGCACGCCGCGGTGCGGCAGCAACGAAACCAGCTCGAAGCGCTGATCGAAGCGAGCGACGCGGCCATCATGCTCGTGGGCTCGGACCGCCGCGTGGCGTACGCGAACCACGAGATGGCCCGCCTCCTCGGGATCCCCGGCGACGCGATGCGGGGCACGGGACTGGAGATCGTGCACCGGTTTCTCGCGGGAGCGCTGAACGACCCCGGCGCGCTCGCCGCCCAGGAGGAGGCGCTCGCCGGCGCCGCCCCACTCCGCGACCGGGTGGAGTTCGCGTTCCCCCGCGCGGCCACGTGCCAGCGGGTCGTGGCCCCGGTGCGTGACCCCGGCGGGGCGCTCGTCGGGCATATTGTGCAGTACCGCGATGTCACGCACGAGGTCGAGGTCGAACACCTGAAGTCGGAGTTCGTCTCGGTCGTGAGCCACGAGCTGCGGACTCCGATGACTTCGATCAAGACATCGCTGGCGCTGCTGCTGGCCGGCGCCGCAGGGACGCTCGACCCCGCCGCCCGCGAGATGCTCGAGATCGCGCTGCGCAATGCCGACCGCTTGATCCGGCTCGTGAACGATCTCCTGGACCTCTCCCGGATCGAGGCGCGCCGGATGGAGTTCCAGCTCGAGCCGGTGGCCCTGGCGGAAGCGATCAAGTCGAGTCTCGAGGCGCTGGCGGCGTTCGCGGCCGACGCGGGCGTCACGGTCGAGACCGAGCCGCCGGCGGAAGCGCTGCGCGTGCTCGGCGTGCGAGGCCGCGTGGAGCAGGTGGTCGTCAATCTGGTATCGAACGCGATCAAATTTTCACCGCCGGGCGGACGGGTCCGGGTACGGTGGCGTGGGGACGGGGACGGCGCCGTCGTCGAGGTCGCCGACGAAGGCCCGGGGATCCCGCCCGATAAACTGCAGGTCACCTTCGAGCCGTTCCGGCAGCTCGACAGCTCGACGACGCGCGCGCACGGCGGCGCGGGGCTCGGTCTCGCGATCAGCCATGGCATCGTCCAGGCGCTGGGGGGGAAGTTGTGGGCCGAGAGCGAAGTGGGAGCGGGCTCGCGGTTCTTCGTGCGCTTGCGGCTGGCCGCGAACTAGCGGCGGGGCGCGGCCCAGGGTGAGCGGAGCGAAACGCCCCGCAGCGGGTTCCGCTGCGGGGCGTTTCGCTCCGTCAATCGGGGCGAGAGGATTTGAACCTCCGACCTCCTGGTCCCGAACCAGGCGCGCTAACCGGGCTGCGCTACGCCCCGCACATGCGCCCAGGAGGACTCGAACCCCCAGCCTCTTGATCCGTAGTCAAGCGCTCTATCCAGTTGAGCTATGGGCGCGAGTGGGCGGTACTAGGCTCGAACTAGTGACCTCCACGATGTCAACGTGGCGCTCTAACCAACTGAGCTAACCGCCCTCGCAAACGCGGAACGCGGAAGTGGGAACGCGGAACAGAGACTGGCTGACGCCTGTTCCGCATTCCGCGTTCCGCGTTCCAATAGCGGGGGTGGGATTTGAACCCACGACCTCCGGGTTATGAGCCCGGCGAGCTACCAGACTGCTCCACCCCGCGTCGCTTGTGGCGTCGGCGCCTCACTCCGCGCGCCGCTCCGTTGCCGAGAGCGGGAAACGGGACTCGAACCCGCGACCCCAACCTTGGCAAGGTTGTGCTCTACCAACTGAGCTATTCCCGCGTGTCCCGCGCTGCCAAAAGGTAACGGCTTAGGGCCCTCGAGGGTACCCGATGGAGGCGAGGGGGATCGAACCCCTGACCTCGTGAATGCCATTCACGCGCTCTCCCAACTGAGCTACGCCCCCCCTATATTGCCGCCCCCGCCTTCGCCCCCCAAGGTGCCGGCCGGGAACACGGCATGTTACCCGGGCGTTATGGTGGTGTCAAGCGAATCCACGACCATTCGTGAACTTTTTCGCCCGTCCGTGGTATACCGGGCGGAGCCAAAATACGTGCCCATGCGCAAGACCAAGAAGAAGACCCCGGTGCCCAAGAAGGCGCCCGCGAAGGCGAAGGCGACGTCCGCCCCGGCGGCGGCGAAGCCTGGGCGCAAGCGCGGCCGTCGCAAGGGCATGCTCCACGGGCTGGGGACGCACGAGCACGAGCGCGACATTCTCGACCAGTACCTCCACGAGGTGAGCAAGACGCCGTTGCTCACGCAGAAGGAGGAGATCGCCCTCGCGCGCAAGGTGCGCGCCGGCGACCAGGAGTCGATGCAGGAGCTGGTCAAGCGCAACCTGCGCTTCGTGATCTCTGTCGCGAAGAAGTACCAGAACCGGGGCCTCCCCCTGACCGACTTGATCGGCGAGGGGAACGTCGGGCTGCTCACGGCCGCCCGCAAGTTCGACCCCGACCAGGGCGTCAAGTTCATCTCCTATGCCGTGTGGTGGATCCGTCAGGCGATCCTGGCGGCACTGGCGCGCCAGGGACGCACCGTGCGCGTCCCCCTGAACCGCACGGCGGACCTGTCGCGCATCGTGCGCACGGCGGAGTACCTGCGCCAGACGCTGCGGCGCGAGCCGACGCCGGAGGAGATCGCGGACGCCACCAAGCTGTCGCTCGAGGTGGTGCAGTCGCTCGCCGCCCTCAACACGGGTGACGTGCGCCTCGATGCGCCGCTCGATCCCGACGGCGACCGCGCCCTGATCGAGCGCTTCATCGCCGAGGACCTTCCGGACACGGAAGAGAAGGCGATGGACCGCTTTCTGTCCGACGAGATCGAGACGGCGCTGAACAGCCTCCAGAAGCGCGACGCGAAGGTGCTGCGCCTCTACTTCGGGCTGGACGGCGGGCGCGAGCACACCCTGGAGGAAATCGGCGGCATGCTCGGCGTCACGCGCGAGCGCGTCCGCCAGCTGCGCGACCGCGCCCTGAAGCGGCTGCGCGAAGGGACGGTGGGCAAGGCGCTGGGGACCTTCGCAGCGTAAGTTGTAGCCCGTGATCACGGGCATCGGTCGCAGAGCCGTCGCGGCGGTCGAGGCCGTCGGGCGGCTCGGTCATTTTGTGGGGGATATGGTCCGGGCCGTGCCCGACGTGCCCACGTGGGGCCGGCTCGTCGCCGTGCAGATGCGGCGCATCGGGGTGGACTCGCTCCCCGTCGCCCTGTTCATCGCCGCCTTCACCGGCGTCGTCCTCGCCCTCCAGGCGTCCTACACCTTCACCGGCGCCGTCCCCCTCTACTTCGTCGGCACGCTCGTCGGCAAAACCATGATGCTGGAGCTCGGCCCGGTCCTGGCCGGGCTCGCGCTCGCGGGCCGCGTCGGCGCCAGCATGGCCGCCGAGCTCGGCACCATGACCGTGACCGAGCAGGTCGACGCGCTCGAGACGCTGGCCTACGATCCGCAGAGCTTCCTCGTCGTCCCGCGCGTCGTCGCCGCCACGGTGATGTTCCCCGTCATCGTCACCTTCGCCGTCGCCACGGGCATCGTCACGGGGTGGCTCACGAGCCTTGCCCTGCTCGAGCTCTCGACCGCCCAGTTTCTCAAGGGCCTCAAGATCTTCTACGTCTTCAAGGACCTCTGGTTCGGGCTCTTCAAGAGCGCCACCTTCGGGTTCACCATCGCGCTGGTGGGCTGCCGCGTGGGACTCGGCACGCGGGGCGGCGCCGAGGGCGTGGGGCAGAGCGCCATGCGCGCGGTGGTGTACTCGGCGGTGCTCATCCTCATGCTCGATGCGTTCTGGGCGGTCGTGCTGCTGTGATCGAGCTCCAGGACGTGCACAAAGCGTTCGGCCCGAAGCAAGTGCTCACCGGGTTCACGCTCACGGTGCGCGACGGTGAGACGCTGGTGCTCATCGGGTATTCCGGCACGGGCAAGAGCGTCGCCCTGAAACACATCGTCGGGCTGTTGCACCCCGACGCCGGGGAGGTCATCGTTGACGGCCGGATGGTGCCCGCGCTCGACCGCGCGGGGCTCAACGCCGTGCGCCGCGACATCGGCTACGTGTTCCAGTTCGCCGCGCTGTTCGACTCGATGACGGTGGCCGAGAACGTGGCGCTGGGGTTGCGGAACCGGGACCTGGCGGCAGACGAGATCGTCGAGCGGGTGCGGGAAGCGCTGGCCCTGGTGGACCTGACGGGGACGGACGAGCGCAACCCGGCCGAGCTGTCGGGCGGGATGCGCAAGCGGGTGGGGCTCGCCCGGGCCATCGCCCTGCGGCCGCGCTACATCCTGTACGACGAGCCCACCACGGGCCTCGATCCGGTGACGGCGGCGGTGATCGACCGCCTCGTGGTCCGCACGCGCGAGCACCTGGGGGTCACGGGCCTCGTGGTCACGCACGACATGCGCAGCGCCTACACCGTCGGAGACCGGATCGCCATGCTCTACGAGGGCCGCGTGCGGCAGGTGGGCAGCGTCGAGGAGATCCGGGAGACCGACGATCCGGTGGTGCGGCAGTTCATCGAAGGGCGTCCCGAATGAAGCGGGAGAATGAGTTCGCCGTCGGCCTCGCAGTGATCGCCGCGTTCTGCGCCGTGGTGGGCGGCGCCCTGTGGCTGTCGGGCGCGCACTTCGGCCGCACCGAAGCGGTGTACACGGCCCGCTTCCGCACCGTGGGCGGCCTCGGCGTCGGGAACCCGGTCGTGCTGCGCGGCGTGCGGGTCGGGCGCGTCGAAGCGATCCGGCTGGCGTCGGGGAACTGGGTGGAGGCCGACCTCAAGATCTATTCCGGGGTCTCGATCCCGCCGCGGCCGGCGGTGATCGCCGCGTCCGCCTCGCTGTTCGGCGAGTGGGCGGCGTCGTTGTACTCGCTGGACGAGCTGCCGGACGATCCCAACGTGCGTCGCGACCTCGCCGAGGCACGGGCCGCGGGCGGGACCCGCTGGCCGGGCGCCACGCTCCCCGACATCGGCCAGCTCACCGCCCAGGCGAGCCGCATCGCGACCGACATCGCCACGGTGGCGAACCGCGTGCAGACGGCGTTCGACTCGACGGCCGTGGACGAGCTGCGGCGCTCGATCCGCGATTTCGGCCAGGTGGCCGACCGCCTCGTGCAGGTGACCAACGAGCAGGCCGGCGTCATCAGCCGCGTCGGCACCAACCTGCGCAGCGGCTCGGACGTGCTGGCCCAGGCGGCGACCAACCTCCAGAGCACCCTGGGCCGCGTCGACTCCGCGACGAACCAGGGACAGCTCGCCGCCATTCTCAACAACACCGCCGCAGCGAGTCACGACCTGCGGCAGTCGTCCCAGGACATGCGCGACCTGCTCGACGCCGCGCACCGCAACCAGGAAAGCCTGGTGCGCGTGCTGGTCGCGGCGGACAGCGTGATGTCGCGGATCGCCAACCGCAGCGGCACGCTGGGTCTGCTGGTCGCCGACTCGTCGCTGTACCGGGAGACCACGCTCACCATGATCCAGCTGCGCCAGCTACTGTCGGACATCCAGGCGAATCCGCGGAAGTACTTCACGTTCAGCGTGTTCTAACGGCCAATGCGGATGACCCGGCAGCAAGGCAAGGCCCAGCGCGAGACCAGCGCCGGCGGCGTGGTCTTTCGTCGCGGTCCCCCCCCCGACGGCGTCGTGCGCTACCTCCTGATCCGCGACTCGTACCGCAACTGGGGGTTCCCCAAGGGCCACCTGGAGCGGGGCGAGCCGCCCGCCGAAGCGGCGCGCCGCGAAGTGGCCGAGGAGACGGGCCTCGCCGACCTAGCGCTCCACGGGCCGATCCGCGTCATCGACTGGTATTTCCGCTTCCGGGGCAAGACGATCCACAAGTTCTGCCACTTTTTTCTGTTTGAGTCGTCGGCTGGCGAGCCGGCGCCCCAGATCGAGGAGGGCATCACCGCCTGCATCTGGCAGGACCACGACACGGCGTTGGAGAAGATCTCCTACGACAACGCGCGCGGCGTGCTGCGGCGCGCGGCAGACATGGTGCGCGTGCTCGATCAGGCGGGCGACGCCGAGGCGCGCGGGTGAGGCCGGTCGTCCCGGTCTATCATCCGCGCCGCGAGGCCCGCAGGGCCGTGAAGCAGGGCTACCCGCGGCGCCTCGGGAACGTGCGGCTGTGCCGCAGCGGCGACGGGGTGGAGCGGCTGCTGCAGCGCCACCTGGTGGACGCCGTGGTGCTCGACGTGAAGGCGGCGCCCGACCTGGCCCTCGCGCTCCCGGCCCGGTTCCCGCGGATTCCGGTATTCGCGCTGTCGGCGTTCCGGCCGGACGACGGCGCGCTGGTGCGCCGCTGTCAGGCGGCCGGGTACGCGGGCGTATTAGTCGAGGGGGTGGACAACGCGGTAGCGGGGGAGTGGATCGCGGCGCGGACGGCGCAGGCCGCGCGCCGACGGGCGCTGGCGGCGGCCCCGCGCTTGCTGCGGCTGACCGACCGGCTGCAGCTCGACGTCTGGGAGGAAGTGCTGCGGCGCGTCGCGATTCCCACCAAGACGGGGCAGCTCGCCCAGGCGCTGCGCGTGACGCGGGAGCACCTGTCGCGGCAGTTCGCCGCCGGCGGGGCCCCGAACCTGAAGCGGGTGATCGACCTGGCCCGCGCCGCCTGCGCGGCGGATCTCCTGGGGAACCCCGGCTACACGGTGCGCGGGGTGGTCCGGATTCTGGGCTAC
>WNEY01005100.1_pt1 | contig 10129 bp, 7 predicted proteins | sample 5400531 | NCBI WGS metagenome assembly WNEY01 (sample SAMN13153338, study PRJNA577476) | soil metagenome | isolation source: 200 cm saprolite under Douglas fir tree site 1 | place: USA:California | collected 2015-04-18
TCGATCACCAGAACCAGCCGGTTAAAGAACGAACCGTGGTCGTGATTCCACTGGCCGACCGCGACTCACTGGACTCCAACAAGACGATGTTCGTCGGAGTGAGGCTCGAAGGCATGACCGAAAGCGACGACCGGGCGAACATCAAGATGGAAGTCACGGCGTTTCGCTTTAAGTGAAGTGTCAGAAGCCCGACCGTAAGGGAGGGCCCATTTCCAAATGATCTAGCCCTCCCTTACGGTCGGGCTTCTGACACAGACTCGTCAAGAAACAATTCCTCCAGCGACTGCCTGACCGGTTGCACTGAAACTAATTTTCCATTCGCCTTCCGCAATGCAGAGATTACCTCGTCGACTTCCTTCTCGTCGGCAACTTCGATTCGTACGCCGCTCGCGGTGGTCGTGACTTTCGCCGTGCTTCCGAGATGCTGATTCATTGTCGCCGTATCGGCGCCGGTGACAATCACTTCAATCAGGGCGCTTTCGCGGGCGCGCAATTCATCGAGCGAGCCCGCGTGAGCCAGACGCCCGCTTTTCAGAATCGCGACGTTGTCGCAGAGCACCTCGATGTCCGAAAGGATGTGCGAGCACATGAAAACAGTCTTGCCCTGCGTCCGCAAAGACGCGATCAGATCGCGCACTTCGCGGCGCCCAACTGGATCAAGGCCGCTCATCGGCTCGTCTAGAAAAACGATCTCCGGGTCGTTAACCAGGGCTTGTGCCAACCCAACGCGCTGCAACATGCCTTTCGAAAACTTGCGCAGTTGCCGGTCCCAACTCTCTTTCTCAAGATTGACGCACGCCAGGAGTCCTTCGGTGCGATGAGCGCGTGCGGCGCCGTCTTGTCCGAAAAGTTGCGCGCAATAGTTCAAGAATTCTCGCGCCGTCAGATAGTCGTAGAAGTAAGGATTCTCGGGCAGGTAACCGATGCGCGCGTGCATCGAAATGTCGCCAATGTCGCGGCCCAGGATTCGCGCTGTGCCGTCGGTCGGATAAATCAAACGCATCAGCAACTTCAGCGTGGTCGTTTTGCCGGCGCCGTTCGCGCCGAGAAAGCCAAAGACCTGACCGCGCTCGACCGTGAGCGACAAACCGTCGAGCGCGCGCACTTTGCGCTTGCGCCAAAAGCCAACTTCGTAATCCTTGGTCAGATTGTCGATTTCAATTGCGAGCATTGTTAATGGAGCCCTCCCTCACCGCCCCACCGCAGCCGGGCTGCCCGGCTGGGGATTCCGGTGTCGGGCTGCTAACACTCATCGTTTCGGAACATTCGTGCTCTCGTTCAGATCGACATCGCATCCGTCCTTGATCAGGCGATACGGTGTATTCGACGGATCAAGCGGCGCTCCGGTGGTCGAATCAATTTTCAATCGCGCCATACGCAAGACGGCGACGACGTCCCGCCAGGATGAAGCGCAGCGGCCCGACTGCGCTCGATAATCGGCGAGGACGCGGCGAATCGTGTCGCGCTCGTCCAGCGAATCAAGCCGCATAGTCTGTTTCGTCACCATCTCTTTCACGGCTTCGTCGTTCGAGGCTTCGTAAAGATGGCGATACATTTCACGCGCCGCGTCGCGCGAGCCGCCTTCCGCTTTCATGCGCGCGCCGAGCGCGGCCATCCATGCAGGCGCGCCCGGCAGCTTGGCGCCAGCCGCGTAAATGTCGCTGGCTTGAGCATAATCTTTTCGCTGCCAGTAGATGTAACCGAGAAAGTGATGCAAGCGCCACGAAGAAGGGTTCGCAGCAATTCCGTAATTCAAGAGCGAAATGGCTTCGTCCTGATTCAGCTCTGGCAAGATGACCGCGCCGAATTCGTAAGGCGCCATGAATTGCGGATCGAGCGTCGCGGTCACGCGCAGCAGCGGCCCCAGCAAGCCAAGATCGAGCGAGGAAAGATTGCCCAGGTTGAACCTGCCGTCGTGTGAGTCTTCGTAATTGACAATCTTCCGCCCCACGTACTGCAGCGAGCGCATCCAGTACCAATCGGCGGCGAGTCCATTGAAAGCAAACGTCAGACGCTTTGCGGTTGCGCCATCCACATACAGACGCTCTTCACCGATTCGGGCGTTCATGTCTTGCCGATGATTGTCGATCCAATGCGCCAACAGCACGACGACGACTAAACCGAGGACAAGCGACAAAATCAAGGTTGCGTTTTTCTTCATTTGAAATTTCGCCGGTTGAAAACCAAGGTCGCTCCAGCCAATAGCACTACGATGTACGCGATCGCGTAAGCGACAGCCAACGCAGTCGAACGCGCGTCCGGCACGTAGCCATGTGCGGCCACAGAGCTCATGCTGTAGTTGGCAAGATTGGGTAGCAGGTAGTAGAGCGAACGGAAAAGCCAGCGCGCCGCAACGCTGCCGGCCGAATGTCCGAGCGTTTTCAAGTCAGCGCTGAGGTGGCCGATGATGAAGACGAAGAAAGTCAGCAAGGCTGAGAGCGCCGGCGACGAAAACGTCGAGAGGAGCAGTGCGACGCCAGTCACGATCATCAGCTCGACATAAATCAAGAGAATTGCCGGCCAGATTTTGAACACCAACGGATCCCAGCCACGTCGCACATAGATGAGGGCCAGCGAAACACCCGCGCCCATGATCAGCACATTCACCAGCAGGGTAAGGCACAGACCCAGATATTTGCCGAGAAGAAACTGGCCCCGGCCGATTGGCTTCGAGAGGATCGCGTAAAGCGTGCGCCGCTCGATCTCTTTGTAAACCAGGCCGACGCCAACAAAAATCGCGATAAATACTCCGAAGAGCAGCATCGCGCTCAATCCCAGGTCGACAATGATCTTTGCCTCCTGTCCGGCAGAGAGTTCGCCGAGGAAGATCGCTCCGGCTATCAGCAGCAGCGCAAAGATGACCAGATTGTACAAAACGCGGTCGCGGACGGCTTCACGAAAAGCGTTGCGGGCAATCGCGACTGTGCGTTGGATATTCAAACCGACGGAGTTGCCGGAGTCCGATCCAAGATCGGAAACGATGCTGCTAATTTGATTGCTCGCGTCTGGCTTCAATTGGCTCATGCTGGCTGACGAACGCACCAAATATAAGAAACGACGCCAGTAAAGTCCAACTAATTATGCTGACCACGCTCGAAAGTTTGGCGCGCGACGGTTCGCGAAATCGAAGCTTAACCGTCACCCGCTCTGGCGGTAGTGAGATCAAGAGTGCACCATCGGCGGCGGGACGCGTGGACAAAGCTTGTCCGTTCGCGGTTGCGTTCCAGTGTGGATAGTAAAAAGTCGAGACTCGAGCTTCCGAGACCGAGCCAGCCTCTACTTCGAAGGTTCGACTTAGATCGTCCCATTCGTTAATGCGGATCGCCCGCTCGCCCGCTTCAATTTTCGCGGGGCGCGCCGGCGGCGGGACGCACTTTTCGTACGACGCCTTGCCTTGCCCTGTCGCGCTGGCCCAAACGGGCAGCCATTGAATGATTCCCGGCGCTTCGTTCAGCGGCTTGAGCAATTGTTCGAATGTTGGCCTCGAGAGGTAAGTGGCGCCGCGCACTGTCTGTGAGATGGAGAAGCTCACGGCGATCAATACCAGTCCGGCCATTGCGAGCGCGACGGCGCGACGTTGACGGCGAAAACGCTCGACCCAGAACGGGACGCTCGCAGCCATCAGGATTGGCGCGACTGCCGATGTAACCGCTAGCCAGCGAAACGGATGCTGAGCCATGCGTAAAAATGGAATCGCGGCCCAGAGCGGCTTACTGATCCATGTGCTCATCGCCACAGAGAACATGACGAGCACCGCAACGGTTACCAAGCTTCGCTTGCTGGGCGCGGAAAACTTTTTCACGAAGATTACGGCCGCCGGCAGGAGCATCATGATCGTGGCGATTGCCAGCAGGCCCATCCACCAGATCGTTTCGCTCTTCTCGGGAGAAAATGACGAGAAAACAAAGTTCCTGCGATAGTCGAGCAGCGGATCAGGATTGACGCCGTCGCCGACGATCCACTTCATCTCGGTCACCATCGTGCCCCAATAGAACGAACTGGCGGCGAGTCCAAGCAAGACGGCCGCGGCGAGTTTGGGGATGGTGCTTCGCACGCGGTCTTTCGGAATGTTCAAGAGCGCATAAACCAGGAGCGCCAGCGATCCGAATACAGCGAGCGGAAGATGGCTCAATATCAGAAGCGCATACGACGCCGAGAGTCCCACGAGATCGCGCGCGCGTCCGTGGTCGCAAAGCCTTTTCGTGAACGCCAGTGCAAAAAGCAGAGCAGCGCCCGCAGCGAACTCGGCGAGCTGAGATGCCTGATAGACCTCGGCGAGGTGATAAGGCATGAAGGCGTAAAAGATTCCGGCCCAGACGGCCACCGAGCGCGGCACGAATGAGCGGGCCCAGAAGTAAGCGGCGAAACTTCCCAACGCCGAAAGAGAGGTAAGAACCAGAAGGCTCCCGCTGTACCAGTTTCCGGTCAACGCTCTTCCCGCGGCCAGCAGATAGTAGAGGGCCGGCGGATAAAATCGCACGATGGCGTCGCCGTAGCCGAAATTTGGTGAAGCCAGCCAGCCCGGATGAATGTCTCCGCGCTGAATCGCTTCGTAGAAGGGAAGCGCAAAATGATAGTGATTTGCCAGGTCGTTATTTTTGGGCACACCCCAAATCACAACCGGCAAAAGCACGACCGCGCCAGCAAACAACGCCAGCAGGGCCGGCCCGAAACGTTTGATAAGCGCTGTCATCGTGAAGAGTGAGGCGTAACCGTATCCTCAATCTGAGAGCGGAAGTGAATTCCTGGTTCGAGGTTTGAGCAAGAGCCCTCCAATCAATACCCATCCGACTAAGGTTAAGCCGGCCGCAAACTTGACTCGCTTCGGTTCACGGAATTCGAGAGTGATCGTGGCAGCTTCCTTTGGAAGCGCAATCGCCAACGCCCCGTCTTGATCCGGATGAACGACAAGTGCCTGACCTTCGGCACTCGCTTTCCAATGCGGATAAAAGAAGGTCTGCACGCGAGCATCGGCCGCCGCACCGGCGCTTACATGAAAAACGCGCGTCTCCGGCTCCCAGGATTTAATCGTTAATTGTCGATCGCCTGCTTCGACAGCCGCGGTCATGTTCGGCAATGGGTCGCGGACCCAAACCGGCAACCACTGGTAAACACCCGGCGAGCCGGGGATGCTGCTTAGCGTCTGCTCAAACTGTGCCGGCGTTAGCCACCGGGCTTCGCGGACGATGTGACCTGCCGAGAATGCAAACGAGATCGCCATTGTGCCCAACGCGATCATTACGAGCGGTCGTTTCTTTCCATTTGCCAAACGTGCCCAAAAGGGAATCGCCAGCGCCAGCAGAATCGGACAGACCATGGAAGTGATCGTCAACCAGCGCCAGGGAAACTGCGTTTCTTGTAATGGATGAATCAAATCCCAGAGCGGCCGCGACGCGGGAGTCGCCATGAAGATCGTAAGGAGCAGCACGACCGCCAGAGCCTTGATGGGTTTGGTCGCGTAATTCTGTGAATGGCTTGACGCATAAACCTTTCTCGACAAGAGGACCAACGCGGGCCAAAACATCGCGACGGTTCCCAGCAGCAGGATGTTCATCCACCAGACGTTGAGGTAATCAGGCGAAAAGCTTGAGAGAACAAAGTTCTTCCGGTAGTCAACAGATGGATCCGGGTTAAGGTTATCGGCGCGAATCCACTTCAGCTCGATCAACATTGTCGTCCAGTAACACGCGCTGGCAGCGAGACCCAGCGCGACCGACGATGCCAGGCACAACAAAGTAGCCGACCTGGTTTTTCTGTCGATGCGCAGCAGAGCGTAAACCGCGAGGGCTATCGAGCCAATAATCGCGAGCGGCAGATGGGTAAGAATCAGAACGGCGTAAGCCGCGGCGAGACCGGCGACGTCACTTTTGCGACGACGTTTGCAAACTCTCTCGGTAAACGCGAAGGCAAGAGGCAGAACCGCTGCACCGGCAAATTCCGCCAGCATCGCAGCTTGAAAGAACTGATTGAGATGATAAGGCGCAACCGAGTATAGGACTCCGGCCCACATCGCCAGTTCGCTGGATCCAAACTCGCGCGCCCAGAAATAGACGCCGACAGCGCCCAGGACCGACAAGGCGCTGAAGGTGATTACGGTGGCAGCGTACCAGTTTCCCGCTAACGTCCTGGTGAGGGCCAGCAGGTAATACAACGCCGGCGGATAGAAGCGAAAACTCGCATCACCGAATCCGTGGTTTGCGTCCGCCAACCAGCCTGGATAGAAGTGTCCGCTTCGCAGCGCATCATAGAAAGGCAACGCGAAGCGAAAATGATTCGAGAGATCGCGGTTGGAAGGGATTCCCCAAAACAGCGTTGGCGCCATGGTCGCGATCGCCACCATTACCAGAATGATCAGGTGCCTGGTCTCTGGCGAGAGCGAGGAAGCGAAGCTTCTGGTTGCCGACAAGCTGAGTGAGCGTGCAGTCATAGGAACTCTTTAAGAAAAATCGCGGAGGGGGGAGGCTTACCTCCGACCTCCGCATTGCAGGGTTACAGAACTGAAACTGCCTAGTTGCCAAGCGCGGGCATTCCGGGGCTGCCGTTAATGGCCGCCTCGTCAGCAGGAGCTGTGAGATTCTGGTCGCCGCGGAGAACTCCGTCTTCGGTGATGGCGAATCGACGCGTGCCGGTCTGTCCGATGCCTGAGGTAACCAGCGGGAGGGCATAGGCCCAGAATTGCGGCTGGCCCGCCACCGGGTTAGCTAGGAAGCTGTATCCGCTTTTGGATCCCGCAGCCAACACATCATCGGTGAGTGTTTTTTGGGCTAGCGCGGCGAGGTCCCCATAAGTACCGTTTCCGTAAGTGAATCTATACGTGGCTTCGCAGGAACTGATCGTGCGAATCGACGATTGCGCCGATCCTTCGTTAGCAGCGCGGCGGGAGGCAAGCAGATTAGGAATTGCGATCGAAGCTATGATCCCAATGATCGTAACGACTATCAGTAGTTCAATGAGCGAGAAGCCCCTGTTTGTTTTCTGTTTCATCTTCGTTCCTTTCGCGAGATCGGCACCGCGAGTTCTGCTCCGGCGCTATGCTGCCCTGGGGCTACTGTCGGGAGAGCAGTGCGCGTTTGTCATGCAAAGAGGGGGGCGGGCGTAATGCACCCCCTCTGGAGGAACCTGATTGGCAGTTAAGCGTAAATCCCTAGTTGCCAACCGCAGCAAAGCCGGCAGCGGTGCAGTCTGTCGGGGCCACCTGGGTGGCGGGTGCGTTGGCTTTCAGCACGCCAGTCTGGTCAATACAAAAGTCGCGCGTTCCAGTCGCCGTAACACCGCTACTGACCGTAGGCGAGCCGCCGATGGTAAACGCGGTCGGGGAAACAGCAGGGTTGTTGCCAGTTGTGAAAACGTAGCCACTCTTCGTGCCGCTAGCAAGCTGGCTATCAATCAGTTGCTGGCCGCAGAGGCTCGCTAGGGTAGCGCAAGGACCAACCGGTCCGTAATTGTTGGCGCCCATGGTTGAGTAGTAGGTCGCCTCAGCACTGCTCATGGTACGCAGTGACTGCTGGGCTGAACCCTCGTTCGCCGCGCGCCGGGAAGCGAGAAGATTGGGGATCGCGATGGCGGCGATGATGCCGATAATCGCTACGACTATTAGAAGTTCAATCAACGAGAAACCTTTGTCAGTACTTTGTCGCATTGTTTTATCCTTTCCCAAAGAGGACCCTATTGTTTCCGCAGTCCGCACTAGCAGCGGTATTTAACAAACTACCAAGGGGCACTTGCGAGGGCAGGCGAACAATCCGCCATGTCTGGAAAAAAAAGGGCAGGGAGAAAAGCAACCCTGCCCTTTGGAGGAACTGATTGGCAGTTAACTGTAAGTCTCTAGTTGCCAACCGGTGCAAACCCGGCAGCGGTGCAGTCTGTCGGGGCCACCTGGGTGGCGGGTGAGTTGGCTTTCAGCACGCCAGTCTGGTCAATGCAAAAGTCGCGCGTTCCGGTCGCCGTAACACCGCTACTGATCGTAGGCGAGCCGCCAATGGTAAACGCGGTCGGGGAAACAGCAGGCGCCGCGCCAGTTGTGAACTTGTAGCCACTCTTCGTGCCGCTAGCGAGTTGGCTATCAATGAGTTGCTGGCCGCAGAGGCTCGCTACTGTGGCGCAAGGACCAACCGGTCCGTAATTGTTGTTGCCCGCGGTTGAGTAGTAAGTCGCCTCAGCACTGCTCATGGTACGCAGTGACTGCTGAGCCGAACCCTCGTTCGCCGCGCGCCGGGAAGCGAGAAGATTGGGAATCGCGATGGCGGCGATGATGCCGATAATCGCAACAACGATGAGCAGCTCGATCAGCGAGAAGCCCTTCTGGTTTTTGTTCATCATATCTTTCGTTTGCTCCTTTTAAGAGATAAGCTGGTTGTTTGCCTTCGCGCCACCGGCTTTGTCTCATCGAACCAACCGCAGCGCGCGATTTGTCGCACTACTCTTATCAAGCCACGTGCCAAAGCTGCCCGTGACCTGTGCGAATGAAAGGAGCAACAAATCTGAGAGATTTTGCCGCCGAGCGGGCTGCGGTTATCTAAATGAGCGTGACAAGAGATGATTGCTGACAAATTGTGTCAGCAGGCTGGTGACGGTTTTAGGCAGAAACCCGACCGTGAGGGAGGGTGTGTTCTTTGGCACGCGGCTACACAGCACCCTCCCTCACGGTCGGGTTTCCGCCTTACCGCTCGCCGGCGCGAGCCGCTTGTTCAGCATCATTCACTGGCTCGGAAAGATCTTCGTCCCGCCGACGCGGATAAGGATCGGTGGCGCGGCGACGCGGGATCGAATCTGAGCGGCGCTCGTCGCGCATCTGGGCCGTGAGGGCGCGAATGCCGTGCTTGTCAAGAAGGTGGCGCAGTGATCGCACCGTCATCTTCAAAAGCTCGGCAGCGTTGGTTTGATTTCCCTCGGTGCGGTGCAAGGCTTCGAGCACGTAGGTTTTTTCGAGCTGATCCAGATGCGCCGTCAGATGCAGGCCATCAGCGGGCAGTTCAAACTGAGAGGCCACTCGCGATTCGCTGTAGTTGGTGACTTGCGCGGGCAGGCGTTCGGGCTGGATCGTGTCGGTCTTTTCCAGCGCGACTGCGCGCTCGATCGTGTGTTCCAGTTCGCGCACGTTGCCAGGCCACGAATACGCCTCGAGCAAGCGCATGGCCCCGTCGCTTATCGAAATTGCGCTACTTGTCTGGGTGCTATACTTCCGGACAAAGTGCTCGGCGAGTTCGGCGATGTCCGCGCCGCGCTCTCGCAATGAAGGTAGTTCGATCGGGATAACCGAGACGCGATAGAAGAGATCTTCGCGAAAAGTTCCGTCTTTCACCAGCGTTGCCAGGTCGCGATTCGTTGCCGCGATGACTCGCGAGTTGACTTGCATCTCTTCATGAGCGCCGACCGGCCGCACTTTGCGTTCCTGCAGGACGCGCAGCAGCTTCACCTGCATGGCCGGCGACATTTCACCGATTTCGTCGAGAAAGATTGTGCCCTGGTCCGCCGCTTCAAACAAGCCCTTCCGATTTGCCGTCGCGCCGGTGAAGGAGCCTTTGATATAGCCGAATAATTCCGATTCCAACAACGTGTCGGTGAACGCGCCGCAGTTAACGGACACGAACGGCTTCTGCGCGCGCGCGCTCAGATCGTGGATCGCGCGCGCGACCAGTTCCTTGCCGGTGCCTGACTCGCCCATGATCAGAACCGTCGATTGAACCTCGGCCACGGTCTCGATCATTTGAAACACAGCCTGCATTCGCTCCGACTGTCCGATGATGTTGCTCAGTTTCCCGCGGGCGCGCTGACCTTTGATGAGGGCCTGGTTTTCATCCAGCAGCGCCTGCTTCTCTTTGAGCAGCGAAATCTTTGCCAGGGCCCGCGCTACGATCTCTTTCAGCAGATCGTTGTCGAAAGGCTTCTGAATGAAATCGAATGCTCCGAGCAGGAAAGCTTCGCGGGCCGTATCGACGTTGGCAAAGGCCGTCATCATGATGAACTCAAGCTCCGGTCGCAGTTCGCGCGCCGCGCGCAAGAGATCGATGCCGCCCATGTCGGGCATCTTCACGTCAGAGATGACAACGTCGGCAGGTTGCTCGCGCAGCAGGGCCATCGCGGCTCGACCGTTTTCGGCGACGCGCACAGCGTGTCCGTCATGCTGAAA
>WNEY01005101.1_pt1 | contig 10129 bp, 7 predicted proteins | sample 5400531 | NCBI WGS metagenome assembly WNEY01 (sample SAMN13153338, study PRJNA577476) | soil metagenome | isolation source: 200 cm saprolite under Douglas fir tree site 1 | place: USA:California | collected 2015-04-18
TCCATTTCCATGAGCATTCCTCAGTGGCAGGCCCGGAAGGGACGTCACGATGCCGGCAAGGTGATCGCAAGCCGATCAATGCAGCCAACCTACCATCAAATTTACAGCAAAAGGGCCGGCGCGGAAGCCGATCGATCGCAGGAAAAATTCACCCCCGGCCATGAGGTCGAGAGCGCTCCGCATCATCGAAACATCGTGCGGCTCAGGCGCGCTCCGGCGGGGCACCTCGGGCTTGGTCATCCACACCGCGAGCACCCAGCTGATCCAAAGGAACAGGAAATAGAGCGTCAGAAAGACGATCAGGCTTGCCTGCGTCGCGCCCGGCCAAAGGTGCTCCACGACGAGCCCGATGAAATAATCGGCGACGTCGCCGATCACCATGAACACGACATAGTAGACGATGAACGCCACGGCTGCCTCCCGTGATCAGGAGTCCCGCGCATCGGAGCACATCGGCCGGCGGCGGGCATCTGTGACTAATCACAGCGCCTTTTCGCAATCGCCCCCGTCACCGAGACGGAATTCGTGGATCTGCGCGACGAGGATGCGCCGGCTTGCGTGACGCGACGGACACGAACTCTCCGAGCTCCGGACGCTGATCACCCGCTCGTTTCGGGGATTCCATCCTGTGGCCGATCCGCCACAACGCCGGCAATATGTCCGGCGGATTCGACCGCCGATATTGACGCGGTCACCGCGGGCGGACAGCATGCGCGGCGGTGGTTCCCGCAAGGGATCAAAAGGGAATGCGGTGCGTGCGCTCGACGCACCATGCCGCGGCTGCCCCCGCAACTGTAAGCGGCGAGCCTCCGACGAACGTCGCCACTGAGAACGTGCGTGTTCTTGGGAAGGCAGTCAGAGGCGATGAACCGCGAGCCAGGAGACCTGCCACCGCCGGGTCACGCGCGGCACGTCGGGCGGGGTGTCCCGATGGAGCTCGACGGATCGCATCGCGCCGCTCCGCGGCAAGAGGCGAGCCGGCGGCCGTTCGCGGTGACGGTTTGCTGCCAGCGAGCGTGGCTGCCGTGAAGAACGTCCCGTTACTCCTGAGCTTCGCGCTCTTTGCCGTGGCCTTTGGCGATGCGGCGAAGGCCGCCGATGTTCCAATTCGCATGCCGACCAAGGCGCCCGGCGTGCCGCCGCCTTACGATTGGACCGGCCCCTATGTCGGCGGCCACGTCGGCTACAGCCGCGGAACCGCGCAGGTCACGCTGACCGATCCGGACCCGACTCAGTTCGGCCAGCGCCTTGGCAGCCTCACCGGCGGCCTGCAGGTCGGCTACAATTTTCTTCTGCCCTCGCGTTTTCTCCTCGGCATCGAGGTCGACGCGTCGTTCCCGAACTATCTCGCGGCCGACGACGTCGCGTGGTTTCGGACCACCGCGGACACCGATACCGCGGAAAAGATCGACTATATGGCAAGCGTGCGCGGCCGCGTCGGCTACGCGTTCGACCATTTGCTGATCTACGCAACGGGCGGCTTTGCCTGGTCGCAGGGGCGATTCCTGCAGAGCCCGGGAGTGATCGACGACCCCGACAAGGCCCTGCGCACGCACACCGGCTGGGTGCTGGGCGCCGGCGCCGAGCGCGTCATTGCGCCGGGCTGGACGGCGCGGCTCGAGTACCTCTACCGCAACTTCGGGTTCGCCGACGTCGTGTTTCCGTCGGGCGCGTCCGCCGGCGCATCGCTCGACATCCATGCCGTCCGCGTCGGGCTCAACTACCACCCGTTCTCGCCGGCATCCGACGCGGTCCGCTTCGACAACGCATCCAAGACCCAATTCGACGATTGGGAGGTGCACGGCCAGACCACCTACATCCAGCAGGGCTACCCGGCATTCCGCTCGCCGTATCTCGGCGCCAACAGCTTTACTCCATGGCCGCAGACACGAAATACCTGGACCACCAGCGCTTTTCTCGGCCTGCGGCTCTGCGACGGCGGCGAGCTCTACTACAATCCCGAGCTGCTGCAGGGCTTCGGCCTGCACGACACCACCGGCGCCGCGGGATTCCCCAACGGCGAGGCCCAGAAGTCGAATTTTCAATACCCGCACTACAGCACGTCGCGCCTGTTCCTGCGCCAGACCTTCGGGCTCGGCGGCGAGCAGGAGACCGCCGAGAGCGGCTACGGACAGATGGCCGGCAAGAAGGACGTATCGAGAATAACCGTCCAGATCGGGCGGTTCGCGGTCCATGACGTCTTCGACACCAACGCCTATGCCAACGATCCCCGCGCGGATTTCATGAACTGGTCGATCTGGGCGGCCGGCGCGTTCGACTATCCCGCCGACAGGATCGGGCTCGGCTACGGCGCGGTGGCCGAGCTCAATCAGAAATCTTGGGCCCTGCGCGTCGGCTATTTCCTCACCGGGGTCGAGCCGAACGTGAACAATTTCGACATGAACCTGATCAGGCGCGGCGCCTATGTCGCCGAGCTCGAGCAGCGCTATTCATTCTTCGATCGCGCCGGAAAGCTTCGCCTGGGCATCTGGGCCGACACCTATTTCTCCGGCAGCTACCGGCAAGCCATCGACCTGACCTTGCTCAATCCGGATCTCGACCCGACCGATGCCATCGTCCTCACTCGCCGCGGCCGCACCAAGTACGGTTATTACGTGAACGTCGAGCAGTCGCTCACCGACGACGTCGGCCTGTTCGGGCGCTGGAGCTGGAACGACGGCAAGAACGAGATCTCGGCGTTCAGCGATATCGACTCGAGCCTCTCCTTCGGCGCCTCGATCAAGGGGAAGGCCTGGGGACGCCCCGACGACAAGCTCGGCGTTGCCGGCGCGATCAACGGCCTCTCCGGAGATCACCGCGATTATCTCGCCGCGGGCGGTCTCGGCATCCTGATCGGCGACGGTCGGCTCAATTATCGTACCGAGAGAATCTTGGAGACCTACTACGCCGTCAACGTCGTCAACGGCGTCATCTTGACGTTCGATTATCAGTTCATGGTCAACCCGGCGCACAATGCCGACCGCGGGCCGATCTCGTTCTTCTCCGCGCGCCTGCACGGCGAGTTTTAGTGCACGTTCCGGTCGGATGTGGTCACCGCGAGCGGCAGACACGGTCTGCTCCCTCCCCCGCAAGCGGGGGAGGGAACGCACCGAGTGTGCCGCGCGGTTTGTGCATCAACCGGATCGAAACATGGTCTAGCTCAGCGGCGGGCGGCGAAGCCCACGCCGACCAGGAAATCGTTGGAGTTGCCGTTGAGGCCGACGCCGGTGCGAAAGTCGACCTCGAAATCGCGCGTGATGAAATAGACGAGCCCGCCTACGGCGTAGTGCCGCGGGCCGGCCGGCCCGATCCCTCCGACCGGGTAGAATGCGTCCCATTCGACGAAGACCTCGAGTTGCCTGGTGAGCTGAAACGCGCCGGTCAGCCCGGTCGCGAGCTCATGGCGGGTGCCGCCCGTGTCGTCCTTGACCCGATTGTTGGCGACGAGCAATTCGATGCTGAAGAGTTCCTTGATCACCTCCCAGCTGCAGTCCACGTTCAGCCCGGGAAGCGCCGTGCCGGCGGTGACGGCGCTGCTGCCGGTCGGCACGGTGGTCTGCGGAATCAAGGCCATCGTCGGCAGCAATCCCTTCTGCTCGGTCAGCGCGAGCTTGATCCCGAGATAGAGGTCTTGCGCGCCGTTGGCGCTGGTCGTCGTTCCCGCCTCGGTCTGCCGCTCGTTGACGAAGTTCTGCCCGATCCGGAGCTCGAGCCAGTCCGCGAATACGCCGGCGCGCAGCAATGCCTCCGGGTAGGAGTGCGAGGAGAACGACGTCCCCTTCTTGGTGAAGGTGTAACCCGACTCCAGGATGGCGCGGCCGTTGCCGACGGTGGTGCTCGCTTCCGGAAAATGCGGCCGATCGGGATCGAGACGGTCCGCTTCGCCGGACCCGTCCTTGCGTTTGTCGTTCCCGTTGCTCCCCAGGATCAATTCCAGGAGCGTCTTCGGGCCCTTCTCTTTCGCGGGCTCCGGGACGCTCTGCGCCTGCGCGGCGCCGCTCCATGCCGCAAAGGCCATTGCAGCCGCAAAAGCGGCCCCGACTATCGGCTGGTTCACGACACCCACCTGCGGCCCCCGAGTCGCCACGCCCTGATTGCGTGTCCGAACAATCGATCAAGCGCTCGAAAATAGAACCATGCGGAATCGAATACGGCCAACTTATGCACGAGTGTTGCACGCGCGCGACAATCGCGATTCCTTTCACGATCGCGGCGGCGGCCGCGCGCGCTTGACGCTCACGATTTCGTGTTGAGCGGCGGCAGGAATACCAAGATACCCGCGTGAACCTCGATCGTCGGGTGACGCGACCAGCCGACCGCCGTCAATTCAATGCTTGCTGCGACGCTTCCGGCGCGTCTTGCTGCGGCCCTGCCGCTCGCCCTCCTCCTGCTCGCGCTTCGCCGAATGGTAGCGCAGGCGGATCACCTTGAGATCGACCGAGGGCTTGGGAATCCGCAAGTCCATCTGCTCGAGCGTATCGACGAGAATGCTCGATATCGCGAGATTGCGGAACCACTTCTGGTTCGACGGGATGACGTACCAGGGGGCGTGCTTCGCGGTGGTCGCGCGCATCGCGTCCTCGACCGCCTCGATATAGGCCGGCCAGTATTCGCGCTCGGTATAGTCCGACATGCTGATCTTCCAATTCCGATGCGGGTCGTCGAGCCGCTCTTTGAAGCGGGCGAGCTGCTCCTGCGGGCTGATGTGGAGATAGAGCTTGACGACGTGGGTGCCGGCGGAGCGGACGAGCTTCTCGAACTCGCGAATGCGATCGTAGCGCTTCGACCAGACCGACTTCGGCACCAGGCCGTGCACCCGCGCGACCAGGACGTCCTCGTAATGCGAGCGGTTGAAGATTGCGATCTCGCCGCGCGCCGGCGTCTGACGGTGCGCGCGCCAAAGGAAATCGTGGGCGAGCTCCTCGTGGGTCGGCTGCTTGAAGCAGGCGACCTTGACCCCTTGCGGATTGGTGCCGCGGACGACGTGGCTGATGACGCCGTCCTTGCCCGCGGCATCGAGGCCCTGCAGGACGACGAGCAGCGAGCGCTTGCCTTCGGCGTAGAGCTTGTATTGCAGCTGGGCGAGGCTCGCGACATGGCGCTCGATCTCGGCCGCGGCGCTGTCGTGGTTTTCGTGACGGCCCTCATAGGCGGGGTCGATATCGGCGAGCTTGAATTTGCCGCCGGGCGGCACGACAAACGCCTTGTGGAAATCCATCGCTCACCTCGCTGGCACGCCGGGACGGAACCGGTCACCGCATCGTGAAAATGTTACATTGTAACGTCGTACTCGAGCATGCTAGGGAAGGGCTTTCGCCGCGATGAGGCCGGCCGACATGCAGTCTCGGGACGATCATAACCGATATCGGCGCTGGACATGGCATCGCGCCTCGTCGGGCGCCGCCGCGCTCGTCGGCGCGATCGCGCTCGCGGCGACGCCATTTGCCGCGCGGGCGCAGGACGCGGTGATCGGCACCGCGACCTTGCCGCGCGACCTCTCGCCCTGGGGCATGTTTCTCAACGCCGACCCGGTGGTGAAGGCGGTGCTGATCGGTCTTGCCTTCGCCTCGGTCCTGACCTGGACGGTGTGGCTCGCCAAGACCATCGAGATCCTGCTCGCCAAGCGGCGCGTGGGCGCGGCGCTGAGAATTCTCGCGGCCGTGCGCTCGACCTCCGAAGGGATGGAGCGGCTCGCCAAGAAACCAGGCGAGGTCGGGGAATTCCTCGCTGCCGCGGCGACGGAATTGCAGCTCTCCGCCGGGTCGCTCGAGCGCGACGGCATCAAGGAGCGGATCGCCTCGCGTCTCGAGCGCATCGAGGCGGCGCGCGGGCGGCGCATCCTGCGCGGCACCGGCGTGCTCGCCACCATCGGCGCGACCGCGCCGTTTGTCGGCCTGTTCGGCACCGTCTGGGGCATCATGAACAGCTTCATCGGCATCTCGAAGTCGCACGTCACCAATCTGGCGGTGGTCGCGCCCGGCATCGCCGAGGCGCTGCTGGCGACCGCGTTCGGGCTCGCCGCCGCCATTCCGGCGGTGGTGATCTACAACGTCTTCGCGCGCTCGATCGCGGGCTACCGCGCGCAGCTCGGCGACGCCTCGGCGGCGGTGCTGCGGCTCATAAGCCGCGACCTCGAGCGCCCGGCCGCGGCGCTTGCCGCGCCCGCGCGCCGGCCCTTGTCCGTCGCCGAGTAAGGGGTAGCGATGAGCGTCCGTCTCGATCACGGCGAGGACACGCTGAACGAGGTGCACGAGATCAACGTCACCCCGTTCATCGACGTGATGCTGGTGCTGCTGATCATCTTCATGGTGGCGGCGCCGCTCGCCACCGTCGACATCCAGGTCAACCTGCCGGCGGCGAGCGTGCAGCCGCAGCCGCGGCCCGACAAGCCGCTCTATCTGACGGTGCGACCCGACCTTTCGCTCGCGCTCGGCAACGATCCGATCGACCGCGATCGGTTGTCCGCCGCGCTTGACGCGGCGACCAACGGCGACAAGGACGCCCGCATCTTCCTGCGCGCGGACCGGGTCGTGCCTTACGGCGACGTCATGGAGGTGATGAACCTGTTGCGCGCCGCCGGCTATCTCAAGGTCGCGCTGGTGGGGCTCGAGAAGGTGCCGGGGCCATGATCGCGCTCGCGGCCGAAGACCTCGCCGACCTGCGGCGCTGGCTGATCAGCGGCGCGGTGATCGTGCTCGCGCACGGCGGGATGGCGGCGGCGATGGTGACGTGGCGGGAGCCGATCGAGCCGGCGGATCCCTCGGGCGCCATCGTGGTCGAGTTCGCGCCGGAGGTGGTCGCGCCCACCGCGCAGGAGGCGAAAGTCGCGCCCGGGCCCGAGCGGATGCAGTCCGACGCCGTGCCGGAGAAGCCGATCGAGCAACTCGAGGAGAAGCCCGAGGAGAAGATCGAGGCGAAGGGCGAGGAGAACATCGCCCAGAAGGTCGAGCCGAAAACGGTCCCGGAGCCGCCGCGCGTGGCGGTGCCGGAAACGACCGCGCCGCAGCCGGTCCCGGATCGCCGGGCGGCGCTGCCGGCGGCGCCAACGCAGGCGCCGCCCAATCCGATGAGCTCGGCCGCGGTGGCGAGCTGGAAGATGGAGATCCTGGCCCTGCTCGAGCGCAAGAAACGCTACCCGGCGGCGGCCCAGGCCCGCCGCGAGCAGGGCGTCGCCCAGGTGTCGTTCAGCCTCGACCGGCAGGGACGCGTGATCGAGAGCCGCATCGTGCGCTCCTCGGGCGCGACCGAGCTCGACGAGGAGGCGCTGGCGCTGCTGCGGCGGGCGCAGCCGTTCCCGCCCTGGCCCGCACACGACTTCACGGGCGAGCGCGTCAATCTCACGGTGCCGATCCGCTTCACTCTCAAGTGAGACGAATGGCCGGCCGCGCATGTAGGTTGGGGTAGCTAAACCCGACTTACGAGCTTGGCGCCGAGCCGATGTGATGATCGCGACAAACGTTGTTCCGCCCTCATCCTGAGGAGGCGCAGCGCAGGCAGCTTTGCCTGCGCTGCGCCGTCTCGAAGGATGAGGGGCGGCCCCGGTCTCTCCGGTGCGCGGCGGCCTCACGCTTCGAGACGCATCGCAGCGCGGCCGGAGTCGTTGCAATCCGTGTGCATGCCTCGCGCTGCGATGCTCCTCAGCGTGAGGTCGACTTCGAGTCCATCGCCCGATGTTGGGTTACGCGCGGAACAGCCTCTCGAGCAAGAACGCAACCGCTACAACCCAATGTACCGACTCGCGGCCGCCGATCAGTCCCCGCCCGTCACCGCCGCGATCGGATCGAACATCGGATCGAACTTGTAGTTGACGCCGAGCCGCACGATGTCGTCGGTGAGGCGCGAGTTGAAGGCGGCCACGACCGTGGCGTTGGCGTTCGGCGCGACGGCGCGCGCCGAGAGCGAACCGAGGTCGAGCCGCAGGTATTCGAGCTTGCCGGTCCAATTGCCGATCAAGTGCGCCTCGATGCCGCCGCCCGCCGCCCAGCCCGCCTTGGTCGCGTGCCCGCTGACGATGGAATTGATGGGATTGCCGTTGACGTCGAATCCGAGGACGGTGCCGGCGGTCATGATCTCGCGCACGGCGAGACCGCCGGTGGCATAAGCGACCACGTCCGGCATGACGACCGCCCCGAGGCGGCCGCGCAGCGTTCCGAACCATTCCAGTTTCTGGCCGTCCTCGAAGCTCGCCGAGACCGACGGGTCGCCGACGATACCGAGGAGCCCGGGATTGCAGATCGCGCCGGGGCAGACCGAGGACGGGTTCGCGCGCTGTCCCGAGAGCTGGAGGTCGCCTTCGATGCCGGCGAGCCAATATCCCGCGAGCCAATTGTAGCCGGCCTGGGCGCCGAACAGCACGCCGTCGAGCTTCGCGGAGGTGCTGGTCCCGAAGAGCGGCGTGCCCGACGCGGCATCGGCGAACAGGGTAACGGTGTCGGACTTGCCGGCGCTGTAGCCGACGTTGAAGCCGAGGTAAGGCCCGGCCCAGGTCCACGGCATCACCAGCGGCGCCGCGCGGAGCATCGCGGCCTTGTAGGCGGGCGTCGCGCCATAGCCCGCGTCGTAGCCGCCTACGACCGGATCGAGCTTGGTGTTGATGCCGAGCCGGACGATGTGGTCGGTGATCCGGGAATTGGCCGTGAACGCGACCGGCGTCGAATTGAGCGGGCTCGTCATGGTCGTCGAGACGGTGCCGAAGTCCATATAAAGGTACTCGATCTTGCCGGTCACGTTGCCGACGAGATGGCCCTCGATTCCGCCGCCCGCCGTCCAGCCCGGCTTCAGCGTGAGCGTGCTGAAACGGTTGCTCACGGCATCGACGCTGCTCGTGGTGACCGGATTGCCGTTCTCGTCGAGGACCGGATTGCCGGCGTCATCGAGGACGGGAGAGACGGTGAGACTGGAGCCGTTGATGGCGCCGGTCGTCCTGATCGAGGCAACCGCCAGGCCGCCGGTGCCGTACGCCAGGATATCCGGCGTGATGGTCGTGCCGAAACGCGCGCGCAGCGTGGCGAACGCGTCGAGCTTGTATTGCTCGAGCCGCGCCGTCACCGGTGCGCCGATGCCCAGCGCGTCGATGGCGGGATTGCAGTTTGCGCTCCGGCAGGCGTGGCTCGGGTTTGCACCCTGGGCCGAGAGCTGCAAATCCGCCTCGATGCCGCCGACCCAATTGCCCCACTGCCAATTGTAGCCGGCCTGGGCGCCCCCGATCAGGCCCTCGAGCTTGTCGGACGAGGCCGTCGCGAACAGCGGCGTCCCGGCCGTCAGGTCGCTGAACAGGGCTTGGGTCTGCGACTTGCCGGCGCTGCGGCCGATGTTGAGGCCGAGATAGGGGCCGGCCCAGGTCCACGCCATGAGCATCGGCGCCTTGGCGAGCATCGGCGCGACGCCGATCGGATCGTATTTGTAGTTGAGGCCGAGGCGCACGATATGATCGGTAATGCGGGAATTCGACGAGAACGCGAGCGGGGTCGAGTTCAGCGGGTTGGTCACACCGGCCGTGATCGTGCCGAAGTCCATGTAAAGGTACTCGACCTTGCCGGTCACGTTCCCGAACAGGCGGGCTTCGATGCCGGCGCCGGCGGTCCAGCCGGTCTTCAGCGTGACCTGGGTGAAGGCAGCGGCGGCCGGGGTGACGCTGGTGGCGGTGACGGGATTTCCGTTCGCGTCGAGGACGGGATTGCCGGCGTCGTCGAGGACGGGCGTGACCGCGAGGCTCGAGCCGTTGACGACGCCCGACGTCTTGATCGAGGCGATCGCCAGGCCGCCGGTGCCATACGCCATGACGTCGGGCGTGACGGTCGCGCCGAGACGCGCGCGCAGCGTGGCGAACCAGTCCAGTCGGTGACCTTGGTCGAAGCGCGTCGTCACCGGCGCATCGAAGCCGGCGGCGGTGATCGCGGGGTTGCAGACCGCGCCGGGGCAGACATGGCTCGGGGTCGAGTGTTGGTTCGAGCCCTGGATGTCCGCCTCGATTCCGGACACCCAATTGCCCCACTGCCAATTGTAGCCGGCCTGCGCGCCCCCGATCAGGCCGTTGAGACGGTCGGACGAGGCCGTCGCGAACAGCGGCGCCCCGGTCGTCGCATCGCTGAACAGAGCTTGCGTCCGCGACCGGCCGGCGCCATAGCCG
>WNEY01018370.1_pt1 | contig 10129 bp, 9 predicted proteins | sample 5400531 | NCBI WGS metagenome assembly WNEY01 (sample SAMN13153338, study PRJNA577476) | soil metagenome | isolation source: 200 cm saprolite under Douglas fir tree site 1 | place: USA:California | collected 2015-04-18
CACCGTCCAGATGTTGTCGTCTTTATCGACGCGGACCGAGTGCGCGAATTCGAAGCCGTAATAGCCCTTGCCGATTTCCCTGATGAAGCTGCCGTTCTTGTCGAATTCGAACAGGTGCGTCGTGTCGCGGCGGTGATAGACGAAGATGTTCCCCTTCGAGTTGGTGGCGACGGCGACCGCTTCGCCCAAGTACTCTCCGGCCGGAAGCTTGAGGAAATTCGGGACGGAGGTGAAGGGGATTTCCGGCACGCCCGTGATCGTCGCCTTCTGCTGGGCGGACGCGGAACCGGCCAGGAGCAGGACCGCGGCGTACGTCGAAAAAAGATGTCGGGTCATGGACGGGAGACTATACCAGGGCTCGTGTAGGTTCAATCACGACTATCAAAAGAGCATATCCTGACAATCTGATGCTCCAGCTCTGGCGCGGAATCTGGCGACGTCCGGGCGCGGTGAAGAAAGGCGTTGCAGCGTTCGCGGATGCCGCCGCGAACAGGCAAATGGGCGGCGGCCGTCGCCGCGGTCGTTGCGGCGGGCATCGTCGAAGAAACGATTCGCCGATCCTATACGAATCGGACGGCGGGCCAGACGCGCGCGCTCGCCACCGGATACAGGTGCGAACCAGGCGATGCGCCTGTGGTGCAGACGCTCAGGCGCCGCCACGCCGAGCCGATCCGCTGCTGGGCCTGGGACGTCCCCGCGTTCCGCGACATGCCGGCGATGAAGCTCACCGCCGAGCGGAGCAGCGAACGGGTGACGCTTCTCCGCGCGTTCTGGTACGGCATCGATCTGAAGGGACGCGCGACGAAGCAGCACGAAGGCGCCAACACGTCGCCGTTGCAGCGCGCGCTGTCGGCGCACGCCTGCGATGTCGCGGCGAACGCCGAATTCCAGTTCGTCATTTCTGTTCACCGCGCCGTCAGAGGTGCAGTTTCCTGCGAGCGCCAGTCAGGCGCGGTTGACGAGAGCAAATCGCCCTGTGGCTTTTCTCCGCCGTAGACCGTCGACTGTGTGTCGCGTGCTGTGGATCGCGGCCGCCGCGGCGCTGGCGCCTTCAGCCGCCGCCGCCGATCAGCTCGTGCTCGCGGTCACCGACGCCCGTGACTGCGCGCTGATCGGCGCGTCGGTCGTCGCGCGGAACACGACCAGCGGCGTCGAGTACAAAAAGAAATCCGATGGCGGCACGTTCGCCCTCGATGTGCCGGCGGGCACGTATGTGGTATCGGTGTCGCGGCCGGGATTCGACGACCGGACGGAAAGCGTGCGAGTTCCCGCCGCGACGCCGCGGCAGATCTCGCTGAGGCGCAAGCGGGTGATCGTGATCACCAGCCCTTCGGAGCCCGGCGTCGACTGGTCCAAGATGTACTTCACCGGCGTTGTGCGAGAGTCGACCAACGCGGATCGGATCGTCAGCAACATCAGAGTCATCATCACGCCGGCCGGCGATCGGACGAAGTATGACTCGACAACGACCGACGTCGAAGGGCAGTTCTGGTTCAACGTGCCCGACTGGCGCGAGATCGACGTACACCTCGGCGATCACGCGGAGTATGCGGCCGTGAGCCCGGCCGTCGAGGCGCTGTGGCAGCCCACCCAATGCCAGGTGCTCCCGCTCGAAGTCGATCGGATCGACGCGCTGCCGCCACAGCAGCTCCCGCGCGCCATCAGCGCGCTCGACAACATCAGCCTCTTCGACATGGAGCCCGAAGCGATGCGTTCCGCGGTGGAAGCGCTCAGGGCGCGCGACCTGTCGCTGGCCGGGTCCGCAGCGGCGCAGCAGCTGGCAGCCGTCCAGCAGCGCGTCGACGCGCAGGTGATGGAGCTGCGCCGTAGCGCTTCGATGCCGGCGGACTATTCCCGCCTGATGTCGATGACGCCTGGAGTCATCCGCATCGGCGTCAACGGCGCGGAATCGCGATTCAACAACGTGCTGATCGACGGCGCGGTGGCGACCGATCTCTTTGCGTTGTCCGCGCCCCCTCCGATCGTCACGATGACGCCGCCCGAGCCTCCGGCCGCAACTCCGGCAACGTTGTTCGAGCGTGCGCCGGCCGCCGACGTCGAGCAACCCGGGCTGGCCGAAACGATTCTGGCTCGCCGCAAAATCGGCGGTCGCTGGCTGTTCGACGCCGCGGCGTTCGGGACGGCACAGTGGCTGACGAGTCAGCCGGTGAAGCTCACATGTTTCTGCGCCCGGGGCACCACGGGGTTCGGCACGGTCGACTTTCATGATGCGACCGTGACGACTGGTGCCAGCGTCGTGTCCGGCCGGCTGAACGTATCCGTCACGTTCGTCTCGCGCGACGCGAGCGCCGTGCAACCTGGCGCCGACGGAACGCAGAACGCGACGAAACGTCAGGTGCTCGAGCGCCTCACCTGGAACGTCCGCGGCGCCTGGTTCATCACGCAGTCCTACAGCGACGGCATCCGTACCGTCGGTGACGCGCCGACGATCGCCCAGCCGTTCCTGACGCTCGTCACCTACAGCCAGCGCATGCCGACGCTCTCGGCAACGGTGCGCCGTCAGACCGGCGCCGATACATTGTGGGAAGCCGTCGGCTCAACGGCGATTGGCGCGTACGCGCGCGGCACGCCGGACAGCGCGACCGACGCGCTGTGGCGCCACGATCTGCAGACCGGCCGGTCGATCGGCGGCTCGTACGGCGCAGGGTTCGCCGCGCGCGCCGACGATCGCCTGCGGACCCGATTTGCGCGGACGCTCGGCACGGCGGTCGTCCACCGCTTCGTGGCCGGCGCGGAGTACGCGCGATCGACCGAGCACGGAACCTGGATCGTGCCCGGCGGCGTCCATCGGTTCACGCTCGGCACGCCGCTGTTCGACGAGCGCATCGATCCGTCGCAGAGTGCATCGGAGTCCAGGCGCGTCGCCGCGTACGTACAGGATTCGGCAACCTTCGGGCGCCTCTCGCTCGTGCTCGGCCTTCGCTACGACGCGATTACGACCGCGAGCCCGGCTCTTCGTCCGATCGACACGAACGGTCAAGTGTCGGGCGCGGAAGTCCAGGGCCTCGGCGACATCTCCGATACGCGCGGCCTCTCGCCGCGCACAAGCGTGACGCTTCACGCCGCGCCACGCCTCAACCTCTTCGCGTCGTTCGGCCGCTATTACGGCGTCATCGATCCGCGGTTGACGGCAGCGGTTCATCCGGCGAGCGGGTCGGATACGCTGGGAGCGCTCACAGCGTCCCGCGCCATCGTCGTCGATCCGCGCCGGAACATCGTCGTCAATGCCAATCTCACGGCGCCGAACAGCGATGTCGTCGAGGCCAGCGCCGAGCTGCGGCTGACGAGACGGTGGTACATCCGGGGCGGCTACAGCAGGACCGATGAGCGCGACGCAGTCGGCTGGCGTGACATTGCCGGCCGATATCAGACGCTGTCGAACAGCGTCGGCGGGAATGTGGTGCCGCTGTTTTCGCTTCTCAGCGACGCTGCCGATCGCCGCTTCGAACTCGGCAACCCGGACGGGTGGGGCGCAACCCGGCAGGCGTTCAACGTCGCCGTGAACGCGCGCTGGGCGACGGCGAGCGTGTCCGGCGCGTACAGCCGCTCGCGTTATGAGGGGCTGACGTTGGCCAGCGGATTTCGACAGGGCGCGCCGACGTTGTCCTACGAGAGCATCCAGGCGTTCGGACGCGATCCCAACGATCTCGTGCACGCATCCGGTGCCCTGCCGTCGGATCGAACCCACGCGCTGACCCTGCAGGCCCAGACCGTTGTCCCGCGCGTCACCGTCACGGTCACCGGACTGTTTCGGTACCAGACCGGCCAGCCGCTGCCCGTCTTCGCGTACTTCGGTCTCGCTCAAGGGGTGCGACGGGTGCTCGTCGAACCTCTGGGCGAGACACGTCTTCCGGCGTCGAGCCTGCTCGATCTGAGCGCGTCGAAACGCTTCGCGGTCGGCCGCGCCCGCGACGTGACGCTGATCGCCACCATTTACAACGTGCTCAACGAGACGGCGCCGGACGGGGTGATCACCGGCAACGCGGGCACGGGGAATTCTGCGCGCGGCGATCATTTCCCGGATCCGCGGCGACTCGTCGGCGGAATCCGCGTGGGGTTCTGAGGATTCTATGAATTGATCATCTTCGCTCCGCGGATCGCCCGCCATATGGCGGCTGATACAACTGAATCAGATTGCCGCAGGTGTCCGAACAGACGGCGATCGTCATCGTGCCCGCCCGCGTCGGCTCGTGCGTGCGCACCACGCCGCGGCTCTTCAGCCGCTTGAGTATCTGGTCGTGCTGCTCACGCAGCAGATCCCGTGCGCGGCGGAGCCTGACGGACGGTGCACGCTTCTTGGTAGACTTGCGCGTAACGTGGCCCGTCGTGCTTCGATCGCGATCGTGCTTGCCTGCTGCGTCAGCGGGTGCGGCGGCTCGCCGACCGAACCCCCGTGGGACGGCTTTGTCCGAGTCGCCGGCACAGTTCGCGATTTTCGGACCAACGCGGCGGTCGCCGGCGCGCGCGTCACCATCGCCGGCGCGACGGGCACGACCGATGCCGGCGGCGCCTATACGTTGACCGTCGAGACCGGTGAACAGACCGTGTCAATCGATGGCGCCACGGTCGCCACCGTCAACCTGAAAGATCGAACGTATCGCGGCGACTTTTTCGTCGCGGCGACCGGCTGCATCGCGCGGTACGGAACGGTGATCGACAGCCTGACGCGTTTTTCAGTGGCGGGCGCCAGCGTCTCGCTGAGCGGCACGACGGGGACCACCGATCAAACCGGCTGGTTCAGGCTGAACCTGGGGTGTTCGGGCGAACTCTGCCTGGGATTCAACACGACGTTTGCCTCGGTCAGCCATCCGAATTACCTCACCGGATCGTTTGTCGCTGGCCGAGGCGTCTGCGGAGTCTCGCGCGTCGACTACGAGCTGACGCCCCGCTAGCTTTTCTGCATTCAGGAACTTGCCGGACACCGCGAACTCGGCATGACACAGCGGTACATGCATCTGAGTCCGGCGGCTTTGGATAGCGCGATTCGACTGCTCGATCAGTCGCCAGCCGTCAAAAGTTTTGAGATATTTTGGAAACGGCGGTAGGGCTAGAGCCTTTTTGATTACGGTGTAGCGACGCGATAGCCACAGTGTCGCACGTAATTGCGGCATTCGTCGGGCGTGAAGAGCCCCAGCGCGATCGCGACGAGGGCGTTGACCTGATCGAAGCTCCGCGGCCGGGCCGCCCGGAGGAAAGCTTTCAATTTGGCGAAGGCCTGTTCGATCGGGTTGAAGTCGGGACTGTACGGCAGCAGAAACCGGAGCTGCGCACCGACGCCGTCGATCGCGGCGCGGACCGCGGCCTGCTTGTGGACAGCAAGGTTATCGAGGACCACGACGTCGCCGGGCTGCCACGTGGGCACGAGGACTTGTTCGACGTAGGCGAGGAAACTCGGATTATCGATCGGGCCATCGAAGACGGCCGGCGCGCCGACCCCCTCGAGCCGTAACGCACAGATGACGGTGTGCGTCTGCCAGTGGCTGCAGGGCGTGTGATCGTGCAGGCGCTCCCCCCGTGGACTGCGGCCGTAGCGCCGCAAGAGATCCGTCGTCACGCCACATTCATCAAGGAACACATACTGGCGCACGTCGCGGACCGGCAGCCAGTCATACCACCGGCGACGCTGCGCGACGACGTCCGGCCGTCGTTGCTCGTCGGCGTGTACGGTTTTTTTTAACCGTCAACTGCAGCCGATCAATCGCCACCCAGAGGGTGCTCAACGCCGCCGACGTCGGCAGGGCCTCTCGCAATTCGGCGAGCGTGGCATCGGGCCGCGCCGCAATCAGCGCCGCCAGCCGCGCCTCCTGGTCCGCCAACACCCGGCGGCGAAACTTCGTTTGTTTCCGGGTCTCTCGCCGCCGCTGCAGTAACCGATGTACCCAGGCCCGACTCACCTCGTATTTCGCCGCCACGCTGTCCGCGTCCATGCCGGAATCCCATGCCCGCACGACGCGCTTCCGCAGGTCCATTGAATACGGCGCCATGGTTCCTCCTACGGGAGAAGTACCACGAAGGCCGTACTACGTACAATCTGAAAACGCTCTAGAAGGAAAGATCAATGGCTAGAACAAGATAACTGGCGGTGAGGCAGGGATTCGAATTCTAAAAACGCGTCTTTCTAAATGGTTGATGGCGCGCGACTTCTGGCGATAAGAATTTGACTTCCAATGACTTGCCGGCTGCTTCTCGTCCGCTCCAGTCCGCGTCAGTCCTCGGGATTCTACCGGAGTTTTGGAGACATTTTGGCAATGATCGGCGGCGCCAGGCCACGGCCATTCTCTGCGCGCTCTCAGACGAGCTTTTCCAATCGGAGGTGTCTATGGACTTCGATCCTCGTTGGAGTGATGACCCACGCGACCGCGACGACTACGGTCGCGAGCTGAGCCAGGGCAGCCGCGGCGGGCTGTCCAATCCGCGCGAGCGCGAACCACGCGACGCGCGCGATGTGTTCACGCGCGACCTCGAGCTGCCGCGCGGCCCGGAACGCGAACGTGTCTGGGCGCGAGACAGCGACGTGAGGTTGCGCGGCTCGGAGGTTCGCACGCTCGCCACCGTCGGCGCCTTTCGGGTCGTGCCCGCGGGCGATCTCCGCGACGGCCAGGACCGTCCGCTCGATCCGCACCGGGGCGATCTGAGGCACCTCAAAGACTCGGGGCTCGTCGAGACCATCCCGGCCACCGGCAACGACCGCGCGCTGGTGGTGCTGACTGAGCGAGGACGAGACGTACTCGAACGCAACCGCTGGTCCAACGTGCAGCGCGAAGCACTGCGATTGGCGGGTGTGGAGCAGGAGTTCGACGACCGGCGCGATGTTGACGACGAGCGCGGCCGACCGCAGCAGCCACAGACCCGGCAGGAGTTCTATGCCGGCGTGCGAAGCGCACGCCACACCCGTTTTGCCGTGCACCGGCCGCGCGAGATGATGCACGACGCGCAGGTCTATACAGCCTATCTCAAGGATGCCGAGCGCCTCCGCGAAGACGGTGCCTTCATCCGCCGCGTCATTCTCGACAATGAGCTGAAGCGCGAGTACCAGCAGTTCCTGCAGGAGCGCAATCGTGGCAAGTCAGAGAGCGATGGACGGCCCGATCGAACGCCGGAGGAAATCCATCGTTGGGCCGTTGACCACGAGCTCCCGGACAACGACGGCCACGTCCAGTTCCCGGACGCGCGCATCGAGTACGAGGACCGCGACGGGCACCTCCGCACGCTCGACATCGAGGTCGAAACGCTGCACTACCGCGGCGCTCACGCCGCCTCTAAAGCCTCATCTGGGTTCAGTCGCCACAGCGCCGGCACCGCGCGTGTGGTCGGCGCTCGAGGGTCTGGTGGCGGCGGCGGGCGCCGCGGGTCTGGCGGCCTCGGCATCACGGCCAGTACGAACGGCAGAAGCGGCGGTCGGCCGTTTGATCCCCGCATCGCTGAGGAGTTGTTGCGATGAACCTCGAGCACGCGGTTCAGACGATCGCGAAGCACGGATTCACCGACCGCCAGGCTCGATTCCTGCTGCTCGTCGCACGCCACTCCGGCGTCTGCGTCATGCGCCAGTATTCGAGCTTCGCGGGCATCGTGTTTGGCCAGAAGACGCGGAAGTTCTTCGCCAACCTCGTGCGGCTCGGGTTCGTCTCGACTTACGACTGCGCGCACAATCGGGGACGCGTCTATCACGTCCGTCATCGGGCGATCTATGAGGCGATCGGAGAGCCCGATAGCCGGCTCCGCCGACCGCCCGGCGTGCCTCGCGCGCTCGAACGTCTGATGCTGCTGGACGCGATTCTCGAGAACCCCGAAAGCATCTGGATGTCGTCGTCGACTGAGAAGCTGGGCTACCTCGCGAGCCGGGGGATTTCAGCCGACGACGCCCCGCATCTGAGCATCCGTCAGGGCGATCAGCGACGGGTTCGTTACTTCCCCGATCGCCTGCCGATCGGCGTCCATCCGTCCGGCCACGTGGTCTTCGTTTACCTGCACGCAGACCCGTTACAGGACGAGTTCCGCAACTTCCTCCAGCGCCACGCGCCGCTCCTAGAAACGCTGCCCGCCTGGACTATCCGAATCGTGGTTCCGGCGCACCTGGAGGGCGCGGCGCAGGACCTGCAGAAGGCCGCGTGGGGCCAACTCGCGTCGCCGCTGAAGGAGCCGATCCTCACGGAGCTGCGCTGGTATTTCGACCGCTGCGCCAGCCCACCAACAGAGGCGAACGCGGCTGGCGATCGGGCCCGCTTCGAGCGATGTCGCCGGGCCTTCGCCACCGACCGCTATGCAGTGCTCTACCGATGCTGGCGGCAGGATGGCGAGCGAGTGCTGGAGACCGCTTCGTCGCCGGTCGTGGGGAAGGCGATGGAGTCAGGCGCCGGGAAGATCGAGCCGCTGGTGTTGCCGCATGCCTACAGCCACCTGGCGCCAATGGCCGGCGTCGCCTGAGGCATCCCGCGTACGCCGATTCCGGTCGGGCAGCGTTACTCTGCGCACCGAAACCGCCAGTCGCAACGCTGTCATTCGTCCTCGCCGTCACCCAGCAGCTCGGCCTCAGTACGGAAGCAACCCAACAGCTCGTTCTCGTCGAAGACCACTTCCTCGACCGCGTACGGCGGACCGTTCAGCCAGCTCGCATCGTCGTCGATCCGCTTCGTGATCCGCAACTCTCCATCCACCTTCTCAGCCCTTCCAATCTCGCGCGGTCCGAGCTTCACAGCCACCACGACGCGAGTGCCGACGTCAGTGCAGCGGAACGCTCCAACGTGCGTCCAGAACGTCTCGCCGATGGCGAAATCACTGAGCTCCATAGTGGCAGTCCGCCTCTCTCGGATCGTAACGCCGCCAGCGTCGGTACCACTGACATGCGAGCGCTCGGAGGCGTCTTCTCTCCTCCCTTGGAAACATGCCTCCGTCCCCAAGTGTCGGCACGAGGGGGGCCGAGGAAGGGGACCGATAGCCAGCGGGCCAGCAGCCCCATCGACCATCGCGATGATGATGGCCGAGGTGCACGGTCGATCGTCGCCCCACCGTATGCCTTGGTTGCGAAGCCTCACAGCTGCCGATACTTGCGCCGGTGTCCGCATCTCTGTCGGCCGGCGCCTTGTGCCGGCCGGGCCGCCCGCAGAAGACAGGAAGGGAGGCAGAGAGGGGCGTGAGCGACCCGGCCTCCCGCGCATCTGGGTCGGCACAGGCCCGGCGAGCCGGGTCGCTCACGCCCCGTGTCAGCGTCCAGATCGTCCGGACAAACGCGGCCCGGATCATGTCCAGATCGGCACCTAGTTTCGCGCACAGATCCAAGTCACGATCATGCCGGCCGTCGTGCTCGCGATCGAGCTGCCCCAATGTCGTACGGTAGGCTCACGAACTGATGGTCGTTCTCCGGTGCACGCAGAAGCTGCTCGTCCGGCTGAAACAGGTCGGCGACTTGCCGCCCGTCGAGTCCACGACCCGGCTTGGCGACTGGTACGGCAACATTCTCCGGATCGGCCGTCGTCAGCACCTGCTGTTCATCAGCGAACGGTCTCGACTTCCGGTCGTACTTCCGATCACCGAATCGAAGCGCTTGGGCACGGTGTTTCCGGACGCCGTCTGCGAGAGGTTGGCCATCGTCGGCGTTACCACTGAGGACATCGCTGATGAGCGGATGCGGATGTCGGAGTTGGCGTTCGGCCGGACCAGGAATCGCAGCTTGCTTGGCACCTTGAACGACTTCGCATTCATGGCTCAATCGGGGGACGCTCGACGGACCGAACCCGAGTCGCCAGAGGACCTGATGCGGTTCCTCTCGCAGACACCAATTCTCCCATTGGACGGCGCAAGCCCGATCGAGTTGACGCGAGCTGCATTTGAGCGTCGATCGACACCGTGACCGCACGGCCGCGCGTCGCTCCGGTGCTCGATTGTCCGGGAGCTCTTGGGCGCGTCAAGACTCCCCTTCGGCGCTGCGCGGTCTTGACCCGCCCGGCGCGCTCCCAAGGGATCGGCAACTATCGGAGCGACCCGGTCGATGACCGCTTCCTCACAGCACGATTCAGACGTTTTCTGACTGACGATGTTGCGCCTATTACCGCATCTAATCTGGCGCGCTTTCGCTCGACTCATCGACTAGGGCAGGGATCTCATCCGGGGG
>WNEY01012830.1_pt1 | contig 10128 bp, 10 predicted proteins | sample 5400531 | NCBI WGS metagenome assembly WNEY01 (sample SAMN13153338, study PRJNA577476) | soil metagenome | isolation source: 200 cm saprolite under Douglas fir tree site 1 | place: USA:California | collected 2015-04-18
GCAGCCAGGCTGATGATCAGGATCGCGCCCGAGGTCATGTACCAGAGCTTCTTGCGGCCGACGAAGTCGATCGACACTTCGCCGCGATACAGCCGACCACCGATGTTGCCGAGCCGGGACATCACGCCTCCTTAGGGGTGGTCCGGGCGGAGGCGGTCGCGCCGCCGGTGGCTGGCCTGGCCGTAGCCGGACGCCCGGCCCGCAACGGCGACCTGGCTCCCAGCCGGGCCGGATCGAGTCCGGACATCGGCCTGCCTGAGCTGAAGAACTTGGTCCTGGCCAGCAAGGTGACCATCGGTTTGGTGAACAAGAAGACCACCACGATGTCGATCAGCGTCGTCAGTCCTAGCGTAAACGCGAAGCCCTTGACGTCGCCGATGGCGAAGATATACAGCAGCAGCGCGGCCAGGAACGACACCGTGTCGGACACCAGGATCGTCCGCCGGGCCCGGACCCAGCCTCGCTCCACCGCCGCCCGCAGCGATCTGCCCTCTCTGACTTCGTCGCGCAATCGCTCGAAGTAGACGATGAACGAGTCGGCCGTGATACCGATGGCGACGATGAGTCCGGCCACGCCCGCCAGCGACAGTGAGTAGCCCTGGTACTTGGTGAGCAGGATGACCGCGAGCCAGGACAGCAGGGCCGCGCTGGCCAGGCTGAACACCGACACGCTGGCCAGGCCCCGGTAGTAGAAGGCCGAGTACAAGATGACCAGCAGCAGGCCGACCGCCGCCGCGATCAGGCCGGCGTCGAGTTGCTCGGAGCCGAGCTGGGCCGAGACCGAATTTACCACCGGGGCGTCGAAGCTCAGCGGCAGCGCACCATACTTCAGCACGTTGGACAGATCGGTGGCCGTCTTCTGAGTGAAGTTGCCGGTGATCTGGCCCGAGCCGCCGGTGATCGGCTGCTGGATGGTGGGCGCCGACACGACCCGGCCGTCCAGCACGATCGCGAACTGGTCGAGCACCGAGGTCTGGCTCTGCGTCTGCGGGTTGTAGTACGCGTTGTATGCCTGAGTAGAAAAGGTGGCGAACTCCTTGGCGCCGGGACCGTTGAGGTTGAACGTAACGACCCACTGGTTGTTGGTCGAGTCGAGCTGCGCCTTCGGCGACTTCAGCTCGGTACCGAGCACGATCGGTGCGCTGAGCACGTACTTAATGCCAGAGGAGTCGCAGGCCACGATCTGGCTATTGCCGTTGTATTTGAAGGACTGGCTGCCGTAGATGTGCTGCTGCCACTTCTTGTCTTTGCAGCTCAGCTTCTTGAACAGCGCCAGCGCGGGCTTGGTGACCTTGCTCTGGTCGCCGGCGACGGTCAGCAGGCTGGTCGGGCTCGACGGAGTCGGTGTGGGCGTCGCGGTGGGCGTGGGCGAGGCCGAACCCGATGGAGTTGGCGTGGCCGATGAGGTCGGCTTCGGGGTGGAAGAAGCCTTCGGCGAAGTCGAAGGGGTCGGCGAGGACGACGCCTTGGCGATCGGCTCGGCGCCCGCCGCCTGCCCGTTACCGCCTGACTTGCTGGGCGATGACTTGGGAGATGCTGACCCCGTCGGGGCCGGGCTCGGCGATCCGGTCGGCAGCGGCGACGGTATCGGGGTCGGCACCGTCGTCGGCGCCGCGGCCGGCAACCCGGCTCCAGCCTTCACGCCTTGCTGGACGCAGATCGTCGGGTTCTCGGTCGTGCACAGCAGCACTTGCCGGAACCTGAGCTGAGCCGCGCTCAGCAGCGGCCTGACCTGGCTGGCGCTCGCACCCGGGATCGAGATGTTGATGAGCTGGCTGCCCTGCTGCACGACCGAAGTGTTGTTGATGCCAAGGCCATTGACCCGGTTCTCGAGGATCGAGATCGCCACGGTCATGTCGGCCTTCGACGGCACGCCGCCGTGCGCCGCGAACGCCTTGAGCGTCACCTGGGTGCCACCGTGCAGGTCGAGTCCCAGCCCGATCTTGAACTTGTCGTGCCACTCGCCTGGGTGCAGTATCACGCCGCCGATGATCGTGGCGAACATGACGAGCAGGAGCGCGACCAGTGCGATGAGGTGAGTCCCGGGCCGGGATGGCGGTCCGCTCTGCCGGGATGTGTTGCTACCGCCCGCCCAGCTGCTTTGCGGCCGAGACGGCTTGCTTGGGGAGGTCACCTGTGCTGTCCCTTGGTTTCGATCGGGCAGATGCGCGGCAATATTTGCCGCTACCCGGCATAACGTCCCGAATCACCAAAACGTTCTTGGCGATCGATCAGGCGTTGCGGTCCTTGGTCTCCACGTCATCGGCCGGGGTGTCGTCCTTGATGTCCCAGTCATCGGCGGGAGTGCTGTCGGACGGCTCGGGGTCGTCGATCGTCTCCGGCATCGGCTGATCGTCGGCGATCACTTCCATGATCGCCCGGCGCAGCATGGTCACCTCGACGCCTGGCGCGATCTCGAGCACTACGTCCCGGTCGTCGCCGGAGACCACGGTGCCGTACATACCGGCCGTGGTTCGGACCCGCTGCCCTGGCATGACCTGGCTCTGCGTCTCCATGGCCTTGCGCTGCCGGTTCCGCTGCGGGCGCATGATCAGTACGTAGAACAGGCCGATCAGGACGGCGAGGATCAGGAACGTGTAGATCGGGCTGCCGCCCTTAGCCGGCGTCTTGGCTGCATCGGCCAGACCGGTCCCTGCGGCAAGAAATAGTGTCCCCATCACGGGGGTTCCTTCCAGTTGATGGCTCGGCGGCCGGTGGCAGCCGAGGCACCCGCGCCCGCTGCGGTGCTGGCCCGGGGGGACGACCCCCGGAACCCCCCGCAGTGACGGCGGCGGACTAGGCGGCTGGGAAAAACCAACTGCCGAAGTTTAGCGGCGGGCGAGCCGCGCACAAACAGGCTACGGGCTTCACGTAGTGATCGTGACCAGCCCGCAACCAGATGTGACACTCTCATCCTGCCAACACCGGATTGTGCCACCTAGTCAAGGCCGATAGTTGGTGCTAGTCAAACAGCGTGACCGGGCCGGTCGGTTCCGGCGGGGTCAGGCCCAGGTGGGTCCAGGCGGCCGGAGTCGCCACCCGGCCTCTGGGCGTTCTGACCATCAGTCCGGCCCTGACCAGGAACGGCTCTGCCACCACCTCGACGGTCTCGGCTTCCTCCGCCACCGCGACGGCCAGCGTCGACAGTCCGACCGGACCGCCGCCAAACCGGCGCACCAGCGCCGTCAGCACACCGCGGTCGAGCCGGTCAAGACCGCTCTCGTCGACCTCGTACAGCGTGAGCGCGGCCTGCGCCGACTCCTTGGTCACTATCCCGTCGCCGCGCACCTCGGCGTAGTCCCTGACCCGCCGGAGCAGCCGGTTCGCGATCCGAGGCGTGCCGCGCGACCGGCCGGCGATCTCGGCTGCGCCCTCGTCTCGCAGCGTGACGCCGAGTAGCCCGGCCGAGCGGCGGATGATCACCTCGAGTTCTTCCGGATCATAGAAATCCAGGTGCCCGGTGAAACCGAACCGGTCGCGCAGCGGCGCGGGCAGCAGGCCCGCCCTGGTGGTCGCGCCCACCAGCGTGAACGGAGCGATGTCGAGCGGCACCGCGGTCGCGCCCGGCCCCTTGCCGAGCATGACGTCGACCCGGAAGTCCTCCATCGCCAGGTACAGCATCTCTTCGGCGGGCCGGGCCAGTCGATGAATCTCGTCAATGAAAAGAACCTCGCCGCCGGTCAGGGACGTGAGCATCGAGGCCAGGTCACCGGCCCGCTCGATCGCCGGACCGCTGCTTATCCGCAGCGGCGCGCCGATCTCGGCCGCGATGATCATCGCGATCGTCGTCTTGCCGAGCCCGGGCGGGCCGGACAGCAGCACATGATCCGGCGACTTGCCGCGCCGCATCGCGCCTTCGAGCACCAGCGTCAGTTGCTCCCTGAGCCTGACCTGCCCGACGAACTCCGCTAGCTGGCGCGGCCGGAGCGCCCCTTCGATCTGCCGTTCGTCAGCGTCGGCGAGCGGCGAGACAAAGCGGGGGTCCGAGGGGGTCGCCCCCCTTTGGCCAGCACTGCCGGGGTCCGAGGGAGTCGCCCCCCTTTGGCCAGCACTACGGGGGTCCGACGGAGTCGCCCCGCTCTGGCCAGCACCTTGGTCGATCTCGCTCTCGGTCATCGGCGCCCCAGCGCCCGCAGCGCCGCCCGCAGCGCTACCGCCACATCGACGTCCGCCGCGACCGGCCCAGACCCGGTCTCGCTCTCGCTTCCATCGGAGCCCGATAGCCCAGCCATCAGCTCGGGTTCGACCGCCGCGATCGCCTGGTCCGCGTCTTTGGGTTGCCAGCCCAGATTGACCAGCCCGGTCCGCACCTGGTCGCGCCAGGTCACCTGGGCAGCCGCAACCGAGGCGGCAGGGTTAGCGCCTGCGAAGGCGGCCGATGTGCCATCGCCGGGCGAACCGAGCCGGCCGGCGAGTTCGAGCACGATCCGCTGCGCACCTTTGCGGCCGATCCCAGGCACCCGGGTCAAAGCGTTGATGTCGGAGGCGGCCACGGCGCTGCGCAGTCCGTCCGGGCTGAACGTGGCCAGCATGGCCAGCGCCAGCCGAGGCCCGATCCCGCTGGCGGTCTGCAGCAATTCGAAGGTGTTCCGCTCGTCATCGGTGCTGAACCCGTACAGGGTCAGCGCGTCTTCCCTGACCACCAGCGAGGTACAGACCTTGGCCCGCTCCCCAGGCCGAAGCCCGGCCAGCGTCCCCGGTGAGCACTGAACGAGCAACCCGACCCCGCCGACATCGATGACCGCACCCTCCGGCGCCACCGTCGACACGAGTCCATCCAGATGCGCGATCATCGGGTCCCTCCCAAGGGCCTCGCCTTAGCTGAGGCGGCGGTCAGCCTGGACTGCGCCCCACCGCGCCACAGATGACAGATAGCCAGCGCGAGCGCGTCGGCCGCATCCGCTGGCCTCGGCGGATCGGCGAGCTTGAGCAACCGCACGACCATATGGGTCACCTGCGCCTTGTCGGCCCGCCCGTTGCCGGTCACCGCCGCCTTGACCTCGCTCGGCGTATGCAGCGCCACCGGCAGCCCGCGCCGGGCCGCACACACGATCGCGATCGCCCCGGCCTGCGCCGTGCCCATTACCGTGCGCACGTTGTGCTGGCTGAACACCCGCTCCACCGCCACCGCATCCGGCTGGTACTTAGCCAGCCAGGCATCCAGTTGCTCTTCGATCATCAGCAGCCGCTGCCCGATGTCCGCATCGGACGGGGTGGTAACGGCCGTGGTCCCGACCAGCCGCAGCGTGATCCCTGGACCGCCCTCGACGACGCCGATGCCGCACCGAGTCAGCCCCGGATCGACGCCAAGCACCCGCATGCGGCAACCACCAGCAGTCGTAGACGAACAAGTGTTCGGTCCACGACTCTAGCGGTTCAACCAAGATCAACTCAGGTACCGCACCCCGGCGTGTCGCCACTGGCGGGCGCGATAGCGACGTTGGCCCCGCGTTGCCGTAAATCCTCAGATCGCTTTCTCCACGTTGGCCCCAGTAGCTACCGGGCTAGCTACGTTGGCCCCTGGTGGCTACTGCGGGCGGCGAAGGATTAGCGACGTTGGCCTCTCCTTGCTAAAACGCTGTCGTGGGGTTGCGAGCAGTCGCAACGGCCACCGGTCAGCGCTGACATCGCACTGGGGTTTACAACGGCCACGGGTCAGCGCTGCAGCGCGCCGCCCGGAACCGGCAACAGCGCTGACCCCAGACCGTCGCCCTGGCAGCAGCCACGGGTCAACGCTGTCGCGGGGTTCCGGGCAGTCACAACGGCCACGGGTCAGCGCTGCTGCGGAACCGGACAGAGCAGGCCGTCTCTGTGGCACGACTGGGGGATGCTCCTGCGGAACGGCGTGTCCGGGACGCCCCGACGCGCCCTCGAGCTGCTCGCGAAGGCCCGGAACCGGCCCGCGCCGCCAGGCTGACCCGCGCCCAGGTCTCCGCCGTGCTCAAGCGCGCCCGGCCGAGCGGCGTCACCGTCAGGGCCGATGCGATCCTGGCAGACTGCCGGTGCCATCGGCCACGGTCAGCGCGTAGTGTCCAGAGTTCGCTGGCAGCGGTGCGAGCCGAGAATCCCCCACAGCGCCGCCGCCGTGGCCGCCGAGCCCGCCGCCAGGTAGCTGACCTCGATCTCGCGTGGCCCGCCGTCGAAGCCGTAGCTGAGAAATCCGTCATCGGCCAGGTAGGCGAACTCGCTGTAGTCGGCCAGGCCGTGCCACCACTGCCGGATGTCCAGGTATCTGGCCGTACCGACCAGCCGGTTACCCTCGTAGGCACCCAGCATCTGCCCGGCCGCAATCAGCGCCAGATTGTCCTCGATCAGCCGCTCACGATAACTGCCGAGCGGCCCGAACGCCCGAACCCGAAGGTCAAGCTCCTGCTCCAAGTCCTCAGCCGGCACCGGCCGAATCTCCACGACGGCGAGCCCGCCTACTCCCTCCCGCTACGCCCCCCACCCACCACCCATAGCCCTCGGGCTGATGCCGGGCCAGAGCTCAGTCCTCTGCGCTCAACTTCTCCATGATGTCGTCGGCGACTGAGTAGTTGGCGTAGACGTCCTGGACCTCGTCGGACTCTTCGAGTATGTCGATGAGCTTGAAGACCTTCTTGGCTGTGTCCTCATCGACTGGCACCTCGACCGAGGGCAGCAACGGCGTCTCGGCCGACTCGTAGTCGATGCCCGCGTCCTGCAGGGCGGTCCGCACCGGCACCAGGTCCGTCGCCTCGCTCACCACCTCATACGACTCGCCGAGGTCGTTGACCTCTTCGGCGCCGGCGTCGAGCACCGCCACCAGCACGTCGTCCTCGCCGAGCTTGTCGCTCTTCGGCACGATCACGACGCCTTTGCGGCTGAACAGGTACGACACCGACCCCGCATCGGCCATCGATCCCCGCCGGGCGCGTAACCCTCGTAGGTGATCGTTTCGTAGGCGGCACCGCCGGCCTCGAGCCCGGCCCCGCGCCGGACCGCGCGGTCGATGTTGTCATTCGGCACGGAGCTGCGCTTGGCCTTCTGAACCGCGTCGTACAATGTCGGGTTGGCCGTCACGTCGGGTCCGCCGCTACGAGCAGCCACCTCGATGTTCTTGATGAGCTTGGCGAACAGCTTGCCGCGCCTGGCGTCTACGACCGCCTTCTTGTGCTTCGTGGTTGCCCACTTGGAGTGGCCGCTCATGAGCGTTCCCTCACCATGTCGATAAAGATCTTGTGCACGCGGTTGTCCTGGGTGAGCTCGGGATGAAACGCGGTGGCGAGCGCCTGACCCTGACGGACGGCGACGATCTTACCCGTGCTTGGCTCGGTAGCCAGAATCTCGACCTGCGGGCCGATCCGCTCAACCCAGGGCGCCCTGATGAAGACCGCATGAAATGGCCGTCCCGGCATTCCGGTCAGCTCGATGTCGCTCTCAAAGGAGTCGACCTGCCGCCCGAACGCGTTCCGCCGTACGGTCATGTCGATCCCGCCCAGCGTCTCCTGGTCGCTGGCCCGGTCCACCAGGTCAGAAGCCAACAGGATCATGCCCGCGCAGGAGCCGAACACCGGCATTTCAGCCTTGATCCGGTCGCGCAGCGGCGAAGCCAGATCGAAGATCTCGAGCAGCTTCCAGATCGTGGTCGACTCCCCGCCAGGAATGATCAGGCCATCCACCGCATCGAGCTCGGAGTCCCGTCGCACAGCCAGCGGGCGTGCCCCAGCGGACGTTATCGCGCGAAGGTGCTCGGCCACGTCGCCCTGCAACGCCAGCACCCCGATCGTCGCCACAATGTTCCTTTCTACGGCGGTGCACCATCACACTGACATGCTGGTGTGTCATAGTCGCGCTGCGGGTAGCGACTACTGAGCTAAGCAGTGCGTTTACCAGGCGTTCGCTCTAAGCATTTCCACCAGGCAACAACAGGCTCGGCCTGTCAGCCATTCCACCGTAGGAGGCGGCCAAGTGGGCCAAGTCTGGACCTTCGACGGCGCACCAGCGAGCACCGTCAGCCAGGTCAGCGGGCTGGTAACGCTGCTCGAAGGCACCACCTTCTGCATCTGCGAGACGTCAGGCGACATCCGCCCCGGCGGCTCGCAAGGCCTGTTCGTCCGAGATACCCGTCTCATCAGCAAGCTGGAGCTGAGCATCAACGGGCACGTGCCCGAGCCGCTCACCCCGCAGTCGCGCGAGCCGTTCGCGTGCACGTTCCTGTCCCGGATGCCGCCCTCGGATGGCCTGGCGGACAGCACCCTGCTGGTCACGCGCCGGCGCGTGCTCAACGACGGCATGGACGAGTCGATCACCTTGCGCAACATGAGCTCGGAGCCGCTCGGCGTCACGCTCCGGGTCGGCGTGCAGGGTGACTTCGCCGACGTCTTCGAGGTCAAAGAGGGCCGGGTGCACTCCGAGGCAGGCGCCGACGGGTTGTCGATCGACGCCCAGGACGACGCGATCAAGCTGAACCGCCGCGCGGGCACCCACCTGCGCGGCGCGTCGATCACCGGGGCCCGCGGCGGCGACGCCGAACTCGAGGTCTCGGCATCCAACCTGACCTGGCACGCCGTGGTCCCGGCGCACGGCGCCTGGGGCACCTCGCTGCACATCACCCCGTCGCTCGATGGCCGCGACCTGATCGAATTCCGCTCGGAAGCGGCGCGCGCCTCCGGCACCAGCAACCCTGGCCCCGAGCAGCGACTAGCCGACTGGCGGCGCCAGAGCCCGCTGGTCAAGGCCTCAGACGCCCGGCTGGCCGCGGTGTTCGCGGCCAGCACAGAAGACCTGGGATCACTAAGGATCTTCGACCCCGAGCACGCCGACCGGGCCGTGATCGCGGCCGGGGCCCCGTGGTTCATGACGATCTTCGGCCGCGACTCGCTGATCACCTCGTGGATGATCCTGCCGCTGGACCCGTCGCTGGCGCTGGGCACGCTGCGCACGCTGGCCAGCCTGCAGGGCACCAAGACCGACCCGCCGACCGAGGAGCAGCCGGGCAAGATCCTGCACGAGATGCGGTTCGGCATGCAGGCCTCGCTCTGGCTCGGCGGCAGCAGCGTCTACTACGGCTCGGTCGATGCCACCCCGCTGTTCGTGATGCTGCTCGGAGAGCTGCGCCGGTGGGGCCTCCAGCGCCGGGTGGTCGACGAACTGCTTCCGCACGCCGACCGGGCGCTGGACTGGATCATCAACTACGGCGACCGCGACGGCGACGGCTTCGTCGAGTACGTCCGCTCCACCGACCTGGGCCTGGCCAACCAGGGCTGGAAAGACAGCTTCGACGGCATCACGTTCGCCGACGGCAGGATCGCCGAACCGCCGATCGCGCTGGCCGAGGTCCAGGGCTATGTCTACGCGGCCTACCTGGCCAAGTCGCACTTCTGCTCCGAGCGTGAAGACGCCGACGGTGCCGCGTACTGGGCGGGCAAGGCCGAGCAGCTCAAGGAGGACTTCAACCGGGCGTTCTGGATGCCGGAGAAGGGCTACTTCGCGCTGGGCCTGGACAAGGACAAGCGGCCGATCGACTCGCTGGCCTCGAACATGGGCCACTGCCTGTGGACGGGCATCATCGACGCCGGCAAGGCCGCCGCGGTCGCCCGCAACCTGACCGGGCCCGAGATGTTCTCGGGATTCGGGATCAGGACGCTGGCCACGACCTGCGCGGCCTACAACCCGATGAGCTACCACAACGGCTCGATCTGGCCGCACGACAACGCGATCTGCGCGGCCGGGCTGATGCGGTACGGGTTCGTACGTGAGGCCCAGCAGGTCGCCGTCGGCATCCTGGAGGCCGCCGAGTGGTTCGGCGGCCGGCTGCCCGAGCTGTTCTGCGGGTTCGACCGAACCGAGTTCACCGAGCCGGTCTACTACCCGACCTCGTGCTCACCGCAGGCCTGGGCCTCGGCGGCGCCGTTCCACCTGCTACGCACCTTGTTGCGTTTTGATCCTTCAGCTCCGAACGGCATGCTGTGGTGCGACCCGGCGCTGCCGACGGCGTTCTTGCCGCTGCACATCGAGTCCATGCACGTGGCCGGCGCCCGGGTGGCTATCGATGTCCGGGAGGACGGCTGGTCGCTCGACGGCCTCGGTGAAATCCTGCAGCTGGTCAGATCCGGACGTGATCCTCTAACTGCTATAAATCTTTGACCGGCCCGCACGGGCGGTGGG
>WNEY01005103.1_pt1 | contig 10126 bp, 9 predicted proteins | sample 5400531 | NCBI WGS metagenome assembly WNEY01 (sample SAMN13153338, study PRJNA577476) | soil metagenome | isolation source: 200 cm saprolite under Douglas fir tree site 1 | place: USA:California | collected 2015-04-18
TATCCGCCCACTCCACCAGCGAAACGAAGATTTTGGGATTGCCGAATTTTGCGCCATATTCGGCCAGATCCGCTTCCGTTATTCCCCTTGCCCGCGAGCATGCACCGCATGCGTAGATTGGTATCTTCCTGGCGACGATTTTGCTAAGAACATCGGCCAGCGGTGGCCAGCCAACCGGGACCACTGCGTTAGCCACTGATTTTCGCATCAGAGATACCGCTTCGCCGAGAAGAAAGATCTGAACCTCGTGACCAGCTTCAGAAAGTGCATCGCCGTGTAGGAACGGGAACGCAGCCTTTGTCGGGTCATCGGATCCCCACGCGCTCTTCATGAGAATTTTCAGTTTTGTCGTATTGGAAGCGGTAACGCCGGAGGCCGCAGTGGCGAGAAACGGAAGAGCCGCAAGTTGCTTAAGAAATGATCGTCGTATCATACGATCCGATTGAATCAGAAACGCACTGCATCGGGCAACCCTTTTCGCGCAACCTTAGCGGCCTTTGGTTTGACGGGTCGGCTTAGTTTGCTCGGGCGCCTTCGCCTCGGTCTTTGCAGCGCTATCGCGGTAAAATAGAATGCCGTGCGCGCGCAAATTAGTGATCAGCGCATGCAGATCGTTCGCCAACTGCTGATCATTTAAAAGCGCGGCTACCAAACCTTTCCCCTGTGTTGCGCTGTGCACCACTTTCCGCGCATCAGTGATCGCATTCTGCAAATTGTCGGCTGCTTCTTTTGCCGAAGCCATTGTTGAATCCGCCTGCTCAATCACGCCATCCAATTTCTTAGAGGATTCCGCAAGCGAACCAGTAGCCTGGTTCAAATGCTCCATGCTCGACTTCAGATTCTCCATGTTCGCAGAGGAGAGTGTGTCTTGATTCAAGCGGTTCACAGTCGTGTCGATCTTTTGGACCGTCCCGCGGAGATCGTTCACGAGAGCGCCGCCTTCGCGCGTTAGATCGTCGATGCCGGTCTCGCGCGCACCGCTGACATACGCGTTCGGCGGCAGATACGCCTTCGGCTGCCCCGGCGGCATCGTTACATTTACGAACCGATCGCCAAGCAAACCAGAACTTCCGACTGTGAATTTGGTGCCTTCAGGGATCTTAATGTAATCATAAATTTTCAGCGGCACAGCCACGCCAGTGCCTTCCCGAACCAGCCGTGGAGCGTCCGCGACCTTTCCAATTCTCGCGCCGGCGAGCAAGACATCCGTGCCTTTCAAGAGTCCGCTCGCATCGTTGAAGCGAACGGTGAGGGTGTAATAAGTTTTGAAACCCTCCCCTAGCCTGCCGAATTGCACGACCAGCGCACCTAACATCGCCAATCCCACAAAAACGAAAACGCCTACTTTAAATTCCAAACCTCGCTCGTGTCGATTCATCAGTCTCCAACTCTCACCTCTCAACCCTTAACTCTCAACTCGGTGCCCACGCTGACCATCGGAGCGTCCGAGCAGGAAATCTTGAATGAGCGGATCGCTCGATTGCTGGAGATCGACCGAAGTTCCATGAAAATAAATTCGGCCCTCGTGCAAGTATGCGATTCGGTCGGCTACGTCAAACGCGCTCTTCATATCGTGGGTCACGACAATGCTGGTTATTCCAAAACGCTGCTGTAGCCGGCGAATCAACCGATTAATGCTGTCCGCGACCACGGGATCAAGTCCAGATGTCGGTTCGTCGTACAACACGCAGGAAGGCCGCCGAATGATGGAGCGCGCGAGGCCGACGCGTTTCTTCATCCCGCCACTTAAGCTCACGGGCATCTTCGCTTGCTCGCCTTCCATCTCCATCACGTCAAGCATCTCATTTACCTTCGCGCGCAAGACATTCGGATCGCGCTCACCGGCCTCGCGCAATGGAAATGCGATATTTTCTTCCACTGTCATCGAATCAAAGAGTGCGCCGCCTTGAAAAAGAATGCCGACCTTCTTACGGATCGTCCCGAGCTGGCGCTCGTTCATACCAATGATGTTTTGACCTTCGATCCAAATTTCCCCTGCGTCGGGCTCCATCAAGCCCACGAGGTGTTTAAGCAAAACGCTTTTGCCACCGCCACTGCGGCCGATGATTGCAAGGGTCTCGCCGGTCCGAACCTCAAGATCGACGCCACGCAAAATTTCCTGCTGCCCAATTTTCTTCGCCAACGCCCGTACCGCGATCATTGACGAAGAGTCGATTGCTGACGGTTGAGGCTTGATAGCAAAACTAGGAGATAGCGGCATTTCGATCATCGCAACGCACAAACTCTCACCTCTCACCTCTCAACTCTCAACTGCCGCGCATTATTGATATCCTGCCGGGTAAATGATGTTGAACAACATGGTGAGGAAAAAATTGCAAATCAGAACCGCGAGCGACGCGTTCACCACCGCCTCAGTCGTTGCGCGACCGACGCCGACCGCACCTTCGTGAGCGGTCAATCCTTTGTGGCAACTGATGAACACGATGAGGATTCCGAAACAGAACGCTTTTGACAAACCCATGATGATGTCGCGATTGCGCGTCCAGCGCACCATGTTCGCCATGTAGTAAGTGCCGTTAATGTCGAGCATGAAAATCGCAACCAAATAGCCGGCGGCGATGCCGACGGCGATGCACTCTGCCACCAGCAGGGGCATCGACACCATCATGGCAAGGGTGCGCGGCACGACCAAATAATCAACCGGGTAAACCGCCAGCGCGCGCAACGCATCGATTTGCTCGGTCACTTTCATCGTGCCGATCTCGGCCGACATCGCCGCGCCGACGCGCCCGGCCACCATCAGAGAAGTCAGGACCGGGGCGAGCTCGCGGCAAAGCGCTACTGAAACTACCGCACCTACGGCGGAGCCCATCCCCAGCTTGTTGAATTGGAAAAATGTTTGTGCCGAGAAGACCGCACCAGTGAATGCACCGGTGATTACGACAACGAGCTGCGAAAGCAATCCAATCTCGACGATTTGATTGAGAAACAGCTTCCAGCGGAGCTTGTGCGTGAAAATAGAACGAAACGTGTCGGCCGCGAGCAACACGACCTCGCCCAAATATTGAAAAAACGCGAGCAGCGGCGCGCCCAGCACATTAAAAAATCGAACGCTCATTGGCACTGATGAACGGATGATCAGTGACTGGTGAATACTCGGATGCGCGACGCACAAACTTCCGACTCGATCATATTAGCGCGAATCTAGCCAGCCGATCTAGCGATGCAATCCTTTAAGCGTTTCGCGATTCGACGGTTTGCGCGCGGCGCAAAGCTGCGATAAAAGATGTCGACCCAAGCAATGAGGCGACCCCTTCACCTTCTCCTGGCGACCAATTTTTTGCTTGGCGCGCTGCTTCTCGGCAGTTGTGAAACGTTGCCGCGAGGGATCCAACAGGCAAGAATCGAGATGGCGCAGCGCATCGCGACCGAACCGCCGGGCGATTATTACATCGGTCGGCGTTATTACAAACCTGATTTCAAATTCTGGGGTTACGTCCGTAGTCCGGGCCAGCCTTGGAGCACGGCGCAATTGGTGATGCTGAACGAGAAACAGAAACTCGCGCCGGACCGAGAACGCGTCGACATCGGAAGCGACAATAACTACGAATACAAACTCTACGGCTACTTTAGCGGCGACAAGGTTTATGAGCCGGCAAGCAACACAATTTATCCCGAGTTTGTTTTAAAGGGTTACGAGTTGATCTCGACGAACCCGCCGCCAATTTTCAAAAGCCAATTCCGCGGCAGCGCCACAGCGGAGCAACTGCGTTACGTGGTCGAAAAGCCTGAATAACACACGTTGAAACGTTGAAGCGTTAAATCGTTAAAGCGTGAATCCGTTGTAACGATGCAATCCTTTTAACGAACTACATTTTATAAACATGACAAAGGCTGCACCTCGCTTGAATAAAAAGGATCCTCTTGTCGAGGAATTCCTTCGCTATCTCGCGATCGAGCGAAATGCTTCGCCGCGTACTCTCAAAGCATATCGCCAGGCGTTGACTGCTTTCCGAGCGGAGAACAGAACGCCGTGGAAAACATGCACGGCAGACGATTTTCGCGATTACCTATTCGCCATTACGAAGCGTGGGCAGGCACGTTCCTACGTGCGATTGCAATTCTCCGCGTTGCGCACGTTCTATCAGTTTCTCGCGGCGCGAAAAGGTTTGCGACGCAATCCCCTGCGCGAAGTGCAATTGCCGAAGATTGATAAGAAACTTCCCCTCGTACTCACGCGCCAACAGATTGAAGAGCTTCTCGCGGCGCCAGCCCGCGTGGCAAAAAATCGCTCCGCGCCTGGTTGGATGCCGCTACGCGATGTGGCGACCATGGAACTCTTCTACAGCAGCGGCTTGCGGTTAAGCGAGCTGGCCGCTCTTGATGTTGCCGATGTCGATCTTTACACCGAATCGGTGCGCGTATTCGGTAAAGGCCGAAAGGAACGAATTTGTCCTGTGGGTTTGCCCGCCCTGGAGGCGATTTCACGTTATCGCGCAGCGGCCAACGTGCATTCGGGACCGCTCTTCATAAACAAAGGGCGCAGGCGTATGTCCACGCGCTCCATCTGGCTTATTCCTAAACGCTATTTGCGGCACACGTCGATTCCAATTTCGATCAGTCCGCATAAACTGCGGCACAGCTTCGCGACGCACATGCTCGATCGCGGCGCAGATCTCCGCAGTGTGCAAGCGTTACTTGGACACGCCAGCCTCTCCACGACGCAAATCTATACGCATGTAACCGTCGAACGGCTGAAAAAAGCCTACGCAGAGGCGCACCCGCGGGCGTGATTGGAAGGGACGCGATCGCCGTGTGCCGCAAAACGCTAGCTCGCGCTTGCCGCGGCGCTGCTCTGCGGCTCAGCGACGTGGAACGTCAATTTCCCATCAGCGGCAGTAACCTCGACGCGGTCACCAGCCTTGACATTGCCTCTGAGTAATTCTTCCGCAAGCGGGTCTTCGAGGTAGCGTTCCACCGCGCGCCGCATCGGTCGCGCACCGTAATTGGGGTCGTACCCTTTCTCGATCACGAACTCGTGCGCGGCCGTATCCAGCATGATCTCGATCTCTTTCGCCTTGATCCGCGCCTTTACCTTCGCCACTTCAAGATCGACAATGCGCATCAAGTGCGATTTCTCCAGTGAATGGAAGACAATGATCTCGTCGAGCCGGTTGAGAAACTCGGGTTTAAAGACGCGCTTGGTTTCATCGAGAATTTTATCGCGCATCGAAGCGTAATCGTGTCCTTCCCGCGGCGCGCCAAAGCCCATCACTGTTTGTTTCTTTAGCAGATCGGCGCCGACGTTCGAGGTCATGATGATGATTGTATTCCGGAAATCGATCTTGCGACCTAACGAGTCGGTGATTTTTCCGTCTTCGAGAATTTGCAAGAGCAGGTGCATCACGTCCGGATGCGCCTTTTCTATTTCGTCGAAAAGCACAACCGAATATGGCCGGCGGCGCACTGCTTCGGAGAGTTGTCCGCCCTCTTCGTATCCGACGTAACCTGGCGGCGAACCGATCAGACGCGAGGCGGTGAACTTTTCCATGTACTCCGACATGTCGATCTGAATTAATGCGTCAGCATCGCCGAACATGAACTCGGCCAGTGTGCGCGCGAGATAGGTTTTGCCGACACCGGTCGGACCAAGAAAAACAAACGAACCAATCGGTCGCCTCGGATCTTTCAAATCGGCGCGCGAGCGGCGCAACGCTTTGCTGATGGCGGTGACCGCTTCGTCCTGTCCGACGACCCGCTCCTTCAAGTCGGCTTCCATCATAAGCAGCTTTTGCGTCTCCTCCTGTTCGATACGTTGCAGAGGAACCCCGGTGACTTTGGAAACGATGTGCATCATGTCGTCTGCCGTTACGACCACTTCTTTCTCCTCACGTTCCTCTCGCCATTTGTTCAGAATTGCATCGAGCTTCTCTTTGGTTTGCTTCTCCCTGTCGCGAAGCGCGGCAGCTTTCTCGAAATCCTGCGCTTTGATCGCCGCCTCCTTTTCAAGACGAATCTCTTCGATTTCCTTCTCGATCTCCTTGACATCAGGCGGGCGTGTCATGGCATTGATACGCGCGCGTGCGCCGGCCTCATCCATGACATCGATCGCTTTATCTGGAAGAAAACGTCCAGTGATATAACGGTCTGAAAATCTGACTGCGGTTTCGAGCGCTTCGTCGGTAAGTCTTGCTTTGTGATGGGCCTCGTATTTCGGACGCAAACCCTTCAGGATTTGAATCGCTTCATCGACGGTCGGTGCATCGACCTTTATAGTTTGGAAACGGCGTTCGAGCGCCGCGTCTTTCTCGATGTACTTGCGGTACTCGTTCATCGTCGTCGCGCCGACGCATTGCAATTCACCCCGGCTCAGCGCGGGCTTGATGATGTTTGACGCATCCATGGCGCCCTCGGCCGAACCCGCACCCACAATCGTATGCAGCTCGTCGATGAAAATGATCACGTTTTTGGAACGGCGAATTTCGTCCATCACCGCTTTGATGCGCTCTTCGAATTGGCCCCGGTATTTTGTTCCCGCTACCATCAACGCCAGATCGAGCGTGATCACGCGTTTGTCGCGTAACAATTCGGGCACGTTGCCACTTGCAATCTCCTGCGCCAGCCCCTCGGCAATGGCCGTTTTGCCAACGCCTGCTTCACCGATCAGGACCGGATTGTTCTTCGTCCTTCGGCAAAGGATTTGAATGACGCGCTCTATTTCGTTGCGCCGCCCAATCACCGGATCGAGTTCGCCCTTTTTCGCCAAATCGGTCAGATCACGGCCAAATGCGCGGAGCGCCGGAGTCTTGACGTCTCTTTTCGTCGGTTCGCCGCTTTCCTGGTCCGATTCGGGCGGGGTGAAATTTGGATCGAGCTCTTTAAGAATCTCGTTGCGCGTGCGTTCGATATCGACTTCAAGACTCTTGAGCACTCGCGCGGCGACCCCCTCGCCTTCACGCAAAAGGCCGAGCAAAATGTGTTCCGTGCCGACGTACGAGTGATTGAGTGCCTTGGCTTCCTTCCCGGCGAGTGCCAGCACTTTCTTAACGCGCGGCGTGTACGGGACATTGCCGACCATCTTCGTTTCCGGTCCCGAGCCCACCTGCTTCTCCACTTCCATGCGCACGGTCTCAAGATCGAGAGCCATCTTCTGCAAGACGTTCACGGCCACCCCCTGCCCCAATTTGATGAGTCCCAAAAGCAGATGTTCGGTGCCGACGTAGTTGTGATTAAAGCGGTCGGCTTCCTTGCGAGCAAGCGCCAGAACCTGTTGAGCGCGCGGTGTGAAATTATTCATTATTCGATGGCCCGTTAGCCGAGCCATTGCCCGGCTCCCTCGCCAGCTTACTAATATCAGGTCTGGGAAAGAGTTTCAAACGCTCGCGAATAATCTGGGCGCGCAGATGATCGCGCTCTTCGGCATTTAACTTCTGTTGAGAAGTTTTTTGTAAATGCGCGGGCTGCGTCTCGATGAACAATTCATCGATAGAGAAGCGCCGCTCTTCGGGAAATGCACCCAGGTCGACACCGAGCTTGATGATCGACAATAAATTGAGCGCTTCCTTCGAAGCCATGGCGTGCGCGTAAGTCAAAACGCCGTACGCACGACCAATCTGATCGGAAAGCGTATTTGGCTTTTTCTGGAGCAGAACCTGTCGCGCGTCATGTTCCTTCTCGATAATTGTTTCAATCACTTTGCTCAGACGATTAATAATGTCGTCTTCCCTTTCCCCGAGCGTCGTCTGATTTGAAATCTGGAAAAGATTGCCCATCGCCTCTGTCCCTTCGCCGTAAAGACCACGTACTGCCAGACCGATTTTGCTTACGGCCTGAATGACCTGGCTAATCAGCTCGCTCAAGACAAGCCCCGGCAAGTGCAACATCGCGGAGGCGCGCATGCCGGTGCCCACATTTGTGGGGCACGCGGTCAGGTATCCGAGGCGCGGGTCGTAGGCAAATTCGAGTTTGCTCTCGAGCGCGCTGTCGATCTTATCGACGAGTTTGAATGCCTGTTTCAACTGCAGGCCGGAGCGAATCGATTGCATGCGCAGATGATCTTCTTCGTTGATCATGATGCTAAGGGTTTGCCGGCGATTAATCACGACCGCGCTGCCGACGCCCTTGGCGGCGTGCTCGCGACTGATTAGATGGCGTTCCACAAGCACCTGCCTGTCAAGCGCCGAAATATCCTGCAGGCTTTCGGAGAACGAATCCTGCATTTCAGGCAGTTCTTCGACACGCGGTCTTACCAACTCGAGAATCGAAGTGCGTTCCGCTTTCTTGGCCCAACCCGGAAAAGGGCGGCTGCGCAAATTTCGCGCGAGTCGGACCCGGCTGCTGATTACAACTTGGTGATGAGGCCCTTCACCGCGCAGCCATTCTCCGGCGGTGGCCAGCACATTGGAAAATTTCATGACGAATTCGGGAGCTCGCTCTGCAGTTGTTTGATTTGATCGCGCAACGAAGCCGCTGTTTCGTAGTTTTCTTCCGCGACTGCTTTCTGCAGGTTCTCGGTTAAGGCACGCAACCGGTGATTCAGCTGCATGGCACGATGCGCGCGTTCCGGCAGTTTGCCTACATGCTCGGTGCCTTTGTGCATCGCTTTTAAAAGCACGTTCAAACCCTCCGCAAACGTGACGTAGCATGCGCTGCAGCCCAGACGGCCAGTTTTCTTGAAGTCGCTCTGGCCAAAGCCGCACACTGGACATTTCTGGGTCGATGCTCCCTTTTCGATTTCCTCCGCTGCACCGATACCGAGGAGCAGATCCGCGAGTGCGAAACCGGTTGGATCCTGCACGCCTTTTTCTTTCGAGCAGGCGTCGCAGAGATTCACCTTCTGCATTTTGCCTTCCAGAATCTGCGTCAGGAAAACCGTCGCATCATTGCATTTGCAAACGTCGCACAACATTTCTCTTAATTAGACCTCGATACTTTGGAAACATTCAACCCTGAATATTTCCTGAGCACCTTCTGCTTCAGAACCGGCACTGCTCAACTTTCCGCAAAAATCGGTGTGCCTGTTTCACGCGTCATCTCCCGAAATCGTGCGATTGTGCGCGTGGTAATTGGTCCCGGTTTTCCATTTCCGATCAAGCGCCCGTCAGCTTTGACAACTGGAACTATCTCCGCGGCAGTCCCTGTGAGGAAACATTCGTCGGCCACGAAAACATCGTGGCGCGTGATATCTATCTCCGAAATCTTGATGCCGAGTTCGCCGGCGATCTCAAAGACAATCCCGCGCGTAATGCCGCGCAGCGCGCCGGCTGTGATAGGTGGTGTAAAAATTTGACCGCGCTTGATGATAAAAACGTTATCAGCAGTGCATTCGGCGACATTACCCGCATCATTCAACATGAGTGCCTCGTCCGCGCCAGCCAGGTTCGCTTCAATCCGCGCCATTACATTGTTCAGGTAATTAAGGGATTTGACCGCCGGATTAAGCGCGGCAGGATTACTGCGGCGTGTTGCGCAGGTCACGATCGTCAATCCCTTTCGATAAAAGCTCTCATGATAGAGAGCGATCGTCGCCGCAATGATAATCACGCTCGGATATTTACATTGCGCCGGATTTAGTCCCAGATTGCCAACTCCGCGCGTGACCAACAGCCGAATGTAGCCGTCACGCAGGCGATTTTGGCGGATCGTATCGAGGACCGCCTCCGTCATGTCCCGCATCGTCATTGGAATTTCGAGGCAGATCGAGCGCGCTGAATCCCACAGCCGGTTAAGATGTTCTTCAAGCCGGAAGACACGTCCGTTGTAAAAGCGAATGCCCTCGAAAATACCATCGCCGTAAAGCAGACCGTGATCAAAGACAGAAATCTTCGCACTCCCTTCCGAATAAAATTTGCCGTCGACGTAAATCTTCGCTTCCTTGACGCCAGTCGCCCGGCGTGGGCGACTTTCAACCGCAGGTTCAATTACTGCATCGGCAGTAGGCTCGTGAGTTTTCGGTTCATCTAACACCGTCGCATCAGTGGTTTTCATAATCGCAACAAATATCTCCCGCGTTTAACCGCGCAATTCAAGCTGCAAAAAACAAAAAACACTAAATCGTTGAAAAGTTACATCGTAAATCGGAACCCTTTGGCCATTTGTAAAGTTATAACTTTTTTGACAATTTAACTCTTTTACTCATTGCAACACGCCATCTTTTATGTGCAAT
>WNEY01005104.1_pt1 | contig 10125 bp, 10 predicted proteins | sample 5400531 | NCBI WGS metagenome assembly WNEY01 (sample SAMN13153338, study PRJNA577476) | soil metagenome | isolation source: 200 cm saprolite under Douglas fir tree site 1 | place: USA:California | collected 2015-04-18
CGAGTCCCTCGTAGTCCAGGCAGAGCTCCCGGACGAAGGGCAGCTTGGTCGTTATGACCTTCTCGCCGAGGTGGCGCAGGTCCAGGTGGACGACGGGACCGTGCGGCCCGTCGATCGTCCTGCCCTTCTCGACCTCCTTGACGAACGCCTGGGACAGCCGGTCGCGAGGTCCCAGCTCCATGCTCTTCAGCACGGGCGTGGGCTCGGGTCTGCCGAGGTCGTAGTCCTGCAGATAGCGGTAGCCGTCCTTGTTGAGGAGCCAGCCGCCCTCCGCCCTCGCCGCCTCAGTGATGAGGATGCCGGTGAACGGCAGGCCGGTCGGGTGGTACTGGACGAACTCCATGTCCTTGAGCGGTGCTCCCGCCCGGTAGGCCAGGGCCATCCCGTCGCCGGTCTTGATGTTGGCGTTGGTAGTGAACGGGTAGACCCGGCCGCAGCCTCCCGTGCACAGGATGACCGCCTTGGCAGCGATCATCTCGATCCGGCCCGACATCATCTCGATCGCCACCATGCCGCGGACCCGGCCATCATCGACCAGCAGCCTGGTGACGAACCACTCGTCGTAGCGGGTGATGCGCTCATATTTGAGCGAGGTCTGGAAGAGGGTGTGGAGCATGTGGAAGCCGGTCTTGTCCGCGGCGAACCAGGTGCGCATCTGCTTCATGCCGCCGAACGGCCGCACCGCTACGTGCCCGTCGGGTTCGCGGCTCCACGGGCAGCCCCAGTGCTCGAGCCTGAGCAGCTCCCGGGGGGCCTCGGCGACGAAAGCCTCGACGGCCGCTTGGTCGCACAGCCAGTCCCCGCCCGAGACGGTGTCGTGGGCATGCTCCTCGAGGCTGTCGTCTGGCCGGATGACCCCGGCCGCGCCGCCCTCAGCCGATACGGTATGGCTGCGCATCGGGTAGACCTTCGAGACGACCGCCACGCTTAGCCGTGCGTCGGCCTCCGCGGCGGCGATGGCGGCGCGCAATCCTGCCCCACCGCCCCCTATCACCAGAACGTCATGAGCGGCTCCAGCCTCACCAGCCATGGTCCGGGCCTAGCTCTTCCTTGACAGGCTTGCCGTCGTGCCGGATCGCCCGTACGTCGGTGCTGCCGTCGTGGTATTCGTGGCGGATCCGGCGGCACCCGCAGTCGTAGTACTCGTCGCGAATGAGCAGGCCGGCGTCGTCCCTGTCCTCGTAGTGTTCGCCAGGCACGATCTTGCCGCACGGTGCCTGTTCGGCCATGAAATGGATCTTTGTGCCAACCACCGATCTCTCCCCTCGTGATGCCAGGAGAGTTTCGTGCGACCGGTCGGCGACTGGCCGGTCGCGCTGATCACGATGCGCGTGTGCTGCCGCCTTCCTGCACCGCGATCATGTCCGGACGCTCACCTTCGTCCACTCCCATTCTGCTCCCGGAACCAGATTTGTCCACGTCTAATGAGGCGAGGATTGTTTCGGCTGGCCGGTGTCGGCGGGTGGCCCGGATACGTCGGCTTCAAGCAGCGCGCGGCATACGTCGGTGATGTCCACTATGCCGACCAGGCCGGAGTCTCCGATGACCGGCAGGTGCCGAAAACGCCTGCTCGTCATGACTTTGGCCGCGTCACGGATGCTTGTCGTGGTGTTGACGACGGTCGGGTTAGCAGTCATCAGCTGATAAATCCGGACGTCGTTCGGGTTCTTTCCGTCCGCGACCGCGTGAGAAACGTCAGCATCGGTGATGATGCCGATCGGCTGGCCGGTCTGCGCTTGCGTGACGATGAGGGCGGTCGCATCCGCGCGCTTCATCAGGTAGGCGGCCGCGGCCACGTGGTCGTTCTGTACAACCGTCCTGACCGGTGGCTGCATGATGTCCGCGACCGTAGCCGGGGGCGGCGCCGAATGCTGTGCTGGGGCGTCTGCCATGATCTACTCCTTTGGAGATCCGATCACACTGTTAGGCATTTGATCACACCGTTCGGCCGAGGCGGCGCGCGCTTGGGGGGGATTCGTCGCCGGGATGCGCTGGAACGGCGCTGCGGTGACGTCCTCAGCTGTGCCGGGATACCCAGCCCTCGGCGGGCGTCAGGCCGGCTCGGCCAGCGATTCCCGGAGCCCGGCCAGCAGCTGGTTCTGCCCGGCGAGCATCTCGGTGAGGATCCGGCGCGCGGCGCGCATCAGCTCCGCGACATCGCCACCGGCAAGTGCGTAGACGACGGTGGTGCCGTGGCGGGTGGCGGTGACGATGCCCGAACGGCGCAGGACCCGCCAGCTGCTGGGAGAGGCTGGATGGCTCGATGTCGATCTCGGCGAGCAGGTCGCACCGGCTTGGGCCCGTCTTGGAGCAGTTTGAGAACCCGGATGCACACCGGATGGCCGAGCATCCGGAAGAACTCGGCCTCGGCCTGGTAGAGGCGCGCCGGCAGCGGACGCCTTCCTGCACTGTCTATCCTTCTCGCAAGACACGAAGCTGAAAGCCTCTTCAAGCAGGCAAGGGACGGGACCGATGGCCGACGTGCACGCGGCGCTGGGCGGGGCGGGGCTGAGGAACGTTCACGTCCGCGAGTACGTGCGGCACTGGGCCGAGCTCACGGGGGCCGCACAGATCGAGGTCATCAGCGCGTCCGACGACGCGCGGCTCATCGGCGAGGCCCTCGCCGAAGGGGAGATCCTGCCCGCGGGCGAGGGGCGGTACTACTCGCGCAGCTATGTCAAGGACACTGCGCGCTCGGAGGAACGCACGGTCGTCGCGACGAGCAACCCCGCCGACAAGGGCGTGTACAACAACTGGCGCCCAGCCGGCGAGATGCGCCCGCTGCTTGAGGAGCGCATGCGCGGCGCATCCGCCGGCAAGACGATGTACGTCGTGCCGTACCTGATGGCACCGGTCGGCTCGCCGCTGGAGCGGTACGCCGCGGGCGTGGAGCTCACCGACTGCCGCACGGTCGCGCTGCACATAATCCGCATGGCGCGCGTAGGAGTGCACTACATTGACAACCTCGCCGACCAGAACAGCTTCGTCCGCGCGGTGCACGTCACCGGTGACCTTGAGAAGCTGGGGCAGGGCACGCCCAGCGACCAGCGCTACTTTGTCACGATCGCCGACGAGCGGACCATCTTGCACTTCGGCTCGTCTTACGGCGGCAACGCGCTGCTCGGCAAGATCGCACACGGGCTGCGGCAGGCCGCCTACGACGGCTGGGCGTCGGGCGAGTTCCTCGCCGAGCAGTTCATGCTCATCGGCATTGCCGACAAGCTGACCGGCAAGCGGTACCACGTCTGCGGCGGCTTCCCGAGCGCTTCGGGCAAGACGAACCTTGCGATGATGCTCGCGCCCGACGCGCTCGCCGGCCGGTACCGGGTCGACTTCTACGGCGACGACATCGCGTGGCTGCGTGCCGACCCCGATGACGGCAAGATTTACGCGATCAACCCCGAGTTCGGCGTGTTCGGCGTGGCCAAGGACACCAGCGAGATCACCAACCCGGCTGCACTCGCGTCGGTGGCACCGGGCACCGGCACGCTATTCACCAACGTTGCCTACAACAGCCACACCCAGGAGGTGTGGTGGGAGGGCCGCACGCCCGCGCCGCCCGCCGACGTCGCCGGCTGGCGTGACTGGACCGGCACGCTCATCTCCGAGCGGCCGGCCGAGGACGCCGACGCGCCGTGGGCGCATCCGAACAGCCGGTTCACCACGGCACTGGCTAACGTACCGAACGTCGCGCCGGACTTCGACGACCCGAGGGGCGTACCGATCGACGCGATCATCTTCGGCGGCCGCACGCGTGACCGTGAGCCGCTCATCCGCGCGATCACCGACCTTGCCGAGGGGGTCTACGACGGCTTGACGCTCGGCGCCGAGGCAACGTTCGCCGCCGAGGGCGTCGAAGGGCTGCTGCGCTACGACCCGATGTCGATGCGCCCGTTCATGTCCTATCCCGAGGGCGCGTACGCCGCGCACTGGCTGAAGGTCATCGGCTCGGCGGCGAGCCAGCCGATCTTCGCCCATGTCAACTGGTTCCGGCGCGACCCCGGGGATGGGCACTACCTGTGGCCCGGCTACCGCGACAACCTGCGGCCGCTGCTGTGGCTGCTGCGGCTCAAGGAGGGTGAGGTCCGCGGCAGGCAGACGCCGGTCGGGATCATCCCGGCCAAGGACGAGCTCGACCTCGACGGCATCGCCGCCACGCCAGAAGAACTCGAGACGATCCTGTCGATCGACACGCCGCGGTGGAAGCAGGAGATCAAGCACCGCGAGCAGCACCTAGAGCAGTTCGCCGGCCTGCCCGAGGAGATCTGGCAGGCGCACCGCCGCGTCGCCGCGGCTCTTCACCGCGCGGACTGATCGCCAGGGCGCCCCGCGCGCACGGCGTGCGGTTCGGCCCGGCGCGCGTCGGGAGGGAGCCGGGCCGGGTGCACGATAGCACTGTCGTCGTCCGGTAGAACAGCGTGGCGTCACGGCGCATGTAGCCGAGACCCGCGAGGTGGTGACGATCTACTACAAGCTGGCCGAACGCACGCTGGTTGCCGGGCTGTTCCACTCCACCTGCTGACATTCGCCAGCGTCGGCTAGCCATCTAGGCATAGCGCGACCTAACGACGGCCAGGGTGTCCGGGCAGCACAGCTACCGACGCCGCTGACATGCGCGACAGTGATCGTCGACGGATGGGCCCATCGCACTGGTACCCGGTGCGCTCATCCGGCAGGTTCCCGCTCACCGGCCGGGCCTCCCGCAGGTGGCCCCGGCCGCGCAGATCAACCGGATCTGCATGATCGTCGACCTGTCTGAGCTTGACTGCACAGTCGTCAAGCGGGTACGCGCTTGCCTTCTGCCCAGGCCCGTGGCCTCTCCGTGGCAAAGCGGACCCGCGACAGACAAGCAAGCCTCGGCGCTTTCCCTGGGTGATAGCCGGGTGTTATGACCAGGGCTGTGACCAAGCCGGCATGACACGGGATCGCACGCAGTGGGACCGGGGGAGACCACGCCGCAGCTCCAGCCGAGGTCGCGTGCGATGTCCAGTGACAGGCTGAACGGGCTGGGACGGCGCTCGGGTTGCTCATAACCCAGAGGTCGCAGGTTCAAATCCCTCCCCCGCTACCAAGGCCAGAGGCCCTTTCTCGAACAGAGAAAGGGCCTTCTGCTTGTGGTTTGTGCACGGATTTGTGCACGGGCGCCTGCTCAAGCAGCGCCTTCGCTCGTGTCGCTCGTCTCGTGCGCGATCCCTTGGGTCGATCGCCTACCTAGTGCAGTCAGGGCCGGAAGCACGCGATGTCGTACTGCGAGACGGCTGCGGTGCTGTTCGCGTTGGCGGATGATGCGGTGCCTGGATTCCCGGCGTAGACGTTCCCGGCCTGACCGGTGCTGTTGAACGGAGAGCCTGATGCGTTCGCTGAAGCGCCTGGGGTTGTTGTGCCGGGTGCCCCGCAGGTGTTAGCGGGTGCGCCTGGCTGGCCGGTTGTCGGGGTAACCGTAGCGAGTGCGGCAACCGGCGTGCCTATCACGAAGGCGACCGAGCAGGCCAGTGCTAGCACGTACTTGCGCATAATGTCCTCCTGAGGTCCGTGCCGCGGGCGGGGCAGACTCCCCTCTGGGGATACGTATCGCGGTGGACTCAGGTTCACGGCATCGCTCGCGACTTGTAAATTTTCTCGCTCCGGCCGCCTCGGCGAACGGTGGCTGTGACTCCGCCCCCCGCCGCCTCAGTGGCGCCTGGCCAGGAAATGACAGGTCAGGACCCGGTTCTGCTAACGCATTTGCTAACGAGACTCTTCGAAACGAGGGAGACGCGGCGATAGACAAGAGACGCCCACCATCTCGACGTCCAGGTCGTGGGACGCGCGAGGACGTCAGAGACGGCAGAGACGCCTGTCGTATGGCTCATAACCCAGAGGTCGAGGGTTCAAATCCCTCCCCCGCTACCAAGGCCAGAGGCCCTTTCTCGAACAGAGAAAGGGCCTTCTGCATACCGGATGCTAACGGGATCGAGATCCGCGCCACCGGGACTGGCCGAGTCGGCGCTGGGTGCATTGCCCAGAAAGTATGCGCCATCTCTACGCTTGCAGCACGCCCACTACAGTGCCCGGATCTGCGGATACGTCAACGAGTGCCTTGGCCAACAGTGCGGGGGCGGCCAGGAAGGGGGAATGGCCGACGTCGAGTTCGACGGGTTGCACGCCGAGGACGCGCCGGGCGGCGCGGCGTGACCACACCGGGTTGATGACTGGGTCGCGGGAGCCCAGCAGGTAGGCGCACGGCAGACCGGGCCAGGCCGAGAGCGGGGACATCTCGCTGGTGATCTTCCAGAACTGCCCGCGCAGGCGTGATGCCGCCCAGGCAGCCAGTTCGGCCGGGCAGTCGGCGAAGAACCAGCGGGCAGCGGCTTCGGGCCGCCACCGGGTTGCCCCATCGGATCCTTGGTAAGCTCCGCCCTCCGGCCCGGGAAGGACCATGTCAGGCTCTGCGCCCAAGACCTCGTCTTGGGTCTTGCCGGGCCGTGGAATCATGGCGGCGAGAAATATCAGCTGGCGCGCTGGGCGGGACGCGGCGATCAGCGGGATGGTCAGCCCGCCCAGAGAATGACCAACCAGGACAAGGTCCTCGTCGGCGTCGGCGAAGGCCGTCGCGGCCACGGCCGCGTACTCGGCGGCCCCGGCCAGGGGCTCGTCGCTCGGCAGGTCCACAGTGAGTACCCGATGACCGAGACGTTCGAGCTCGGAGGCGAGCCTTTCCCAGCACCAGGAGCCGTGGTAGGCGCCATGTACCAGGCCGAAAGTGGTCATCGCCTACCCTCCATGCAGGAAGCATCGCTCTACGGCACCCAGATGATCAAGGTGGCACCGGGTAATGCAGCCGGTCAGGTCACCGCCGACGAGATGGCCACCTGGTGGTCAGCGCTGGAACGGGCCGCCGAGGTGGAGACGTTCTTCGTGGCGGTTCTCGGATTCATCGCCGCGGCTACAAGCCCTAGCGGCAGGTCGAGCGTGACAACCCGCATACGGGCACACATGTATGTACAAAAGATCGGGAAAGCCGCAGGCCAAGACTCTTGTCGGCTAACGGATTTGCTGACGGGACAGGCCGGGACCGGGGAGACGACGCGAGACACCGGCGACACCCAGCCAGGTTTTGCCTCGTCACCAAGCCGTGCCGGAACACCGGAGACGTGGGAGACGTGCATCGTATGGCTCATAACCCGGAGGTCGGAGGTTTAAATCATCCCCCGCTACCAAGGCCAGAGGCCCTTTCTCGAACAGAGAAAGGGCCTTCTGCATGTGGCTTGTAAACTGATTTGTGCACGGGCGCCCGCTCAAGCCCCGCCCTGGCTCGTTCCGACCTCCATGAAGGTGAGCGCGCCGCCGATGATCAGCTCCGCCAGCGTATTGGCCACCTGGCCGTCGGCCCTCCAGGTCGGTCTGGACGTACTGCTTCATGGTGAACGCGACACCCGTATGCCCGGTGCGCTTGCTCAGCGCCTTCTAGTCGATCTTCGCATCGCGGCCTGCTGTCCTGAGCAGGACAAAACGGCCCGATGCGTCGGCGGCGGCCCGCTGGTGGTGATCAGGAGCAGGGCGCCGAGGTGCCAGCTGTAAACGGAAGAGTGCGCGTTATCGTAGGTGTGCTTTCGTCATGCTGCCGCGCCGTCGCCGGCCCTCGGTCGCTGACGCTCCCTGCGGTCCGGGTCGGCTTGCCACCGGGCAAGCCCCACTCGTGCCGTCGTGGTACCACATCTGCGGCAAACCAGGCGTAAAGCTACAGGTCCGTGCACCTCGGAGAACCTAGTTGGGTGTGTTAGATGTAATAGGCTTATCTACGTGAGCGAGCCCGCGCGTGACCTCCCAGTCAGCCCGGCCGTCGAGCAAGCGGTCGAGCTGGCCCGCCGTGGCGTCATTACTCACCTGACGATCCACGGCGAGAGGGTAGCCGCCATCGTCCCTGAGTCGGTGCTCGACGCTCTCCGCGCCGCCGAGGACGCCGAGGACGCCGCAGAGGCCGAGGCAGCGATGCGCGAGCCCGGCGACTCCATCCCGCTTGAGGAACTTGAGGCCGAGTTCGGGCTGTAGGCTGACACGCCTTGGCCGCCTACACTGTCGACGCGCGCCCGCGCGTCCGAAAGGCCCTCCGCCAGCTCGACCCGACGGTGCGCAAGAACGTGCTAGCCAAGATGCGCGCCCTCGCCACCGATCCCCGCCCCCCAGGAACTGAGCCGCTCCGTGGCCATTCACCCTGGCTGAGAGTGCGGGTGGGTGATTACCGCATCGTCTACGCCGTGGATGATGAGACCCGCGTCGTCACCGTGGGGACTGTCGGCCACCGCCGCGAAGTGTACCGTCACCTCGACCTATAGGTACGACCGTGAAGTTTCGTGCCTCCGGCAACCTCGGGCTACAGGATGAACGCCACCACGCAGCCGAGGCTCTCATCCGGCTGAGGTGAGGCTTAGGCGAGGCGTGCGCGGCCGCGCACGACGTACGGCGGAAACCCGGAGGCTAGTAACCAGATTTGTGCACGGATTTGTGCACGAGACGCTTCGGGATGGGTTGGGACGGGGGAGATGCAGCAGGCTTGACGCGAACATGCCCCGCCAATCGACCGAGATCAGCGCGCCCACCGGAGACTGTCCGAGACAGCAGAGACGCACGTCGTATGGCTCATAACCCAGAGGTCGAGGGTTCAAATCCCTCCCCCGCTACCAAGGCCAGAGGCCCTTTCTCGAACAGAGAAAGGGCCTTTCGCTTGTGGTTGGCTAACGGATACGTAAACGTCGCTTTCGTCATGGGCTGCCCGTCGGGACCTCAGCACGGGACTTATGGATATGGCACGCTGTAGCAACCGGTGCTACGGTATTTCCATGAGCAGCCAGCCCGAGATCACCCAGCGCGACCTGAGGATGCGATCCAAGGAGATCATGGACGCGGTCGAGCGCGGACAGGCATTCACGGTAACCCGTGACGGGCATCGTATCGGCGAGCTGGTGCCGCTGCGGCAACGCCGCCGTTTCGTGTCCCGGGCGGAGTTCGCTGCGATGTCGCGCGCCGCCCCGGCGATCGACGCGGATGCGTTCCGGGCCGACCAGGCCGCCGCCGCCGATCAGGCCGGTAGCGCTTATGACCGGTGAGCCGGTGCGGCGCGGCCTGCTGGACACCAACATTATGATCCTCCGGAGCCGGATCGCTCTAGGAGAGCTTCCCGATGAGATGGCCATCAGCGCCGTCACGCTCGCCGAGCTTTCCGCCGGACCGCACGAAGTACGCCCCGACACCGAACAGGACGTCTACTTCGAGGCTGCGGAGCGGGCTCGGCGGCTAGATGTCCTGCAGCGGGCTGAGCACGAGTTCGACGCGATCCCCTTCGACACGGACGCCGCTCGGGCCTACGGGCGGGTGACAGCAGCGGTGATCGCGGCGGGCCGGAAGCCCCGCCGCCGGGCAGTGGACCTCATGATCGCCGCGACGGCGATGGCGGCTGAGTTGCCGTTGTACACGACAAATCCTGGCGATTTCGCAGGCCTGGATCACCTTGTCACGGTGATCCCCGTTACCAGGCCGGAAGTCCCAAACGAACGCTCACCCGACCAATGAAGATGACGCCGTTCCTATGGTGCCGGGTCCGGAGAACAAGGAAAGAACTTAGCGCAGCGTGCTGCAGAATAACCCTAAGTAAATCAATATCAAGCCAGCGCGCGCCGACCCACGACTGGGCGGGCCTCGTCAGACGGACTCACTCGTCGCGCGGAGAATACTGGGCGGAGCCGTCTTCCTCGGCGATCCATTGTCCCGCTCCTGGCCGCCGCGTCTAGGTCGCCCTTCGGGCGTCGCTATGCGTTCGGCTTCGCCGAACCTAGACCCGACGTCCACTCGCCAGGATCTCGGCGCCTAAGAGAAGGACGGACAGGACTGGGATCGGCGAGCAGGAGCTTCGTCGAGAGCTGGAATGGGGCATGTCCACAACAACAGGTCTTCCGTTCTTCTGACAGCAATGCGGATTCTCCTGGGGCGCCCTCCGGGCATCGCTTCGCGATGGCTTCGCCAGCCTAAACCCAGCGGCCACTCGCAAGGGATCGGCGCCTACCGAGGAAGACTCCTGCGGTGACACAATCTCGGGCAGAGCCATCACGGCCTCCTTGCGGACTGGGCCGCTGGGTTAGCGGTGCCGCC
>WNEY01005105.1_pt1 | contig 10124 bp, 5 predicted proteins | sample 5400531 | NCBI WGS metagenome assembly WNEY01 (sample SAMN13153338, study PRJNA577476) | soil metagenome | isolation source: 200 cm saprolite under Douglas fir tree site 1 | place: USA:California | collected 2015-04-18
CGCTCGCCGACCTGGGCGCCGCCGAGAACACCGCGGTAGCCATGGGCGCGAAGTTCATCTCGAACGGCTGGAGCGGCGGCGAGTTCGTCGGGGAGCAGTCGGATGACCATTACTTCAATCATCCGGGCGTGGCGATCACCTTCGCCGCAGGGAACGGCGGGTACGGGCCCGACTACCCGACTGACTCGCCGTACGTGACGGCGGCCGGGGGAACCTCGCTGCGCCGGTCGCACACCCGCCGCGGCTGGACCGAGAGCGTGTGGGCCGCTACCGGCTCGGGCTGCTCGACCTTCGAGCCGAAGCCATCGTGGCAGCGAGTGCACGCCACCGCGCCGAACGGATGCCTGAACCGGGCCGAGAACGACGTGGCCGCGATCGCCAATCCCAATACCGGGGTCGCCATCTACGACACATACCGGCAGGGCGGCTGGCTCGAGACCGGCGGCACCAGCGTAGCCGCCACGATCATCGCCGCAGCGTACGCGCTGGCGGGGACGCCGGCGGCGGGTACCTACCCCGCTTCCTACCCGTACCGGAACGCCACCCGCTTCCATCAGGTGCCGCGGGGCAGCAACGGCACCTGCGACCGGAACCGCCAGTACCTGTGCCACGGTGAGCACGGCGACAGCGGGCCGGCCGGCCTGGGCACCCCGAACGGGACCGCCGGGTTCGCCAACGGCCGAGCCCGGCCGGTGACGCTGGTCGATCCAGGCACCCAGGACGTCCAGGCCGGCGCCGTGTTCTCGCTGCGCATCAAGGGCCTGGACGCGAACAGGCGGGCAACCTCGCTGACCTACAGCCAGACCGGCCTGCCGGCCGGCCTGGCCATCAAGCGGGCTCCGCATTCGACCGATGGCATGATCACCGGCACCCTGCCGAGCGGCGCGCATACCTCCGCGGTCACCATCACGGCGAAGGACGGCTCGACCGGGCAGTCCGGCTCGACCCGGTTCACCATCGTGGCCGTCGACTCCCTGACGCCCTCGGCGCCCGCGAGCAGCCAGGTCGTGCTGAAATTCGGCGGCGACTGCATGGACGGAACCGGCGGCGCCGGCGGCGACAGCGTTGTCGTGGATGCGGGCTGTCCTGCCCAGGCCCAGTTCCTGCAGTGGGCCTACATTCCCGGCGGTGCGCCGGGCGGTCCCGGCGAGCTGTCCCTGGTCGGCAGCGCCGGCCTCTGCCTGGGTTCCGACGGCCTGCTGGCGACGTGCGCGCCCGGCGCGGCGGATCAGACCTGGGCGTACCAGGACTTCGGCCAGCTGGAGAATCCGGCCACCGGCCGCTGCCTGGGGGACTCGAACCCTGGCAGCGCCCAGCCGACCCAGGTCAGCCTGCTGGCCTGCGGCCGGGGTAATGCCGAGACCTGGACTTTCATCAACGCGCAGGTGAAGTCGGCGATCGCCGGCCTGTGCCTGGCCTTCCGGTCCGGCCCGCTGCCTGCCTCGCTGAAGGTCGCCACCTGCAGCGGCGTCACCCAGCAGACGTTCCAGTTCGAGCCGAACGGCGTCATCCAGGCCGGTCTGGGCTGCGTGAACGGCGCTAGCCTCCGGCGCGACGGCACCAGCCCCGTGGTCAGCGGCTGCAGCGGCAGCACGCCGCCGGCCGGGATCTGGCTGGACGGGCCGCATGGAGAGCTGATCAACCAGGGGACCGGCCTGTGCCTGGATGATCCGGGCAACAACACCACGAGCGGGACGCAGGTCCTGCTGGAGGACTGCTACGGCCAGCCAGGGGAGATCTGGGCCCTCAACTGACCCGTCAGGAAGAACGGCCGGCCGGGCTGCCCGCAGGCTAGATCGCCGCCCGCTTAGGCCAGTCCATGATCGAGGCTGAGTCACCCGGCGGCCCGGAACCCGACCTCAGCAGCGGGCACCACCAATCTTGACATTGAGATCGTGGTGGATTCGGCATGTCCTGCGGGCCCAATCCACCACGATCATGGACCACCAGGGCAGTCAGGGGGCAGGGGCGCCGGCCGCTGCGGCGAACTCGGCCATGGATCCGAACTCCCAGTCGGGCGTGACGCCCGCGGCCGGGGCCGGGGTGGCTCCCCAGCCCGGCCGGTCGTGGCGGCGGTTGATCCAGACCGTAGGCAGCCCGGCCTCCTTGGCCGGGACGTGATCGTGGAACAGGCTCTGGGCGACATGAAGCAGCTTGCCCTCGGCCACGCCGAGCCGCCGGGCCTGCGCGAGCAGGGCATCGAAGTTGCGCGGCGACGGCTTGTAGGAGCCGACGTCCTGCGCGGTCACGACGGCGTCGAAGCTCGCCTTGAGGCGCCGGCTGCTGCCTGCGAACGACTCCCGGTCGATGTTGGACAGGATGATCAGCTTGAAGCGAATGCCGAGGGCGGCCAGCGCGGCCTGCGAGTCGCCGAACGCGGGCCAGTCGGGCACGGACACAGCCAGCCGCCGGGCGTCTTCGGCGCTGACGTCGGCCCCGAGTTCGTGCCCGAGCGAGGTGAAGCTGCGGGCGAGGATGTCCGGGTAGAGCGCCTGCGGAGCCTCGGTTTCTGCGCGTGCCTCGTGCTGGCCGTAGGCGGCTAGCAGGGCCTCCTCATCGAGCGCGAGCCCGCAGGAGGCAGCCCACGGGCGCAGAACGGCCGCGATGCCGGTTTCCCAGTCGATGAGCGTTCCGTAGCAGTCGAAACTGAGTGCGTCGAATTCGGTGATCTGCACAAGGCACCTTTCTCGCTCACGGCGGAGTCTGCGTCCGCTGCCCAGGGGTTACCAGGCCGCTTTCGTAGGCGATGACGACGAGCTGAGCGCGGTCGCGGGCGTTGAGCTTGGTCATCGCCCGGCTGACGTGGGTCTTGGCGGTCAGCGGGCTGAGATACAGGCGGACGGCGATCTCGTCGTTGGACAGCCCCGTCGCGACCAGCGCCATCACTTCGCGTTCCCGCGCGGTCAGGCTGTCCAGGATCCGGCTGGCCGCCGCCGGAGGCTGTTCCTGCCGGGTCGCCAGATCGGTGATGAGCCGCCGCGTCACGCCCGGCGAGAGCAGCGCGTCGCCGCGGGCCACGACGCGCACGGCCTGGAGCAGCTCGGCGGGCTCGGAGTCCTTGACCAGGAAGCCGCTGGCCCCGGCCCGGATGGCCTGGTAAACGTACTCGTCGGATTCGAAGGTGGTCAGGATGATCACCTTGACGCCGGCCAGGTCCTCGTCGGCCGCGATCCGCCGGGTCGCCTCCAGGCCGTCGACACCTGGCATCCGGATATCCATCAGGACGACATCGGCGCGCTCGCGCCGGGCCAGGTCCACGGCCTGGGCGCCGTCGGAGGCCTCGCCCACGACCGTAAGGTCATCGCAGGAGTCGAGCAGCAGCCGGAAGCCGGCCCGGATCAGCGACTGGTCGTCGGCGAGGAGCACCCGGATCATGACCGCGTGCCTTCCTCGATCGGCACGGCCGGCGCAGCCGGCGCAGTTGGCGCGGCCGGCGCGGCATCAGGCACCCGGCCGTCGAGCGGGAGGCGGGCCGCGACCTGGTACCCGCCGTCAGGTGCCGGGCCGGCCTCGACGGTGCCGCCGACGGACGCCGCCCGCTCCCGCATCCCGATGAGCCCGTGCCCGCTGCCCTCGCTGGCCGCGGCGGGCGACCCGCGGCCGGTGTCGGCGACGTCAATCAGTAGCTCGTCATCGGCGTAGGTCAGTGACACGCTGGCGGTGGCGGGCCCGGCGTGCCTGATCGCGTTGGTCAGCGACTCCTGCACGATCCGGTAGGCGGCCAGGTCGGCCGCCGCCGGCAGCGGCCTGGCCGCCCCGGTCACGCTCAGGCTGGTGGCCAGGCCCGCGCGGGCTGCCCCGGTGATCAGGACGTCGAGCTGGGCCAGGCCGGGCGCTGGCTGGGTGAGGTCGGCCTCGTCGGCCTGGCGCAGCACGTTGAGGATGGCCCGCAGCTCGCGCAGGCCGTCCTTGCTGGCGAGCTTGATGTTCTGCAGGGCCTGGGCCGCGGCCTCGGGGCGGTCGGCGAGCACGTGCGCGGCCACCCCGGCCTGCACGTTGATGGTGGCCATCGTGTGCGCGACCACGTCGTGCAGTTCCCTGGCGATCCGCAGCCGTTCCTCGTCCACCCGCCGCCGGGCGTCGTCCTCGGCGCGGTCATGGAGCGAGGCGATGTAGGCGCGGCGGTTGCTGACGGCCAGCCCGGCGAACAGGGCGGCGCCGATCAGCCCGGGGATGAGAGTGAACCCGCCGCCGAACGCGCCGAACGGGTTGCCGACCGCGGTGGACGTCATCAGCGCGACGAGAGTGATCACGGCGGCGACCACGGCACGGCGGACGCTTCCGGATGTCGCCGCGGCATAGAGAGCGAAGGTCGGCAGCAGCAGCGCGGCGCCGTTGACGTAGCCCAGCAGGCTGAAGATGACCACCGCGGTGGCGGAGACGGCCAGCACGGCAACGGGATAGCGCCGCCGCCAGCACAGCACCAGGCCGGCCGCAATGACCAGCAGAAACGCAGCCGTCGGGGTGTAGGGGACCGGATGGCCGTTGCTGACCTTGTTGCTCGGATTCGTGGGGTGGGCCTCGCCGTAGGTGCCGGCCAGGATCACCGCAGTCAGCAGGACGGCGACGGCGATATCGCGCGCCGGGGATTCCCGCCACCGCCGCCACATCGCCCGTGCACTGGTCACACTCACAGCCTAGGCACCCGGCGGGCCGCGGTCGTCGTCTCCTGGTGGGTGGTTCGGCTACTCCGCCGGGAGTAGCCGCGGCCGGTCCGCTGGGAGTAGCCGCGGCCGGCCTGCGCCCTGCGGGGTAGCCGCAGGTGTCACCCCAGGCACGACGACGCGGCATGGCCTGCACCGGCACGCTGTCGTGTGTCCGGTGGAACGTCCGCCGGTGCTCAGCGCCCCGGAGGCAGCAATGCCCGCCCTGACCCGTTCCGTGCTCCGTTTCAAAGTGCTCGTGGTCGTGTTCTGGCTCGCCGTGGCCGTCGCCGGCGTGCTGACCCTCAGCGGCACCACTCACCGGATGACCAACAGCTTCGCGATGCCGGGCCAGGCGTTCCGGGTCGACAACCAGATCGTCCGTGCCTACGGCAACGGCGGATCCCAGACCCCGTTCGTGCCGGTACTGACGGTCCCGGCTGGCCAGCGGATCGCCGACCCCAGCACCGCATCGGCCACCGGGCGGGCCTTCGCCGCGATCGCGCGGGCCGTGCCGCACGCGCGGATCGCCGACTACGCCACCACCCACAGTCGAGCGTTCATCACCCGCGACGGCCAGTCCACCTTCGCCCTGGTCTACACCGTCCCGGTGACCGGCTTTGGCGGTCCCAGCGGCGGACCGGCCATCCAGCGCGCCCTGGCCGCCGCGGTGCCCGCCGGCTGGCACGTGGGCGTGACCGGGGCGCAGCTGCTCGCGGGCGGCAAGCCCGCCAGCTCATCCCACGGCACCGGGCTCATGACCGAGGCGATGATCGGCGCCATCGGCGCGCTGGTCATCCTGGCCTTCGTCTTCGCCAGCTTCCTGGCTTTCCTGCCGCTGCTGATCGGCGGCGTGTCCGTGCTCGCCACCTTCCTGCTCGTCGGCGGCCTCACCGAGATCACCGGCGTCAGCCAGATCGTCGAGTTCCTCATCGCCCTCATCGGGCTGGGCGTGGCCATCGACTACTCCCTGCTCGTGGTCAGCCGGTGGCGCGAGGAGCGGGCCGCGGGCCGCGACAACGCGACCGCGGTGACCGAGGCCATGAACCACGCAGGCCGCGCCGTGGTCTTCTCCGGGCTCACCGTCGCGATCGGGCTGCTGTCGATGATCGTGCTCCCTGTCCCCATGCTGCGCAGCGTCGGCTACGGCGGCGTCCTCGTCCCGCTGGTCTCGGTGGCGGTCGCCGTTACCCTGCTGCCGGTCATCCTGGCCACCGTCGGCCCCAGGCTGGACTGGCCCAGGCTGCGTACCGAGCGGTCGGCCAGCCGGGTGTTCTCTGCCTGGGCACGCGGCGTGTACAGGCACCGCTGGCTCGCGGCGCTGGCGGGCCTGGGCATCCTCACCGCGTTCATGCTGCCTGCCCTGTCGCTGCACCTGGGCGAGCCGGGAAGCACGGCGCAGGCCACGGCCGGACCCGCGCATGACGCCCTGGCCACGCTGACCCGCGGCGGCATCCCGTCCGGTGTGATCACCCCCGTCGAGGTGCTCACCTCCACCGGGCGGGGCGGTTCCGCCGCACCCGGCCAGGTGGCAGCCACGGCGGCCCGCGCGCCCGGTATCTACGCGGCGCTGGCGCCGAGCACCCCCGACTACCGGCGGGCCGGTACGGCCATCGTCACCGTCATCCCGGTTGCCGAGAGCACCGTTCCGGTCGGCCAGTCGACGGTCACCGGGCTGGAGAGCACCCTGCTCGCCACCCCGCCCGTGATCGGCGTCGGCGGCGCCGGCCCCTCGCTGGTCGACTTCGACCACGCCGTCTACGGCGACTTCCCGCTGATGCTGGCCATCATCGCGATCGCCACCTTCCTGCTGCTCACCCGCGCGTTCCGGTCAGTAGTCCTGGCGGCCAAGGCGGTCGTGTTCAACCTCATCTCGCTGGCCGCTGCCTACGGCGTGCTGACCTGGGTCTGGCAGGACGGCCACGGCTCCAGCGCGGTGTTCGGCGTCCCCGCCACCGGGGCGATCACGATGTGGGTGCCGCTGATGGTCTTCGCCTTCCTGTTCGGGCTGTCCATGGACTACGAGGTGTTCATCCTCACCCGCATCAGGGAGGTCTACGACAGCACCGGCGATGCCCGCCGGGCAGTCACCGAGGGACTCGGCCGGACCGGGCGCCTGGTCACCAGCGCGGCAGCCATCCTGATGCTCAGCTTCCTGTCGATGTCCACCGGACCGCAGACCGACCTGAAGATCCTGGCCACCGGGCTCGGCGCCGGCATCCTGATCGACGCCGTGGTCATCCGCTGCCTGCTGGTCCCGGCGATGGTGGCGCTGTTCGGGCGGGCCAACTGGTGGCTGCCCGCCAGGATGGCCCGGCTGCTCCGGGTGCCTGTCACTGCCCCCCAGGTCCCGGCTGGCCCGGCGGGCCAGGCACCGGTTCCGGCGGGCCAGGTTCCGGCTGAGCTGGCTCCGGTCCTCACCAGCACCGGCTGAGGCAGGCTCTGCCCACGGCTCCGGGCCAGCCCCGGTCACAGTGTCCGGTCCGCCCATCAGCAGGAAATGGATCTTCCTGAGGTCCGGCGCGCAGCTCCCCGTGAGCTGCGCGTTCCTGCTGCCGGGTCAGGTTCCGGATGGGGCGGATGCAGGCCACGACAGGCTGCGGCCGACACTACACTCGGCAGCATGAGGACGTCGGCCTGTTCGCGGCGAGGCATCGGCAGCGGCGAGCGTTATAAATGAGCCCCTTGCCCGCCAGCGATGATGATTTCAGCGGACGCAAGGTACTCATCCTGGGCGTTGGCATTCTGGGCGGCGGCATCGGCATGGCCAGGTATTGCGCGGAGCACGGCGCGGAGCTACGAATTACCGATATGCGGAGCGCGGATCAGCTTCAGCCCGCCCTGAGGGCTCTCCAGGATATTCAGGCCGAATACATCTGGGGCCGCCATCGGGACGAGGATATCGACTGGGCAGATATAATTGTGCGAAATCCGGGTGTGCCGCCGAATCATCCGCTGCTGGCGCGTGCGCGTGCGCAGGGTAAGCCCGTCGAGATGGAGATCGCATATTTCATCAGGAACTGCCCGGCACGGCTCATAGCCGTCACCGGGACCAAGGGCAAGACGACGACCACGACGGTCCTGCATCACTTCCTCGAAGCGTCCGGGCATAAGGTTGCGCTCGCGGGGAATATGGGCGAATCGGCGATGCCGCTCCTCGACGCGCTCACTCCTGACGACGAAGTGCTTCTTGAGGTGTCCTCATACCAGCTCGAAGGACTTGTCGATCGTGGCGGGCCCATTCATATCGCCATGATCACCAATGTCGAAGATGATCATCTGGATCGATACGGGACGCTGGAAAGCTACCGCAGCGTCAAGGCCTCTATAGGAAGCGGCCAGACCGGCACGGACTGGCTGGTGCTGCCCGCGTGGGATCGCCCGCTGGCGGAACTCTGCGCGAGTTACCCGGCCAGGAAGGTGTTCGTGCACAAGGCTGATTCACCGGCCTCATATGACTGGACTCATGCGGCGATCAATGTTGAGATCCACGAGGACACTGTCCTGTGGCGCTCGGCTGATGGGCACGGCACGCCGATAGCCGATATGCGGGGCCTGCGGCTCCTGGGGGAGCACAATCGGGTAAATGTAGCGTTCGCCGCGGCGGCCGCGCATATTGCCGGGCGGTCCCGGAGCCAGATAACGAGCGCGATGAGATCAATTGCGCCCGTCACGCACCGCCTGGAGCCTATTGGCAAGGCTGGTCGCATCGAATTCATTAACGACTCTGCCGCGTCGGCGCCGCTGGCGGTCGTCGCGGCTCTGGATGCCCTGGCTAGCCGGCGGCCGGTCGTGATCACCGGCGGTGACGACAAGGCGGCCGACCATTCCATGATGATTTCCGCACTTGCCGATGCCGAGGCTCCGGTCATCCTGCTGCCTGGATCTGCCACCGGGAGGCTGGAGGCGGACATGGCGGCGACGGGATACAAGTATCCGGTGGTCGCCGTCGCGACCATGGCCGAGGCAGTCGAGCGCGCGTTTGCGCTCGCCTGCTCGGAGCCAGGGGTGGAGGTAATACTGCTATCTCCCGGCTTCTCGAGCCATAGCGTGTTCATCAATGAATTTGACCGAGGCAACCAGTTCCGCCTGGGGGCGGAGCGCATCATCGGGGCGCCGGGCCGTAAAGCGCCAGCACCATCCGGCTTGCCCTCGAGGATGGCGGCCAGCGGGCTCAGCTGCGCCTGACCTCCCCCCGACTGTCCTGGGCTGTCCTGTGCGAGGTCGCCGAGCCACCGCTCGGGCAGCGGCCGCTGGCTGGCGATATCGGCGGCCAGGTCTGCCGCCATGCCCGCGTCGGCGAGGCACGAGGTCGCCTGGCTCTGCGGCAGCGAGTTGAACCACCGGTAGCCGGCCAGGCGCCGTGCGGCCCGGTCGATGCCGCCGATCACCCGGACCCGTGACAGGCCGCCATCGGGGAAGGCGTCGAGCCGGATCGAGGCGACCGGGTGCTCATGGCTCACGGCGAGGACGTGACGCGTGTCGGGCTGCAGCGGAGTCCGACGAAGCAGCGGCACCCATGCCGGGGAGTCGGCGGATGGGGGCAGGTCCTCGCCGCAGCCATAGACGGCGATCTGCGCGGACGCGTTGTACTTGAAGTGCGCGGTGTCCACGATCAGCTGCCTGACCCGGCCGGCGAAGGCCAGCTGGAAGATAGCGAAATCGTTGCCCGCGTCCCGGCGCCGCTGCGTCTCCCATCCCTCGCCCATGGTGCGGGCCGTGTCCGGCCGGTTGAGCGTCGATGCGGCGGTGTAGAAGTCATCGCTGCTGGCCACCACCGCGCCGCCATACTCCTGGCTGGCCAGGTCGATCGTCAGGTCCTCAAGACCGCGCGGGTCGGGCACCACCCGGCCGAGCACGCGGAGCCTGGCCACGCCCCCGTCGGGGAACACCGACAGCCGGATGTGGGTGAACCGCCGGGGATCCGACACCGCGAAGACGTTGTGCGCGTCGCCGCGCAGCCGGGAGCGGGGGACGATCTGCACCCAGTCGGCACCGGGGTGATCCAGCGCGGCCGGGCTCGGGTAACCCTCGCATCCGCAGGCCTCGATGGCGCAGTGCTCGGGGTAGTTCCCGGTGAAGAAGCTCGTATCGACGTCCACGGACGTGACGATTCCCGGCGTCCCGAGCCGGATCATCGCCCAGTCGTGACCGGCTTCCCTGCGGCGCCTGGTTTCCCAGCCGTCGACGATCTCGCCGCGGTTGCCGTAGCGGCCGGGCTCGAACGCCGCCGCGCCCGGCCTGAGCAGGTTCTCCTTGTCGCCGAACGACTCGTCGCTGGCGGCGACGACGCTGCCGCCCAGCCACCGTGACGCCAAATCGGTCTCCACGCTCACCTGCCCGCTCCGCTGCCGCCCGGCGGCTGCACGCGGGGAGCCGCGGCCTGCTGCACGCGGGGAGCCGCGGCCTGCTGCACGCGGGGAGCGGCGGCCTGCTGCACGCGGGGAGCGGCGGCCTGGCGCGCGCCGATCGCCACCGACA
>WNEY01005106.1_pt1 | contig 10124 bp, 9 predicted proteins | sample 5400531 | NCBI WGS metagenome assembly WNEY01 (sample SAMN13153338, study PRJNA577476) | soil metagenome | isolation source: 200 cm saprolite under Douglas fir tree site 1 | place: USA:California | collected 2015-04-18
CAGCAGTGTGACGAGCGCGGCCACAACCGACACCAGCGGGGCGGTGCCGTCGGTCACCGCGCCGAACGGCCACGACAGCAGCGCGACGGCCCAGAAGAAGAGCGGCGGCTTGTTCAGGTAGATGTCGCCCCGCACGTGCGGGAGCAGCCAGTGGCCGTGCTCCACGGCTTCCCGGGCGAGGAGCGCGAAGCGGGCCTCATCCTGGTTGAAGAGCGACCGCCGGCCCACCGGCAGCGCGAACAAGACCAGCGCCGCCAGCACGACCGCCAGGAGCGCGGCCGCAGGCCGGCGGCTCAGATCACCCCCGCGTGGCGGGCGCGCTCGGCGATTTTCCGGGCGCGCGTGAGGTGTGGCATGTCCATCATCTGGCCCTTCCAAGCGAAAGCACCCTCGCCCCGCCTGGCGTGCTCCTCGAAGGCGGCGATGAGCGCCACCGCGTCTTCAGCCTCGGGCCGCGAGGGGGTGAACACCTCGTTGATCACCGGGATCTGATTGGGGTGGATGGAGATCTTGCCGGCAAAGCCCATGGCCACGCCGTCGCGACACTCTCGCCGCAGACCGTCCAGGTCGGCGATGTCGGTATACACGGTGTCGAGGGCGTCCACCGCCGCCGCGGACGCCGCCACGGCGCACATCACGCGGGCGTAGCGCGGGATGTCGAGGTAGTGCCCCTCGGCGTCACGCGTCCTCGGCAAGCCCATGGCAGCGGACAGATCTTCGATCCCCCACGAGACGGCGGCGATGCGAGGACTCGCGGACGCCACCTCGCCGATGTGCAGGAGACCCTCCGGCGTTTCGGTGGCGATCAGCAAGAGCTTGGTCGAGCCGAACGGCAGCCCGTGCCGCTGCTCGAGCCGGTCCAGGATGGCCGCGATCCGCCGGACATCCTCGGCACGCCTCGGTTTGGGCACTACATAGCCGTCCGGCCGGCCCGCGATGGTTTCCTCGAGATCCGCCTCGGCATACACCGTGAAAATCGGGTTCATGCGCACCCACCGCTCGCGTTTGCCGAAGTCGAGCGTTTCGAGCCATCGCCGCACAATGGGCCGGGTCGCCGCCTTCTTGTCCGGCGTCACGGCATCCTCGAGATCCAGGATGAGCCCGTCGGCGGGCAGCGTGAGGGCTTTCTGGATCATCTTCTCATTGCCGCCCGGGACGAAATGGAGGGAACGGCGCATCAGCCGTCCCGACGGCGCATCATCGCGGCGCGCCGACACGTCATGACGATCTCGCCGTGCTGGTTGCGGGCGCGATGCTCGAAGATCACGATCCCCCACTGGGGGCGCGACTTGGACTCGCGCTTGTCGACCACCTCGGTCTCGGCGTAGATCGTGTCGCCGTGGAAAACCGGCTTCGGAAACTCGGTCTTTTCAAACCCCAGATTGCCCACCGTGGTCCCGAGTGTCGTCTCGCTCACCGAGAGCCCGATGGCCACGCCCAGCGTGAGCAAGCTGTTCACCAGCGGCTTGCCGAACTCGGCCTTCGCCGCCGCGTGGAAGTCCACGTGCAGCGGCTGGGGATTCATCGTGAGACAGGAGAAGAACACATTGTCCGCTTCGGTGATCGTGCGGCCGGGCTGGTGCTGAAACACCTGCCCCACCGTCAGCTCCTCGAACAGCTTGCCGGCCATTCATTCCTCCTTGGATCAGGGCGCCTGGCAACTCGGGAGGTCGCCACACCTCGGGGTCCATAGGGCCTTCCGGCCGCTCGTGGCCCGCCTCACGCCGACGCGGCGCGACGATGATATCTCCCGGGTTCCGTGCGTCAAGGGGCGGCGGTGCGGTGGCTTGACACTGGGCCACCCCGGGGCCTAAGTAGGGAGCACCCGCGATGCCGCCCTCGGCTCCGATGACACTCCGTCGCGGCGCGACAGCGCTGCTGCTGCTGGACCTGCAGCGCGACTTCATGGACCCGGAAGGCATCTACGCGCGCCACGGGCTACCCATCGAGCGGCTGCGGGCCATCATCCCGGCCGTGGGGCAGGTGGCGCGCGCGAGCCGGGCCGCCCACGTTCCCATCTTCGCGTCGAAGTTCACGGTCTACACGGCCCCAGGCGGCGCGCCGCTCGGTCTCGACCACATCATCAAAGCGCGGCCGTTTTTGCTCCAGGAGGGCTTTCGGCTCCACGACGCGGGCCGGGAGCTCATCCCGGAGCTTCCGCGGCCGGATTACGAGCTCGACAAGCCGCGCTTCTCGGCCTTCCACGGCACGCCGCTCGAAGTGCTGCTCCGTTCGCTGGACATCGACACGCTGGTGCTCAGCGGCATTGTCACCCATGGGGGCGTGGAGGCCACAGCGCGTGACGCGATGATCCGCGATTTCTCCGTCGTGATCCTCGAGGACTGCGTGGCCGCGTTCGACGAGGAACTGCACCTGGCCTCATTGCGCGGCTTGGGCCTGTACCTCACGGTGATGGACTCGGCGGCATACCTCCGCGCGCTGAAAAGCTAGCCCGGGCTCTCCTTCTTCTCGCTCCCCGCGGGGCGAATCCTCGCTTCGAGGGGGGATTTCGGCCATCCCCACGTTACCCACATATTGTGGATAACTCGAATAAGGAACCCAATATATAGGGGACAGCCGACTCAGGCGATTGGGGAAAAAGGCAAATGTTGACGTGCGTTTACGCTTCGATTAGAGTATCCCAGCTTAGGATCCGCACCATATCATCGCCCCCAGGAGTTGGAGGCATTCATGATCACGGTTCCAGCGCACCGGGTGAAGCAATTCGGGGTTGAGTTCTTCCAGGCCTCGTTCTCCGCAAAGGACATCGATCGCTTGGTGAAGTTCGAGGTCCTGGGCTACGGGGGCGGCGTCCCGGCGCCCGCGAAGGCGCGGCGCGCGAACCGGGCCCGCGTGAATTGGGAAGCGCTCGAAAAGCGGATCGGCGAGAGCGAGACGGCATATCAGCGCCCCGTGATTCGGCGCAAGATCGATGAGCTCGTTAACTACTACCGGGATTGCAAGGACGCGGGGACCCTTCCGGCCATACCGGGTGCCGTGATCATCACCTCCGAGAAGCGCTTCACGTTCACGCCGATGGCCAGCCAGCACGATCTCGGGCTGCTGCAGATCCCGGAGGAGCACGGCGTGCTGCGGGTGCTCGACGGCCAGCACCGGCTGCTGGCGCTCCACGCGCTGACCCAGGCCGGCGAGAATCTCGGCATCGAGGTACCCGCGGTCCTCTTCGACCGACTCGACGCTCGGCAGATCGTGGAACTGTTCGTCACGATCAACGCCAAGCACACCCGCCTCAACCCGTCACACATCGTGAGCCTGGCGGGCCGCAAGCTCTATCCGGATCCCAACCAGGCCCTGGCGCACGACGTCATCCGCTCGCTCAACGAGGACGAGACGTCGCCGCTGCACGGAGACATCAAGATGTTGGGCACCGGGCGCGGCCGCGTGTCGCAGGCGCCGCTGGCCGAGGAGATCGTGGATTTCCTCGAGGCGGTGGAGAAGATCGGCGGGGGCGCGCGCATGAACGAGCTGCGCCAGAACGCCAAGCGGTTCTTCCTGAACTACATGAAGGCTGTCGCGGCCGCCTTTCCGACGGCCTGGGCCGGGCGGAAGTATTCCATCAAGACCGGCGCCGCGCTGCGCGCCTTCATCCGCGTAGCACCCGACGTGATGGCGCGCGCGCGCGAGCTCAAGCGCGACGCCTTCGACTTCCACGCGATCCGCGACGCCGTCAAGCCGTGGGGCGAACGCCTCAAGGATCGACGCTTCGAGACCGAACGGGAGTGGAAGGCGAAGCTGGCGGGCGGCACGCGCGGTACGGTGGAGGCGCTGACGCGGGAGCTTCGCGAGTCGCTCAGAGCCTGATCACGCCGTCCCCGGCCAGAGGAAGTTCGCGTCGAGGATCTCGAAGGTCTTCTTGCCGCCCGGCAGCTGCGCTACGACCGTGTCGCCGATTTTCTTGCCGATGAGCGTGCGCGCCAGCGGCGCCATGATCGAGATCCGCCCGCGCGGCGGATCGGCCTCGTCCGATCCCACGATCTGGTAGGCGGTCTCCTTCCCGTCATCGTCCTCGAGCCGCACCGTCGAGCCGAACGTCACACGATCACCGGACGTGGGCGGCTCGATCACTTCGGCCGTGCCGACCTTGCTCTCGAGCTCTTTGATTCGTGCCTCGACGAAGCTCTGCTTCTCCCGCGCGGCATGGTACTCGGCGTTCTCCGACAGGTCACCGTGGGCGCGCGCCTCGGCGATGGCGCGCGTGATGGCAGGACGCTCCTCCTTCTTGAGGCGCTCGAGTTCGGCTTTGAGCCGGTCGTATCCCGGCCGCGTCATGGGAGTGCGCTGGATGGCCATGCCTTCTACGCGGTCGCTTCCTTCCGGGCCCGGTCCGATCGTTACCGCGGCGGCAGCTTCTCGCCGCCCGCCTCGATCTTGGCCGACGCCAGCCGGGTGCGGATCCAACTCTCCCATGCGAGGTTGCGCTTCTGCTCGAGCACCTGCTTCTCGATGTCCGCGCGTTCCTTCTCGAACTGTCCGGCATCGGGGGGCTGACGGTCCAGCGTCTTGACCAGGTAGACGCCGCCCTCGGTTCGAATCGGCTCCGATACTCCGCCCACCGCCGTCTGCGCCGCCGCCAGGAATACGGCGTTGGGCACCGCGCCCCGTTCATTGGGCGGCTCGGCGCGGGAGAAGGGCGGCAGATCGCCGGTCGTGAAGCCTTCGAGGCGTGCCGCCGCGCGGAAGTCCCCGCCTTTGCCGAGCGCCCCCGTCAGCGCCTTTGCCTTGTCGGTCGCGCGGGCCTCGGCCCCTTCGCGCCTGAATGCGTCGGCGACGCGATCCTTGATCTCCGCCAGGGGCGGCACGCCGGCCGGGACCTGCCCCCCGACCTTGACGATGACATAGCCGCCCGCCGTCCGGTTGGCCGGCGACACGCCGCCCACCGCAAGCGAGAACACAGAGTCCTCGAGCTGGGCGTCGCGGCCCAACCCCTCGATCGAGTCGCCCCGCGCGATGGTCGCCTCCCGCACGTCGAGGCCTAACCTGCGCGCTTCGCCGGCGAAGTCAGGCGCTGCCTGGAGCTTGGCCTTGACCTCGTCGGCCCGCGTACGCGCTGCGCGGTCACTGCGCTCGTTGAGCATCGCCTCCTTGATCTTGCCCACCACGTCACTAAAGGGCGTGCGGCCACCTTCCTTGACGTCGAGCACCTTGATCGCGTGGTAGCCGAAGGGCGTGCGTACGGGGCTCGCGGACACCTCGCCCTTTTTCAGCGCGAACGCCGCCTGCTCGAACTGCGGCACCAGCTCACCAGGCCCGACGAAGCCAAGATCTCCACCTTGGCCGGAGTTGGCCTTGTCGTCGGATATCTCTCTCGCCAACTTGCCAAAATCTTCACCGGCCTTCGCCCGCCGGATCACCTCTTCGACCTTCGCCTTGGACTGGTTCTCGGCCTCGCTGCCGCCCACCGGCGGCACGCGGACGAGAACGTGGGCCACCCGGAGCCGGCGCGCCTGCTCGAATTCAGCGCCGTGCTGCTTGTAATAGGCCTCGGCATCGGCGTCCGAGACGGGTTGGGCGAACGCTTTCGGGCTCACGACCACGTACTGGAGCCGCCGGCGCTCGGGGCGTGTGAACTGCGCGGCATGACTTTTCACGTAGGCGTCGAGCTCCCCGTCGCTCACGGGAACCTGGCCCATCAGCGGCCGCACGTCGAGATGCGCCCACGCGGCCCTCACCTTTTCGTGGCGCAGGTCGTAGGCCTGGCGCAGCTCGGCCTCGGACACCTTGACGCCTTCCTTGATGAGCCCCTCCACCTTGCGCCGGACTAGCTGGCGACGTACTTCCGCCTCGAAGGTGCCTGGCTCGACCCGGATCTGCCTCAGCATCTTGAGGTACTGCTCGCGCGAAAACCGGCCGTCCTCCTGAAACTCCCGGATTTCCTGGATGCGGGAGCGGAGCTCGTCGTCGCCTACGCGGATGCCTTCTCGATCCGCGCCCTGGACGACCACCGCCTCCGTGATCAGCTCGTTGAGCACCTGCTGGCTGAGGCCCATGCGCTCGGCCAGCTCCGGAGTCATCCGCTGGCGGGTCAGCCGCTCGTACGCCGCGGCATAGTTGGTCTGCGCGCGGCGAAAGCGGTCGACCGGAATCTCCTCGCCGTTCACGCTGGCAATGACATTGGGCTTGCTTCCGCCAGGCAGGGCGCTGGTGCCGAAGTAGAAGAGCACACCCGAGGTGAGGATGAAGATCACGATGACGGCCAAGAGCACGATCTTCAGGCTCCTGGCGTAGTCCCGCATGATACTGATCACGGCCACGGCCTCCCGGAGATACGCAGAGTGAGCACCACTCGAAGCTCTAGCCTACCATAGCAGCCGCGGGGCGGGCGCGAGATCGCGCTAAATGCGGACGAACGCCAGCGACGCTGCCAGCCCCTGGAGGGCCGGCAGGGCGAAATAGACGACGAACGCGGCCGCTGCGGCGTACATCATGGGGCGGACCTGCGCCGCCCTACCCCGCACGACCTTGATGAAGCAGTAGGCGATGAAACCGGCGCCGATTCCGTTCGTGATCGAGTAGGTGAAGGGCATCACCGCCAGCGTCAGCAGCGCCGGGAACCCGTCGTCGAGATCGGTGAAGGGAATCTCGCGGACGATCGCCGACATCAGATAGCCGACCACGATCAGCGCGGGGGCCGTGGCCTGGGCGGGGACGATTCCGGCGACCGGTGCGAAGAAGAGCGCCAGGAGAAAGCACGCGCCCGTGACCACGGACGCGAGACCCGTCTTGGCGCCGGCGGAGACGCCCGCCGCCGACTCGATGTAGGTCGTCGCCGAGGAGGCCCCGGCCGCGCCTCCCGCCACCGCGGCCAGCGAGTCCACGAGAAGCACGCGGTTGAGCCGCGGCAGCTTGCCGTCGGGGGTGAGCCATCCGGCTTCCCCGCCGATCCCGATCACCGTCCCCATGGTGTCGAAGAAGTCGGAAAGCATGATCGAGAAGATGATCACGCACGCGGCGAGGATCCCGACCCGGGCGAACACCGACAGGTCGACGCCTGCGCCGAGGGTGGAGAAGTCCGGCAGCGCGAGCCACGAGGGCGGAATTACTGCCTGGCCCGGCGTGGGAAACGCGCGGCCCGCGGTAGCCGAATTGACCAGGACGGCGAGCGCCGTCGTCAGGGCAATACCAATCAGCAGGCTGCCGCTCGTTCCCCGCGCCTGAAGCCAGAGCGTCACGAGCAGGCCGAAGAGCGCGACCGCCACGGGCGCCGAGGTCAGCTCCCCCAGGGTCAGGGGCACGCCGGGTGGACCCGGCGTGACCACGCCGGCCGACACCAGACCGATGAACAGGATGAACAGGCCGATGCCGACGCTGATGGCGCGCTTCAGCGCCAGCGGGATGGCGTCCATGATCGCCTCGCGAAACCCGGTGAGCACGAGGATCGTGATCGCGATGCCCTCGAGAAACACGACGCCCATCGCGGCCTGCCACGGCAGCTTCATGCCGGCGATCAGCTGGAACGCCACGACGGCGTTCAGCCCCATTCCCGAGGCCAGAGCCAACGGGTAGTTCGCCGCGAGCCCCATCGCGATAGTGAGCGCCCCCGCCACGAGGCATGTCGCGGCCTGGGTCGCCGCGAACGGCGCGCCCTGGCCCTGCAGCGCGGGGATGCCGGAAAAGGAGAGGATGGCCGGGTTCACGAAGATGATATAGGCCATCACCATGAAGGTGGTAAGGCCGCCGCGGACCTCGCCGCCCACGGTCGCTCCGTGTCGGGCCAGGCCGAAGTAGCGCTCGAGCACCGGTCAGTCGGCCTCGGACTCTTCGACCCGGGGCAGCGCCGCCCCTTCTTCCGGCACGACGCGGCGGGCGACTGTGAGGAATCCCGTGTGCGCGACCATGCGGTGGAAAGGACGCACCGAGGTGCCCTCGATATTCCAGGGGCGGAACAGCGTCTCGAAGGTTTCCAGCAGCGCGTAGCCGGGGTGGCGTCGCAGCGCCTCGCTGAGCTGGTGGGACTGGATGATGGTGGGAACGTAGGAGAGGAAGATACCGCCTGAGCGCAGCACCCGTGCCACCGGCTCCACCAACAGCCACGGCTCCGGAAGATCGAAGACGGCCCGATCAACCGGCTCCTCTTCGGCCAGCCCTTCCTCGACGGGTCTCAGCCTCACGGCCAGATTGGTGACCTCCCCCATCCGCAGGTGGATATTGGCCAGGGCCCGGCGCGCGAAGTCCTCCCGCTGCTCGTAGCTGATCACCTTGCCCTCGGGTCCGACGGCTCGGAGCAGCGCGAGCGTGAGCGCTCCCGAGCCCATTCCGGCCTCGAGCACGCGCGCGCCGGGGAAGATGTCCGCCCAGAACATGACCATCGCGAGGTCTTTCGGATAGATGACCTGGGCCCCGCGCGGCATGTCGAGCACGTATTCGGACAATGTCGGCCGGAGCGCCAGATAGCGCATCCCTTTCGAGGTGCGCACCCACGAGCCGTCCGGCTGGCCGATGATGGTGTCGTGCGGGATCCAGCCGCGGTCCGAGTGGAAAGTCTCGCCCTTGCGCAGCAGGAGCAGATGCCGCTTGCCGCGCTGATCGATCAGCAGCGCTTGCTCGCCATCCTGGAACCGATCGGCGATGCTCATCGCATCCGGCCTAGCGTGAGCGCGGCTCGGGCAGGAACATCGCCAACACGAACCCGAGCAGCGGCATCAGCGCCGAGATCCAGAGCGCGCGCGTCAGGCCGAAGTGGTCGGCGACCCAGCCCAGCACGGTTACGCCCAGTCCCCCCGCGCCGATGGCGAAGCCGACGATGAGACCGGACGCCATGCCGGGATTGCGCGGCATATAGGCTTGGCCCAGCACGACGGACACTGTGAACGTCGAGACCAACACGAAGCCCAGACCTCCCAAGACGACGAAGGCGAGCGGCCCGGACACGAAGAAGAAGGAGATCGCGATGGGCGTAGCCAGCAGGAAGACGCTCACCACGTAGCGGCGCACCCCGACGCGATCGGCGATGGGCCCCGCCACGAGCGTGCCGACGACGCCCGCACCGAGAAAGACGGCGAGCAACGTGCCCACGAGACGCGGATCGCCGTGCAGGACCTCGAGGTAGTAAAACGGTACGTAGGTGGTGAACCCCAGTTGGGTCCACGAGCGCACCGCGATCACCATGATCAGCAGGCTCATCGCCCCGACCATGGTCCTGGCCCCTCCAGCGGCCGCCGTTTTTGCCTGTGCCGGTGGCGGCGCCGAGAGCATGGGCAGCGCCCCGGTGAGCAGGGCGGCTACGAGGATGCCCGGAATCAGCATGCCCAGGCTGCCAGCCATCCCAAAGCCCGTGAGCAGCGCCGTGATCAGCGGCGGTCCGATGGCAATTCCGATATTCCCCCCGGTCGAGAAAACGCTCACGCCGGTCGCCTTGCGATCGCCGGCGACGGCCGTGGCGGTCCGATAGCCTTCGGGATGATAGGCGGCGACGCCGAAGCCGGTGATCACGACGAGCGCGAGCACGACGGGGTACGACGGCGCCAGTCCCGTGAACCCGAGGCCGAGAGAGGAAAGGAACACGGAGAGAGGCAGCAGCCAGCGCCGCGCGGTCTTGTCGGCGAAGTAGCCGAAGAGCGGTTGAATGAGCGACGACGTCACGTTGGCCATGAGCACGATGGCGCCTGTGGCCGTGTAGGACAGTGACAGCGACGATTTGAGGAACGGCAGGATCGCCGGCAGCGAGCCTTGGTTCGTGTCGATCACGAGGTGACCCAGCGCCAGCAGACTCAGCAGCCGCATATTGGGGCCCACTCGCTCGACGGAAGCGACGGGAACGGGTGCCTGGAGAGTGACGGCGGGGGCGGCGGGGTCCGGGGTCATATGTGCCTATGCTACACTAACTTCGCCGTGAAGGTCACCGAGCTCGGCCACGTCTCTCTCTTCGTGCGAGACTTCGAAGCCTCGCTGCGCTTTTACCGTGACCTTCTCGGCCTCAAGGAGACGGGCCGCGCCAAGTGCGGCCGCATCGCCTTTCTCTCCGCCGGCGTCCACCACCACGACGTCTCGCTCGAAGTCGCCCGGACCGAGGGGCCGGCGGCCGTCAAGGGTGCTCCGGGGCTCTACCACATCGCCTTCTGCGTGGGCGCGAGCCGCGACGATCTCGAAACCGCGCGCCGCGAGGT
>WNEY01012657.1_pt1 | contig 10124 bp, 4 predicted proteins | sample 5400531 | NCBI WGS metagenome assembly WNEY01 (sample SAMN13153338, study PRJNA577476) | soil metagenome | isolation source: 200 cm saprolite under Douglas fir tree site 1 | place: USA:California | collected 2015-04-18
TGGTTGTGCTCGACTTCGAGCAGGCCCGCAGGGATCTCGAATCGGCGTACCGCGAGGGCTATCGCTCGGTCGCCATCGTGTTAATGCACGGCTATCGCTACCGTCAGCACGAGCAGCGGGTTGCGGAACTGGCCCGCGTGATCGGCTACTCTCAGGTTTCGGTGTCGCACGAGGTCAGCCCTCTGATGAAGCTCGTGTCGCGCGGCGACACGACGGTGGTCGACGCCTACCTCTCTCCCATCCTGCGCCGGTACGTGGATGGGATTGCGGAGGAGTTGCGGGGCGTGCGCCTCATGTTCATGCAGTCGAACGGCGGCCTCACCGATGCGCGCCGTTTTGCCGGCCGGGACAGCATCCTGTCCGGGCCCGCCGGCGGAGTGGTCGGCGCGGTGCGCGCCTCGCTCGCCGCCGGTTTCGACAAAATCATCGGCTTCGACATGGGCGGCACTTCGACCGACGTGTCGCACTACGCCGGCGAATTCGAGCGCGCGTTTGAAACGCAGGTCGCCGGCGTGCGCATGCGCGCGCCGATGATGAGCATCCATACCGTGGCGGCGGGCGGCGGCTCGATCCTGCATTTCGACGGCTCGCGCTACCGCGTCGGACCGGACTCGGCCGGCGCCAATCCGGGCCCGGCATGCTACCGCGCCGGCGGCCCGCTCACGGTGACCGACTGCAACGTCATGCTCGGGAAAATCCAGCCGAAATTCTTTCCCGCGGTGTTCGGGCCCGGGAGCGGTGCGCCGCTCGATGACGCAGTCGTGCGCGCGAAATTTTCGGCTCTTGCCGATGAGATCCACCGCGCCACGGGCGACGCCCGCACCCCTGAGCAAGTCGCGGAGGGATTCATAGAAATCGCGGTCGGCAACATGGCGGAGGCCATCAAAAAAATTTCGGTGCAGCGCGGCCACGACGTCACCGAGTACACATTGTGCTGTTTCGGCGGTGCGGCCGGGCAGCACGCCTGCCTCGTCGCCGATGCGCTTGGCATGACGCGCGCATTCATCCATCCGCTCGCCGGTGTTCTCTCCGCCTACGGCATCGGGCTCGCCGACACGGCTGCGATGCGCGAGCAGGCCGTGGAGGTGGAGCTCGAGCCCAGGAACCTCGGCATCCTCGAAGGGGCGCTCGTGAAGCTGGCCCGATCCGCGCAGGACGAGCTGACCGTCCAGGGCGTGCCGGAGGCGCGCATTCGCATCGTGCGCCGCGTCCATCTGCGTTACGACGGCACCGATTCGGCGCTGCTCGTCAATTTCGGCAGCGCCGCGGAAATGGAGCAGTCGTTCGAGGCGGCCTACCGCATGCGCTACAGCTTTCTGATGCCGGGTCGGGCGTTGATCGCCGAGTCGGTTTCGGTGGAAGCCTTCGGCGCGGCAGTGGTGCCGGCTGAACCGGCTGGCAAGGATGCGCGCAGTGCCGGCAAGGCCGCTCCGGCGGACTGGGTGAGGCTGCACACGGGCGGCCGCGCGCATCGCGCTCCGGTGTTCGTGCGCGGGCAGCTGGCGGTGGGAGACAGGATTCCCGGCCCGGCGATCATCGCCGAGACAAACGCCACCACCGTGGTCGAGCCAGGCTGGCGGGCCGAAGTGATACGGTCCGATCAGCTCGTGCTCGAGCGCGTGCAAGCGCGGCCGCACCGCCGCGCGATCGGCACCAGCGTCGATCCGGTCATGCTGGAGGTCTTCAACAACCTGTACATGTCCATCGCCGAGCAGATGGGCCTGCGGCTCGCCAACACGGCCTACTCGGTCAACATCAAGGAGCGGCTCGATTTTTCCTGCGCGGTGTTCGACCAGAGCGGGAACCTGATCGCGAACGCGCCGCACATGCCGGTGCACCTGGGCTCGATGGGCGAGAGCGTACGCACCGTCATCGACGAGAACCGCGGCCGGATAAAAGCCGGCAACGTTTATGTGCTGAACGCCCCATACAACGGCGGCACGCACCTGCCGGACGTGACGGTCATCACCCCCGTGTTCGACGACGCCGGGAGGGAGATCCTGTTCTACGTCGGTTCGCGCGGACATCACGCCGACATCGGCGGCATCACGCCCGGATCGATGCCTCCCGCGAGCAAGGTCGTGGAAGAAGAGGGCGTGCTGATCGACAACTTCCTGCTCGTCGAGGAGGGCCGCTTGCGCGAGGCCGAGACCGTCGCGCTGCTCTCTTCGGGCAGCTATCCCGCGCGCAACGTGCCGCAAAACATGGCCGACCTGCGCGCCATGATCGCCGCCAACGAGAAGGGTGCGCAGGCGCTGCGTGAAATGGTGGGCCACTTCGGGCTCGACGTCGTGCACGCCTACATGCGGCACGTGCAGGACAATGCGGAGGAAGCGGTGCGCCGGGTTATCGGCGTATTGAAGGACGGCGAGTTCGGCTACGAGATGGACAACGGCGGCGTGATCCGCGTGAAAATCAGCATCCGGCGCGAGACGCGCATCGCGACGATCGATTTCACCGGCACCTCGCCCCAGCTGCCGGACAATTTCAACGCGCCCGCGGCGGTATGCATGGCGGCGGTGCTTTACGTCTTCCGCACTCTCGTCGACGACGAGATTCCGATGAACGCGGGTTGCCTCAAGCCTCTCATAGTGGTCATTCCGGAAGGCTCGATGCTGCGGCCGCGCTACCCGGCGGCGGTGGTGGCGGGCAATGTCGAGACCTCGCAATGCGTTACCGACGCCCTCTACGGTGCGCTCGGCATGATGGCGGCTTCCTGCGGCACAATGAACAACTTCACTTTCGGCGATGACGAGCATCAATATTACGAAACCGTTGCCGGCGGCTCCGGGGCCGGTGAGGGGTTCGACGGTACCGACGTGGTACAGACGCACATGACCAACTCTCGCCTCACCGATCCGGAAGTCCTGGAGTGGCGCTTTCCGGTGCTGCTTGAGAGCTTCGAGATCCGGACTGGGAGCGGCGGCTCCGGACGCTGGCACGGAGGCAACGGCGCCGTCCGGCGCGTGCGTTTCCTGAAACCCATGACGGCCGCCATCCTTTCCGGGCATCGGAGCGTCGCCCCTTACGGCGCGGCGGGCGGCTTGCCCGGCAAAGTCGGGCGTAACTGGGTGCGCCGAGCCGATGGAAAAGTTTTGGAGCTCAAGGCCTGCGACCAGATCCTGATGAATTCCGGGGACAGCTTTGTTATCGAGACGCCTGGCGGAGGCGGATACGGAAAGCCAGACACCTAGCTGCCCTGCGAGCCGCCGAGTTGCCTATAATAGGCGCTCAGTCCGCGGAGACAATAACAACGGCGCAGCCACCGGCTCTCTCCAGAAGGTATCCCAATCAGCATGAATCGGCGAAGCACCGTCACCAAGACCGGCAAGGGCCTGATGGAGGCAACCGGTAAGACGAGCGACCTGTCGCGCGATCTGCGCAACATCCTAAAAGAGATTGACGGCCAGGTCGGCTTTCCTACCCTGCTCAACAGTCTCGACAGATATACCGAGCTCCAGCTCCTCGAAGCGCTCAAGGCTTTGGAAAGAGACGGGTACATCCGCGAGTTCGTCGGGCAGGCCAGCGGCCCAGCGTCCCGGCCGGCGCCGCAGCCTCCTGGGTCGCCGGCTACGAAGGGCGGTGCGCAAGACCTCGACTTTACATCGCTTGGATCCACGCCGATCGCGAGGGACGCGGGCGCGGCGAACCCGAAGACCGGAACCCATGGGCAGGTCAATACGGATGCGCTGGACCGGGCCAGGCGCGAAGCCGAGGAGCGCGCGCGCAAAGAGGCCGAAACGCGCGCGAGGCCCGATCCCGTAGAACAGGCGCAGCGAGACGAGGAAGAGCGGGCCAAGCTTCAAATCGAGGAGCGCGCTCGCCGTGAGCAGGAATTGCGGCTTCGCATGGAGGAGGAGGAGCGCAAGCGCAGGGAGGAGAAGGAGCGCGCTCAGAGAGGGAACCGGCAGCCGCTTGGAGCCCTGGGGCACTCCTTGAAAGAGCTGGAAGAAAGGGAGCGCAGGGAGGCGGAGCAGCAGTCCCGTCGTCAGGAGGAGCGCGGACGCGAAGAGGAGCGCGGGCGCAAGGACGAGGCAGAACGCGCTCAACGGAACGAGCAGGAGCGGCAGGTGCGCGAAGCCTTGGAGCGCGCCCAAAGGGAACAGGAAGAAAAGGAGCGCAGGGAGGCGGATGAGAAGGTCCGCCGCGAAGAAGAGAGCGAGCGCGAGGAGCGGGAAGAACGGGAACGCCACGAGAAGGAGCGCGAGCGCAAGGAGTGGGAGGAACAGGAACGCCGCGAAGCCGAGGACAGGGCGCGCGCCGAGGAAGAAGCGCGCCGCGCGGAAGAGGAGAAACGTGCCAAGGAGGAAGAAGCGCGCCGCAGGGAAGAGGAGAAACGCGCCAAGGAGGAAGAAAAGAAAGCCAAAGCGGAAGCCAAAGCTCGCGCCAAGGCGGAAGCCAAGGCGGCGGCGCTTGCCCGCAAGCAAGCGCGCGAAAAGGCAAAGGCGGAAAAAGAAGAGGCACGCCACCGCGCGAAAGCCGCCGAGCGCGCCGAGGACGCGGGCCGGCCGGCGCGGGAAGTCTGGGCGAGGCGGCGATCGTCCCGCAGTCTCGGCAAGCCGATCGCGGCCGCGCTGCTGGTATTTGTGCTGTGTGCGATTGCGGCGATTCCTTTCCTGCCGATCGATCCCGCGCCTTATGAAAAGGCCGCGCAGGATTGGCTCGGCGAGCCGGTCGAGATAGGTTCGGTCAACTTATCGCTCATTCCCTCCCCGCAGTTGAGATTCGAGAAAGTCGTGATCGGCAAAGTGCCTCAGATGCGCATTGCAGCGATCAGAGCTTCGCTGGAAATCGGTTTCTTGATGGGCGACCAGAGGGCGCTCAAGAGCATAGAGCTGGAAGGCGTGACCGTCCCCAGGGAATTCCTGTCGGTACTGTTGTCGGAGAAGGGCAAAGGCGAATCCCTGCATATCGAGCGTGTCGTGGCGAAGGGCCTGAAAGTCGATATTCCGGAATTGAATGTGCCGGCGCTGGATTTGAGCGCCAAGCTGGGACTGGACGGAGCGCTGCGGTCGGTGACGCTGTCAAACGACGAACGCAGGCTTTCGCTGACCTTGCAGCCGCAAGGAGGGAGAGCGCGCATAGAAATGTCGGCGGGGGTTCTGCCGCTGCCGATCGGAAGTAACCTTGCGCTCGAAGATTTTTCCGCCAAGGGAGCGGTGACGGCGAGCGGGCTGGCCTTGAGCGAGTTCGAGGCGCGCGCATTCGACGGTGTCTTGAAGGGAAGCGCCCGTCTGAGGTGGTTGGATGGCTGGAGCCTTGACGGCGAGATCACGGCACGTCGCATGCAAGCCGCGCGGATCGCAGCGCCGATCATCGCCGGAGGTCTGCTCGAGGGGAAAGGCACGTACAGCATGACGGCGCGAACCGTTGACAAGCTGTTTTCCAGTGCGCGCATCGAGGGCAACTTCACGATCCAGAAAGGGTCGATCACCAATGTCGACATGACGCGTCTGCTTCAGGGCAGCAGCTCCGGAGGCGGGACGACCCTGTTTTCCGAGCTGAGCGGCAATGTCTCCGCCGACCCCAACCGGCTCCAGGTGCGCCAGCTCAGGTTGGTGGCCGGGCTTCTGAGCGGCAATGGCCTAATGGAGTTGGATCCGCAGAAAAACCTGTCGGGCCGCATGCAGCTTGAGCTGCGCGCGCAGAGCGTGCAGGCGCGCGCGACGCTCGCGGTTTCAGGCACGCTGAAAGATCCGCAGTTCCGTCGCAGCAACTGAAGGTCGAGGATTCAGGATCAAGGATTCAGGATTCAGCAGAACGTGCCGACCCGCGCCGCTTTCCCCTGATTCCTGAATCCTGCATGGGGTTTCGGTATAATTACGTTTTGCCGGCCCGTTTCATGTCGTTGATTCTCAAGTTGCGCGGAAGCCGTGCCGTTTCCGCGTTCAGGCTCGGCAGACTCAACTCCCGCCTCGCGGCGATCCACGATTCAATCCAGGCGGATTCGGCCGAATACTGGCATTTTGTCGAGCTCGAGCGGCCGCTGTCCGAACGCGAGAGAAACGTGCTCGACTAGCTGCTCCAGTACGGGGAGACTTCCTCTGCGGCCGAGGGCAACGTGCTCCTGGTCGTGCCGCGCCTCGGTACGATTTCCCCGTGGTCGTCCAAGGCGACCGACATCGCGCATCGCTGCGGGCTCGCGCCGGTGCGCCGCATCGAGCGCGGGACCGCCTGGTTTCTTTCGGGGGGCCGCGCCATCGACGCAAAGCGCGGCCCAATCCTGGAGTTGCTGCGCGATCGCATGACCGAAACGGCGCTCGACTCTCCGGATCAGGCGGACGCGCTGTTTCGCCATTACGAGCCGAAGCCGCTTGCGCTCGTGGACCTGCTTGCGCGCGGCCGCGCCGCGCTGGAAGAGACCAACGCCAAGCTGGGTCTTGCGCTGGCCCGGGACGAGATCGACTACCTGCTTGCGCACTACCGCCGCATCGGGCGCGATCCGACCGATGCGGAGCTGACCATGTTCGCGCAGGCGAACTCCGAGCATTGCCGGCACAAGATATTCAACGCCTCGTGGATCATCGACGGCGCTGCGCGGGAGGAAACGCTCTTCGGGATGATCAAAGTCACGCATGCGCGCAACCCGAAGGGAACGGTGGTCGCCTATTCGGATAACGCCGCGGTGATGGAGGGAAGGGCGGTTGCGCGCTTCTACCCAGACTCGAGCAACCGCTACGGCTACCGCACGGAACTGACCCATACCCTGTTGAAATGCGAGACCCACAACCATCCCACCGCGATCTCGCCGTACCCGGGAGCGGCGACCGGCTCCGGCGGCGAAATCCGCGACGAGTCGGCGACGGGCCGCGGGGCGAAATCCAAGGCGGGCTTGTGCGGGTTTTCGGTGTCTCATCTGCGCGTTCCCGGTCACGAACAGCCCTGGGAACATGCCTCGGGCAAACCGGACCGCATCGCCTCGGCAGTTTGGGCGCCCCAACCTGGCGGGCTATTTCCGCGCCTTCGAGATGGAAGTCGGCGGGGTCGCGCGCGGCTACCACAAACCTATCATGATTGCCGGCGGGATCGGCAATATCGACGCCGCGCACGCGAGAAAGAGCGAGCTGCCGTCGGGCGCGCCGCTCGTTCAGCTGGGCGGCCCGGGCATGCTGATCGGCATGGGCGGCGGCGCGGCTTCGAGCATGGACACCGGGGCCAATACCCAAGACCTCGATTTCGATTCGGTGCAGCGCGGCAACGCCGAGATCCAGAGACGGGCGCAGGAGGTCATCGACCGCTGCTGGCAGCTCGGCGAGGACAATCCGGTGCTGTCGATTCACGATGTCGGCGCGGGCGGGCTGTCGAACGCGCTGCCGGAACTGGTTCACGCCGCCGGCCGCGGCGCGAACATAGATCTGCGCGCCTTGCCCAGCGAGGAACCGGGCATGACGCCGCGCGAGATCTGGTGCAACGAGGCGCAAGAGCGCTACGTGCTTGCGATTATCCCGGAGCGAATAGAGCAGTTCGGAGCCATCTGCGAGCGCGAACGCTGCCCTTTCGCCGTGGTCGGCCATGCGACCGGCGATGGCCTTCTCGTCGTGGAAGACCCGCATTTCGGGAACAAGGCCGTGGAGATGGATCTTTCCGTGCTGCTCGGCAAGCCACCGCGCATGATTCGCGAGGCGAGTCACCGGAGGGTCGGTCTTGAGCCGCTTTCGCTTCAGGAAATGGAGCTCAAGGAGGCTTGCCATCGCGTGCTGCGGCATCCGACCGTCGCGAACAAGACGTTCCTCGTCAGCATAGGCGATCGCACCGTCGGCGGCCTGAGCTCGCGCGACCCTCTCGTCGGGCCATGGCAGGTTCCGGTCGCTGATTGCGCCGTGGCGCTGATGGGATTCAAGGAGTATTGCGGCGAGGCGTTCGCCATGGGCGAGCGCACACCGCTCGCGCTCATCGATCCGCAGGCCTCCGGACGCATGGCAGTGAGCGAGGCGCTCACCAATCTCTGCGCGGCGCCGGTGGGCGATCTTTCGCGGGTGAAGCTTTCCGCGAACTGGATGGCGGCTGCCGGCTATGACGGAGAGGACGCGGCGCTGTTCGACACCGTGCGGGCAGTCGCGCTCGAACTGTGTCCTGCGCTCGGTGTCAGCATCCCGGTCGGAAAAGATTCGCTGTCGATGCGCACCAGCTGGCGCGAAGGCAGCATCGACAAGGACGTGGTGGCGCCGTTGTCGTTGATCGTATCGGCGTTCGCGCCCTGCGATGACGCGCGCAAAACCCTCACGCCCCAGTTGCGCACCGATTGCGGCGAGACCGAGCTGATCCTGGTCGATCTCGGGCGCGGCCGCAACCGGCTGGGCGGCTCGATCTTGGCGCAGGTGTTCGGGCAATGCGGCAACGAGGCGCCCGACCTCGACGAGCCGCAGCTGTTGGTCAGATTTTTCGCGGCGGTCCAGACGCTCAACCGCGACGGCTTGATCCTCGCCTATCACGACCGCGCGGACGGCGGACTGTTTGCCGCCATCTGCGAAATGGCATTCGCGGGTCACTCGGGCGTGACCCTGAATCTCGATATGCTGGCTTACGACGCGCTTGCGCACGACGTCGACGGCAACGAGCGCAAGCCCGACCTGATGTATGGGCGCGACCTGGAGCGGGTGCTCGGCGCGCTGTTCGCCGAGGAGCTCGGCGCAGTGGTCCAGGTCCGCGCTTCGGACCGCGCCAAGGTACTCGAGCGCCTCGCCGGGCTGTCCGCCCAGGTCATCGGCGGCCCGAACGCGCGCGGCGAGGTGCGGCTGGTGCGCAACGCCAAACCGGTGCTCGCCGCGCCCCGCGTCGAGTTGCAGCGTATGTGGTCGGAAGTGACGTATGCGATGCAGCAACTGCGCGACGAGCCGGCGTGCGCTAAGGAGGAATTCGACCGTATTCTCGACAAGGACGATCCGGGATTGTCGGCTGCGCCGAGTTTCGACCCGGCGGAGGATGTCGCCGCCGCGTTTATTGCCCGGGGAGCGAGGCCGAAAATCGCGATCTTGCGCGAGCAAGGCGTCAACGGCCAGGTCGAAATGGCGGCGGCCTTCGACCGCGCCGGGTTCGACGCGCACGACGTGCACACGAGCGACATCGTTGACGGTCGCGTGTCGCTTGCCGAATTCAAGGGTTTTGCCGCTTGCGGCGGCTTTTCCTATGGCGACGTGCTCGGCGCCGGCGCGGGATGGGCAAAGGCCATCCTGTTCAACTCTCGAGCCCGCGATGAATTCAGCGCGTTTTTCGCTCGCACCGACACCTTCGCGCTGGGCGTGTGCAACGGCTGCCAGATGATGAGCCACCTGCGCGAGTTGATTCCGGGGGCGGGGGACTGGCCGCGCTTCGTGAAGAACCGGTCCGAACAGTTCGAGGCGCGCTTCGTCTTGGTGGAAGTGATGCGGAGTCCGTCGCTCTTTTTCGCGGGCATGGCCGGCAGCCGCATGGCGATCCCCACCGCGCACGGCGAAGGTCGCGCGCTGTTCGATTCCGAGAAGTCGCAGGCGAGAGCGATCGTCGCGTTGCGCTTTGTCGACAACCGCGGCGCGCCGACCGAACTCTATCCGTTGAACCCCAACGGTTCGCCGCAGGGGACTACCGGCCTCACGACTCGGGACGGGCGCTTCACCATCGTCATGCCCCATCCGGAGCGAGCGTTCCGCAGCGTGCAGCAGTCCTGGCATCCCGAGAGCTGGGGCGAAGACAGCCCCTGGATGCGCATGTTCCGCAATGCGAGAAAATGGATTGGATGATATGAGTCCCGCGGGATGAACGGTGCTTGCATCCGTTCCATCCCGCGGAGGTAGGGCGGCGCTCGAAGAGCGTCCGCCTTTACCGCCATTTATTCGATCTTCGCTTTCCCGCGTAAATCGACAATCAGCTTCTGGACTTCTTGTTCCTGCATCCGGCCAAGCAGCTGCGGCTTGATTTCGTCGAATGCGGGAAACTGCACGGGACGCACGTCGTCGAGCTGTATGACGTGCCAGCCGAATTGCGTCTGCACAGGCGTCTCCGTGTATTTCCCTTTTTCGAGCTTGACCAGCGCCTCGGCGAAGGGTTTGACGTAAGTGCCCGGGGGGCTCCAGCCGAGCTCGCCACCGCGGTCCTTCGAGCCCGGATCCTTGGACTGTTTAGCCAGGTCCTCGAACTTGGCGCCCTTC
>WNEY01005107.1_pt1 | contig 10122 bp, 8 predicted proteins | sample 5400531 | NCBI WGS metagenome assembly WNEY01 (sample SAMN13153338, study PRJNA577476) | soil metagenome | isolation source: 200 cm saprolite under Douglas fir tree site 1 | place: USA:California | collected 2015-04-18
CCCGCGCCAGCGCGAGCGTCGCCTGTTCGTCACCAACGGGTTTGGTGTACGTGAGATAGACGTAGTGATTCTCCGCAAAACGCGGATGAAGAGCCACGTCCATCAGACCCGACAGCCCCATGGCTCGCACGGTCGGAACGCCGGCAAGGGGCCGCCGATCGAGAACACCGTCGCGGACGATTCGAAGTCGCCCTGGACGCTCGGTCACGAGGAGGCCGCCGTCGGGGAGAAAGGCGAGGCTCCAGGGGTGGACGAGTCCCCGAGCGACGACCACGACACGAATATCCTGCCCTTCGGCCGTGTGGAACTCGAGCGGCTTCTCCGGCAATGGGACGGGTGGAATGCCCTGCGGCGCGACCGGAATGTTGTTTCGAAACGGCACTCGTTGCTGTGCGGCGGGCACCACGGCGCAGACCGAAGCGATCAGCACGGCCCATGCGGGCGACGCGAGACGTTGGATGCTCATGATGCCTCCCGTGGATCGACGTCATTACCAAGCACGGCTGGACCGCCGTTCATTGGTCGACGCTCGGCGATCCCGTGCCTTAAGTACAGCATTTCGGAATTACGGTGACATAAACTAAACAGCCGTTTAGTTTATGTCAAGAACGAGATGAGTCCACGGCGCCGCAAGGCAGAGGATGTCGATGTGTTCGCGGCACTGGTGCGGGTCATGCTGCGCTGCGGACCCGCGGAGCTGACGGTGCGGGCGATCGCCGCCGAGGCGGGCGTGACGGCGGGCGCTCTCGTGCAGCGCTTTGGTTCCAAGCGAGAGCTGCTGCACGCGCACGCCCGGCACGCCGCCGCCACCGGCGACATCGGCTTTGGCGCGCCGCTCGACGCCCGGGCGGCTTCGCCGCTCCAGGCGGTGCGCGCCGCCACGGCGGTTCATGCCAGGTTGGCGGAGTCACCTCGCGCCGCACTGCGGAATCTCGCCTACCTGCAGAACGACTTGGCGGACCCGGTGCTGCGCCGTCACTTGCTGCGGCTCAAGCGGGCGACGCGGGCTCGCTACGAGCAGCTGGTGGCCGATGCCGTATCTGTAGGCGAACTGCGGGCCGATACCGACGTTCGGGCGCTGGCGCGCATGATCGAGGTCACGCTTGATGGTTCTTTCCTGGCGTGGACGCTGTATCGGGAGGGCTCCGCTGCTGAGCGCTTGCGCGACGACCTCGAGGCCACGCTCCGGCCATATCTGGTGCGTGGCGTGAAGCGGCGAAGTTGACGACATGAAAGACGCGCCGTGCGTGGTGAGCGTGGCCGAGCATACCGGATGGGCGCATCTGGTCTGCGTCGCGGCGCCTGGCCGGGTGCCGGCCGTCATCGCGCGGCGGCGCGTGACGCTGATCGATTCGGGCTTGCCGAGGCAGCCGTATGAACACGAATCGGTCGGCTTGAAGGAAGACCAGGGCAACGCGCTCATCGCGCAGGTGCGGCGGTCAATCGCGGCCCGCACCTCCGACGCATTGACGCGCGTCGTGACCGAACTGGCCCGCTCGTACGCCGTCGTCGCCCTCGCGATTCGGAAGCCCCCGTTTGCCGACCTTCCCGAAACGGTCGCTGCTGTTTGGAAATCGTATCGGCTGCAATGCGCCGCGGACGGGATGCTGTATCAGCTGGCCATCTGTCGCGCGGCGCGGCAGCTCGGACTTGATGTCCACATGTGCCGTCGTGGCGAGGAGACTTCGCTCGCCGCGGAGCAGCTCGGCGTGACACTTCGTGAGGTCGAGGACTTCGTCAGTCGTTCCGGCCGGCCGGCCGGTCCGCCGTGGACGCAGGAGCACCGGCGGGCGTACGCAGCGGGCATAGCAGTGCTGGCGGCGCACGCGCACAGGCGTCTCAAGATTGCGCGACCATGACGCGCAAGGGTCCCGAGCGGTGCTGTTCTTCCGAACGACCTCATGACCGTGAGCCGCGGGGCACATCAAGACATGCCGTTCTTCCAGGCGTACCGGTCGAGTATGACGCTGCGCACGCGAGGCGCCGCGCCCGAGAACGTGCTCGTGGATCAGGCGCGCGCGCGAATTGCCGCGCTCGACCCCGAGCTGCCGCTCGTCCATGCCACGCCGCTGGCCGAGCAGACCCAAGCGGCGACAGTCCTCCGCCAGTTCATGTCGGCCATTCTGTTCATCTTCTGTGCGGGCGGGATGGCGCTGGTGGCGCTCGGCATTTACGGGGCTGGTGTCGTACACCGTGAAGCAGAGCACGCACGAAATCGGGATCCGCATGGCGCTCGGCGCGTCGGGCCTGTCGGTCGTTCGGGAATTCCTGGGTCGAGGCGTGCGGCTCGGCGCAGTAGGCGCCGCGTCGGCATGGCGGCGGCATTCGCGGTCAGCCGCCTCCTCTCAAGCCTTCTGTTCGGTGTCAGCGCCACGGACATCGTGTCCTTCGCGCGCGCCGGTGCGATCGTACTGGGCGGCGGCGGCGTCGTGACCCTGGTGCCGGCCTGGCGCGCGCCCGGTACGAATGTGCTGACGGCGCTGCGGCATCAGTAGCGATTCTCTAAAATAGCCATCAGCCGGGATTGGTATGAGACGAGTTCTGCGCTTCGTCCTCTGGGGCCTGATTAGTGTGATTGCGTTGGCGGGTGCGCTGAGTGCGCTGTTCGGCTACTTCGTCTACTCGCCCGCTCCTGAGGTTCCACGACTGTCCGGCAAGCTCACCAAGGAGGCCATCGAGGCGGGCGGACCGACGCGAACGTACCTGACCTACGTGCCGCGCGGACTGGCGAAGGGCTCACCGCTTGTGGTGGTGATGCACGGTTCGGGTGAGACCGGTGCGCAAATCCGAGTGGAGACCGGGTACGGGTTCGAGCGCCTTGCCGACGAACGTGGCTTTGCGGTCGTCTATCCCAATGCGTACGAGGGCTATTGGGACGCGTGCAGCATTGTCGGTGAGGTCAGCGCGAACGCGCTCAACATCGACGACATGCGGTTCCTGACCGGCATGGTCGACAGGCTCATCATGGAAATCGGTGCCGACCCGGGCCGCGTGTTTGCGACCGGCGGCTCTCGCGGCGGTAGCATGGCTTTTCGTCTGGCGCTTGAAGCCCCTGCCCGGTTCCGCGCGGTTGCGGCGGTATCGGCCAACGTCCCGACGCCAGAGAATTTCAAATGCAAGCCCGCTGGGCAAACCACTTCTTCCGTGATGATCATGAACGGTACGGAGGATCCCCTGGTGCCGTTCAATGGCGGAGAGGTGAACCTCTTCCGCTTCTTCTACAGGAACGGCAAGGTCCTGTCGTCGCGAGCGTCAGCTCAATATTTTGCGGACCTCAACCACATCGCCGGCGCGCCTGAAACGAACCAGACCCAGGTGGCCGCAGGAGTTCACGTCGAGCAGCTGCTGTGGCGCAACGATTCCAACGTGGAGGTGGAGCTCGTGGCCATTCACGGCGGTGGACACGGTATCCCTCAGCCATACCGGCGCCGTCCGCGATTGTTGGGCCCGTCGCCTAAGGAACCGAACGGGCCGGCCGTGATCTGGTCCTTCTTCGAGCGACAGCGAAGATAGCGACCATCCAGGAGAACACATAACCGCTGCCCTACCTCGCGGCGAACGGGGTGACGAGCGCCTCTATCCCGCGAAGAGTCGGAACCCTGCGGACGTGAAATCGAGGTCGAAGGCAAACGCGGTCGCGACCCGGCGGCGCCTCATCACCAGAAAGCTGACGTGATCCACCAGGCTGACGCGGCGGTTTCGTGATCGCTCCAGCTCACGGATGCCCGCGGCATGCAGTTCCTCATTCACCCACTCGATGACGAACGTCGTGGAGTCCTTGGCGATCTTGACGGCCGCCGCGACGCCGAGGCGGGCCTGGAGCAGAGCGATCGATTCCACCAGCACGTAATTGTGTGTGAGCAGCTCTTCGCCGCTGTCGAGAATCGATTGCAGGTGCCGAATGGCGGTACGGTGGTTCGCGTCGGCGGTGTCAGCCCACGCGTAGATGGCTGAGGTATCCAGGAAGATCATTTCTCGAACGCGTCACTCAGGGCGGCGTCGTGGTTCTCCGAGACGGGAGCCAGACGGCCCTGCTTCGAGCGGCCGGCGCTAACCGACGACAGTTGAGCGATACGGGTCGGCCTCTTGCGCCCGCCCTCGCGTTCGAGTTCTTTCGCAACAATCTCGCGCACCAGCGACGAAACGGAGCGTTCCTGCCGGAACGCGCGCTGCCGCAGCTTCTGGTACGTGTCTTCCTCGAACTGCACGAGCATGCGCTTCATGTTCACATGATATCATGATAGCTCCCAACGCCGCGACCGGAGAGCGGGGAGTGGGGTCGCTCGAGCGAGTGACTGTGCGCGCACTGAGGAACTTGAACGGAACATCGCTGAGAGATGGATGCTGTCGATCGGCCCTGGGGGCGTCTGTCGATCAGCGCTTCATGTCGGGCGCCGTGAAGGCGTACCAGGCGGCACCAGCGAGATGAACGCAGCATCGCTCAGTCCGGTCTGCGTCACACTCAGCAACAGTGCTCCCCAAGCGACGCGTGTCCGGCGCCTTGTGATCGGCCGATACATGGAACGCTCCTCGCGGCACAGGTCACGACAGAAAGAGGTTTCGGTGGCGCAGTTCTTTGTATCCGAAGGGCGATGTCAGTTCTGTCATTCAACGGCGGGCAACGTTGAACACCTGATTGCGGGCGACTCAGGGTTCATCTGCGACAAGTGCGTGAGCGCGTGTGCGGCGCTGCTTCGTCCCAGCGAGGTTCAGGCCGAGCGTAGGGAAGACGCCGACCGGTACCTGTTTCAGCGGCTTGCGCGACATTTTGCGCCTGCGCGGCCGCAGGAGATGCTTGCGACGTCCCGTGCGTATCCGCTCCGTCAGCAGGCCGATCTCCAGAAGGCTCTCGACGATCTGTTCGGTGAACGTCACATCCCTCAGAACTTCGTCGGGATTCGACAGCAGTACCGGCATGAGGTGGTCGATTTCTCAAAACTTCTCGAGCAGAGCCACAGTGCCATCGAAGTCGCACCCGCACAATTCGAGGACGTCGACATCGGCGGCGAAACGGTGCGGTGCCTGAAGAACGGCCTGTGGCTGCTTCGAGACCACCGCGGACCGGTGGCCGTCGTGTTGTCCCAGCACGACGAGTACGGGAGAGCAAGCAATCTGGTCGTCGAGGTGGCTGCGCCCCCCGGAGAACTCGGCGCTGAAGCTTGTTCGCGCGTCTTCGACGCACTCGAACGACGCCTCTCCAAAGGCAGCTGTTACCGCGGCCGCGTGCTGTCCCTGGAGGCAAGTTATCAGTGGACGGGGCACGCTGGAAGGATTCGCGTTCACGAGCTCGAGACTGTCGATCGCAGCGAGGTCATTCTGCCAGACGCCACCCTTCAGGCCGTTGAGCGCAATGTCTTGAAGTTTGCCGAGCAGCGTCCGGCCCTTCGGGCGCTCGGCTTGTCCGGCCAGAAGGGTCTTCTGTTCCACGGCGCTCCGGGTATTGGGAAGACGCATTGCATCCGTTATCTCGCAGGTCAGCTTCCCGGTCACACGACGTTGTTGATCACGGCTGAGGAAATGGGTGTGCTGCCTGAATACATGGCGCTTGCATGCCTGCTTCAACCGGCGCTCCTGGTCATCGAGGATGCTGACCTCATCGCACGGGATCGAACGGAGCGCGAGAGCGCCTGTGATGAGGTGATGCTCAATCGTCTGCTGAATGAACTGGACGGTCTGCGGGAACGCGCCGACGTGTTCTTCATCTTGACCACCAACCGGCCTGATACGCTCGAACCGGCCCTGGCGAGCCGACCCGGCCGGATCGATCAGGCGATCGAGTTCCCGCTACCCAACGAAACGCTCCGTCGACAATTGATTGCGCTCTATGCCAAGAACCTGGCCGTGCCGCCATCACTGATGGACGATCTGGCTTCTCGAACAGCCGGAGCGAGTCCGGCGTTCATCAAAGAATTCCTGCGACGCATCGCCCAACACCATCTGGATGCCGACAATCGACGCGAAGTCTCCCAGGCGACCGCGGAAGCGGCCCTGCACGAGATGTTGTTCTCGGGTGGCGCCTTGAATGCAAAGCTTTTGGGCGGGGCTGCCGATCAAACCGCACCTGTCTGACCCCGCGAATACGGGTTCGGAGTGGGGTTGATTGGGATTCGCGGTGACGGCGGGCCGGCAAACTGGCCCGCCATCAAGGTAAACCATCGATGTGGAGAACTATCGCTTTCGCAGGTATTGTCGCGGGCCTCCTGCCGTATTTAGTGTTCCTGCTTCACCGCGAAATGACGGCTGGTGAGCGAAAAGACTTCGCAGGCATAGGGTTAGTTGCGTGCATCGTGCTGGCGGTCGGATTCGCGATCTGGCTCACCGGGTGGCACGTTCCGCCAGAACTCGGGACACTGCCGTGATCCTCATCTGGGTTTGTCACCGGATAATCTCAGGAGACCGAAACGAACGCGGAAACTGGCGCGGAAACGGAAGCGGCGAAAGCCGTTTCTGACTCATGCTCAGGGATGTCGGTCAGGGACTGGTCTCACGATGGTTGTCGTCGCTCCTCGTGGCTGCGTACGTGGTCGGAGCAGGCGTCATGTTTGGGCTCTTGACCAGCATCGAAACCGGCGGCTTCTGTCTGTTGCCGTGGTGCTGCATCTGGTTTCCGAATGCTATGGGTTATCCCTCACGGTTATCAATCGGTCGAGGTGCGAGGGAAACGCCACCGCGAATGGTTTGGTTTATCGGATGGGCATTACTCCTTAGTCCGAGCATCATGATTCTGGTGCTTTGGCTCGAGGGAGCATTCTCGGGTTTGCGAACAGAATAATTACCTGGGCCGGCTTTGGGCCCGCTGGCGTGCACCACGACGATCGACCGGCGCGAGCGGCGACATGAGAGGGCTCTCGGCCGGTACGAACAGCGGAGACCCTTCCTCTTCCGGTCATTTAGCGAGAGTAATTAGCGCGTTCACAAATCCAAGTAAAAAAATGCGGCCAAGGAGCCAGAGCAACGCAGCCGCCCCGAGGAACAGAGCGAGCCACATCTTGCCAACTCTGTAACGATCCGCTTCGCTAGCGGGTTTCAAAATGTAGGGCCAGGTTTTCAGCCTCGCCGAACGTCGACCCTGAAGGCGTCGCTCTCTCTACGTGAGTCGTGTCGAACGCTGGCACTCCCGACGACCAGTTGTCAAAGATCGTTTCCACATTTGACACTCGCTCGACGAAAGCGTAGGTTCACCCCACACTGCCGCTACAGATCAAGCCGTGCCGGGAGGCTGTATGAAACGCTGTCTGTTCGCATTGTCCGTACTCCTGCTTGCCGGGCCATTGTTCGCTCAGCAAAGCGCGCCTGACATGTCCTTTGATTCGGTTCCCGACTTCTTCAAGCTTCCAGAAGGGATGAATTTCGGCGAGGTTCCCGGCGTGGCGGTGAATTCGAAGGGGCACATCTTCGTATTCAGCCGGTCGAACAGCACCTCTGGTCCGGCGTTCGGTCCCACGGCGGCCCAATTGCTCGAGTTCGGTCCCAAAGGTGAATTCATCCGCGAAATCGGCAAGAACCTCTACGGCTGGGCGTTCGCGCACACCGTACGCATCGACAAGGACGACAACATCTGGGCCGTCGACAAGGGCTCCGACATGATCATCAAGTTCAATCAGGCAGGACGCGTGATGATGGTCTTCGGACGCCGGCAGGAATCGGCCGATGGCGCCGAGCCCCATCCACACCCGAATCCGCCGCTGCCGCCGCAGGACGGCCGCTTCCGCCAGCCGACCGATGTCGCCTGGGACTCGCGGGGCAACATCTACATCACGGACGGATATGTCAACTCTCGTGTCGCCAAATACGACAAGAACGGCGACTGGGTCAAATCATGGGGCGATCCGGGCACCGGTCCGGGACAGTTCCGCACGCCGCACGCGATCGCGATCGACAAGAACGACAACGTGTACGTCGGCGATCGCGGTAACCAGCGCATCCAGGTCTTCGACACCGACGGCAAGTTCCTACGGATGTTCAAGATCGAAATCCCGCCGGCTCCTGGAACCAAGGCGGTCAACGGACCCACACCGCCCCCCGGCACCATGAACGGCGTCGGCGCGCCGAATGCCGTCTGTATCACGCCAGGGCCGAACCAGGTGATGTTCGTCGGAGAGAGCACCTGGCCGGGGCGGATTTTCAAGGTGACGCTCGAGGGCAAAGTGCTCGGAGTGATTGGCAAATCCGGACGCCAGCTGAAGCAGTTCTCTGGCGCTCACCAGCTCGCGTGCCCCTCGGAAAACGACGTGTATACGGCTGAAAGCTCCAACTGGCGCGTGCAGAAGCTGATCCTTCACCCGCAAGCCACGCGGCCCAGCGCCGCCCGCTAGAACCGTTTTCGAAAGACCTCGCGCAGGGGCCGGTCTTCAGACCGGCCCGCGTCGGGACGGCCCAAGGAGTTTTGCCGAGAAGGCGCAACGGCCGCCGGCGCGGCTGATGGGAACAGACGCTCACGGCCTTTTGCGGGAGGGGCACCAATGACGATGATCCGATCGACGCACATTCGCTTGCTCGTCCTCTTCGCCATGGTGGCCGTGGGGGTCGTCCTGGTCGCGGGACAACAGCCCCAGCCGCCGGCAGGCGGACGCGGCGGCGCCCCTGCCGGAAGCGGCGCCGCGCCTCAAGGGCGTGGCGGACGGGGGCAGCCTGTCAGCCGCACGGGCATCACCGTCGACGGCGAGGTCAAGAACTACGTGCCGGTCACCGACGCGATGCTCCGCAATCCCGACCCGAGCGACTGGCTGATCGTGCGGCGCACCTACAACGCCTGGAACCACACCCCGCTCAACCAGATCACGCGGGACAACGTGCAGGATCTGCGGATGCAGTGGGTCTGGGCGATGAACGAGTGCGGCGCTTCGGGACGGAATCAGCCGACTCCGATCGTCCACAACGGCATCATGTATCTCCTGAACTGCGGCCATGTGCTGCAGGCCCTCGATGCGCGGACGGGCGATCTCATCTGGGAGCACAATCTCGGCATTCCCTCCACGACGGCGCTACGCGGCCTGGCGATTTATCAGGACAAGATCTTCCTTGCCACCAACGACGCGCAGCTGGTGGCGATCAACGCGCGCAACGGCGCGCTCGCGTGGCAGACGCGGATCGCGGATCGGGCGCAGGGATTCCTCAACACAAGTGGTCCCATCGCGATCAACGGAAAGATCCTTCAGGGACTCGGCGGCTGCACGAGGTTCCAGAAGGACGCCGGCTGCTTCATCAGCGCGTACGACGCCCAGACAGGCAAGCAGCTCTGGAAGTTCTACACCGTCGCCCGCCAGGGGCAAGCCGGCGGTGACACCTGGGGCACGCTACCGGACTCGCTGCGCGGCGGCGGCGAAACGTGGATTACCGGCAGCTATGATCCCGAGCTGAACCTCACGTATTGGGGCGTTGCGCAGGCCAAGCCGTGGGCGCCGATCAGCCGTGGCCTGAAATTCTCCGATCCAGTGCTCTACACGAGCTCGACGATCGCCCTCAATCCCGACGAAGGCACGCTCAAGTGGTACTACCAGCACATTCCGGCCGAAGCGCTCGACCTTGATGAAGTCTTCGAGCGCGTGCTCGTCGACGTCGGCGACCGCAAGCTCGTGTTCTCCATCGGCAAGTCGGCGATCCTCTGGAAGCTCGATCGGAAGACCGGCGAGCACATCGACCACAAAGAGACGGTGTTCCAGAACATTTACGATTCAATCGACCCGAAGACCGGCGCGATCTCTTACCGGGCTGATCTGCTCGAACAGAAGTTCGACGAGTGGCAGCAGGCGTGCCCCAGCACGGAAGGGGGCAAGAACTGGCCGGCGATGACTTACCATCCGGGAACCGGCTACATGATCATTCCGCTCAGCCAGAGCTGCATGGAGATGCGGGCGCGCAAGGTGGACCTCGTGGAGGGCGCAGGGGGGACGTCGGCCGACCGCCTCTTCTACGAGATGCCGGGCACTGACGGCAACGTCGGCAGGCTCGCCGCCTTCGACATCAAGACGATGAAGGAAGTCTGGAACCGCCAGCAGCGGGCGCCGTTCCTCACGTCCGTGCTTTCGACCGGCGGCGGCCTGGCCTTCGTCGGCGATCTGAACCGTACGTTCCGCGCCGTTGACGTGCAGAACGGTCACGACCTCTGGACGACCCGGCTCG
>WNEY01005108.1_pt1 | contig 10121 bp, 10 predicted proteins | sample 5400531 | NCBI WGS metagenome assembly WNEY01 (sample SAMN13153338, study PRJNA577476) | soil metagenome | isolation source: 200 cm saprolite under Douglas fir tree site 1 | place: USA:California | collected 2015-04-18
CAGCATCATCATGCCCATGGACATCAGCACCGAGGCGACCACGAGATCGATGATGAGGAAGGGGAGGAACAGCAGGAACCCGATCTCGAACGCGCGCTTGAGCTCGGAGATCATGAAGGCGGGCACCAGGATGCGCAGCGACATGTCCTCGGCCTTCTCCGGCCGCGGCGCACGCGATAGGTCGAGAAACAGCTGCAGATCCTTCTCGCGCACGTTCTTGTTCATGAAGTCGCGGAACGGCTCGGACGAGCGGTCGAACGCCTGGCCGGCCTCGATCTCGCCGGCGACCAGCGGCTTGATGCCCTGGTCGTAGGCGCCCTGGAACACCGGGCCCATCACGAAGGCGGTGAGGAACAGCGCGAGCGAGATGATGACGGCGTTGGGCGGCGCGGTCGCGGTGCCGAGCGCGGTGCGCAGCAGCGAGAGCACCACCACGATGCGGGTGAACGAGGTCACCATCACCAGGATCGAGGGCGCGAGCGAGAGCACCGTGACGAGCGCGACCAGCTGGATGATGCGCTCGGTGAGCCCGCTGCCCTGGCCGAAGCTGACGCTGATGTCCTGGGCCGCCGCCGGCAGCGACAAGGCGGCGAGCGTGAGCGCCGCCGCGAGGAGACTCAACACGAAGAGCCTGAGTCTCCCCATCATTCCTTGCCGGTCGGGCGGCCGAGCAGGCTCGCCATTTCCTCTTCGAGGCTGTCGAGCACGGACTTCGAGGAGGCGGGCTTGCCTTCCGCGGTCCCTGGGCGCGGGGCAGCGGGCGTGCCTTCCTTGTTGGACACGGGTGCCGCCGCGGGGGCGGGCGGCTGCATCGCGCGCGGCGCCTCCTCGGCCGGGGCGGGCTTTGCCGCCGGCGGCTCGGCGCCGATCTTTTCGCTCGGCTTGATCGGCCGGCGCAACGCCGCCTCGAGCCGCTGCGCCATGTCGGCGAGGTTGGCGTCGGGCGCGAGGGGGGGCGTGCGCGGCTCGATCGGCGGTTCGCCGGGCTTGTCGGCCGGGGCCGGCGCGGCCGGCACCACCGGCGCCGCATCGGCCGCGGGTGCCGGGGGCGTGGGCGGCTGGCGCGGCGGCTCGCGGCGCTCGGCGCGCAGCGACGGCTCGCGGCGTTCGCGGCCGGGCAAGGGCGCGCCGCGCGGCAGCGATTCCGCGGCGGCGACGATGCGCTGCATGGCCTCGGCCGCGCGCGCGGTGCGCGCCGGCTCGGGAGCCGGCCGGTCCTCGGGCGGGGCCACCGGACGATAGGGGCGGGCAGGCGCCTCCTGGCCGGGCCACAGGGAATCCTCGTCCGCCGGCAGCAGCGGACGCCGCGCGGCGGGCTCGGGCTGCGGCCACGGCGGCGCCGCCTCGGGTCGCGACCCCGGCGCGTCGGCGCGCGGCTCGGGCGCGCCGGGCGGGCGCGCCGCGCCGGCGGGCAGTTCGCGCGCGGACGCCACCGGCACCGCGCGCACGATGTTCTGCTCAATCACCACGTCGGACGGGCCGCCGATCATCACGAGATGCTCGACGTTGTCGCGCCGGATCAGCACCAGGCGCCGTCGCCCGTCGACGGCGGCGGCGTCGATCACCGCCAGCCGCGGCTGGCGCCCGCGCGTCGCGCCGGTCCCGAGCCGCGTCCCGCCGAAGCGGCGCAGCAGCCAGAACGTCGCCACGATCAGGATGAAGACGATCGCAAAGGCGAGAAGAAATTTGACGCCGAGCGGAAGCTCACCAAACAGACTGTCCATGGGTCCCCTCATGGCCTTCCGCCGGCACCGGTACGGCACGCGCGGCCCGGTAAACGCCGACGGCAAATTCTGCCGCCTGTAACCATAACAAATCGTTAACGCAATGGGGCGCCCTGCGGCACGAATAGCGCCCCGCCGCGGTTTTCATGGTTAACGGCAGATTGATGGCTTTGGTGTGTCGAAGGCCCGTTTAACCGCGCGTTAACCATGCGCCCGGCAAAGTCTGCCCAGCGTCCGCGCGCGGCGCAGGACTTGAGAGCCGACATGCCGATCTCCGACATCCCGATCTTCGCCATGCTGCGCACGCGCATGCACTGGCACCAGGAACGCCAGCGCGTGCTCGCCGACAATATCGCCAATGCCGACACGCCGAATTTCCATCCGCGCGACCTCGCGCCGCTCGACGCGAACCGCCCGGTCCCGGCCGCCGGGCCGGTGACCCTGGCGCGCACCGACCCGATGCATCTTGCCGCTGCCGGCGGGACCAGCGCCGACGTGCGGTTCGCCCCCGACAAGCGCGGTGGCTACGAGACGCGGCCGGCCGGCAACGCGGTGAGCCTCGAGGACGAGATGATCAAGGTCGCCGCCAACCAGATGGACTACCAGATGGTCACGACGCTCTACAGCCGCGGTCTCGGGCTGATCAAGACGGCGGTCGGCAAGGTGTGAGCAGCCAATGGTGAGTAGCGAATAGCGAATAGAACCAAATCTCGTCGCAGGCGCTCTATTCGCTACTCGCTATTCGCTATTCGCTCGAGAGAAGGAGGCCCGTGGTGGATTTCCTCAAATCGATCGCGATCGCCGCATCGGGGCTGCGGGCGCAGGCGGGGCGCATGCGCATCATCTCCGAGAACATCGCCAACGCGGATTCGACCGCGCCGCGGGCGGGGGCCGATCCCTATCGCCGCAAGATCCCGACCTTCCGCGCCGAGGTCGACCGCGCGCTCGAGGCCAACGTCGTTTCGCTCGGGCGCGTGCGGCTCGACCCCGCCGACTTCCGGCAAAAACTCGAGCCCGGCCACCCGGCCGCCGACGCCAACGGCTATGTGCGCTACCCGAACGTCAATCCGCTGATCGAGATGACCGACATGCGCGACGCCCAGCGCTCCTATGAGGCGAACATCAACGTCATCACCGCGACGCGCCGCATGATCCAGCGCACCATCGCGATCCTCACCGCCTGAACCCGAAAGGCCCGCCATGCCGACCCCCATTGCCGCCGCCGGCGCCTACGCCAAGCTCGCCCGCCTCGCCGATCCGGGCGCGGCGCTGTCGAAGACCGTGGACGACGGCGCCGGCGGCCCGAGCTTCGGGGCGCTGGTCAAGGAGGCGCTCGGCGCCGCCGTCGAGGCCGGGCGCAAGTCCGACACCCAGGCCCAGGCCATGGCCGCCGGCAAGACCAACATGGTCGACCTCGTCACCGCGGTGGCGGAGAGCGAGACCGCGATCACCACTCTCGTGTCCGTGCGCGACCGCGTCATCCAGGCCTACCAGCAGATCATGCAGATGCCGATTTAACAGGGGACAGTCATCAGTGACCAGTGATCAGTGATCAGAAAAATAAAGACAATATGTTTCTGATTTACTGATTACTGATCACTGGTGACTGATTACTGAGATGACCGGGCCGGAAGTGCTCGACGTGGCGCGCGACGCGATCATCACGCTGGTGCTGGTGTCGGCGCCGCTGATGCTGGTGGGGCTCGCGGTCGGCGTCGCCATCTCGCTGTTCCAGGCGCTCACCCAGATCCAGGAGATGACCCTCGTCTTCGTCCCGAAGATCCTCGCCATCTTCATCACCATGCTGATCGCGCTGCCGTTCATGGGCGACGCGCTGGCGAGCCACATGGCGCGGCTGGTCGGGCGCATCGTCGGCGGCTGATGCGCATCGACATCGCCTTCCTGCCGGCGCTCGCCGCCGCCTTCATGCTGATGTTCGCGCGCATCGGCACCATGGTGATGCTGCTGCCGGCGCTGGGCGAGCTGAGCGTGCCGGCGCGGGTGCGCCTCGTGGTGGCGCTGGTGCTCACCGCCGTGCTGCTGCCGCTGCACCGTCCCGCCTACGCGGTCGACCTGCGCGCGACCGGCCCGATCCTGCTGGCGTTGGGCGAGGAGCTGTTGATCGGCGCCGTGCTCGGCCTCACCGCGCGGCTCACCATCTCGGCGCTGCAGGTCGCCGGCAGCATCGTCGCCCAGCAGCTCGGCCTCGGCTTCGTCACCGCGGTCGACCCGACCCAGGGCCAGCAGGGCATGCTGGTCGGCAACTTCCTCACCATCCTCGGCGTCACCGTGCTGTTCGCCACCAATCTGCATCACCTGTTCATCGCCGCGCTCAACGACAGCTACGTGCTGTTCCGGCCGGGCGAGGTTCCGCTCATGGGCGACGTCGCCGCGCTGGTCACGACCACGACCGCCGGCGCGTTCCGGATCGGCGTGCAGCTCTCCGCGCCGTTCCTGGTGTTCGGGCTGCTGTTCAACCTCGGGCTCGGCGTGCTGGCGCGGCTGATGCCGCAGATGCAGGTGTTCTTCGTCGGCATCCCGCTGTCGATCCTGGTCGGCTTTCTCGTTCTCGTTCTCGTCGTCGGCACGATGATGACGGTCTTCCTCGGTTACGTCGAAGGCGTGCTGCGCCAGCTCGCGCCTTATTCCTGAGCAAGCTCCCGTGGCCGAGGAACGCGACCACGCCGAACGCTCGGAGGAGCCGACCCAGAAACGGCTCGACGACGCGATCGAGCGCGGCGACGTCGTCAAGAGCCAGGAGGTCAACACCTGGTTCGTCATCGCGGCGGCGGCGCTCAACCTGATGATCTTTTCCGGCTCGATGGGCGCCGGCCTCGCGACCATCTTCCGCGGCCTCGTCGGCAACGCGCACGGCATCGCGATGGACGCCAACGGCCTGACGCGGGCGCTGGCGCGCATCGGGGCCGAGGCGATCGCCGCCGTCGCGATCCCGTTCCTGCTGCTGATGCTGGCGGCGGTCGCCGGCAACATGATCCAGCACCGTTTCGTCTGGTCGGCGGAATCGCTGCGGCCGCAGCTCTCGAAGATTTCGCCGGCGGCCGGCCTCAAGCGCCTGTTCTCGCGCCAGGCGCTGGTCAACTTCGCCAAGGGCGTGGCGAAGATCACCGTGGTCGGCGGCATCATGGCGGCGCTGCTGTGGCCCGAGCGCCACCGGCTCGACGGCCTCGTCGACACCGATCCGTCCGCGGTGCTCGAGCTCACGCGCACGCTCGCGCTCGGCACGCTCGGCAGCGTGGTGGCGGTGCTCGCCGTCATCGCCGCGCTCGACTACCTGTGGCAATACCGGCAATGGCATGAGCGGCAGAAAATGTCGCTGCGCGACCTGAAGGAGGAGTTCAAGCAGACCGAGGGCGATCCGGCCATCAAGGCAAAGATCCGCCAGCTGCGCCAGACCCGCGCGCGCAGGCGCATGATGGCGGCGGTGCCGAAGGCCTCCGTCGTCATCACCAACCCGACCCATTTCGCCGTCGCCCTCAAATACGAGCGCGGCATGAACGCGCCGGTCTGCCTCGCCAAGGGCACCGACCTGATCGCGCAAAAGATCCGCGAGGTGGCCGAGGCGGCCGACGTGCCGGTCGTGGAAAACCCGCCGCTCGCCCGCGCGCTGCACGCCACCGTCGAGCTCGACCAGGAGATTCCGCCCGAGCACTACAAGGCGGTGGCGGAGGTGATCAGCTACGTCATGCGCCTGAGCGGTGCGCTGCGCGGAAGGTGAGGCTCTTTACCTCCCCCTGCAGGGGGGAGGTCGGCGCGCGCAGCGCGCCGGGTGGGGGTGACGCCGCGCAACCATCGAAGCGTTTGGCGCGACCGCCCCACCCCGTCGCCGCGCTGCGCGCGGCGCCGACCCTGCCCCTGCAGGGGAGGGTAAAGCACTTGGCAAATCACCCGTAGTTGGGGCACTCAGGTGAGCATGGCGACGCAGGATCTGGGCGAAGGGCGCAAGCTTGCCGCGTTCGACCGCGGCGAGCGCAGCGGCAGCATCGGCCTGGTGCTCCTGGTCGCCTTCGTGCTGGTGGGCGCGGCGGTCGGCTTCGTGTTCATCGGGCGCGGCAATGCCCAGCCCTATGTGCTTGGCCTGCTGTCGATCCTCGCCGTGATCGGCGTGTTTTCGTTGTTCGCCGGCGCGGCCGGCATCCTGCGCCTGCCCGGCAAGGAGGCCGGCAACGCGGTGATCAAGGCCGCGGCCGACGCGGCGCCCGACGGCATCGTCGTCACCGATCCGGCCGGCCGGGTCGTCTACGCCAATGCGGCCTATCTCGCGCTCACCGGCTCGGTCGACGCGGACGACGTGCGCCCGGTCGAGCGGGTGTTCATCGGCGACCCGGACGTGTCGGAGGCGATCTACCGCCTGACCAAGGCGGCGCGCGAGAGCCGGCAGCTGCAGGAAGAGGTGCGGCTGCCCGGCCTTGCCGGCGAGCCGGCGCGCTGGCTGCGCTTGCGGGTGCGTCCGCTCGGCGCCGCCGGACGCGACGCGCGCTCGACCGTATGGACCATCGCCGACGTGACGCGCGACCGCGAGCGGCAGGAAAACGTCTTCCAGGAACTGCAGCATGCGATCGACTATCTCGACCACGCGCCGGCCGGCTTCTTCTCGGTCGATGGGTCGGGCGAGGTCGTCTATCTCAACGCCACGCTCGCCGGCTGGCTCGACCACGACCTCGCCCAGGTCGGCTCCGGCGGCCTGAAGCTCGCCGACATCGTGTCGGGCGACGGCGAGGCGCTGCTCACCACGCTGGCGGCGGCGCCCGGCGACGTGCGGACCGAGGTGCTCGACCTCGATCTCAAGACCCGCGCCGGCCGCACCGTGCCGGCGCGGCTGTTTCACAAGGTGGCGTTCGCGGCGGACGGCACGCCGGGCGCCTCGCGCACCCTCGTCATCAACCGTGCGCGCGACCACGGCGGCGATCCGCAGCGCGCCGCCGAGGTGCGGTTCGTGCGCTTCTTCCACAACACCCCGATGGCGATCGCCACGGTCGACAAGGCCGGCCGCATCGTGCGCACCAACGCGCCGTTCGCGCGCCTGCACCACGGCATCGTCAAGGACGAGGCGGTGCCGGCCGAGGGCCGCTCGATCCTCGCCGCGGTGGCGCCGGGCGACCGCCCGCTGCTCGAGGCGATGATCGCGCGCGCCGCCGACGGCCAGGGCGACATCGGCCCCGTCGACTCGACGCTCGCCGGCGACGGCAAGCGCTCGGCGCGGTTCTACGTGTGCGCGGTCGAGGAGGCCGAGGGCGACGCCGAGGCGGCGATCATCTACGCCATCGAGACCACCGAGCAGCGCGCGCTCGAGGCGCAGATCGCCCGCGCCGACAAGCTCAAGTCGGTCGGCCAGCTCGCCGGCAACCTCGCGCACGACTTCAACAACGTGCTCGGCGCCATCATGATGGCGACGGATTTTCTGCTCAACGCCCACAAGGCGACCGACCCGTCGTTCCAGGACATCATGCAGATCAAGCAGAACGCCAACCGGGCGGCGAGCCTGGTGCGCCATCTGCTTGCGTTCTCGCGCCGGCAGACCTTGCGGCCGGAGGTGCTCAATCTCGGCGACGTGCTCGCCGATCTCACCATGCTGCTGCGCCGCCTGATCGGCGAGAAGGTGACGCTCGACATGGTGCAGGGGCGCGACCTGTGGCCGGTCAAGGCCGACCTCTCCCAGTTCGAGCACGTGATCGTCAACCTGGCGGTCAACGCGCACGACGCCATGCCGGACGGCGGCCGGCTCGAGGTGCGCACGCAGAACGTCGGCGCGGCCGAGTGCGCGCGCTATCCCTACAAGGAGATGCCGGGCGCCGATTACGTGCTGGTCGAGGTGCGCGACACCGGCATCGGCATTGCGCCCGAGCTGATCGAGAAGATCTTCGAGCCGTTCTTCTCCACCAAGGAGGTCGGCAAGGGCACCGGGCTCGGCCTTTCCAGCGTCTACGGCATCGTCAAGCAGACCGGCGGCTTCATCTATGTGGAGTCGGAGGTCGGCAAGGGCACGAGCTTGCGCATCTTCCTGCCGCGCCACGTGCCGGGCGCGGCCGAGATCGAGGCGGCCGCGGCGACCTTGGCGCCGGCGGCGGAGGCGGGCAAGCCGCCCGCCGATCTCACCGGGCACGGCACCATCCTGCTGGTCGAGGACGAGGAGGGCTTGCGTGCGCTCAATGCGCGCGGGCTCGTCTCGCGCGGCTACACGGTGATCGAGGCGAGCAACGGGGTCGAGGCGCTGCGCCAGCTCGAGGGGCGGGAAGGGGAGATCGACCTCGTCGTCTCCGACGTGGTGATGCCGGAGATGGACGGGCCGACCTTGCTCAAGGAATTGCGCAGCCGCAACCCCGATCTGAAGATGATTTTCGTGTCGGGCTATGCCGAGGACGCCTTCGAGAAGCACCTGCCCGAGGGCGATCAAATGCCCGCCTTCCTGTCGAAGCCCTTCACCCTCAAGCAGCTCGTCGCCGCCGTGAAGCAGGCGATGGCGTCGTAACCGGGTTGTCTGCTATCCTGGCGAACAGCGAATAGCGAAATTGGCGCGAACCTCATCCTGAGGAGGCCGCGCAGCGGCCGTCTCGAAGGATGGCCACAGACTCGCCTGCTGCCATCCTTCGAGACGCGCCCTCCGGGCGCTCCTCAGGATGAGGGCGTTGTTTAATTTTGCCAATCGCCACTCGCGCATCCAAACAAATCGAAAGGGAGGCCATCCATGTCCGACACCGATCACATCGCGCGGCGCACCATCATCAAGGGCGCGGGGCTCGGCATCGGCGCGGGGCTCGTGTCGCAGCTGGCGCCGCCGCCGGCGCTCGCGCAGGGCGAGGCCAAGGCGGCGGACATCTGGAGCGGCGAATACTGGGCCAATAAGGGCGACGTGAAGCTCTATCTTTTCCGCAAGCGCGCCGGCGCGCCGAAGCCGGGCGAGCCGCCGCTGCCGGTGTTCTTCCTGGTGCACGGCTCGTCGATTTCCGCGCGCCCGAGCTTCGACCTCACGGTGCCGGGCAAGGGCGACTATTCGACCATGGACGCGTTCGTCCGCTGGGGCTTCGACGTATGGACCATGGACCACGAGAACTACGGCCGCTCCTCGCGCACCTCCGGCAATTCCGACATCGCCAGCGGCGTGGAAGATTTGAAGGCCGGCGTCGAGGTGGTGGTGCGCGAGACCGGGCGGCAGAAGCTCAACTTCATGGGCGAGTCCTCCGGCGCCATCCGCGCCGGCGCCTATGCCATGGTGCGGCCCGAGCGGGTCGACCGCCTGGTTCTCTCCGCCTTCACCTACAAGGGCGAGAACTCGCCGACGCTCGCCAAGCGCGCCGAGCAGCTCGCCTATTTCCGCACCCACAACACGCGCCTGCGCGACCGCGCGATGATCTTGAGCATCGGCACGCGCGACAAGCCGGGCACCTCCGACATGGCCGTGATGAACGCGCTCGCCGATGCGGAGCTGAAATTCGGCGACCAGGCGCCGACCGGCACCTACCTCGACATGACCGCCAACCTGCCGCTGGTCGATCCCAAGAAGGTGCCGTGCCCGGTGCTGATGATCCGCGGCGAGCACGACGGCATCTCGACGATCGACGACCTGTGGGCATTCTACAAAGAGCTGCCGCACGGCGACCGCCAGTTCGTCATCCTGCCCGGCACCGCCCACTCGCTGCTGTGGGCGGCCAATCGTCAATTGTTCTGGCACGCCATGCACGGCTTCCTCACCCCGCCGCCCGCGGTGGTGACGTGAGGTCGGCGTGCCCCGGATGCAGCGCAACGCGCAGGCGACCCGGTCGCGCCTGCGCGACGGGGTCCCGGAGTGGTGCGCTGCTGATCCGGGGTCCAGGTTGAATGCTCTGGGTCCCGGGTCTGCAGCGCATCATTTCATGCTGCGCTGCGCCCGGGACACGAGCCTCGCTTTCTTATGAGTCAGACGTCGCAGCGCGATCCTGACGAGCGCCCGCCCACCGAGGCGGAGCGGCGGCGCACCAACCTCATCCTGCTGCTCGTCGCCGCCGCGGTGGTGGTCGTCGGCGTGTGGCTGGTCAACTGGATGATCGACGTGCGCAAGATGCAGGAGTGCCTCGAGTCCGGCCGGCGCAATTGCGCGCCGATCGAGGTGCCCGACCGCGAGGGGCGGTAGAGCATGATCCCGAAAAGTGGGCACCGGTTTTCGGAAAAGATCATGCTCCAATAATAAGCTAGCGTTCAAAGCTTCACCGTGCGCCATCCCCACACGATCGCCACTGCGCCGATCGCCGCGGCGATCAACGGCACGAGCGAGCCGCGCGGCAGGGTCGCCAACAGCGCGATGTGGTAGCCGATGAAGGCGCCGGCGATGCCCACCAGCGCGCTGGTGAGCAGCACGCGGCGCGGCCCGGCGACCTGCTTCGACAGCCACGCCGTGCGCATATA
>WNEY01005109.1_pt1 | contig 10121 bp, 12 predicted proteins | sample 5400531 | NCBI WGS metagenome assembly WNEY01 (sample SAMN13153338, study PRJNA577476) | soil metagenome | isolation source: 200 cm saprolite under Douglas fir tree site 1 | place: USA:California | collected 2015-04-18
TCGACCGTGTCGCCGCTCGTTACGGGCTGCCTCCCGCGCCTGCCGGCGCGGGGACCCCGGCGGTCGCGTAAGGCGCTGACTCGCCCGCGGATCCTCTGGATTGCGGCCGTCCTCGTTGCCGTCCTCGCCGTCGTGCTGCTGTGGGCACTGCCTCGATTGCAGCAGCCGACGGGGACGCTCGTGGTCGTCGCCGCCGGGCGGTCAGCAACGGTGCTCGCCGACTCCACGCTGATGCTCCAGCGCAACGACGGGTCGTGGATCACGGTCGGGAGCGTTTCGGGGAGCATCCCACCCGCGCCGGATCAGCATCAGCTGCTCGCGCTGGCGTTCCCGGTGGGCGGCTACGACCACATCCGGCTTCGGGGTGACGTGGAGCGCGTTTCCGTCACGGTCAAGGCCGGCCAGGTCGAGCCGTTGCTGCTGGGCATCGAGGCGGGCAACCTGATCCCGGGTGCCGTCTACGCGGGCAACGACGAAGTCAACCTCGGACTGGGTGAGCTCGCAGGCAAGTTCGTGGCGATGCCAGGTTTCGACCTCGTCGATCAGAGCTCGCGCGCCTTCGATTCCTCATCCACCGCCGGCAAAGACGTCGTGATCGCGGCCTTCCACACCACTTGCCACGAAACGTGCCCGCTGTACACCGCCCTGTTTTTCCAGCTCGCGAAAAAAATCCCGGCCTCGGTAACGCTGGCCGAGGTCACGACCGATCCGGACGTGGACACCCCCGCCGTGCTCCTCGATTACAGGAATCGAACGGGCGCCACATGGGAGTTCGCGACCGGAACGCGCGACCAGCTGGCCTCCTTCTGGAAGCCGTTCGGCGTCGAGCTCGCGAGCGGAGACACGCACACGTCGACGCTTGCGCTGATCGACCGTCATGGCTACATCCGGCTCGTGTATCGCGGCGCGCCAAAGGTCGGCGGCGACATCCCGCCCGCGCTCGTCAGCTCGCTGAGCGCGCAGGGTCTGCGCCAGCTCGCCTCGGGCGGTGACGGCTGGGGTGCCCCAGACGTGCTGCAAGCGCTGCTTACCATCGCCGGTCCAGAGCAGTCGCCACAGCCCGCGGGCGGCAAGGCGCCAAGCTTCGCCCTGGCCTCGACCGAAGGGGGCACCGTGAGCCTGGCTTCGCTGGCGGGAAAGCCGCTTGTCATCAACTTCTGGAGGAGCGACTGCCCGCCGTGCCGAGCCGAGATGCCGCTCCTGCAGCAGCGCGTCGGAGCTCAGTCGAACGTCCAGCTCGTCCTTATCAACTGGGGGGAGAGTGGGGAGGTCGCGCGATCGTTTCTATCCCGGGTCGGCATCAAGCAGCGGTCGCTCCTCGATTCCGACCTGGCCGTCGGCCGCGCATATGGTGTCGCGGCGCTGCCGACCACGATCTTCGTCCGTTCGGACGGCACGATCGACCGTCGCCAGGTCGGCCAGCTCGACGAGCGCGTGCTCACGGCGGAGTTGTCCAACCTGGTCAGTCAGTAGACTGGCCGACGGATGCTGTCGATCGCGTTTTTTCGCCGTGTCGCGTTTCTGACCGCCCTCTTCGCCTACCTGCAGATCGCGCTCGGCGGCGTGGTCCGCGTGACAGGGTCAGGCCTCGGGTGTCCCGACTGGCCGCTATGTCACGGGCGTCCCTATCCCGCGGCGGACGTCCACTCGATCATCGAGTACTCGCACCGGACGGTCGGAACGATCACAGGACTTCTGCTCATCGCGACGGTGGTCCTGGCGTGGGCTGTCTTCCGGCACCAGCGTCCACTGGTCGCCTGGCTCGCGACAGCGTCGCTGGTGGCAATTGCAGCCGAAGGCGCGCTGGGCGGGGTCGTGGTTACCAATGAGCTGGCGCCCTGGTTGGTCCTGGTGCACCTGGGTCTGGCCATGATCATCCTCGGGTTCCTTATCGCGACGGCGGTGATGTCGCTGCCGACGACAGAGGGCGTGCGGGACCGCTCGTTCCGCCGCCTGGCCTTGATCGCGGCGGCGGCGACTTACGTCCTTCTCCTCACCGGTTCCACGGTGGTGGCGAGCTCGGCTGACGAGAGCTGTCACGCGTGGCCGCTTTGCGGCACCGGCTTGGCGCTCGACTTCGCCGGAGCGAACGCTTTCACGATGCTCCACCGCGGAGCCGTGCTCGTGATCGGCGTCATGCTCGTCTACGTGTTGATCGGCTCGCTGCGCCAGGCGTCAGTCCGGCCCGTGGCGTTGGCGACGCTTCTCGTACTTGGGCTGCAGGTCGCGGTCGGGGCAGCCGCATCGCTGACGAACGCCGCGCTGTTCAACGGTCTGCACGTCGCGATCGCCACATTGGTTTGGTCCGGCATGTTGTCGATCGCGCTGCTGACACTTCCGCGGACAGACCGCGAGCGGGCGATGTCTCGGCTGGCGGTGGAGAAGCGACCCGCATGAGCCTGGTCCAGGCGGTGCCACGCGCCCGGAGCCTTGCCGCCGTCGCTCGCGACTACATCAGCCTGCTCAAGCTCCGCGTGGTCGTGCTGCTCGACGCAACCGCGCTCGGCGTGATGGTCCCAGCCTCGCACGGCCATCCTCGCGTCGCGTCCGTGTTGGCGGTGCTGGTGGGTGGGACCCTTGCCGCTGGCGGAGGGCACGCCATCAACTGCTGGTTCGACCGGGACATCGACGCGGAGATGAATCGGACGCGGCGCAGGCCGCTGCCCGACGGACGGATCCCCGCCTGGCACGCGCTTGCGATCGGGGTCGTGCTGGTCGGGCTGTCGTTTGCGGTGCTCTGGGCGGGCGCCAACCTGCTCGCCGCCTCTCTCGCGCTGGCGGGCGCGCTTACGTATGTCTTCGTCTACACGATGTGGCTCAAGCGATCGACGCCTCAAAACATCGTCATCGGCGGTGCCGCGGGGGCCGTTCCACCCCTCGTGGGCTGGGCCGCGGCGACCGGACATCTCGACCTCACCGCCCTGTCGCTTTTTGCGGTCATTTTTTTCTGGACACCGCCGCACTTCTGGGCGCTGGCACAGCTGATCAAGAGCGACTACGCGCGCGCCAAGATCCCGATGCTGCCGGTGGTCGCCGGAGAGCGGTCAGCGAAGCGGCAGACCGTGGTCTACGCGGCGCTCACGGTGCTCGTGAGCCTGGTGCCGTTCTTCACCGGCTCGGCCGGCAGCGTGTACCTGGCGGGCGCGATCGTGCTCGGCGTGGGCCTGGTGGGCATCTCGGTGCTGGACCTCGAAGGCAAGCGGTGGACGCGGCGGCTGTGGACCTATTCGATGGTGTACGTCGCGCTCCTGTTCGCGGTCTTCGCCGTCTCGCCGTTCATCCCGTAGTGGAGATCGTCCGGCTCCACCTCGCGCGCATCGGCAAGCTCAATTCGGTGCCGGTACACGGGTTCGTGATCAAGCACCCGCGCGCGGGCGCGATCCTGGTCGATACAGGGGTCGGCTGGCCGACCGAGCTCGTCCAGGAATGGAAGGTAGTGAACCGGCACGTCGCCGACGCGCTCGCCGATCACGACCTAAGCCCTGCCGACGTGACGATCGTGATCAACAGCCACCTCCATTTCGACCACTGTGGACAGAACGCGGTCTTCAAACACGCGCCTTTCTACATTCAGCGATCAGAGCTGGAGCGCGCACGCAGACACGACAAGACGACCTCCGAGTGGTTCGACTTTGCCGGTGCCCGCTTCGAGTTGCTCGACGGCGACGCTCAGGTCGCTGACGGAGTGCGAGCAGTCGCGACGCCGGGGCATACGGTCGGTCACCAAAGCGTCTTCGTTGACACGGCCGCCGGTGCTGCCGTGATGATCGGCGACGCCGCCTACACATCGGACATTTACCGTGACGGAGAGAAAGCCGACCTCAGTTCGTGGCCGGGACAGCATGACAACCGACACGATTGGACCCGCTCGCTGAAGAAGGTCCACGCGATGCAGCCTCATGAGGTCCACTTCTGCCACGACACGCGCGTGGTGCGATGAAATTCGGTCCACTCGTTGAAGCCGCGTGGCTGCACAAGCACCTCGCGGATCCCGATGTCCGCGTGATCGACTTCCGCTGGTACCTCCAGCGCCGGGTCGGCCGCGAGGATTACTTTCGCGGCCACATACCTGGCGCGGTGTTCGTCGCCCTGGAGGACGTTACGGGCGAAGAGGGAGCAGGCCGCCATCCGCTACCCACTGCGGAACAGTTCGAGCGCGAGATGCGGAAGGCGGGTGTCGACCCCGACACAATGGTCGTCGCCTACGACGACGCCGGTGGTTCGGTCGCGGCGCGATTGTGGTTCCTGCTCGGCTACTTCGGCCATGGCGCGCAGGCAGTTCTCGACGGTGGGCTGCAGGCGTGGGGAGGACCGCTCGAGACCGATGCGCCGGCTGTCGAACCTGGAAACTTCCGTGCGCGAGCAGCCGACGCCAGCCTGGTTCTCGACTTCGACGAGGTGCGCAGCCTCCGTGGCGTTCCGCTGGTCGATGCCCGCGCCGGCGAACGCTACCGTGGCGAGACCGAGCCGGTCGATCCAAAGGCGGGGCACGTCCCTGGTGCGCTCAGCGCGCCTTTCGCCGACAACCTCGGCCCCGACGGCCGCTTCAAATCCGCGGCCGAGCTGCGCCGGAGATATGAAGCGCTCGGGGCGCAGAACGGCGCTGTCTTCTACTGCGGCTCCGGTGTGAACGCGACCCACCACCTGCTCGCGATGGAGATCGCGGGCCTTCCCAACGCCCGCCTGTATGCGGGCGCCTGGAGTGACTGGTCGCGGCGCGACGCTCCCGTGGCCACCGGCCCCGAGTCCTAAAGTAGCGCTGTGATCCTCAAGGGCAAGCGCGTCCTCATCGCGGGAATGTCAGATCGGCGCAGCATCGGCTATTCGATCGCCCAGGAGGCGCAGCGTGAGGGCGCGGAGATCCTGCTCACCAGCTTCGGCCGGATGATGAGCATCACGCAGATGACGGCCAAGAAGCTCGACCCGGTGCCCGAGATTCTCGAGATGGATGTGACCAAACCCGATGACATCGCGCAGGCCTTCAAAGAAACGGAAAAGCGCTGGGACCGGCTCGACGGGCTGGTGCATTCGGTGGCCTTTGCGCCGGCGGATGCGCTCGGCGGCCAGTTCCTGAACACGCCATGGGAAAGCGTCGCGACGGCGTTGCAAGTCAGCGCTTTTTCTTTCAAGGAAATGGCGCGTGGATTTCTTCCCTTGATGCGAGAGCACGGCGGGTCCATGGTCACGCTTGACTTTGATAATTCAACCAACGCGTGGCCGAAATACGACTGGATGGGCGTCTCCAAGGCGGCGCTGGAATCGGTGACCCGATACCTCGCGCGCGATCTCGGCCGTTACAAAATTCGTGTCAACGCGGTGTGCGCCGGGCCGCTGGCCACGCTGGCCGCAAGCGGCATCCCCGGCTTCAAGGATTTCGAAGAAGTGTGGGAAAAGCGGGCTCCGCTCGGCTGGAGCCTGCAGGACAAATCCCCGGTCGGCCGTGCGGTGGCCGTCCTCCTGTCGGACCACCTGGACATGACCACGGGCGAGCTCCTTCACGTCGACGGCGGCTACCACGCGATGGGGACCGAACTGCCTCCCGCTGATTGACCCCAGATGTTGTGTCCCCCGGGGGACAAGCGCGCAACATCATGTTAGGCTCTTCCGAAATCGTGGCGTGGCGGGCCCACCGCCACGACCCCCATACGGGAGGAATGCAGTTTGCGGGAGTGCCTGGTGATCTACGTGGACGCCGCGCTGGACAAGCATGGCCGGGCCGGATGTGGCCTGGCCGTTTTTGTTAGAGGGCGGGCCGTCTACACGGAGTCGTTCGGCTTTTCGCATATGGGTGGCTCGGCTCAGCTGGAAGCGCACGTGTGCGCGGGCGCGCTCGATCTTGCCGCCGCGCGCTGGCCTTATCACCGTGTGATCGTGCGCACGGATTGCGCTCCAGTTGTCCGCAGCCGGATGCCGTCAAGCGACAGTTTTCGCGTTGCGGTGCACGAAGTTCGCGAACGATGCCGGCGTGGCTGGCGCGTGGTTCGTTATGTGAGCCGTAAAGCAAATCCTGCACACGAGTTGGCACGTGAAGGATTGAAGAGTCTCTCCAAACAGCCGATGCTCGCCGCCGCTTAAACCCTTCAGGGAAATCCAATCGGGCGCAGCTAGAATTGCTGCGCTCGATTTTCTTTTTGTTCAGGGGAGTGACATGGCACCAGAGGAAGCACAGCCAAATGCACCGCGGCGCCGCGGACGTCCGCCCGGTTCGAAAACAACTCGCACCCAACGGAAGAGGGCTGTTGGCGGCGACCTTGTCAAGCAGCTCAATGCGATGGTCGCGGAGCTCATCAGCAAGAACCGTCAGCTGCAGCGCCAGGTCACGAAGTTGACGGAGCGCACGACCAAGTCAACGGCAAGCAAGGGCGTGGAGCGTGGATTGCGTACGATCTCGCGCCGTGTGCAGCGGGCGCTTGGATCCACAACCAAGCGGCGACGCAAGGCCGCTCCCGCAAATGGCCGCAAGCGAAAGTCAGCGCCGCGGAAGCGCCGAACCTCTTAGCCTGTCGACTCCATTTGTTTGGCGGTGCGGTAGGCATCGATGATGCTGAAGACCCACAGCGCGCCGGGGCCGAGCTCCAGTGGGACCCCGATCGACAGGCCGATCACGCTCGCGTCAAGGCCCAGGTCGAACAGTTGAAAACCGCCTATGCCCAGCAGAAACCCGAAGCCCTTCACGTTGTGGCCGAGATAGAAGTGGCCGAGGCCCGGCACGATGGCCAGGGCCGCGGCCAGCCGCGGGCTCTTGCGCTGTCGAGCGACCGCGGCGGCGTAGCGGCCTGACGCAGGCGACCCACATCGCGGACACGGCGCGGTCGGGTTGGTCAGCAGCGCCCCGCACCGCCCACACAGGACCTCGGCTGCCATCCACTCCAGTTTGCCAATTTTGTTAGCGTCCTAACCGTGGATCTGGGATTCACTCCAGAAGAGGAATCCTTCCGGCAGGAGGTCCGAACCTGGCTCGACGGCAACCTGCCCGCCGAGTGGAGGCACGGCGCCGCCGGGGGCTACCGTGAGGAAGAGGACACAGAGCTCCAGCGCGAGTGGCAGCGCCGCCTGTACGAGGGCGGCTGGTTGAAGCTCGGCTGGCCGCAAGAGGCGGGAGGCCGCGGCGCAACGCCTGTGATGCAGGCGATCTACCAGGAGGAGATGACGACGGCTGGGGCTCCTGGCATCCTCGGGCGTCTCGGCGTGACCTTGCTCGCACCCACGCTGGTGGCACTTGGGAGCGACTGGCAGAAAGAGACCTACATTGAGAAGATCCTCAGCGGCGAGCTCATCTTCTGCCAGGGCTTCAGCGAGCCGGACGCCGGGAGCGACCTCGCCGGACTGCGCACGCGAGCCGAGCGTCGCGACGGGAAATGGGTGCTCAGCGGCCAGAAGACATGGTCGAGCGGCGCGCACTACTCCGACAAGAGCTTTCTGCTCGCCCGCACGGATCCGGCCGCCGAACCTCACCGCGGGATCGGGTTCTTCCTCGTCGACATGAAGCAACCGGGCGTCGAGGTACGGCGGATCAAGCAGATGACTGGCGGCGGCGAGTTCTGCGAGATCTTCCTTTCCGGAGCGGAGGTCGAGGAGCGCGATCTCGTCGGGCAGTCTGGCGACGGATGGAAGATTGCGATGACGGTGTTCGGCTTTGAGCGCGGCGGCCTCGCGCAGGCCGCGCGCTTCGAGCGCGCGGTGGCCGAGCTTGCGGCGCTGGCGCGGGAACGCGGCGCGGGAGCCGACCCCGCCACGCGGCAGAGGATCGCCCAGGCGCAGATCGAGGCGCATGTCTTTCGCCTGATCGGCCTCCGCAACCTGACCAAGGCGCAGCACGGTCACGCGCCTGGTCCGGAAGCCAGCGTGACGAAGCTTTACTGGAGCGAGATGGACAAGCGCCTGCAGGAGGCCGCGGTCGGGGTCGAGGGCATGTACGGCGCGCTGGCGCCGGAATCCTCCCTCGCGATCGAAGAGGGGCGATGGCAATACGGCTGGATGTGGGCGCAGGCCGAGACGATCTATGCGGGCTCGTCGGAGATCCAGCGCAACATCATCGCCGAGCGGGTGCTCGGCCTCCCGCGCGGACGATGACCACGACGGCCTGGGTTATCGACAAGGTGAAGTCGCGCATCGGCGTCGATGGGCCCGAGGTGACCGCGCCTGTGGAGGCGGGTCATTTGAGACGGTTCGCCGAGGCCATCGGGGACCCGAACCCACGCTGGACGAAGGAAGCGCCGCCCACGTTTCTCGTCGCACTGGCGGCCGCGTCACTGCACCTGAACGACGCAGAAGAGTTCGGCCACTCTTGGCTCAACGGCGGCAACCGCTTTGAGTACTTCGAGCCGGTGCTCATCGGCGACCAGGTCACAGCGAAGGGCCGAGTCGTCGACGTTTACGACAAAGCGGGTTCGTCCGGCAACCTGCTGTTTATCGTGTTCGAAACCGATTACACGAACCAGCGCGGTGAGCGGGTCGCTCGCTTGCGCGGAACCATGATCCGCAGATGATGAGCCTGAAAGTGGGCCAGGAGATTCCCGAGCTGGTCAAACACCCGGCGACGCGCCAGCTAGTGCAGTACGCGGGCGCGCAGGGCGACTTCTATGAGATCCATTACGACCAGGCTTACGCAAAAAGCGTGGGTCTGCCGGGGGTGATCCTCCATGGCCTGCTGAAGGCGGCTTTCCTCGGCCAGCTCGTGACCGACTGGCTGGGCGACCGCGGCACGCTCAAGACCTTTGAGGTGAGCTACCGCGGGATCGATCAGCCTGATCACGCATATCGCTGCCGGGGACGGGTCACCCGCGTGGAGGGCGACGAGGTCGAGCTCGAGGTCTGGGGCGAGGACGAGGGCGGCAAGCGGACCACAACCGGAACGGCTACCGTGCGGGTGGGCAGCTGATGTTCTCGCTGTATGTAGTGCTGAAGTTCATCCACATCCTCTCCCCCATCACGGCGGTCGGAGCGAACATCACCTACGGCGTGTGGAACGCTCGGTCGCAGGCCGACCCGGCGCACCTCGGCTTCACCCTCAAGGGGATCAAGTTCCTGGACGACCGGGTCGCGAATCCGGCCTACGGCGTACTTCTGCTGACGGGGCTGCTGATGGTCTTCATCGGCCGTTGGTCGATCACGTCGCTGTGGATCATCCTCACTCTCGTGCTGTTCGCGATCCTGGGCGTGCTCGCGGTGGCCGTCTACACGCCCCTGCTGCGGGATTTGATCAAGCTGGTCGATGCCGGAGACACGAGCTCACCTGAGTTCTCCAGGCTTTCGGGTCGGAATCGGATCATGGGTCCCGCCTTCGGCGTGATCGTGGTCTTGATCCTCGTCATGATGGTCTTCAAGCCGACCCTGTAAGTCCACAGGACTACCAGTACGGACGCATCGATCACGCAGTAGCCGCCGGCGATCACGGACGGCGGGTTGCCGGAGGGGATGTGCGTCCACGGCGCGACCGGCATCCAGTACCAGTTGCCGAACGACGTGCCCGCGATCTCCAGCTCGCTGACGATGATGAAGATCGCGGCGAATAGCGGCCAGCGCGGTGAGCGGAGCAAGAAGTAGGCGAAGACGGGGAGGCACAGCGCGCCCTGCACGTCGACGCGCCCGGTGACGGCGGGCAGCACCGTGAGCCCCGCCAGGGCCCACGCCCCGGCTGCGGCGAGGACGAAATGCGCCACGCGGCGGCCGTACCGCATGACCACCGGCGTCTGGGCGGCAAGCAAACCGAACAGGTAGACGATCCCGTGCCCTGGCGGCACGAAGAGCGGCAGGTTGTGGAGCCGGTACTGGTAAATGCCCCAGACCAGCGAGCCGAAGACCTCGAAGCACGTCGCCACGCCGACGCATGTCCAGACCTGCGCGCGCTGCTCGCGCGGAGCTTTCAGCGCGGCGAGGTAGAGGACCGCGAAGGTCAAGACACCGAGTAGGTACTGCTGCCACTGCGCGGTGGCCCGGCTGTCGGCGAAAAGCCCGATCGGGGTGTAGATCAGGAGGTAGGCCTGCAGCCAATAGGGCCGCAGGCCTACCAGCGCGCGTGCTACTTGATCGTGCCCCGCTCGTCGATCAGGCTGCCCTGGAGCGTCCATCCGGTGCCGTTCCAGGTGATGACCTGCTCCTGCATGATCGGGAAGTGGTCG
>WNEY01023753.1_pt1 | contig 10120 bp, 8 predicted proteins | sample 5400531 | NCBI WGS metagenome assembly WNEY01 (sample SAMN13153338, study PRJNA577476) | soil metagenome | isolation source: 200 cm saprolite under Douglas fir tree site 1 | place: USA:California | collected 2015-04-18
TCAGCGAATCGACCCTCTCGGACCTGTGCCGCCCTACCTGCAGATAGCGGCGATCATCAAGCGCGGGATCCTGTCCGGGCAGTATCCGCCGGACACCCGCATCCCTACCGAGAGTGAGCTGGTTGAGACGTACGAGGTCGCGCGGTCGACGGCCCGGCGGGCCGTCGCGGCCCTGCGCGAGGAAGGACTCGTCTACACCGTCCAGGCACGAGGCACCTACGTCGCCAGGCTCGACGGCGGGACCAGGTAGGCCGCCGGGCGGTGCTGGCGGGCCTGTACCCTGCCCGTAAGCGAAAGCCGACCGTTCGACTCTGCCCTGACCACCCGTTTTGCGGTAACGCCTCAGGGCTGTTGCACGCCTGATGCATCTCATGATGGCTTGGTCTCATCGGTGGGTCGAACCAGAAGCTGGCGGCCTGCTGCGCACCGGGATAGATGAAAGCATGGCTCGTGGGCTGGCAGATGCTGGCCACCGCGACCGCCACCGGCTGCTGGGCTAGTGGTGCAGGCCGCTGTCGAGGCCGACCAGGCCAAGTACGCGGCCCTGGCCGGCGAGACCGGCAAGAGGTGGCCTGCGGAGAGCCGGGCAGCGAGAGGAGCCGGGGGACGTGACCTTCAAGTTCAATTCGGAACTCTATGCGGATCCCGGCCTCGCCGAGGGCGTCGACTACGTGCGCCGCCATCGCCGCCACGAGCGCTTCGACGACACCTTGGCGCGCACCGATGACGTGCCCAAGACCACGATCCTCGCCCCGCACGGAGGCGGGATCGAGCCCGGCACCTCGGAACTCTGCCTGGCCGTGGCCGGCTATCACCCGGCCAGCCTGCCCCAGATTTTGCCTGCTGGGGTGACCTACGACTACTGGATGTTCGAGGGCCTGCGGGACAGCGGCAACCCCGAGCTCCACGTCACCTCGACCGGCTGCGACGATGGCGTGGCCGTTTCGCTGTGCGCGGGCTCGCTCAACGCCCTTGCCCTGCACGGCTTCCTGCCACGGCCGCCCGGCATGTCCGAGGACGACCAGGTCGTGCTCGTCGGGGGCGGCAACACCATCCTGGCGGGTTACCTGCTAGAAGGGCTGCGCAGGGCCGGTTTCGACGCGAGGGAAGCCGGCCCGCATGGGGAGCTCAACGGCGACGCCACGTGCAATATCGTCAACCGCACCCTGCTCGGCTTGGGCGCGCAACTGGAGCTCAGCAAGCCGTTGCGCGATGCCATGTTCACCGAGCACACCCGCTCGCAGCGCAAGCACACCACAACCCAGCTGTTCTGGACCTTCGTGGCGGTGTGCCGTGACGCGCTCGACCGGCTCCAAGCCGAGCAGATCGTGGCCAGACCGGGGCTTCAATGCCGGACAGCTGGCCCTGCCTGAAAGGCTGATGTCGCACGCTGACCGCACGACACACTACCGGGAGATGGCCTGACCTGGCAGAACCCAAGTGCCTCAAAGGAGCAGCAGCCTCGGCAGGCGGAGGTCATAATCTCGTCTCTCGCCAATGGGCATTGGTCAACCAGCCGGGGGACTGTCATTCCAGGGCTTTCGCCGGGCCAGGAGTTCGGGGAACTCCGGCTGCAGAACGCAGAATTCGTTGCCCCATGGGTCGCGCAGGACCCAGAAGTCAAAGCCGCGTTCGGCCGGGACTCCCGCCATCGCGCCGGCGGCCGGGCGCGAGCGTGCGGGGGCCTCCCCGGACAGGCCCAGCGCCTGGCGCAGCCGCGGCGGCATGTCGGTGCCGTCCGCCAGCTTCTCAAAGGTAGATGCGAACTTGGCGGTGTTCACACCCCGCTTGTAGTTGCTCAGGGTGCTCTGGGCGATTCCGGTCAGGGCGGCGAGCTGGCCCTGGGTGACCTTGCCAGCTTCAAAGATGGTGACCATAGCGCCCGCGTCCTGTCGCAAGCACGCCTCGTAGAAGTCCTGACGTGCGAAAACGGAGGCTAGCTTCTCGCGGAGGATGTGCTCTGGTTCGGCCATGGTGTACGTCCTGTTCCCATGCGTCCCCGGCGTGGATAGGAGGCGGTGTGGTTAGTCAATCACACGTTGCTATAACACGTTGGAATGCCGCTGGCCGTTCACTTGTGAAAACATTTCAACTCGTATTAACACGGCTCGATACGTAGGAAGATTATGGTTGTGAGCTGGGGAAATGCTGAATACTTCGATGAGCGGCCCGGGAAGCGGTTGGCGACTGCGACAGTGCCTAGCGCGGCCCCGGAGACAGCCCTGGGAGGCCACTCCCCCGGCGCGATGCGAGCGGGAAGAGCCTCCGAGAGAGCAAAGCGAGAGCACATGACCAGGCTTCCCGACCACGGGGATGTACTACGAATGGCGGCCTTCCTGGAAGGCCATCCCGGCTGGTCGGCCTTCTGGGACAAGCGAGATGGGGTGTGGCGGGCAGCCGAAGACGATCCGTCCTCAGAGCTGTACGTCGAGGACGCGGACGCCAGCCGGGTGATCGACTACATGGCCACGCACACCCGACGGGACGCACGGCATGATCACGGCGAATAAGCGGCTTCTCAGCGGGACGCCTTATGAGGTCCAGGCGACGATGGAACACCTTGCCCGCGGCCAGGATCACTTTGAGTACCTCGCTGGCACCTGGCTCCGCGCGCTGGCCGTCAAACTGGCAACCAGCGACGGTCTCACTGTGTTCGCGGTCAGTTACGACGACATGGCCGGGTACGAGCTTGAAGCGATCTTGGTAAACGCGCCTCACCACGATCCGATCGTGATAGGCCGAAGCCGGACTGGTGACCACTGCCAGATCACTTTGGAACGATGGCTTCCTATCGACGGCGAACCGGGCATCGAGGACGCCGTGAACGCGATTCGCGCCATCCTGGCTGCCAGTGGCCGCCCCGATCCGGCCCAGGACGGGTCTATCTCGTTAAATCCACAGACCCGCCAGGACTATCGACGCGACGACGGAGCCGTAGGCTTTCTTGGCGCTGCGTGTCTGCCATGTTTCGTGTCACGCTAGACCATCAGTATTTCAGTCAGTCAGTCCGCCTCGAGCCGAATGCGGTCCTGTAGTAAGTCACCAACTTGTCTGGCCTCTTCTGATGTTGCGAATAGTGATTGCTCTGGGAGGAGCACAGATGAGGGGTAACACACATATCGCCGACTCGGTGCTTTCTCCAGGATGGCTTGATCGTCGTGGCAAGCAGCGCAGAGTGGCCTGATCTGGGCGCTACTTCCCCCCGTAGGCACGTCCCTGTGGTGAGGAATTACCGCATGTGGGGTCGGCCGCTCGCGGGCGGGTCGTGGCAGCTGACTTCGCGTCGACGATAGGACCTGCTGGGGAGCGCCTGGAAGAACTGAAGTGTGGGCAAGGGCTACCGCTGTAGCACTCGTCCAGCGCGGTCATGAGTGAGCGGTTCGTCGCGAAATTCTCGTGGTCGCGTCCCGCCGCGCTCCGGCTGGCGCGTGAGATCGGCGTCCTCACCGCGCTCGTGCGCGTACCGCCGGTGCCGTTGCTGCCCGGGGCCGTCGCCAGCAGCACCCGACCCCCCGCTGCTGATCACCAGGCGTGTGCCGGGGAGTCTGTGTTCCAGGTCATCGACTCGATCGACCGGGATCGTACAGGCAGACGGCTCGCGTTCTTCTTGGCGGCACTGCACCAGTCGACAGCCGCGAACGTGCCGAGGCCGCCGTCGGCACGCTCACCGGCACGCAGTGCCGCAGACCACGACCAAATACCCTGCGCGACCGGTTCGGGAGCTGGGTCCGGCCGGATCAGCGCCGGGCGTTGCGCGCTGGTGCGAGTGGGCGACGCCGCGCTGGCCTGTGCCCCACCGAAACCCTTAGGCCGCCGTTGCCGGGCCAGCAAGCCGCGGCCCTGCAGCGGTCCAGCATGGCCCTCACGTGCTTGCCCGGACACGGCGCCAGCCTTGTACCGCAGCGGCGATTAGGGCACCTCAGCTTGCTCCCGTCAGGGCGATCCGGCCCAGCTGGGTAACGCCGTGAGCTTGACGCGCCGCTGCCTCCATCTGCGCCCTACCGCAGGCCAGGGTACGGCCAGGGTAAACGGCCAGGGTAAACGGCCAGGGCATGTGACCGGCGCAACGCGCCCGCCCGGCGCGCGACTCTGAGGGGGTCCCGCACATCCAGCTGAAACGGGAGGGCCCAATGCCGTATATCGGTGTCGGCACCGAGAACTCCGGTGCCATCGAGCTGCACTATGACGATCACGGGACGGGGCCGCCAGTCGTCTTGATCCACGGCTACCCACTCAGCGGCCGTGCCTGGGACAGGCAGGTCCCGGCCCTGCTGGCAGCCGGCCACCGGGTGATCACCTACGACCGGCGCGGGTTCGGGAACTCCAGCCAGCCCACGACCGGCTACGACTACGACACCTTCGCCGCGGATCTCAATGCCCTGCTGGACACCCTGGACCTGCACGACGCCGTCCTGGTCGGGCACTCGATGGGCACCGGCGAGGTCACCCGCTACCTGGGCACCTACGGCTCTGCGCGGGTCGCCAAGGGTGTGCTGGTGTCCCCGATCCCGCCGTTCCTGCTGCAAACCGGCAACAACCCCGAGGGGCTGCCTGCCGCCCTGTTCGACGGGTTTGTCCAAGCCGCCACCGCCGACACCCCGGCGTGGATGAAGGGGTTCCTGGACAACTTCTACAACATAGACCAGTTCGGCGGCACCCTGGTCAGCGACCAGGCCTTCCAGTCCAGCTGGAACATCGCGGCCGCTGCGTCGGCCACCGCGGCGGTGGCATGCATCACCACCTGGCAGACCGACTTCCGCGATGACCTGCCCAAGATCGACGTGCCGGTGCTGGTCGTGCAGGGCGACGCCGACCGGATCTTGCCCTACCCCAACACGGGCAAGCGCCTGCCCGGCCTGATCAAAGACATGCACCTGGTCGTCATTGACGGCGGCCCGCACGCCATCGCCTGGACCCACACCGACCAGGTCAACCGCGCCCTGCTCGACTTCCTGGCCTAGCGCTGATCAGAGCACCGTAGCTGAAAGGAAACCCACAATGCCCCTCCCCTTCGCCGCACGGCTGACCACGCCGCGGCTCATCATCCTGGCTGCGGTCCTGGCCATCGCTGGGCTGCTCATCGCGGTCGCAGGCCAGACCGCGCCTGCTCATGCGGCCACCGGCCGCGCCGCACAGGCCAGCGCTGCCTCCTGGACCACCGGGCCCAAGCCCACCATCGTGCTGGTGCACGGCGCATGGGCCGATTCGGGCAGCTGGAACGGCGTCATCCATCACCAACGCCGCCACCGGCAACCCGAACGTCAAGGCCCTCGTCTACGACGACGCCTACATCCCGGCCCAGGGCGATACGCTGCTGGGGCTCACGTCGGCTAAGCCCGGCTCCTGCCTGGGCGCCCCCAACGTCTTCAACCAGGTGCCCTACCCGGGAAGTCCGGCCGGCGACGCTGACCTGTACGTCAAGGCCAGCGTGTTCCCCGGCTGCTTCGCCAACGGCCTGCCCCCCGCCGAGGGAGCGGTGCTCGCCGCTACCCAGCGGCCGCTGCCGTTCAGCGCACTCACCGAGCAGTCCGGCCCCCCAGCCTGGAAGACCATCCCCTCCTGGGACATCGTCGGCACCGCCGACAACGTCCTCCCGCCCGCCGAGCAACTGGCCATGGCCCAGAACGCGGGCGCCAGCATCACCGAGATCAACGCACCCCACCTGTCCATGATCACCGACCCCGGCGTGGTGGCCAGCGTCATCATCCAAGCCGCCCGGGCCACCAGCTGACTTCTGGCCGCGATGCGCTGACTGGCGGACCGCGCAGCCCGAAAGCTGCGCGGCCGCCGGCCAGCACCACGCCCAGGCTTCCGCAGCGACCCAGATCTCGCATCAGTGATCGCCACCTTGCTCTTCGGCCAAGGGACGTGACCGGCGCGTCGCTCGCGAGATGCGCAACCCGTGGGGCGGTACCACCTGTTAAAGGAGACCCTCATGAACTCATCTACCATCCCAGAAGGCCCCGGCTCGGTAGCAGGGGCGCCGAACCTGCCGGAAGGGTTCACCGGCACGTTCACCAGCCGGTATGTCGACATCGGGGACCTGCGCCAGCACGTGGTCACCGGCGGCGGCGGGCCGCCGCTGCTGCTGGTGCACGGCTGGCCCCAGACCTGGTACGCCTGGCGCCTGATGATGCCCGCCCTGGCCCGCGACTTCCAGGTCATCGCGCCCGACCAGCGCGGGTGCGGGCTGTCCGGCAAGCCCCCGGGCGGGTACGACACCGGCACCCTGGCCGGCGACCTGGCTGCGCTGATGGACGCGCTGGGCCACCGGCGGTTCGCCGTGGCCGGCCACGACACCGGGATGTGGATCGGCTACGCCCTGGCCGCCGACCACCCCGGCCGGGTCGACCGCCTGGCGGTCGCCGAGACCCCCCTGTCCCCCTCTCCGCCGCTGTTTGCTAGCGCGCACCTGAACGACCGGCTGTGGCACTTCGCGTTCAACCGGCTCGCCGAGGTGAACGAGCAGCTCGTCGCCGGGCGCGAGGACGTCTACTTCGGCTGGCAGTTCGCTTCCAAGGCCGCGAAGGAACTGCCCGGGTACGCCGTCCGCCACTACGTGGACACCCTGGCCGCCGACCCTGAAGCGCTGCCCGGCAGCTTCGCGATCTACCGCGCACTGGACATCACCATCGCGCAGAACCAGCAGCGCAAGGACCGGCGGCTGAGGATGCCCGTGCTGGCGATCGGCGGCGCGGAAAGCCTCGGGGACCAGGTCGCGGCCACGATGAAGCTCGCTGCCGACGACGTGCAAGCCTTGGCCATTCCCGGCTGCGGCCATCACCCCGCCGAGGAAGCTCCCGAGGCAACGCTGACCGCGCTGACGGCGTTCTTGGCCCCGTACCGCGACGGGCTGGCCGCGGCGCGCAACCCCGGGCGGCCTGCTGCCGGGTCTAGCTCAGGCCGGGGGATGGCCGGCTGAAGGTACATCTGCGCCAGCGCTGCGGACACTCCGGCCCGAAGATAAGGGCCAGGTGGGAGCCCTGCCCGGGCCGGGCGCGGGCCGTGCCTGCACACCGTGGGCAGTCAGGAGACCATCCGTTCCTGTCCCTGACCAGGGCCGCGCTCATCCACTGACCAGCACACCAGCGCCGTGCGCAGGGCACGGCCGCATCTAAGAAAGGAACTGTCATGTCCATCAAGATCAAAGTGCTCGCCACCGCGGCGGCGCTGACCGTGGCCGGCGGCCTCAGCACGGCAGCGACGCTGCCCGCGAGCGCGTCCACCACGCAGTGCGGCAGTGCCTGCGTCCAGATCTTCAACAAGGTGTTCGGCCCCGGCTTCGTCGAGAGCGTGTTCCTGGGGATCCCGTTGGCCGGCGTACCGACGATCGTGCACCGCGCCAGCAGCTCCGACCCCACGGGAGACTTCATCAACCCCCTCGGCCACCCGGTGCATGTGTCTGACTTCTACGCGGAGGGGATGGTGTCCGCGGCGGTGAACGCTCACTACGGCAGCGAGCCCGCGGTGCAGGTCGAGTACGCGCCGTTCGGCCAGGCCACCGGCCTGTGCGCGGCCGTGGCCACCACCGCCTACCAGAATGAGGGACTCAGCTTGCAACCGTGCAGCACCCCGGGCACCACCGTGTTCATCATCGATTTCGCCGATGCGCCCGCGGCCTTGCCCTACTTCCCGATCGTCGACGCCTCGACCACCGACTTCACCCACCCGTTCACGATGACCATCCACGGTAACCCGGCCCACGAGCCGTTCCCGCAGATCACGCTCCAGCGCATGGTCGGCAACCCGGCGGACGTGCCCGACAACCAGCTGTGGGGAACTGGGCCCGGCCCCGCGAACTAGGAAACCCCCGGTCACACCCACAGTGACCCAACGGTGGCGCCATCCCGCCGGGCGGCGCCACCGTCACACTGTGGCATCCCCAAACGGATCACAGCTCACCGTGGCGTCGGCGCTTCTGCGAGCAGGCCATACTGAGCCGGTCCCGGCTTGGGCGGTCCGCCCGGCGCGTCATTCAATCGGCACCCGCCGGGCCAGTGACCAGAGCGGCGGTGCGCAACCCATACGGGGTTGCTCGTTTAGCCCACCCGCCTCGCTGACCCGGAGTGCGTAGCGACTGACCATGCGCGCCAAGTCACAATCCCGATGCCAAAGCGGGGCTTTCCCGATCCCTTCCTGGCAGGGTACGCTTCGGCCCAGGTAAGGGCGCGGCTCCCGAGGCCGGGGCTGGGTGGGTATAACCACGTGCCTGGGGGAGGTCTTGAATGCAGCCGCCGCGGGTGGGTCTTGAGGTGCTGATAGCAGCCGGTCTTGGCGTGGCCGGGCCGATTGGTCTGAGCAGCCGGGAGACCGTGTGAGCGTTCACGCCCAGCCTGGCGACCGGGAAGCGACGTCGCGCCGATGATCGCAGAGTCCGGGCGGGGGGGCCGCGCGGCGGGGCTGATGGACCGGCGTAGCGAACGCGATGCCCTGGACCGGCTGGTCGGGGCGGTCCAGGCGGGTGAAAGCCGGACGCTGGTGGTGCGCGGTGAGCCGGGCGTGGGCAAGACCGTGCTGCTGGACTACCTGGCCGGGCAGGCGTCGGGCTCGGGGTGCCGCGTGGCGCGCGCCACCGGGGTGCAATCGGAGATGGAGCTGGCGTTCGCCGGACTGCATCAGCTGTGCGCGCCGCTGCTAACTCGTGCGGGGCGCCTGCCGGTACCGCAGCGGGACGCGTTGCGGACCGCGTTCCGCCTCGCGGCCGGTCCGCCGCCGGACCGGTTCTTGATCGGCCTGGCCGTGCTCAGCCTGCTGTCCGGGATGGCCGGGGAACGCCCGCTGATCTGCCTCATCGACGACGGGCAGTGGCTGGACCGGGCGTCGGCGCAGGCGCTGGGGTTTGCGGCCCGGCGCCTGGCGGCCGACCCGGTAGGGCTGGTGTTCGCGGCCCGCGAGCCGGGCGCCGAGCTGGCTGGGCTGCCCGAGCTGGAAATCACCGGGCTGCGCCCCGATGACGCGCGGGCACTGCTGGATTCAGCGCTGGCCGGGCCGCTCGACGCGCGGATCCGTGACCTGATCATCGCCGAGACGCACGGCAACCCGCTGGCGCTACTGGAGCTGCCGCGCGGGCTGAGCCCCGCCCAGCTGGCAGGCGGGTTCGGCCTGCCCGGCGCGGCGCTGCTGACCGGCCGAATCGAAGACAGCTTCGCCCGCCAGCTTGCCGCCCTGCCGGACCAGACACGGCGGCTGGTGCAGCTGGCGGCGGCCGATCCTTCCGGTGACCAGTCGCTGGTCTGGCGCGCGGCCGAGCGGCTGAGCCTTCCGGTCCAGGCGGCGGCACCAGCGGTAGAGGCGGGCCTGGTCGAGTTCGGCGGCCGGGTCCGGTTCCGGCACCCGCTGGCGCGCTCGGCGGCCTACCGGTCGGCGCCGTTGCCTGACCGGCAGCAGATGCACGCGGCGCTGGCGGAGGTCACCGACCCGCGGGCCGAGCCGGACCGGCGGGCCTGGCACCGGGCCCAGGCCACGGCCGGGCCGGATGAGGAGGTCGCCGCCGAGCTGGAGCGGTCGGCCGGGCGGGCGCAGGCCCGCGGCGGGCTGGCCGCGGCCGCGGCGTTCCTAGAGCGGGCGGTGGCGCTGACCACCGATCCGGCGCGGCACGCCGAACGCACTCTGGCCGCGGCGATGGCCAGCATGCAGGCCGGCGAGTTCGGCAAGACCCTGGAACTGCTGGCAGACGCGGAGGCCGGGCCGCTGGATGAGTTCCAGCGCGCCCGGGTCGACCTAGTCCGCGGCAACGTCGCCTTCGCCTCGGGATTTAGCAGCGATGCTCCCCCGCTGCTGCTGCAGGCCGCCAGGGCGCTCGAGCCGTTCGACTTGGAGCTTGCGCGCGAAACCTACATGACCGCCTTCAACGCCGCGATGAACCGCGGGCATTTCGCCCGTGATGACGTGCTCCCGGAGATCTGCCGCGCCGTCCGGGCCCTCCCTTCGCTGCCGGGCACTCCGCGTCCCCTCGACCTGCTGCTCGACGGCCTCGCACTGCTGGGCGCCGACGGCCGCGCCGCCGCGATCCCGACCCTGAAGCGAGCAGCAAAGGCGCACACCGACATGCGCATGGAGGACGTCCTGCGGTGGGGCTTGTTCTCGGCGCAGGCCTGCGCCCTCCTGTGGGATGTCGAGG
>WNEY01005112.1_pt1 | contig 10119 bp, 15 predicted proteins | sample 5400531 | NCBI WGS metagenome assembly WNEY01 (sample SAMN13153338, study PRJNA577476) | soil metagenome | isolation source: 200 cm saprolite under Douglas fir tree site 1 | place: USA:California | collected 2015-04-18
CCGCTGCGACACTCGCCCCGGCGCTCGCGCGCCCCCTCCCCCTCCCCCTGACCGGGCCGGTCCTCGCGCCCTACCGCGCGGCGCGGCGCGCCGCGTTCGCCGGCAAGTGGGTGCTCGAGCGTCTCATCGGACTCGGCGTGGGATGGCCGGCGCTGACCGACCGGGTCGTCGGCCGGCTGGCGCGCCGCCCCGACCTCGCGGATCTTCTGGTCGGAGCGACGGGCAACTTCGTACCCGCGCGGCGCGTGCTCGCGCCCCGCCTCCTCACGCAACTCGTCTGGTAGCCCATGCACGGCGTCGAGCCCGCCCTGTTTCGCCAGCTGCTCGGCAGATTCGCGACCGGCGTCACCGTCGTCACCGCCCGCGACGCCCAGGGCCGGCCCGTTGGTATGACGGCGAGCTCCGTGGCGTCCGTCTCGCTGCACCCGCCGCTGCTGCTCGTTTCGGTCAGTCGCGAGCACGAGATGCACGCGGCGCTGCTCGCCGCCAAGCACTTCACGCTGAACGTGCTTGCCGCCGATCAAGAGGCCCTCTCCCGCCGCTTCGCCGCTGATCACCCCGACCGCTTCTCGGGCGTCGGATACCGGGACAACAAGTACGGCGTGCCGGTGCTCGACGGCGTGCTCGCCAGCATCGAATGCGAGAAGCAGGACGAGGTGGCGGGAGGCGATCACACGGTGTTCTTCGGGCTCGTCACGGGCGGCGCCGTGACGGACCGCACGCCGCTGCTCTACTACCGTGGCGGTTACTCTTCACTGCGCGGCGCATGATCGGCACCGAGCTGCTCGACGACCCGCACGCCGACCCGCGCGCGGTGCAACGCGAGCTCAAGGACATCACGCGGCTCAACGCCCTGTTCGGTGGCACACGAGCGGTTGTCGAGGCCCTCGAGCCATTCTTCAGGACCGGGAGGCGGGAAACGGGAAACGGGAAGCGAGCGACGTGGACGCTGCTCGACGTAGGAACCGGGCTCGGCGACATCCCGCGGGCGGCAGCCCTGGCCGCGCGCCGTCACGGGATCACCCTGCGGCTCGTGGGCCTGGACGTGAACCCCACGGCGGCGCGCAGCGCCCGGCACGCGGCTCACGACGTGCCGCTGGCCTCGGTGCTGGGGGACGGCGGCGCGCCACCCTTCCGTTCCCGCTCGGTGGACATCGTGATCGCGAGTCAGGTGCTGCACCATTTGGCACGCGACGTGGCGGTGCGGTGGATCGCGACCTTCGCCGCGTTGGCGCGGCGCGCCGTGGTGGTCGCCGACCTGCGACGGAGCCGCCTCGCGATGACGGGCGTGTGGCTCGCGTCCTTCCCTCTGGGGTTCGGCGCGGTGACGCGACACGACGCCGTCGTGTCCCTGCGGCGCGGCTACACGCGGGAAGAGCTGAACTCCCTCCTGCTGGCGGCCGGCGCGCCACCGGTGGCGCGCTATCGACCGGGATTCCGCGTGGTGGCCGCTTGGGAAACATCAGACATCAGACGTCAGGCTGATGTCTGATGTCTGACGTCTGACGTCTGTCATGCTCACCATCGACCGCATCACCATCCGAGCCCCGCTGGCGCGCGTATTCGATGTCGCCGCCGACATCGAGCGCTGGCCCGACCTGCTGCCGCACTACCGCTGGGTGCGCTTTCTCGAGCGCCAGCCGAGCGGCGGCGTCGTCGAGATGGCCGCGTGGCGCCCCTTCGGTCCGGTCCGCTACCCGGCGTGGTGGGTCTCGCGCATGACTATCGATCGGCCGGCGCGCGAGATCCGGTACCGTCACCTCAGGGGTATCACGCGCGGTATGGACGTCGTGTGGCGGCTGGCCGCGCGCGACGGCGGCGCGGAGGCGGGCGCCGAGGTCGCGGTCGAGCACAGGTGGGCCGGACTGCCATGGCCGCTCGTCGGCGGGGTGATCGCCCGGCTCGTCATCGGACCCGTGTTCGTCCACGGCATCGCGTCGCGCACGCTGGCGGGGATCAAGCGGGCAGTAGAGAACCCATGAAGCGAATGGGAGGGGAGCCGTGACCGGGCAGCGCCGTGTGGTGATCACCGGGGTGGGGGCGGTCACGCCGATCGGCACGGCGGCGGACGGCCTCTGGGCGGGCCTCGTGGCGCGGCGCTCGGCGGTGCGGGAGATCACGCGGTTCGACCCCGCGCCGTTCAAGAGCCGCATCGCGGCCGAGATCCCCGATTTCCACCCGCAGGACCACCTCGACGCGAGGCGGGCCAAGCGGCTCGACCGCTTCTCGCAGCTCGCCGTGGCGAGCGCGCGCCTCGCGCTCGCCGATGCCGAGCTGATCCCTGCGCGCGAGGATTCCGAGCGGATCGGGGCGATGATGGGGTCGGCGCTGGGGGGCGTGGCGTTCGCGGAGTCCCAGGTGGAACAGTTCCGGCGCGAGGGCCCGCGCGGGCTCAACCCGAGCCTCGCGCTCGCCGTGTTTGCGGGCGCCGCGAGCTGCAACATCGCCATCGAGTTCGGGTTCACCGGGCCGAACTCGACCAACGCGATGAGCTGCGCGTCCGGCACCATCGCGGTGGGGGAGGCGTTCCACGCGATCCGCGACGGGCGGGCCGACGTCATGCTCGCCGGCGGGGCGGAAGCGCCGCTCGCACCTATGACCTTCGGCGCCTTCAGCGTCATCCGCGCGATGAGCACCCGCAACGACGATCCCCCTCACGCGTCACGCCCCTTCGACGCGAGCCGCGACGGATTCGTCATGGGCGAGGGGGCCGCGGTGCTGCTGCTCGAGGAGCGCGGCCGGGCGCTCGCCCGGGGCGCGCCGATCTATGCCGAGCTGGTCGGCTACGCGTTCACGAGCGACGCGTATCACATGACCGCGCCGCGCCCGGACGGCCGGCAGGCGGCGCGGGCCATCCGGCTGGCGCTGGCGGACGGCGCCGTCGCGCCCACCGAGGTGGGCTACGTCAACGCGCACGGCTCCTCCACACCCTTGAACGACACCACCGAGACCACCGCCCTCAAGCAGGTGTTCGGAGATCACGCCTACCGTCTGACGGTGAGCGGCACGAAGGGCTACTACGGGCACGCCCTGGGCGCGAGCGGCGCCATCGAGGCCGCCATCTGCGCCCTGGCGATGGCCCGCCGCTGGCTGCCACCCACGATCAACCTCGAGCACCCCGACCCCGGGTGCGACCTCGACTGCCTCCCCCACGAGGGGCGCGCCGCCGCCCCGGACGTGGTCCTGTCGAACTCCTTCGGCTTCGGCGGGATCAACGCGTCGCTGGTGTTGCGACGGGCCTAGACGCGCCTAGATTGGCGCCATGAACCCCAAACTGCTGCGGCCGCTCGCGGCCGAGACCATCGGCACCCTGCTGTTCGTGTTCCTCGGGGCGGGGAGCATCGTCATGACCGCCGCGACCGGCGGTACGCCCGGGCCGCTCGGCATCGCCCTGGCGCACGGCGTCGGCATGGCGATCATCGTCTCCGCCACCATGAGCATTTCCGGCGGCCACATGAATCCGGCCGTCACATTCGCCATCGCGCTCACCGGGAAGATCGACTGGCGCCGCGCGGGCGCCTATGTGATCGCCCAGCTCGTGGGCGCCCTGCTTGGCGCCGGGCTGGTGAAGGCCCTGCTGCCGGCCGGCGCGGTGAACGCCACCCTCGCCGGCACGCCGCAGCTCGGAGGCAGCGTCACCTTCGCGCAGGGCATCTGGATCGAGGCCGTGCTGACGTTCTTCCTCGTCAGCGCCGTGTTCGGTACGGCCGTGGCGCCGGACGCGCCGAAGATCGGCGGGTTCGGCATCGGCCTCGCGATCTTCGTGGATGCGCTCGTCGGCGGGAACCTCACCGGCGCGATGATGAACCCCGCACGAGCGCTGGGGCCGGCGATCGTCGCGCACGACATGCACGCGCAGGCGGTCTACTGGATCGGTCCGCTCCTCGGAGCGGCGGCGGCGGGGTGGCTATGGCGGGCCGTACTGCGCGGCCCGAGCAGTTAGCTAGCCGAGCGCTTCGGCAGCGCAGGGAGCGAAGTAGCTGAGCACGATGTCGGCGCCGGCGCGGCGAATCGCGTACAGCGTCTCCCACATGGCGCGGGCCTCGTCCACCATGCCGCGCTCGGCCGCGGCCTTGATCATCGCGTACTCACCGCTCACCTGATACGCCGCGAGCGGCGCACCGAACTGCTGCTTCGCCCGCCGGATCAGGTCGAGACAGGGCAGCGCCGGCTTCACCAGGATGATGTCCGCGCCTTCCGCGACGTCGAGCTCGATCTCCTTCATCGCTTCGTCGCCGTTCGTGCCCTGCATCTGATAGGTCTGGCGGTCGCCGAACTGCGGCGTCGAGCCCGCCGCCTCCCGGAACGGCCCGTAGAACGCCGAGGCCATTTTCGCCGCATACGACATGATCGGCAGGCGCGCGAACCCCGCCGCGTCGAGCGCCTTGCGGATCCCCGCCACGCGGCCATCCATCATATCACTCGGCGCCACCATGTCCACGCCGGCGCGGGCCTGACTCACGGCCACCTTGCCGAGCAAGTACACCGAGGCGTCGTTGTCCACGTCGCCGTCCGCGATCACCCCGCAATGTCCGTGGTCGGTGTACTCGCAGAGGCACAGGTCGGCGATCACCAGGAGCTGGGGCACGGCGCGCTTCACCGCCCGCGCCGCCTGCTGCACGATCCCCTGCTCGTCGTACGCTTCCGACCCGGTGGCGTCCTTCGCCGCCGGCAGGCCGAACAAGATGATCCCGCCCAGGCCGAGCCGAGCGGCGCGCTCGGCGTCCTTCACCAGCTCGTCCACCGAGGTCTGATAGACGCCCGGCAGCGCGCTCACTTCCTGGCGCACCCCTTGGCCGTGACACGCGAACAGCGGCCACACGAGCTGCGAGGGAACGAGCTGGGTCTCCTGCACCAGCCGGCGCAGGGCGGGGCTGCGGCGCAGCCGGCGCATCCGGCGGATCGGGAACTGGCTCATCGTGCGAGTAACGCTAGCGCGCCCTGGGCGCGGAGCAAGTCAGCGACCACAATGCCGGCGCGCACCGGGTCTCCCTCGATGTCGGCGGACGCCGTGAGCTGCACCGACCCATCGGGCGCCGTGACCCGGCCATAGAGCCGGTTCCCGGCCTCTACGTAGGCCGCTACCGGCGCCTGGCACCCGCCTTCGAGTGCCGCAAGCAGCGTCCGCTCCGCCGCGACGTGCCGCGCCGTCTCGGCGTGGTCCAGGGGGCGCACCGCCGCCGCCGCCGCCGCGTCATCCGCGCGGATCTCCAGCCCGAGGGCTCCTTGCCCTGGGGCCGGCATCACCTCCAGCGGATCGAGTCGCAGGGCGATCGCGTCCGTGAGCGCGAGCCGCAGCAGTCCCGCATAAGCCAGCAGCGCCGCGTCGAAGTCCGACCCGTCCCTGATCTTCTGCACCCGGGTCTGGACGTTGCCGCGCAATGGTCGGATCTCGAGGTCGGCCCGAAGATGGCGCACCTGGGCCGCGCGCCGTAGGCTGGAGGTCCCCAGGCGGGCCCCGGGGGCGAGCCCGGCGAGCGAGGCGACCGCCCCTTCCCTCGCCACGAGGACGTCGCGCGGGTCGGCCCGCTCGGGGACCGCGCCCAGGGCCAGACCGCCGGGCAGCGTCGTGGGCAGGTCTTTGAGCGAGTGCACGGCGACGTCGACCCGCTCGTCGAGCAGCGCGTCCTCGATCCCCTTCGTGAAGAATCCTTTGCCGGGAAGCTCTCGGAGCGGACGGTCGACCTCAGCGTCACCTTGCGTCTTGATGATGACGATTTCGGTCTCCACGCCGTGGCGCGCCAGCTGCCCCTTCACCCACTCGGCCTGCCAGAGCGCCAAACGACTCCCGCGCGTGCCGATCTTCAGCAGGGCGCTCACGTGTCCCGCTTCCCGCTTCCCGCGTCCCGGCTGAAATGGCGCACGAGCGCGCTGACCAACCCCGGCACCGTGTACTCCTCAGCTTCCAGGACACGGCCTCCCGCGCCCAACGCCCGCGCCGTCTCCGCCGTGACGGGACCGATCACCGCCGCTGCATAGCGGCCCGACCGCGCCGCCTCCGGCCCCACGAGATCCACGAAGTGGCGCACGGTGGAGGACGACGTGAAGGTGACGACGTCGATCCGCCCTGCCATGATCTCAGCCGCAAGCGCGCTCCCGTCTCCCCCCCCCTCCCCCACCGTGCGATACACCGGGATCACATCCACGACGGCTCCTCGGGCCCGGAGGCCCTCCGGCAGCGCGTCACGCGCCTCAAGGGCACGCGGCAGCAAGATGCGCTTCCCCCCCACGTCGCCGCGGCGGACCATCTCTTCCACGACGGCTTCGGCCACGAACCGCGGGGGCACGAGCGTGGCCGTGACGCCCCGCTGCGCCAGCGCCTCCGCGGTCGCGGGGCCGATGGCGGCGACGGGGATGCGCGTCAGCGCCTGCGGCGACACGCCCCATTCCGGCAGGCGATCGCACACCACACGGACGGTGTTCTGGCTGGTGAAGACGATCCACTGGTAGCGCGTGAGGTCCGCAAGCGCGGCGCGCAGCGGCGCGAGATCGGCGAGCGGCTCGATGCGAATCGTGGGAGCGGTGACGACGTCGGCGCCGAGCGCTGTGAGGGCTTGCGCCAGGTCGCCCGCCTGCTCCCGCGCGCGGGTGACCACGATCCGCCGCCCCGCGAGCGGCCGCGACGCCTGGGCCATAGCTGGTTGCAATTTCACCGTGCCAAAACCCATTATCAAGCAATGTTACGCTTCGCCCGCACCGCGCTGGCACGCTTCACCGTCCGGCGCGCCGCCGCCTGCCAGCGCCACGCGCCGCGCCGCGCCGCGCTGTGGCTCCGTCTGGGCTGCGCGCTCTCCCCGACGTTCGCCGAGCCGTTCGCGGCGCTGGTGCACCTGCGTCGCGCCCTCGAGGACCGCTGGGGCGCGCTCGCGGCCGCGCGCAGCGCGGTCGATCGCTTCCCCGGGAATCCCGACGCCTGGATGCTGCTGGGCGAGGCGTCCCTGATGGTGTTCCGCCAGCAGGAGGGGCTCGGCGCCTACGAACAGGCGCTGGCGCTCGAGGAGCGCGCCGACGCCGCCATGGCCGCGGGCGAGCTCTACCTCAGAGCCGGCCAAGCCGCCGACGCGGCGGCGCGGTTCGCGCGGGCCTACGCGGCCGGGGGCGGGGCGGCCGCCCTCTGGGCCAATGCCCAGGCCCTGTTTCAAGCCGGCGACACGCGCGCGGCCGACGAGGCGCTGAGCCTCTGGGCCACGCAGGTCCCCGACGGCATGGAGCGCCTCGCCGCAGCCCGCGCCGAGCTACGCGAGCCGAAGCGCGGCGGCTAGAGCTTCCGGCTCCTGCTGTAGAGGAACAACGCGTAGGCGACCAGGATGACGGCCGCCGCGATGTAGGCGGCCACCATGTACCCGCCGTTGGCGACCCCCTCAGGCATCGCCCACCGTGTCTCGCGCACTCGCCAGTGCGTAGACCTGCATGACGAACCCCACGTACAACAGTGTGAACACGCCGAACGAGAGCAGCAGGGTCGCGAGCATGCTGCCGGGGAGGGAAGGGGCGCTCGGCTTCAGCACGATCGGCATGGGATGCAAGGTGCGGAACAGATACACGCTGAGATGAATGAAGGGGAGCAACACCAGGCCGCAGATCCCGAGCACCGCCGAGTAGCGGGCCCGCAAGCTTGCCTCCGTCACCGCCCCCCGCATCAGCAGGTAGCCGACAAACAGGAAGAATAGGAAGAGGGTCAGCGTCAGGCGCGCGTCCCAGGTCCACCAGGTGCCCCAGATCGGCTTCGCCCAGATCGGGCCGGTCGTGAGCATGACGAGCGAGAACGCCGTCCCCACCTCCGCCGAGGCCGCCGCAAAGCGGTCGAAGCGATAGTCCTTCATGACCAGGAAGAGAATGCTCGCGAGCCCGACGAGTCCCATGGCCAGCATCGCCGACCACGCCGCGGGGACGTGCACGTAGAAGATCTTCTGCGCCAGTCCCTGAAAGCGCTCCGTCGGCGTGAACGCCAGGGCGCGCACGTAGACACCACCGAGCAGGATCAGGCTCACCCAGGTCAGCCAGCGACCGCGTTGTGCAAGCGTCATTCGTTCACCGTCGTCGGAAACAACATTGTCGCGAGCGTCAGGAACACGATGTCGAATGCGGCGAGCAACCTAAGCCAGCCGCTCACCTCGCTCAAGGGGCGCCCCACGAGCAGCCGGGCCGTGACCTGCACCGCGCCGATCAGCGGCGGGATCATGAACGGCAAGAGCAGCACGGGCAGCATCAGCTCGGCGAAGCGGGTACGGATCACCATCGCGCTGAACAGGGTTCCCACCGCTACGAACCCCAGTGTGGCGAGCGCGATGACCCCGATGAGGGGCGCCAGCACCGCGCCTACGGGCACGTCGAAGAACAGCACGAATAAGGGAAGCCCCACGCACTCTACCACGCCCACGAACACGCAGTTCGCGAACAGCTTGGCCCAGTAGATGCTGGTGCGGCTGACCGGGGACACGAGCAGGCCGTCGAGCGCCTGATTCTCGAGCTCGAGCTGAAAGGCGCGGTTCAGCGCCAGCATCGCTGCGAACGTGAACGTCACCCATAGGATGCTCGGCGCCAGGTCCACGGTCGCCACCGCCGTGGGATCGCGTCCGAAGTTGAACACCGTGAGGACGAGGGCGGTGAACACCACGGCGGACACGAAGGCGGTGCGGGAGCGGAACTCGAGCAGCAGGTCCTTGCGACCGATCGCCCAGGCGTGCCGCAGCACCTCACGCACCGGCCACCGCCTGGCGATAGGCCTCGGCGATCTCGGCGCCACCGCGCCCGGCTCGGGGAGCGAAGTGCACGAAGCGGCCGCGCGCCTGGAACGCGACGTCGGTGGCCAGCTCGACGCCCTCGTCCACGTTGTGCGTCGCCAGCACCACGATCCGCCCACCTCCCAGCTCGCGCAGGAGGCGACGGAACTCCGCCGCCGCCGCCAGGTCGAGCCCGGTGAACGGCTCGTCCAGCAGCAGCACGCGCGGGTCGTGGATCAAGGCGCGGGCAATCGAGACGCGCTGCACCTGGCCGCGTGATAGCACGCGCACGGGGACGTCCGCCCGGTCGGCGATCGCGAGGCGGCCGAGCAGTACATCGGCCCGAGCGCGGCGCTCCGCCGCCGGCAGGTCGTACAGCGACCCCCAAAACAACAGGTTCTCTCGCACAGTCAGATGCCCGTACAGGTGGGACTGGTGTCCGATCCACCCTACGGCGCGCCGGCCTCCCTCCACGACCGCCCGCCCCCGCTGCGGCCGAATCAGCCCTGCGAGCACCTTCAGGAGCGTCGTCTTCCCCGCGCCGTTCGGGCCGAAGAGCGCGAGCGTCTGTCCCGCGGACAGTGTGAACGAGATGCCGTCGAGGGCGCGCACCCGGCCGAAGTCGTGCCGCAGGCCTTCAGCCTGCAGCATCGATGCGCGCGGCGAGATCGTCCATGTCGAAGGGCTTGATCAGGTACCCGCTATGTCCGAGGTCCAGCACGGTGATGAGGGGCTCCATGCTGGTGTACGCGGTGGTCACGACTACTGGAAGGCCGGGGTGCGACGCGCGGATCGCCTGGAGCAGGGCGACGCCGTCGGTATCGGGCAAGCGCATGTCGAGGACGAGCACGTCCGGCTCGAACTTTTCGAGCCGCTGCAGGGCCTCGCTGCCCGAGCCGGCGAAGGCCATCTGGTAGTGCGACGCGAAGTATCGTTCGTAGTTCGAGCGGATCAGGGGCTCGTCTTCGACGAACAGCACCTTCCGGCGGGTCGCCGCGCGCTCCATGGGAGCGCAATATAGCCTAGCGCCCGCCGCTCTCCAGCTCGAACAGGTCGTCGAGCTTGGTCAGCACCAGGAGAAACCGCAGCTCTTCGTTCGTCCCGCGCAGGCAGACGCCGAGCCGCCGCTCCGCCGCCTTGCGCTGGATCAGCATCAGGGCGCCGAGCCCCGCGCTGTCCACCGCCCGCGTCGCCGACAGATCGATCACGAGCCGCCCGGCGCCTTCGGGCAGCTGGTCGAGCAGCTCCCCGGCGGCCCGCCGGAACGTGGTGCGCGACTCGAGGCCCAGCGTCGCCGGGGCGGCGAGCACCTTCTCCGTCGGTCGCGTCGTCATGGCCATCGGCTCCTTCACGCTCCACTCCTGAAAGGTCCGGCGGCCTGCAGTGCGACTCCGGT
>WNEY01005113.1_pt1 | contig 10118 bp, 6 predicted proteins | sample 5400531 | NCBI WGS metagenome assembly WNEY01 (sample SAMN13153338, study PRJNA577476) | soil metagenome | isolation source: 200 cm saprolite under Douglas fir tree site 1 | place: USA:California | collected 2015-04-18
CCGAGTTCATGGGTGGCTTTGCTTTTGCTATCGTCGGCCGGGAAGGATTCTTCAATTTGCCCCCGTGGCAATCCGCATGATGTGGACAGCGTTGCCGATTACGTCGGCAGGTCTTTTCTGGCCTTGGGGTCCCTTCGGCATGGGGTTAGTATCTTATGTCGCAAAGCCGCTTGGTAGGGAACATGAACGAAGAGCAGTACAAGCTAATTTCAGCGAGACGAATCGCCCAAGATAATTTGATATGGCAGACGCCAACCTTGGCGACAGCCGCGCAAGCCTTTCTTCTCGCTGCGGCGTTCAATTCTCAAACCAGCATTACCGTGGCGCGACTATTGTTCGCATTTTCGTTCTTCGTAGGAGCGGCTTCGATCCAATTAATGATAAAGCACCGCTATCATGAACGAATCGACTCTGAGTTGCTATCTCAGTTCGAAGAACAGCATGAAAAAGAAGGCTATTCCATCCTTCCTGGGCCAAAAGGGTCGGTCGATTTAATCAAGAGAAACTTTCTTACCCACGTCAAATCGTTCCAGCTTTGGGTAGTTGTTTTGACCGGTTTTTGCCTAATCGCTGTATATGGATTCTATTTGAAACTGTAACAGTGCCGAGAGTTGTGACGGCTTTCTTCGATCGGAGCCGCAATCGATGAAAACGGTCTATGACGCAAAAGCCGACGCACTCTACGTGCGCTTTGCGGACACGCAGGTGATCGAAAGCGAGGAGGTCGCCGAAGGGGTCATGCTTGATTTCGACGCCGATGGCAGGATCGTCGCCATCGAGGCATGGGACGCCAGCCGTCATCTTACGCCGGGTGCAAAACTGCCGGCTGCGGCGGAATAGCCCATTCCGCAGCCTGTAAACCATTGACATCATTTGTGAGCGGGGCTCCCGCCGGGGCTGTCGCCTGGTGCCGGCGGGCATGCTAGGAAACACGGCCCGGGAAGGGGAAATACAATTATGCCGGCAGCTTCGGAACGCGCGAAACCGCGCGAGGTCGTCTCCGATCCTCTCCGCATCGGCATTATCGGCGTCGGCGTCATGGGCTCGAACCATGCCCGCGTGCTCTCCGAACTCCCCGGCATCGACCTCGTCGCCATCGCCGACCCCGACCGCAGCCTGGCGATGAAAATCGCCAAGCTGGTCCGTTGCGACGCGGTCGCCGACCACAATACGCTGATCGGCCTCGGCCTCGACGCCGTCATCGTCGCGGCGCCCACCCATCTCCATCACGCCATCGCGCTGGATTGCATCGAGGCCGGCGTCAATCTCCTGGTCGAGAAGCCGATCGCGCCGACGGTGGAGGAGGGCCGCCAGATCGTCGCCGCCGCCCGCCGCAAGGGCGTGAAGCTCATGGTCGGCCATGTCGAGCGCTTCAATCCGACGGTGCAGGCGATCAAGCAGGCGATCGAGGACGAAGACATTCTGTCGATCGCGATCACCCGCGTCGGCCCGTTCCCGCCGCGCATGTCGAATGTCGGCGTCGTCATCGATCTCGCCGTGCACGACATCGACCTCATCCGCTGGTTCACCGGCTCGGAGATCATCGAGGTGCAGCCGCAGCTCACCAAGGCGCGCGCCGCGCGCGAGGACATCGCGCTGTTGCAGTTCCGCACGGCTTCGGGCGTGCTCGCCCACATCAACACCAACTGGCTCACGCCGTTCAAGGCGCGCACGGTGCACGTCGCGACGCGCGACAAATACGTGATCGGCGATCTGTTGACGCGGCAAGTGAGCGAGTGCTTCGGCTTCCAGCCCGACGGCAGCTATTCGATGCGGCATCTGTCGGTCGGCCACGCCGAGCCGCTGCGCGCCGAGCTTATGGCTTTCATCAAGTCGATTCGCGACGACGAGAAGCCGATCGTCGGCGGCGACGAAGGCGTGGCGAGCTTGGAGATCGCGATCCAGTGCCTGGAGGGCGGATCCTCCGCCGTGCCGCGCCGCGCCCCGCGCAAGGTCGTCGGCTGAATTCTTGCAAGACCCCGCCTCGAGCCATCGAATGAACCAGCACGCCCGCGTCGGAGAGCCGCCGATCCCGTTCATCGACGTCGCCGCCCAGCGCCGCCGTTTGGGCGGCGCCATCGACGCGGCGGTCGCGCGCGTGCTCGCTCACTGCCAGTTCATCCTCGGCCCGGAAGTGCGCGAGCTCGAAGCAGAGCTCGCCGCGTTCTCCGGCGCGCGCCACGCGGTTTCCTGCGCCAGCGGCACCGACGCGTTGACGCTCATCTTGCTCGCCAAGGGCGTGGGCCACGGCGACGCGGTTTTCTGCCCGTCGTTCACCTTCGCCGCCAGCGTCGAAGCGCCGGCCTTGCTCGGCGCCTCTCCGGTGTTCGTCGACGTGGACGAAGAGACGTTCAACATCGATGCTTTGAGCCTCGAGCGCGCGGTGGCGACGGCGAAACAGCAGGGGCTGAAACCGAAAGCGGTCATCCCGGTCGATCTGTTCGGCCTGCCGGCCGATCACGATTCGATCGCGGAGTTGGCGGAAGCGGAAGGGTTGTTCGTGCTCGACGACGCCGCGCAAGGCTTCGGCGCCAGCTACAAGGGCAGGAAGCTCGGCACCTTCGGGCTCGCCACCGCGACGAGCTTCTTTCCGGCGAAGCCGCTCGGCTGCTACGGCGACGGCGGGGCGGTGTTCACCGACGACGAGGAGCTGGCGGAGACGGTCAGGGGCCTGCGCGTGCACGGCCAAATGCCGGGAAAGTCGGAATTTTCGCGCCTCGGCGTCACCGGGCGGCTCGACACGATCCAGGCCGCGGTGCTGATCGAGAAGCTGAAAATCTTCCAAGACGAGATCGAGGCGCGCAACCGCATCGCGCGCCGCTACGGCGAAAAACTCGGCAATGTCGCCATCGTCCCGCGCGTGCCGGACGGCTACACTTCGGTATGGGCGCAATACACGATTCGGCTCCCGAAGGGCGCGCGCGACGGCGTCGCCGCGGCGCTGAAGGCCGAAGGGATTCCCACCGCGATCTATTACGCCAAGCCGCCGCATCTGCACGAGGCCTACAGGCGCTACCCGGTGGCCGACGGCGGCTTGCCGGTGACGAATCGGCTTTCGCACGAAGTGATCAGCCTGCCGATGCACGCCTATCTCGACGAGCCGACGCAGGACCGCGTCGTCGACGCGCTGAAGCGCGCGCTCGCGCGCTGAGCTTCAGCGGCCGCGGAGCGGCCTCGTGATCCGCAACATCTTCACCGTCGGCGGCTGGACGCTGATCTCACGCGTCACCGGCTTCGTGCGCGACATCGTGATGGCGGCGGTGCTGGGCGCCGGTCCGGTGGCCGACGCCTTCTTCGTCGCCTTCCGCCTGCCGAACCATTTCCGCGCGATCTTCGCCGAAGGCGCCTTCGCCGCCGCCTTCGTGCCGGCCTATGCGCGGCGATTGCAGCAGGGCGGGCAGGAGGAGGCGCGGCGCTTCGCCGACGGCATCGGTACCGGGCTCATGCTCGTTCTCGGCGCGCTCGTCGTGCTCGCGCTTCTATTCACGCCCACGGTCGTGCGCGTGCTCGCGCCCGGGCTTGCCGCCGATCCCATGCGCTTCGAGCTTGCGGTCGCGCTCACGCGCATCACGTTTCCCTACCTCGCGCTGATGTCGCTCGAGACGCTGATCGCGGGCACGCTCAACGCCCACAACCGCTTCGCGTCGGCGGCCGGCGCGCCGGTGCTGCTCAATATCTCGATGGTCAGCACGCTGTTGCTCGCGGCCGCCTTCCCGACCGCGGGCCACGCCGCCGCCTGGGGCGTGCTGGCGGCGGGCGTCTTGCAAGCGCTGTTGGTCGGCGGCGACGCCGCGGTACACGGCCTCGGCCTGCGGTTTCGCTTGCCCGTGCTCGATCCGCCGACGAAACAATTCCTCAAGGCGTTGGGGCCCGCCATCATCGGGGCCGGCGGCGTGCAGCTCGCGCTGTTCGCCGACACGGTGATCGCGACGTTTCTGCCGACCGGCGCGCTGTCGGCGCTCTATTACGCCGACCGCATCAATCAATTGCCGATCGGCGTGGTCGGAATCGCGGTCGGGATCGTGCTCCTGCCCGAAATGTCGCGCCGCCTTGCCGCCGGCGACGAAGCAGGCGCGGCCGCGGCCCAGGGGCGCGCGATCGAGCTCACGCTTTTGATCGCCATTCCCTTCGTCGCGGCGGCCATCGCCATTCCCGATCTCGTCATGCGCGCGCTGTTCGCGCGCGGCGCCTTCACCAACGCCGACGCCGCGGCGGCGGCGGCGACGCTTTCCGCCTACGCGATCGGGCTCATTCCCTTCATGTGGATGCGGAGTTTCACCGCCCCCTTTCTCGCGCGCGGCGATACGGCAACGCCGGTGAAGGCGGCGCTGGCGGCGGTGCTCGTCAACATTCTGCTGAAGGTCGCCTTGATGGGTTCGCTGGCGCAGGTGGGCCTTGCGCTCGCGACCTCGGTCGGCGCGTGGCTCAATTGGGCGCTGCTGGTGTGGTTCGCCCGGCGCGCGGGATTCGAGCGGCCGCACGCGCCGCTCGATCGTTCCCTCCGCCTGGCCGCGATCGGGCTCCTGCTGAGCCTTGCGTTTTACGCAGGTCAGAGATTTTTCGCCCCGGTGCTTTCTGGTATTCCACGTTTTCGCGAGGAAACATTGCTTCTGATTTTACTGATCGGCGGCACGATTCTGTATGCCGGGCTCGTTCTCGCGCTCTTGGGCCGCGATTGGTTGAAGAATCTGCTGCGTGACGCTGCGGCAGGTACCGGCGGTGCCGGTCCCGGCGCCTTATGAAATTTGAAGCGGCCCCCTTGCGCCGGGTTTCGCAAATGCGAGATATGCGCTAAGACCTCGCCCCCGTTAGGTTTGGCATGATTCATATCGCGTTCACGGCGCGCATCGCCGCGGTCATTGTTGTTCTCTTCGCGCTCGCGAGTTGCGGCGACAGCGGCTCGCAGGCCCCGCCGGCGCCGCCGGTCACGGTGGCGAAGCCCGTGAAGCGCGAGATCGTCGACATGGACGAATATGTCGGCCGCTTCCTCGCGGTCGACCTGGTCGAGGTGCGCGCGCGTGTCTCGGGCTATCTCGAACAAGTGCATTTCAAGGACGGCCAGATCGTGCAGGCCGGCGATCTTCTGTTCTCGATCGACAAGCGGCCGTTCCAAAATACGCTCGATCAGGCGAAGGGCACGCTGGCGCAGGCGCGCGCCAATCTCGCTTTCACCGAAGCCGACCTCGTGCGCGCGCAGAAGCTCGTCGTCGACAAGACGATTTCCGAGCAGGCCTTCGAGCAGCGCACGCAGGCCAAGCGCAACGCCGATGCGTCGGTCGCCTCCAACGAGGCGACGGTGCGGCAGGCGGAACTCGATCTGCAGTTTACCGAGCTGCGCGCATCGGTGACGGGCCGCATCGGCGACCGGCGCGTGGCGCCGGGCAATCTCGTGACCGGCGGCACCGCCGGCAACACGACGCTGCTCGCCACCATCGTTTCGATCGATCCCATCCGCTTCGAGTTCACCGCCGACGAGGGCGCCTTCATCCGCTACGAGCGGCTCGCCAAGAACGGAAAAGATCCGGAGTCGCGCTACACCTCGACGCCGGTGGAGCTGAAGCTCTTGGACGAGCAGGATTTCGCGCACAAGGGCGTGATCGATTTCGTCGACAACGTCATCGATCAGTCGTCCGGCACGATCCGCGGACGCGCGGTGATTCCCAATCCCGACGGCTTCTTCACGCCCGGCATGTTCGCCCGCGTGCGGGTGCCGGGCTCGCCCAAATACGAGGCGCTGCTCGTGCCCGACGCCGCGATCGGCAGCGAGCAGGTGCGCAAATTCGTCTTCGTCGTCGACGGCGACAACACGGTGAAACAGAACTATCTCACGCTCGGCACGCTGCAGGGCAATTTACGCGTGGTGAAATCGGGCCTGGAGGCCGACGACCGCGTAATCGTGAACGGACTCATGCGCGCGCGCTCCGGTGCGAAGGTGACGCCGGCGGAAGAGGGCGCGCCGCCGCCCGGCGGGCAGCAGCCCGGCGCGCCGGCGCCGAAGTAAGGTGAATTGATGCGCATCTCGCATTTCTTCATCGACCGGCCGATCTTCGCCGCCGTGGTTTCGATCGTCTTCGTCATCGTCGGCGCCGTGAGCTTCTCGCGGCTGCCGGTCGCGCAATATCCCGAGATCGCGCCGCCGGTGATCAACGTCACGGGACAATATCCCGGCGCGAGCGCCGAGATCGTCGCCTCCACCGTGGTCTCCCCGGTCGAGGATCAGATCAACGGCGTCGAGAACATGCTCTATATGAGCTCGAACTCGACCGCCGACGGACGTTTCACCATCGCGGTGACGTTCGATCTCGGCACCAACCTCGATACCGCGCAGGTGCAGGTGCAGAACCGCGTCGCGATCGCGCAGCCGCGACTGCCGGCGGACGTGCGCAATATCGGCGTCACCGTCGCCAAGAGCTCGCCCGACCTGATGATGGTGGTGAGCCTCATTTCGCCGAACAATACGCGTGATGCTCTCTACATCTCGAACTACGCCACGCTCGAGGTCAAGGACGCGCTCGCGCGCCTCTACGGCGTCGGCTCGATCATCGTGTTCGGCAGCCGCGACTATTCGATGCGCGTCTGGCTCGATCCGCCGCGGCTGCAAACGCTCAATTTGACCGCCAACGACGTGGTCGCGGCGCTGCAGGGGCAGAACGTGCAGGTCGCCTCGGGCGTGTTGAACGCGCCGCCGGTCGATAATCCGCGCGCCTTCCAGATCGCGGTGCAAACGCAGGGCCGGCTCACGGACCCGAGCGAATTCGGCAATATCGTCATTAAGCAAACGGCGTCCGCCGTGGTGCGGCTCAGGGACGTGGCGCGGGTCGAACTCTCGGGGCTCGACTATGCGTCCAATTTCTACATCGATCGGGACCCTTCCGTCGGCATCGCGGTTTTCCAGCAGCCCGGCACCAACGCGCTCGATTCCGCCAAGGCGATCTCCAGCACGATGCAGGAGCTTTCGAAGCGATTTCCGTCGGATTTGAGATACGACATCTTCTACAACCCGACCCAGTTCATTCAAGAATCGGTGAAGGCGGTGCAGGAAACGATCGGCGAGGCCATCGTCCTCGTCGTCCTCGTGGTGATCGTGTTCCTGCAGACGTGGCGCGCCGCCGTCATCCCGCTCGTCGCCATCCCGGTGTCGCTCATCGGCACCTTCTTCTTCATGGCGATCTTCGGCTTTTCGCTGAACAACCTCACTTTGTTCGGCCTGGTGCTTGCGATCGGCATCGTGGTCGACGATGCGATCGTCGTCGTCGAAAACGTCGAGCGCAACATCGAGCGGGGTCTCACGCCGCACGACGCGGCGGTGAAGAGCATGGACGAGGTCGGCGGCGCGCTGATCGCGATCGCGCTGGTGCTCTGCGCGGTGTTCGTGCCTTCGGCGTTCATCACCGGGATTTCCGGCCAGTTCTACCGGCAGTTCGCGCTCACCATCGCCGGCGCGACCGTCATTTCGCTGATCGTGTCGCTGACGCTGTCGCCCGCCATGTGCTCGCTGATCTTGAAGCCGCGCACGGAAAAGGAAGCGCCGCCGAAGCCGTGGGCGCTGCCGATCCGTGTATTCTTCGGCTACTTCAACACCTATTTCGACAAGCTGTCGCATTTTTACAGCGGGATTGCGTCGAAGATCGTGCGCCGGGCGTTCGTCATGCTCGCGATCTACGCGGTCATTATTACGCTGGGCCTGATCGAATTTCGCCGCACGCCGGTCGGTTTCATCCCGCAGGTCGATCAAGGCTATCTGATCGGAATCGTGCAGCTGCCGCCGGGCTCGTCGCTCTCGCGCACCGACGCCGTTATGAAACGCGCGGTCGAGAGCGTGCTGCAGATCCCCGGTGTCGCGCATGCGGTGAGCGTCGTCGGCTTTTCCGGCGCCACCTTCACCAATGCGCCGAATTCCGGCGCGATCTTCACGGTGCTGAAGCCCTTTGATGAACGCGGAAAAGACTCCAAGCAGGCGGCGGCCGCCATTCAAGCGGAGGCCTTGCGCCGGCTGTCGGCGATTCAAGAGGGTTTGATCTTGATGGTCGCCCCGCCGCCGGTGCGCGGGATCGGCAACGCCGGCGGCTTCCGCATGATGGTCGAGGATCGCACCAGCGCCGGACCACAGGCGCTTTTGGGCGCGACCTACGCCATGATGGGCCGCGCCGCGCAGACGCCGGGCCTCAGCCAAGTGTTCTCGCTGTTCGAGACCTCGACGCCGCAACTCTATCTCGATATCGACCGCACCAAGGCGCAGATGCTCGGAATCAACATTCCCGACGTGTTCTCCGCGTTGCAGGTCTATATCGGCTCGGCCTACGTCAACGATTTCAATCTGCTCGGCAAAACATTCCGCGTCATGGTGCAAGCCGACAATCCCTTCCGTAAGAGCTACGAGGATTTGCTCAAGCTGCGCGTGCGCAATATCCGCGGCGATACCGTGCCGCTCGGCTCGTTCTCGACGGTGAGCGACATTGCCGGCCCTTACCGCGTGCCGCGCTACAATCTTTATCAGGCGGCCGAACTCGACGGTAACGCCGCGCCCGGCTACTCGCAGGGCCAGGCCATCGAGATCATGGAGAAGCTCGCGCGCGAGACGCTGCCGCAGGGCTTTACCTTCGAATGGACGACGCTGGCGCTGCAGCAGATCCGCGCCGGCAACACCGCGCTCTTTGCCTTCTCGCTGGCGGTCGTGTTCGTGTTCCTCGTGCTCGCGGCGCAATACGAGAGCCTGACGCTGCCGCTCGCGGTCATCCTGATCGTGCCGATGTGTCTGGTGGCGGCGATTTCCGGCGTGGTGCTGCGCGGGCAGGACAACAACATCCTCACCCAGGTCGGCTTCATCGTGCTGATCGGGTTAGCTGCGAAGAACGCGATCCTGATCGTCGAGTTCGCCAAGCAACTCGAGGATCAGGGCATGAAGCGGGTCGAAGCCGCGACCGAGGCCGCGCACCGCCGGCTGCGGCCGATCCTGATGACGTCGCTCGCCTTCATCCTCGGCGTGACGCCGCTGGTGTGGGCGATCGGCGCCGGCGCCGAATTGCGCCAGACGCTCGGCACCGCCGTCTTCTTCGGCATGATCGGCGTCACCCTGTTCGGACTCATATTCGTACCCGCCTTCTACATCATCTGCCGCTGGCTCGCCGATCACGCCGAGCGGTTCTGGGCGAGCCGGGCGCCGAAACGGCCGTCGCGCACGCCGGCGGAATGAGATCATGAACGTCAGCATGCGAGCGATGAAATTCGGCATCGGCCAGCCGCACCGGCGGGTCGAGGACGCGGCGCTGATCACCGGCCACGGCCGCTACGTCGCCGACGCGGTGCCCGAAGGCGCGCTGCAGGCGGTGGTCGTGCGCTCGCCGCACGCGCACGCGCGCTTTCGCATCACTGATCTGGCGGCGGCGAAGAAGAAGCCCGGCGTGCGGCTGATTCTCTCCGCCGCCGATGTCGCGGAGCTGGCGCCGCTTCCCTGCTTCGGCCAGATCAAGCCGAAGGACGAAGAGAAAATGTGGGTGCCGCCCTTCCCGGTGCTCGCCAAGGACGAAGCGCGCTTCGGCGGCGACGCGGTCGCCTTCGTCGTCGCCGATACGCTCGACGCCGCCAAGGACGCGGCCGAGGGTATCGAAATCGAGTGGGAGCCGCTCGCCGCGATCGCCGACACCAAGGGGGCGGTCGCCGACGGCGCGCCGCTGGTGTGGAACGAGCGCAAGCACAACGTCACCTTCAGCGCCGAGCACGGCGACGCGGCGGCGACGGCGCGCGCCTTCGCGGCGGCGGCCAAGGTGGTGAAAATCGAGATCGTCAACCAGCGCATCATCACCAACTTCATGGAGCCGCGCGGCGCCGTGGCCGAGCCCGGCCCGGGGCAGGGGCGGCTCACGCTCACGGCGAGCACGCAGGGCAGCCACATCGTGCGCGGCGCGATGGCGGGGATCTTGAAGATGGCGCCGGACAAGTTGCGCGTCGTGACCCACGATGTCGGCGGCGGCTTCGGCACCAAGGCCGGGCCCTACCGCGAATACGCGCTGGTCGCGATCGCCGCCCGGAAGCTCAATCGCGCGGTCGCCTGGATCGCCGATCGCAGCGAGCATTTCCTCGGCGACTATCAAGGCCGCGACAATGTGACGAGCGCCGAG
>WNEY01005116.1_pt1 | contig 10117 bp, 13 predicted proteins | sample 5400531 | NCBI WGS metagenome assembly WNEY01 (sample SAMN13153338, study PRJNA577476) | soil metagenome | isolation source: 200 cm saprolite under Douglas fir tree site 1 | place: USA:California | collected 2015-04-18
TGATCTGCCATGCTTCGTCGCAGTCGTCGTCTAGTTCGGACCCTGCTAGCTCCGGTCCGGTCATGCTGCGTTCCCTGCAGGCCGTGGCCCGCTGACCGGTTCCGTCAGCGAGAGCGGCAGTTCCGGCTTCGCGAAGGCCTTCGCGTACTGACTTCGCAGCGCGTAGCCGCCCAATCCGTAGAACGTGAATGACACGATCGTGTCGGCACCGGACCCCGCGAAGCGGACATCGACCCTGGAGCGCAGCAAAAGACGAGCGAAACGATCAAGGAACGATATGACAAAAAAGGGGCAAACCGATAAGGCTGATCGCCCAGACCCAAAGACATCCTCCGAGGCACCCGGCCTCCAATCCAGCAGCACCCAACGAACCGATCTGCATCGAGCATCCGTCAGTGACCGCGCCTGCAGGCTGCGCTTCCTTCATCAGCAGGCGCGCTCCTTTCGCCGAGAGCTTTTCATCCGGATAGAAATATCCGGTGGGATAGCCGAAACGCTGCTCAAAAGTGCCAAATGCGTATTGGCCAACTATCTCCCAGGAGATCGCTGGCGACGTGCCCCGGAATGTCACGTCCTGCATCCGCATAGGAATCAATTGCGTGCTAATGCCGGCGGCTGGGACGATGATGAAAAAGAAAATGAACAGGAAACCTATAAACCCTGCCATTCGGAACACCCCATCTTGGCGCACATATCTCCGAGCGATTCCCCGTCCTCACGGTAAGTTTACAAGATACGCCGTCTCGGCAACCTGTCGAATTCTACGGAGCGAAAAGGTGACTAGGAGATGAAATGGCTTCAAAGGCGTTCGTATTAGAGTCACGACTTCACGGCGAGCACTCAAAGCGCACGCTCATTCAGGGAGACATGGAGGCTTATTAACGACCATGATCGGATCATCAACTACTTCGACAGCCCGAGAACTCGTCTGGATGAGTCATGCCGTCTCTGGGCTGAGGCCGCTCGGGCGCCCAGCGACGGCCGCCATACGCCAGCTCAGACTCGGCAGCTAGATGCACTTACAAGCACGAAATCGGCCGACGGCTAGTCCCACCAGCCCGTATGCACCGACGGCCATGCGACGATCGCCGCTGGACAGCAGCAGCGGCCTGCTCAAACGAGGGGCCAGGAGCCGCCTGGCCGACAGTCCGGTTAGCAATCTCGTTAGCAGGCCACAGCAAGAAGCCCTCTCCCTGAACCGGAAGAGGGCCCTGACCTGCACAAATAGTAGCGGGGGCAGGATTTGAACCTGCGACCTCTGGGTTATGAGGACAGGGAGGCATTCTTCAATGGTGAGCAGCATCTCGCACGCCTATGCAACACGCGCCGGCAGTCGCGACCAGACCGTTTGCCCGTCTGGCCCCGATCATTGGGGCAGAGCTGCCTACGAGCGCCTGTATCTACACATGGCTGACCGTTGACCGGGGGCGACGGCTGAGGCGCTAGCGTCGGTGGCCTAGCCCTACCGAGAGGTAGCACCCGAGCTTTGAACTGGAGGCGGACATCGTAGTGGCCGCTTGTGAATGAGTGCCTGCGCAGGAAGTCGCCGCTGCTGGCTGAGGGTCTTTACCACGACAGGCCAGCTAACAGGCGGTGCGAGCCACCATTTACCGGCATGCCCGGGACTGGTGCACGGCTCCCGTCCTGACCGCGCCATCCCGCCAACTGGCAGGCCCCGCCGACCGCCGAGCGTGCGGCGGTGCTGGCGCTGATCAGCACCGAGGCGAACGCGGACCTGGCCCCTGCAGGGCCTCTACGCCGGACTGAAGAAACCAGCGCCAGGACATTACTGGGCGCCGTCGATGACGCTGGCGATATAGCGATCCTGGCTGAATAGAGTCACCGAAACGGCGTCTCACGACTCGTAGATCGAGTGGTTTCCGACGCGGAGCCATACGACGACGGTCTCTCCGTCAACTTCGGCCAACCTGAACAGTGCCCGGCCGTCGGGTGAGGCGAAGCTCCAGGTCATCGAGTAGTTCGCGGCTATTCGGTGAATGCGCAAGGCTCTTGGCCAGGGCGTAGAACCGGTGTGCGCGCCCATGTCCAGTGCCGGCCGCAGGAGCGTATGCACTGCGATCACGAAGAGTTTGCGATGTTCCGCAGGCAGCCGCCGTTGGTCGATCAGGAAGCCCGCAGTGCGGACGTACTTCATTCCGGCAGGTCGATGTCGGCTAGCAGTGCATCCATCGAGTCGTAGACCTTACCCTCGGGCACATCGTCACCGGGCTGCGCCGGATACCGGGCCTCGTGCACGGCCCAGTACAACTCATCCTCGCGTTGCTCCAGTGCCTTCAAGGCACGGTACTCATCCAAGGGAACCACAACGGCCTCGATCTGGCCTGCGCGCGTTATCACCTGATGATCTCCGACGTCGGCGCCAAAGCTCAGGGGACTCTCGGTCATGCAACAAGACTATCCAGGTGGCCGCACTGGGGCCGCAAACCTTAGGCGCAACATAGTGGCCACTTTCACTGCGGCGCCGTCTGCATCAGGCGGAGCACCGCGAGACCCGGCCGCAAGCAGCCGTAACACACGCGATGTGCATCTTCGGCCGCAAGTCGGCACGCAACCATGCCGAAAATGCACTTCTGCTGGCGTTCGCTATCGCCCAATGACGGCAGAACCCACGGACAAATGATCACGGACTCGACCGCCTATCCGACGATCAGGCCCTTGACCTGCACGAACTTCCGTAGCTCCAACCGGCGCTACCGCCCTGAGAGAGTGCCGGCAGCACCGCACCCGTGACATAGGAAGTCATCGAGATTCTGGCACCGAGACCTCGGTCAGGGATATGACAACCCGCTTGTTCACCTGCACCTGCAGACCGGCCGACGCCCGTGCCAAAAACGAACTTCTGCTGACGCCCTCTGCCGCCTGGTAGCGCCTATCGGCGACCGAACTCTGCTGCCACCACGCTGCCACAAAGACTCAGAGGCCCGACCACCATCCGGTGATCGGGCCTCTGACCTGCACTTCTTTGTAGCGGGGGCAGGATTTGAACCTGCGACCTCTGGGTTATGAGCCATACGATGCCCGTCTCCGGCGTTGCGGGCAATCTCTCATCTCCGCGCTGATCTCGCTGAACGTGCCGTGTGCCGCCTTGTCCAGTGCGCCGCGTCTCCCGAATCTCAGCCGGTCTCACCGCGTCTCGTGCACAATTCCGTGCACAGAACTGGTTCTCGACCACCGAGTTTGCGTCGATTCCTCCACTGTAGCGCGAGCGTCAGCGCCGTAGTCGGGATCTTCCCGAACCGGGACGCGATCATCCGGCTCATCGGCGCCGTCCTGGCCGAGCAGAACGACGATTGGACCGAGGCCCGCCGCTACATGGGACCCGAAATACTCGCCGCCTGCCGCAAGGCAGCCGATACGAATAAGACAGGCGAGACTGAATTGACAAATCGAGGCTATTAGTACCTAAAATCATAATAGATCGCGCGAGATGGTCTTTCATACACCATTCGCCGGGACGTGGCCAAACAGGAACCGGGGAAGCGGTTAACAGCACGCTTCCGTAGGCGACGGCAGCCGCCAGCAGAATACGGCGGATAATTGGTTACTCTCACTCGCAACCGCGCCATAATATCGATCCTGAGCGAGCAGGATGATCGCAGTTCCACCTTATTCAGCCGTCCATATCGAGCCGTACCGTCACGATAGCCGACCGGAAAAGAAGCAGGGATCTCTCAGGCGCGGCGGTGGCTGGCTGGGCCGGACCGAAGAAAGGCAGGGCTCCAGTGGGCCACGATCCAGCCGGTGAAGCGGAACGGCTCGGCATGCTGGGGAGCAAGACCTTTGATGAGTATCGGCGAACCGGGAGCCATGAGACACTGGATGCGGCCGTGACGGCATATACGGATTCGATAGATGCCCTCCCTCCCGGCCACCCGAGCCACGCCCAGCACATATTGGACTTGGTCAAGGCTCTGTATGCCCGGTTCGAGCGCGTCGGGGACGCTGCCGACCTGGACGATGCGATCGACACGATCCGTCAGGCGGTGCAGCACACCCCGCCCGGCCGCCCTGACCGCGCTAGGTGCCTGTCCGGCCTCGGGTTCCTTCTCCATAGCCGGTTCTTTCGCGCCGGGGCCGACGCGGACCTGGACGCCGCCATCGACACCACACGGCAGGCGGTGCAGCACACTCCGCCCGGCCACCCTGACCGCGCTGAGTACCTGGCCAGGCTTGGAGGCGCGCTGCGGGCCCGGTTCGAGTCCGCTGGGGACGCCCCGGACCTCGACGCCGCCATCGGTTTGTTGCGGCAGGCGGTAGAACTCATCCCGTCCGGTCATACCGACCGCGCCTGGTGCCTGTCCGAAGTCGGGGCGGCTCTGCAGGCGCGGTTCCACCGGGATGGGGACGGTGCGGACCTAGACGCGGCCATCGACGCGCTCCGCCAGGCGGTGGAGGTTACCCCGCCGACCCACCCGGACCGCCCCTCGCGCCTGCGCCAACTCGGGGCCGTCCTGCAGAACAGGTTCAGGTACGCCGGGAACGCCGCGGACCTGGACGGCGCCGTTGACGCCTTGCGGCAAGCCGTGGATCTCGCCCCGCCCGGTCATAAGGACCGGCCAGTGTGCCTGTCGACCCTCGGTCTTTCCCTGCGCGGCCGGTTCGGGGCGACCGGAGATGACGCCGACCTGGACGCCGCTGTCCAGGCGATCCGGCAGGCGGTGGACCTTCACCCGGCTAGCACCGACGCTTTGTCGTCTCTGGGGATCGCCCTGCAGACGCGGTACGACCGGCACGGTGACGCCGCGGATCTGGACGCCGCTGTCGACGCGGTCCGGCAGGCGGTGGACCTCACCCCGCCCGGTCATACGGACCGGCCAAAGCGCCTGTCGATCCTCGGCCGCATCCTGCAGTTGCGGTTCTACCGGGACCGGGACGGCGCGGATCTGGACGTCGCTATCGAGGCGATCCGGCAGGCGGTGGACCTCACCCCTCCCCTTAACCCCGCCCGCCCCGACGTTCTGTCAGACCTCGCCGGCATCCTGCACTTGCGGTATACGCGGAACGGGGATACGGGCGACCTGGACGCCGCGATCGACGCCGGGCGGCAGGCGGTGGACCTCTCCCACCCCGGCTCCAGGGGCCGCCCAGCAAGCCTCTTCGCTCTCGCGTTCGCCCTGCACGACAGGTTCGTCCGGAACCGGGACGCTACGGACCTGGACGCCGCCATCGACGCGATGCAGCGGGCCGTGCGGCTCAGCCCGTCGCCCGACCCCGACCACCCGAGGTATCTGTCGGCCCTCGGGGTTTTCCTGCGGAGCCGGTTTGTGCGGAGCGGGGACGCCGCGGACCTGGACGCCGCTGTCGACGCCGGGCGGCAGGGGGCGGACCTCGCCCCACCCGGCCATGCGATCCGCGCCTGGCATCTCTACAGCCTCGGAGCAGCCATCCATACCCGGTTTCGCCGGGACGGAGACGCCGCGGATCTGGAGGCTTCCATGGCCTGCTCTCAGGAGGCCAGCCAGGTACCTGCCGCGGAACCCCAGATACGGCTCATGGCCGCGCTAGCGTGGGGCCTCACGGCGATAGAGGCGCGCCGGTCACATGACGCGGCAGAGGGCTATGAGGCGGCAGTCGGGCTGCTGCCGCAGGCGGCCTGGCATGGTGTGCCCAGGGCGGCCCGGGCGGAACAGCTCGCGCTGTGGCGTGGCCTGACCGCCGATGCCGCGGCCTGCATGGTGCGGGACGGCCGTCCCGCGCGTGCGGTAGAGCTGCTTGAGCAGGGCCGCTCGCTGCTCTGGACCCAGATTCTGAATCTGCGCACCGACCTGGGGCGCCTCGCGGGCAAGGCGCCCGAGCTGGCCGCGCGCCTGGACGGCATCCGCGCGATTCTCGACGCACCACCGGCACCGCCCGAATCAACGCCCGCAAGCGGCTCACCTGCCGCGGACAGCACCTGGCCGCACGACGACTTGCGAAGGCGCAAAGCCAGGGAATGGGACGAAGTCCTGGCCGACGTTCGAGCGCTGGAGGGGTTCAGGTACTTCCTGGCCGCAGTGCCTTACGCGCAGCTGGCGGCCGCCGCGGCTGACGGCCCGGTCGTGATACTCAACGCGAGCCGTCACGGCTGTCACGCCCTGATCATCGACGCCCACCGCGACCAGCCCGAGGTCATCAGCCTGCCTATGACCATGGAGGTGGCCGTGGGGCAGGCCGACACTTTGCTGCAGGCCGTCGGGCGAGCCGACCCCGACGCCGTACTCAACGTCCTGGACTGGCTCTGGGACGCTGCCGCCGAGCCTGCGCTCGCCGCGCTCGGGCACACCAGCGCCCACGGCCCGGGTGACCCGTGGCCACGGGTGTGGTGGTGCCCCACCGGGCCGCTGAGCTTCCTGCCAGTCCACGCCGCGGGCCACCATCCCCGCAACCGAGCCGCCGGGCCCAGCACCGACTGCGTCTCCGGCCGCGTAATCTCCTCCTACACTCCCACCCTGGCCGCGCTCACGCGCAGCCACGGCGTCCGGTCAGCCGCACCTGTACGCCACTTAGGCATCGGCATGGTCACCACCCCCGGCCTGCCGCCGCTGCCAGCGGTCAGTGCCGAGCTCAGGACCCTGGCTCGCCGCTTCCCCGGCGATACCCACCAGCGGCTCACCGGCGCTCAGGCCACGCGCGCGGCGGTGCTGGCCGCCCTGCCCGCATGCTCGTGGATACACCTGACCTGCCACGCCTGCCAGGTCCACGCTGACCCCGACAGTAGCGGCTTCGCGGTCTGGGACGGCACACTGACCATCGCCGACCTGGTCACGCAGCATGCGCGCCGCCGTGACCTGGCATTCCTGTCCGCATGCCAGACAGCGGCCGGCAGCACCCGCCACCCCGACGAAGCGATCCACCTCGCCTCCGCGATGCAGTTCCTGGGCTACCGCCACGTCATCGCCACCTTGTGGACCGTGGCCGACTCACCCACCGCTCGCCTCGCCGACAGCGTGTACGCCACCCTTACCATCAGCGGAAGGCCAGACTCCACTCGTGCGGCCGAAGCGCTCCACTACGCTACCAACTCCCTGCGCCGGCTCCATCCTGGCAACCCGCTGCTGTGGGCACCGTACATACACCTTGGGCCATGAAGCCTCTGATCAGCCCGCTTGATCAGCAGCGGGTGGAAGGGTTGCGCTAGGTACCTGTGACCGCCTGGCAGGCCCGCGACGATCGCTGCCCGAGCTGGTAGGGGCTCACCCGACGGCCGGACACAGGGACTCGGCCCGGTCCGAGTGCCGGGAACGCGGGATGCACGAGGCCGTCGGTCGTGCCGCACAGCGCGTCGGCATAGCTGGCGCCGAAGTCATAGATCCACGGCTCCAGGCTCCCGCTCGGCCCCCGGCTGAACTGGACGGTGGCGTACTCTTGGGCGACGATCCGGAGCCGGCTGGCCGCCACGCCCGGCTGCTGCACCGCATACACGAATATGTAGTCAGCGTAGATCTGCAGCGCCGGGAGCTGGTTCACGGTGACCACTTTCGCGGTCATCGGACGGCCGTGCACCTTCACGACGCCGCCGACGACCTCGGTACCGGGAGCGAAGGCTGTCACCCACGCCCAGGTAAACCACGCAGGCCCCTTATTAGGCTTGAACGGCGTGGTCAGGTGGTCGTAGAACCACGATCGCTGCTGGCTGATCAGCAGGTGACCAAGTGCCACCGGCTTGTGGCGGTACATTGTCGGCCGGTTCAGTAAGGCCGCGACGAGCATGTCCTTTACGGTCGCGTACGCGGCGGCTACCTGCGCGCCGGTGTACTGGCCGACCGGGTGGGCCGCGGGCAGCACGATTCCGGCGGCGCCGTCGGCGTAGGCAGCGGCCGGAGACCGGGCGAACGGGTCGGCGGTTCTGAACAGCGGCGGCGGTGACGAGGCCGGGCTGGTTGCGGTGCCCGACGTTCCCGGCGTACCCGGCGTACCCGTGCTGAACAGCTTGCGCGGGCCGAAGTAGACGGCGACTAGAAGCGCGATGGCGAGCACGATCACGACCACGAGTGCCGACCGACCAGAGCCGCGGCGCCGGGTCGGAGCGGCGTAGCTGCGGCCCGGGGCAGGCCAGGTGTCCGCGTGCCGTGCCCGGGCCTTGGGCGGGCGGGCCGACGCCTTCTGGCCCGACGGCAGCACGGGCTTGCGGAGCTCGGCCGCGAGCCGCTTGTTCCGCCACCGGCGGAACGGGCCACCGCGGCGCCGCTTCGGCGTTACCCCGCCGCCCGGCGGCCGGCCGGAAGCGCGGGCGCGCTCGGCCGCGGACGGCGCCCTGAATTTCCCCTCTGTGGCGAGCTCGGCGAGCAGGTCGTTGATGTCGTCCGGGCTAGATGACGAACTGTCTGGCGTTGACCCTGAACTTGCCATAATGCAAGTATGGACAATCTTCAAAAATGCGCAAGCGATATAGGACCATAACTGCCTAGACCTGCTTCCATCCTCTTGGCTGCGGCTGGTACTGGTATGTTGCTTTTCTAGCTGGCGTGTTGTGCCAAGCCGCTGGACGTCGATTAGCGATATCACGTAATCGCAACCGCCTCGTGGAGCGCCCGCAGATCGTTTCGGCGCAGATAGCGTGGACGCTCAGCCTTATCACCACCCCGTAGTACTGGGCGTTGCGGGTAGATACGACAGCCGTACTTCGTTATAAACCCAGGTCAGCGAGGTGTACCGTTAACGTCTTCGCGGACGAAAAACCGGACATTGTGCCTGTTCATAGATATTTCGCCTGGAGATGCGGCTCCAACTCCAAGATCAGGTAACGAAGTACGGCTGTCGTATAGAGCCGGCCGCTTCTCAGCGGATCCCCCTCGGCGGTATTCGCCAGGACACGCTCTTTCGTAGCTATTCACTTGGGATGAGAGCGTGATCGCGGGTGCCTGGCTGACGCGATGACTGGCTGACGACGCGCCGTGGCGAGGTTGTTGATCGGCTGGCCGGAATGGTGATCATTGTCAGGTGTGACCGGTGTGCCTGGCGTGCCCTCAGCGGTGGAGCTGTCTGCTCTCCCGGCCGCCGAGCTGGCGGTTCGGCTGGCCGAGGCGTACCGGCTGATTGCTGAGCTGACCGTGCAGGCCGGCCTGCTGACTGCGCAGATCGAGCGGTTGTCGGCCCGCGTGGAGGAACTGGAGCGGCAGGCCCTCGAGGACTCGTCCACGTCATCGCGTCCCCTTCCTCCGATAGCCCGTATAAGCCTCTGGGCGTTGGCGGCGTGGGGTTCCCGCGAAACGTGGGGTAGCTGGCCTGGTGCGGGTGGTCACGGGCCGGCGTGTTCGGCGGTGGGTGTGCTGCCCGTGCGCCGGCCGGCGCCGTGACCAGTTCCGGGGTGCCGGAGGATGAGTGCGGTGTCCGGCCTGGATGCGGCCGGGGCTGGTGCCGCCGGATGGGGTGAAGGGGGCGGCGGGCGGGCCCGCTGCCGGGCATGATCGCGGTGTGCTGCCTGTGACGCCGTTCACTTCTTGGTGCCTCGTGCCCGGGTATAAGTCTGGCGCTGGGGGCAACCATGCGGGCTGGGTACTGTCGCTTCGAGCACGCCGATCAGATTCGGTTTTTCCTGCGCCACCCCCGGGCAGCTTCCGGCTGGTTCACGCGCTGGGAAGATCAAGGGGAAGGACGGTACCGTGCGCGGCCTGGCGGCTGCGGCCGGCGAGGCCGGCGGTGACGGCGCGGAGGTGACCGAGGAGCACGTCGAGGTGGTGACGTACGCGGCGGCGATCGATGTCGCCAAGGGGTCGGGGATGGTGTGCACCCGGGTGCCGGGCAGCCGGGCCGGCCGCAAGAAGTTGTACCAGACATCACTGACAATCGGCAAAACGGCGCCTTCCCGGATCAGCCAACCTTCACGGCCGAACAGCCCGAGACCTGCCTCAGATTCCTGTCGCCCGCCTCTTCGGAACGAAGATACGTCCTGACCGGTCGTCCATCGCCTTCGCCGCAGACCCAAGGCCACGGTGCCCAGAGCGATCGGGCACTGACACTCCCCGCTACCCGATGCGCCAGATCCGGTCCGATTTCTGCTGCCATCACGCTGCCACAAAGACTCAGAGGCCCGGCCACCATCCGGTGACCGGGCCTCTGACCTGCACTTCTTTGTAGCGGGGGCAGGATTTGAACCTGCGACCTCTGGGTTATGAGC
>WNEY01012197.1_pt1 | contig 10117 bp, 9 predicted proteins | sample 5400531 | NCBI WGS metagenome assembly WNEY01 (sample SAMN13153338, study PRJNA577476) | soil metagenome | isolation source: 200 cm saprolite under Douglas fir tree site 1 | place: USA:California | collected 2015-04-18
AAACAGTCCCACGCTGAGAAGAGCAGCCACCAAAACCTCCAAGGGAGGATCTGTTATTGTTGTCGCGCCTGAGGCCGCGTATCTGAGCAAATCCGCAAAGTAGGTGAAGGGGATCGCAAAAGAGACGAGCCTGACCGGTCCGGGTAGGATTGTTAGCGGAAAGAAAACGCCGCAGAGCCCGATGACCAAGAACTGGGTCAGGTTTGACAAGATGTTGAACGACTTGATTCTGAACGTTATGCCAGCGAAGACGAGGCCGAAGCCGAGGACCCCGAGGTAAAGTATCGCGAATACTAGGGCAAAAAGTAGAGGATTCCCGATGGATACTTGCTGGTGACCTAGTCCTCCGATCAAGATTACCGTATACGCGATTATCGCCAAGTCGGTGAAGAACGTCCGGGCGAATCTTCCGAAGATAATGCTGACCCTGCTTATCGGAGCAACAAACAGTTGCTCAATCGTTCCTTGGAGCTGTTCCGTTCTAATGTACTGGCCAACTCCCCAGATACTAGTACTGAACACGATGAGGAAGACAAACCCCCAGTAGAAGAAACTGAAAGCAGAGGGACCTCCTAGCGTACTCGTCACCGTTCCCTTGGGAACGAAGTTGGCTGCCACTCCGACCGCGAAGAGGACAAACCATGCTGGTAGGGTGATGAATTCGCTAAGGATCAGGGACGGATACCGGAAGTAGACTCGAACGTCTTTGATGAATGCGGCCCGCATCTCAAGTATTAGACGGCCGAGACCGCTAGAACTTGGAAAGGTCGCCATGGATCTTAGCCCTCTTCTCAAACAGTTTGAAGAACGAGTATCCGAGAAACGGATAGATGACCGCCATAGCCAATAGCACCAATATGGTACCCGCAACCCCGAACAGGTTATTCACAGACTCCATGACGAGCCGCATGTCTTGGACAACAAAGGTCTGGGGAATCGCCGATGAAATGGCTTGAACCCAGAACGGGAGCACGGTCACACTATAGAATGTTCCTGTAATCACAGCAAACAAAACGTTTGCAGCCTGGGTGAACGCGTATGGCTCCTTGAACCTGACCACCAAGGCAGCAAACACGAATCCTATCCCGAAAAGCGGTATGAGGCCTACCATCAGAATCCCAAATGCCCAGATCAATCCGATAGCGTTTCCTGGCGCTATCACGAGAACAGTAGCGGCGATAACGCTAACGAAGAGTATCGTCGTTATGACAATCTGAGCAAGAGCTGTTCCGACAAGCAAGAGAAACCGGTTGATCGGGGCCAAGAAATTCTGTTCTAATGTTCCCTTGATCTGCTCGTCTCTCAGTGAGGTGCCTATTCCCTCCAAGACCATCCAGGAGATCATCCATACGCCGGCTCCAATGATCAGATAGATGAACGGGTTGAGTGTTGACCCAGTCTGAGCTGAGAAGTTTGAAGCCGCCCTCGCGCCGCCCACGGAGGTTCCCATCGCCACAACCATGGCGGTGAGGAAATATGGAATTATGAGAACGAAGACGAACTCGCCAGGGTAGCGGATCAGGTGACGCACTTGCTTCTTGAATATCGCCCCCAGCGGGGCGACGTTGCGAAGACTAGTCACGGAGGGCTCTCCCAGTAAGACTGATGAAAACATCCTCTAGAGTCGGCTCGACGACTTTCACGTTAGAGATTTCTACGCCTCCTTTTACCAGCACACCAAGCATTTCTGGGATCGCGTCCTTTGCATCTGCGGCGTGTATTTTGATCAAGCCCTTCATGGATGAAGCGTCTTCGATGAAAGAGGCAACTTCGGTGATGGTGCCGAGTCCCCGCAGCTTCTCAACGACTCGCGGATCGATGTTTCTAGCTTCAACGTCTATGGTTTCGCTTTTCATCACTGACTCCTTGAGTTCAGTCGGTGGGGCGAGCGCGATTATTCTTCCCTGGTCAATGATCGCGACCCGGTCGCTGAGTTGGTCGGCTTCCTCCATGTAGTGGGTAGTTAGGACGATCGCGTGGCCTCCGCGTCGGAGGTCTTGGATGATCTCTCGGATTAGACGAGCCGATTGAGGATCGAGGCTCATTGTTGGCTCGTCTAAGAGAATAACCGGAGCCTCGTGAAGGATGGCTTTGCCGAAAGACAATCTGATCCTCATCCCTGTCGAATAGTTCTCCACGAGAGTGTTTTGTCGGTCTTCCAGCCCGACCAATTTGAGAACTTGTTCTATTCTTTTTTTCGCGGACTCTTTCTCCATGTGGTATAGGGCAGAGAAATACTCTAGATTTTCTCTTCCGGTTAGTTTCCAGTAGAGTGTCCTGTCCCCTGTTAGCATTACTCCGAGGTCCTGTCGGGCTTTCTGGGGAGCCCTGGTCACGCTGTGGCCGTTGACGAACGCGTCTCCCGAGGTGGGTGCGATGAGGGTGCAGAGGATCTTAATGGTGGTTGTTTTTCCAGCCCCGTTGGGCCCTAGTAGTCCGAAGACTTCGCCTTTTTTGACTTTGAAGCTGACCTCTCTCAGCGCGGTTATTGTCTTCGGGTTCTTCCGGAAGATTGGGCCTTCTTTTACAGTGAACGATTTTGCTAAGGAGTCGGCTTCGAGAAGCTCCAACGCCGGTTCTATTGGACTTATTCTTGGCCTGCTATTAACGCAGGCACACCTAGAGTGCTCACTTGAGGTTTGGACTTGAGAGCGCCTAGTTGGTTCTTGCTTTGGCCGGGATGGAGATTGTCTCTCTGATTGGAATCCCTTCCTTCGGGTCCTGGATTATTCTCTGGAATCCTCTGATTATCTCCTTGGTCACTGGTCCAGGTTTGCCTTCCGCTATTGACACTCCGTGAATCTTGACGACAGGAACGACTTCTGCCATTGTTCCGGTCAGGAACGCCTCATCAGCGGTCATGAGCTCGTAGGGGGTAATGTCTCTCTCCCGGACCTCGTATCCCAGTTCTTCGGCGAGTTTCATGACCCGGGCCCTCGTGACTCCGTGAAGAATTCCTGCAGCCGATGTAGGCGTGTGGATTATTCCCTGTTTTACGATGAAGAGGTTTGAGCCGTGGAACTCGGAGACCATGCCTCTGTGGTCAAGCATGACCACCTCGTCGGCGCCCGAATCGATTGCCTGGAACTTAGAGAGAACGCTCTGGATGTAGTTGAGAGATTTGACCTCATGGCTTGTCCCGTCAACCATGTCACGTCTCAGGCTGGAGATGACAGCGGTTACGCCTTTCTCCCGGGCCTCTTTGCCGTGGGCGGGGAGTACGGGTTCAGTCATGATTATGATTGAGGGTTTCGGGCAGCTTCGGGGATCAAGTCCAAGGTTTCCTCGGCCCCGCGTGATTACGAGGCGTATGTAAGCGTCAGCGAGATTGTTTCGTCGTAGGGTGTCGACGATAGCGTTCATGACTTGCTCTTTGGTGAGGGGGATGTTGACTCTGATGACTCGTAGTCCCTCGAATAATCGCTCTATATGTTCGCGTAACCGGAAGACTGTGCCATTGTAGGCTCGGATGCCTTCGAAAACCCCATCTCCGTAGAGAAGCCCGTGGTCGTAGACTGAGATCTTGGCTTCGCCTTTGGGGTGGTATTCACCGTCGATATAGACGAATGGTTCCTTCCCCGCCATAAATGTCCAGAAAGAGAAATCAGCGATCCCGGTATAAAAGTGCAAGCTCCCTTCATGATCAAGGAACGGTAATCTCTACCTAAATCGTAATCTACCCGGACGTGATTTGCGTGTTTTTGGCTTGGGCCGGTAGTTCAGCCTGGTTAGGAGCAATGACTCTCCGGATAGAACGTCCGCCTTACACGCGGAAACCCCTCACATTGGGGCCGTAGGGTCGGGAGTTCAAATCTCCCCCGGCCCACCAGCTCTGGCTATTTTCGACTGGTCCTTGTCTTTCTTCTACGAGATGGAGGTGCTTTGGGTGATTTGCTTCGAGCGCGCTTCTCGTATTTCGGCTGGTACAATTCCACCTCCATGTCGCCAGGCATCCGAAAGTGAGTTAGCAAGCCCCACTCCTCATCAGTGATGCCCGAAGTAAATTCGACGCCACGGGATTTCAATTCTTCAACCGTTTTGTGGATGTTATCGCAATAGAAGGAGATTGAATGAAACACTCTGTCGGATGGATGGCATCCCAGATCGGCTTCTGGCATGTCGAAGATTAGCCAGCCTTCTCCCGTGTCTGTGAAAGGGAAGCCCAGTTTGTCCCGAATGAACGTCCTCATCTCCTCGGGTTTTGGTGTGTACAACAGTGCATGAAGACCCTTGATCAATTTCTAGTTCTCCCTGTTCGGCCGTCTCGTCTCCAGACAATTCTAACTCCTCAGTCTTCGAACAGATAAAGGGGTAGCATTTGCTAGACGCTAGCCGCTACAGCCAGTCTACTCGTCCTGCCATGATTCGAGTGCGCGACCGGCTGTTTGGGCGAGAATTTTTCCAGTCTCTTGATTGCCTGACGAATCGTCTCTTGTTTCTTCGAGAAGGAGAACCTGAATCGAAGCCTCCCGTGAGATGGGTTGTGGAAGAAGCTCGACCCTGGAACGCCGCCAACTCCTATCTTAGTGATCAGGTGTAAAGCCAACTTTCGATCATCCTTGAAACCCGTGCCGTTTGTCGTGGTCCAGACGTAGTATGCCCCTTCCGGTTTGAATACCCCAAATCCCGCATTCTCTAACGACTCAACTAGCATCTCTCTGCCTTTGCGATAGTTTTCTCGAAGCTGCTCATAGTAGGACTCTGGAAGCTGGAGAGCGGCTATGCACGCTTCCTGTAATGGTGTGGGGGCGCAAACGGTGAGGAAATCGTGAACTTTTCGTATCGCCGAGGTCAGGGGCTTTTGAGCAACCACGTAGCCTACGCGCCAGCCTGTCACGCTGTAGGTCTTGGAGAATCCAGAGATGGTGATTGTTCGATCCTCCATTCCCGGGAGGCTTCCAATGCTCACGTGCTGGTGTCCATCGTACAGGATGTGCTCGTAGATCTCGTCGGTGATCGCGTAGGAGTCGTAGTCTTGGCAGAGATCGCGGACCAGGCCCAGTTCTTGACGCGTTAGAACTCTTCCTGTCGGATTGTGGGGTGTATTGATGATGACGGCTTTGGTCTTGCGGTTGAATGCTTGTTTGAGGGTTTCTTCTTCGATCTTGAAGTCTGGCTCACGAAGTCTGACATATCTGCATTTTGCGCCCGAGAGAATCGCGTCGGGACCATAGTTCTCGTAGAAGGGCTCGAAGATTACCACCTCATCTCCTGGATCCAACAGTGCTAGTTCGGAAGCGATCATTCCCTCCGTCGTACCGCATGTAACCGTGATCTCGTCCACGTTGCAGTCAACGTGGTTGTAGGTTTTCATCTTGCGGGCGATGGCTTTCCTCAGACCTATGGTCCCGTAGGTAGTGGAGTATTGATTGTATCCCCTGGAGATCGCGGCTGCTGCCGCTCGTTTGATGCTGACAGGAGGGTCGAAGTCTGGAAAGCCTTGCGCGAGATTGACTGCTCCATAGGCTTGGCAGAGCCTAGTCATTTCTCGGATGACGGATTCCGTGAACCCTGAGGCTCTAGTGGATGGTCCCCTTCTCATGATGTATCTTTGAATGTAGAGACTAGTAAGGATTCCTTCATGATCGGTCTGGGTGGAGTCTAAATAAGCCATCAGTCAGAGGAAGCCCGCGCATATGGTCTATTGTTCCGTCTTCCTTTACAGGGTTCCGAGGAGGAAAGCGGAAGCTTTTGTCCAGGCCTTGCGGCCGATAATGAAATTGTTCATGGACTCAGGAGCGCTCTCTGAGGAGCTTCTTCAGCCCAAGGAGATGGAGGGAAAGTTCGGCTCAATGAGCCTTCCCCCCGCTATCGGAATGTCCGAGGAGGAGGATCTTTGGGTCGAGATTGCTCGTTTCAAAGACGCTTCCCACATGAAAGGTGTCCATGCAATCGTGGCCAAGAATCCTCATCTTGAAAAGCTCCATTCCCGGTTCGACCTACTCATAACTGGAAAACATGTGTATCACGCGGAGTTCGAGTCTCTCCAACAAAAATAGCCGGGACGACGCTGCCCACTGTTGGAATGAAAGACTCCCTCCAAGATCCTCCATTCCCAAAAAAACATCATCCTGAGAGTTAGATCTTGCAACTAGAAACTGATGTTTGCATTGTCGGAGGAGGAGTTATGGGCGCAGCTACCGCATATGCAATCAGCCGGATAACCGAGAACAGAATTCTACTGCTTGATCGATACGGTGTTGGGAACGAATATTGCAGCTCCAACGATGTCAACAGGGTCTTCCGTTACGCGTACGGAAATGACCAGTACTACACCAAGATGGCAATTGAAAGCCTGAGACTCTGGAAGGAGCTTGAAAAAGAAACCAGTCGCGAATTGCTGATTCCTACTGGTTTGTTGATGCTGCAGGGGAACGATGAACATGCCAACAAGTTCAATGAATCCAGTTTCAGAATGCTAACCAAACTAGGGCTTGGCGCCCACAACTACGAGGGACCAGAACTGAAGGAGCAGTTCCCTCAGTTCCAATCCCAGAGGGGTTTCTTCGACCCTCACGGAGGAGTTCTCTTGGCGTCGAAGAGTCTGAATACGTTCGCTTCCCAAGCCGGCGCTCGCGGGGTGAGGATTCTAGAAAAAAGCGTTTCCAAGATTCGGGACAAAGCAGGCGTCGAAATAGAGACCTCAGATGGAGAAACAATCCGAGCCGGGAAACTAGTCGTGACTGTAGGACCTTGGACTGACAGATTTCTGAGAGACGGGCTCACAGGAATTACCCCTACTAGACAACAACTCATCTATCTCAAACCGTCTCGAGACCTAGAGAGATTTAGGCCGAACTCTTGTCCCGTCTTTTTTACGGATCACCACTATGGTCTTCCGGCCGCCGGTATCGACGGAGTGAAGATTTCTAATAAAGAACTCATCGACCCTGTCGACCCTGAAACTGCTAGAAGATCGGTTGACCAGGAACAAATAGAACAGTGTAGGGACGTGTGCCGCAAATTTGTCCCCGACCTAGCCGAAGGAGATGTAGTCCAGACCAAAGTGTGCCTCTATGATATGACCGAGATGGACCTAGAGCCTAGCTTCGATCTTTCTCGATTCTCCGCTCAAAGGTCCCGGAGAAAGCCGCAGCTGACTAGTGGCCAGCTAGGCAAGGGCGAGTAGCCCGGCTAATACGAGCGCTCCCAGTACCGCCTCTAGGTGCATGAGCCTGGCCTTACGCCGGTCCAATCTCTTCCACTCGTCAGAGTCTATCGCCATTTTGGTCCTGGACGTGCCAAAGGCAATGCCGGTTGGCTCGTGGAGGTCGTAGGTGCCCCTGGAGGCGTGAAGCACACAGAAAGACATTGTTCCCTCTAGGGCTGCTAGCAAGCCGACATAGAACGGGAGGAAGAGGAAGAGGCGGAAAACGGGGGAAACCGACCCCAGAGCAAGAATGTCAAAGCCAGTGAATACGGCTATTATTCCTACTCCTGTGGCCAGTCGTATGGCCCGTCCCCGGGTGCCAATATTGCACTTGCCAGGGACATATTCCGGGGGCATTTTTATCGACTTTTTGAAAAGAGTAACAAGCTTCATTTGTGGCCCCCGACACCTAGTTAAGTACAGTTGGCGGGCACTTCCACGGTCTCACCGGAAAAGGATAATCAGCTTAACCCAGCCCGGACCCCGCAGACCACCTACCCTGTTGGAGGCTCCGTGATGAGCCGGAGGAAGACAAGACCCCGAGATGAGGTCGGACACTATGTCTGCCCCAACTGCGGCAGTCCAAGCCTGGTTCGAGATGCCGAGACCGGCGAGGTCATATGCACCAATTGCGGCTTCGTCTTATCCGATCCTGCCGAACAATATGCAGCGCCAGTTCCCAGACGAACGGAGGAAGGACTCCTTGAAAGCCAGTCAGGACCGCCCGGAAGATTCTCCGCTTTCGACAAGAATCTCTCCACGATCATTTCCAGAGCGCAGGCGTCGAACAGGTCGCTGAGTGCTGACGAGAGGTTGCAGCTTTGGCGTCTCCGACGAACCCAGCTCCGCGCGTCCGCAGGATCATCTACCGCTAGAAATCTGTCACGGGCAATGAGTCAGCTCCGAGGACTGGCGGGACGACTGAATCTGCCGGAGGTTGTTACCGAGCGGGCGGCTCTAATGTACAGAAGAGCGCTCAACAAAGGCCTCGTCAGAGGCCGACCGATAAACGGGATGGTCGCAGCCTCGACCTACGCAGCGTGTAGGCTGACCGATGTGCCGCGTTCTCTGAGTGAGATTGCGAAAGCGTCAGGGATGAGCAGGAAGCTTCTCGCCCATTACTACAGAGCCCTAGTCCGTTCTCTCGATGTGACCATGGCGATAGAAGACCCATTGAAACGTGTCTCGAAAATCGCCTCCCGAGCGGGAGCGGACTCCCCAACAGAGATGTTGGCAGGAAAAATTCTAAGGGAAGCCATCCGACTGAGAGTGAACGTCGGAAAGGACCCGGATGGTTTGGCAGCAGCGGCACTCGACCTGGCCGCAAGAATACGAGGGTCAATGGTTATGCAGAGAGACCTTGCAAAGGCGGCGGGCGTATCGGAAGTGACCATCAGAAGCAGGATGAGAGACCTGAAAGCAGCGGCAAAGTCTCTTGGTCTACCTGAGGTTGCGTAACAGTCACTGGACTAGTTGTTCTCAGGTAACACGAGTCTAAACCCAGCTTGGGCCTCGCCTAGGCTTCTGCAAGAGGAGGTTGTTGAGCCAGCGTAGATGCTGGCGTAGGTCAAGCCTGGAGGGCTGGAAAAAACGGAACCTTACGTAGCCGCGACCCTAAACATCGGAACAATCATAGTAGACGCTCTGATGATTCTGGTTATTGCCAAAGAGCCACTCTCCTACTTCCGACCGTACAAGACCTATTTCCTAACGATCTACGCTTTCTTCAACGCATTTCCAATTTCACAATTGATCTTAGTCTTTTACCCCGATGAATTCCTGATTAGACTCAGCGCTCAAGCCTTCGCAGCCGCGGCAGCGATTATTGCTACCTTGTGGGGACTTTTGGTTACCAAGCTGTACGTCTATCCAGAAAAGTTCTCGCTGCGGTCGGCACTAGCAAATCCACTTAGGACGACTAACCTTGCTTACCTGCTCTACCTAATTCCGATGATGTCATTGGTAATCTTAGCATCCGTAGATACGACATCAATAGATCCAAGCGCTAGCAGAGTAGCGGTCTACGTTTTTGACAACACATCGTATCGAGCGGTTGGCTTCAGCAATCTCCTTCTTGATGCTGCCGCAATAGTAATTACGACCTTCACAGTCTATCCATTTGTAACGCTATCTCGACTCCGATCGCAACTCAAGGATCGTGAGGTCAGAAACGCTCTCAGAGTCATCTCATCATCCTTCGCGGCAATCGCAACACTGTTACTAATCGGCTACTCGCTGTCAAGCTTCGGATACAGCTTGCTAGGGTTAGTGCATCTCGTTTGCGTAGCTCTTCTAGTCGTTGCCGTTCGCGGCTTCAAGAAACCGACCTTTCTGAGAGCATTCCTCGGACTAGTACCCTCACTGGGTCCAAATCCAGCTGTGATGCGGGGCGACCAAATAGTTCTAATCTATGAAGATGATAAGGCGAAAATTACCCCCATTGCTAGGTTTGTCAACGAGGGGGTCAATCAACAAAACCGGGTCTTGTATTTTCAATCTGATGACGAGGCAACTGCCCGAGAAGAACTCTCAAGAAACGGTGTTGATGTAAAGCATAACCTGACCAAGGGAAACCTTCGACTACCGTCCATCGACAGTCTCTACCAAGGCCCAAACCTTCTTGACGAAGAAGCAGCAATTGGGCAGTGCCAAGAACTCGCTAATGAGACCAAGGCCCTGGGCAAGAATGGGCTACGGATAGTGATAGACTACGGCGATAGTATCAAGCGTCCATATCAGAGATTCGTCAAGCACATCGCGGACCCCAGATGGGCCACTCCGGATCACTATGTGCAGGTAATGATGACTTTTGCCAACCACGCTTTCGAGAACGAGAAAACAACCCTTGACCTTCTGAAATCGAAGGTTCCTGTCATCGACCTAACCGAGTCGACCGACGTATTCTCTCGCACAGTCGGGCTGTCTCACGATGAGATCGCTGGTCAAAAAATTCTACTGGAATATGAT
>WNEY01005118.1_pt1 | contig 10115 bp, 6 predicted proteins | sample 5400531 | NCBI WGS metagenome assembly WNEY01 (sample SAMN13153338, study PRJNA577476) | soil metagenome | isolation source: 200 cm saprolite under Douglas fir tree site 1 | place: USA:California | collected 2015-04-18
GGCGAGGCGGGAGGGAGCAAGCCGGGCACGCGGGCAGGCTGAGCGGCGCCCGCCGGTCTTTGCGGCTGGCCGCGGCTAAAGGACTTCGCGGTTTCCGAGATACGTCCGCAGGACCGCGGGAACGCGGACGCCGCGATCCGCGGTCTGGAAGTTCTCGATGATGGCAGCCAGCAGCCGCGGCGTGGCGACGGCGGTGTTGTTCAGCGTGTGCGCGAACCGCACCGCTGAATCGGTGTCCCGGTACCTGAGGTTCGCGCGCCTGGCCTGCCAATCGTGCAGCGTCGAGCAGCTATGCGTCTCGCGGAAGCGGGCCAGCGAGGGGAACCAGGTGTTGATGTCGTTCATCCGGAACTTACCCGGGCCCATGTCCCCGGTGGCGCACTCCACCACCTCGTAGTGCAGGCCGAGGTCCTGCAGTATCCGTTCGGCTGTGGACAGCAGTTCGGCATGCCAGCTTGCCGACTCGGCCGGGTCGGCCTTGCAGATGACGAACTGCTCGACCTTCTCGAACTGGTGCACCCGCAGCAGGCCGCGAACGTCTCGGCTGGCGCTGCCGATTTCGCGGCGGAAGCACGGCGAAATTCCCGCGTAGCGGATAGGCAGCCGCTTGGCGTCCAGGATTTCGCCCGAATGCAGGCCGACCAGGGCCACCTCGGCGGTGCCAGCCAGGAACAGGTTATCCGCGGGCAGCGCGTATGTTTCCTCGCGGCCTTTCGGGAACATGCCGCTCCCGATGAGCGGTGCTTCCTTGACCAGGGACGGCACCGAGATCAGGGTAAAATTCCTGGCCTGGAGCAGGTCCAGGGCATAGGAATGGACGGCGCGCTCCAGCAGGACCATATCGCCGGTCAGCGCGTAGGCGCGCTCGCCGGCCGCCTTCCGCGCGCGGGCGAACTCCGCCCAGCCGCGCTGCTCCAGAATGTCGACGTGATCGAGCGGATCGAAATCGAATTCCGGCCGCTGCCCCCAGGTCTTGATCGTGACATTCGCCGACTCGTCGGCACCGACCGGGGCGCCGTCCCAGGGGATGGTGGGCGTCAGCAGCAGCAGGTCCTGCAGCCGCGCGCTGGTCTCGGCCAGCCTTTCCCGCAGTTCGCGCAGCTGGCGGTCCGAATCTTCATGCTCGGCGCGCAGCTCAGCGCGGCGGCCCTCGTCCGCCTTGGCGAACTGCCGGGCGAACTCCTTTCGCCGGGCCTGGGCCTCGTCGACCTCGAACTGCAGCTTGCGGGCAAGCTGATCGAGATGGAGTAGCTCATCGACGTCCAGGTCGATGCCCTTGACCCGGATTGCCTCCTTCACTATATCGGGATTGTCCCGAATGAAACGCTTGTCGAGCATGTAGTCGCGCCAGCCTTAAGTTGACCTGCAGATAGGTGGATCAGCCTAGACAATGAACGCTACCAACCGGCAGCCGAGTCAGCGGCCGGATGACGCCCAGCGGCGGATTATCTCGATGCGCGCCCGGATCTGGTCGCCGGTGGCCTGCGGCAATGACGGCCCCCCGCAGGCGCGGCGCAGGTCCGCGTGAATCACGCCGTGCGGCTGGCCGGTCCGGTGATGCCTGGCCGCGATCAGCAGGTTCAGCTCCTTGCGCAGGGCGGCGAGGGTTTCCCGTGCCGCCGGAGGCGGCACGGGCACCGGCGCCGGGGCAGGCGACGTTGCCCCGCCGCGGGCGGCAGTCGCGGCCGGCCCTGGCGCACCACCGCGGGCCCGTTTCACAGCGACGGCAGTTGCCCTGAGCTGAGCGGCCTGCCGGTTCCGCAGCAGCAGCCCGACCTGCTCAGGATCGAGCAGCCCGGGCAGGCCGAGGTAATCCTCTTCCTCGGCCGAGGTGCCGAACTCGCCGCCGTCGTACAGCACCCGGTCGAAATGCGCGGACGCCGCCAGCGGCCGGAACGGCCCCTCGCCGAACTCGTCGGCGGTATCGCGCCGCCGCTGGGCCGCGTCAAGCTCGGCTTCGGGGTCGGTGTCATCGTCGCGGCCGCGCAGCACGTGGTCACGTTCGGCCTCGATCTCGGCGGCGTAGCCGAGCAGGGCGGGGATGGAGGGCAGGAACACGGACGCCGTCTCGCCGCGCCGCCGGGCCCGGACGAACCGGCCGACCGCCTGCGCGAAGAACAGCGCGGTGCCCACGCTCGTCGCGTACACGCCGACGGCCAGCCGCGGGATGTCCACGCCCTCCGAGACCATCCGGACGGCCACCATCCACCGGTCGGCGGATCCAGCGAACGCGGCGATCTTCCTGCTGGCCGCCGGATCGTCGGAGAGCACGACCACAGGCCGCGCCCCGGTCACCCGGCGGAGCAGCCCGGCGTAGGCTCGCGCGTCCGCGTGATCGGTCGCGATCACCATGCCGCCGGCGTCCGGCATGCCCCGGCGCACTTCGGTGAGCCGGCGGTCCGCGGCCGCCAGCACCCGGGCGACCCACTCCCCGTCCGGATCCAGCGCGGTCCGCCAGGCCTGCGCGAGCTGATCGGTGGTCATCGGGGCGCCGAGGACGCCGCTGATCTCGTCGCCTGCCCTGGTCTGCCACCGCATCTCGCCGGAATAGGCGAGGAAGATGACCGGCCGCACGACGCCGTCGCCGAGTGCCGGACCGTAGCCGTAGACATAGTCGGCCGAGCTGCGCCTGCCGCCGTCGGCGTCCGGCGCGTAGGTCACGAACGGGATCGGGTTGGCATCGCTGCGGAACGGGGTTCCGGTCAGCCCGATCCGCCGCCTGGCCGGCTCGAATGCCACCCTGACCGCCTCGCCCCAGGACAGCGCGTCGCCCGCGTGGTGGATCTCATCGAAGATCACCAGCGTGCGCCGGTTCAGCGTGCGCTGCCTGTGCAGCGCCGGATGCGCGGCCACCTGCGCGTAGGTCACCGCGACGCCGGCGTAGTCGGCTGACGCCCGGCCCTGCGCGTTGCGGTAGGCCGGATCCAGCGCGATGCCGAGGCCGTGCGCCGCCTGCGCCCACTGGTGCTTCAGGTGCTCCGTCGGCGTGACCACGGTGATCGCGGCTATCTCGCGGCGGGCAAGCAGTTCGGCGGCGATCGTCAGCGCGTAGCCGGTCTTGCCCGCGCCCGGCGTTGCCACCAGCAGGAAGTCGCGCCGCGGCAGGCGGAAATACTCCTGGTAGGCAGCCCGCTGCCAGTCCCTGAGGGGCAACAGAAGATCGGGTTTAACGGGGCCAACGGGGTGGCATCGATCGCCATGGGCCGCGGAGGAGGGGGTGCGCACAAGGCCGGAAGGCTACCAGCGGCAGATACGGAAAGCCGGTCCCGCCACGGCGGCGGCCGGCGTCACGGCGGCGAACGCTTGATCACAACGGGGGCGCCGGGGGTGAGCAGGTGCAGCTCGCCCCGGATGGTGATCGTCAGCGGAGCGCCCTCGTCCACGAGGTAGCGCTCCTCGTCGTGGCTGAGCCGCACGCGGACCTGCCGGTCGCGGAATCGCAGGGAGAATTCGAGTGAGTTCCAGACCCGCGGCAGGCTGGGCGAGAAGGACAGCTGGCCGTCGAAGTCGCGGACGCCGCCGAACCCGAAGACGAGCGACGACCAGACGCCGGCCGCCGACGCGATATGGACTCCGTCAGAGGCGTTGCCCGCGACATCGGCCAGGTCCATCAGCAGCGCGTACTCGAAGTACTCGAGGGCCTGGCGGTGGTTGCCTATCTCGGCGGCGATGATGCTCTGCACGCACGCCGACAAGGACGAGTCGCCGGTGGTGAGCGGGTCGTAATAGTCGAAGTTGCGGCGCTTCTGTTCCTCGGAGAACTCGTTGCCAAGCAGGAACATCGCGAGCACGATGTCGGCCTGCTTGAGCACCTGGCGCCGGTAGATCACCAGCGGGTGGTAGTGCAGCAGCAGCGGGAACTTCTCCCGCGGTGTGCCATCGAGATCCCAGATCTCCCGGCTGAGGAACGCGTCGTCCTGAGGGTGAATCCCGCGCTGCGCATCGAACGGCACGTGCATCGCCGCCGCGGCGCGTTCCCACGACTCGATCTCGCCGCGCTGCAGCGCGACGTCGTGCACGATCGCGGTGTAGTCGTCCGGTCGCTCCTCGCGCAGCCGGCGCAAGGTGGCGGCGGCATAGTTCAGGTTCAGCCGCGCCATCAGGTTGGTGTAGCAGTTGTCGTTGACCACGGTGGTGTACTCGTCGGGCCCGGTCACGCCGTGAATGTGGAACTTCTCGTCGGTGCCGTAGAACCCAAGGTCCGCCCACATCCGGGCCGTCTCGACGAGCACCTCTGCACCCATCCCGCCGAGCAGGCGTGCGTCACCAACGACACTGGCGTACTGCCGGATCGCGTAGGCGATGTCGGCGTTGATGTGATACTGGGCGGTGCCCTGCTGGAAATTGGACGAGGCCTCCTCGCCATTGATTGTCCGCCACGGGAAGAGCGCGCCCCGCTCGCTCAGCTCGCGGGCCCGCTCCCGCGCGCGATCGAGCATGCTGTGCCGGAAGCGCAGCACGTTACCCGCGATTCTCGGCTTGGTGTAGGACAGGAACGGCAGCACGTAGATCTCGGTGTCCCAGAAGTAGTGCCCCTCATAGGCCTGCCCGGTCAGTCCCTTCGCCGGAATGCCGGCCCCCTCGGCCCGCCAGGACGCCTGCGCGACCTGGTAGAGGTTCCACCGGATCGCCTGCTGGGGCCGCACGGGGCTGAGCCGGGTCTTTACCCGGACGTCGGCTCGGTCCCAGAACCGGTCGAGATTCGCGCGCTGGCTCGCGACGAGACTGTCGAATCCGTCCCGGACCGCGCGGTCCAGCGTCCGGCGGCATCGATCGACGAGTTCGGGCGCAGGGACGCTGCGGGAGGACTGGTAGGTCGCGTACTTGGTGATCCTGATCGGCACGCCCGGCAGCGCGTCCGCCGTCATGATGATCTCGCTCGTATCCGCGCCGGCCGACCCGGCGACGGCATACGGGCTCGCGGCGTCGATCACGTGGTCAACGCCAACGCCAAGCGTCATCCGGCTGTTGGTGGTCTGGTAGCCGAGCAGGATGCGCTGGCCGGCCAGTTCCGCAGCCCGCCCGTTGAGCACCGGTCGCGGCAGCACGGTGGCGAGACGGGGATCGGGCGGCTGGTATTCGGGCAGATTGTCGGACGGGCGGGCATCCTGGCGGTTGAGGACCAGCGAGGAGATCGCGACCGGCGCCGGGTGATCGAGCATCGTCACTTCGTAGGTCATCGCGACCACGTGGCGGTGCTCGAGCGAGACCATCCGCTGTGTTCGGACCCGGACATGCTTTCCGGCGTTCGTGGCCCACACGAGTTCACGCGACAGCGTACCGGCCCGCATGTCGAGGATCCGCGCATATTCATCAATACGCGCGGTCGGCAGGAACAACGGCTCATCATCCACGTAGAGCTTGAGCATTGTCGCGTCCGGCACGTTCACGATCGTCTGCCCTTTGCGCGCGAGCCCGGGCGCCGCTTCCGGATGCACGATCGGCCACGTCTCGTGAAAGCCGTTGATGAACGTGCCAGGGGACAGTGCCGGGCGCCCCTCCTCGAAGCTACCGCGGATCCCGACGAAACCGTTGCCGAGCGAGAAGACGGTCTCCGCGCGATCGGCGAACTCATCCGAATAGCGGGCTTCCACCACACGCCACTCGTCGGGCGGGTAGAGATGCTCCGGCGGCAGGACGATGTCACGCTTGATCATGATTCGACGGTAATCCAGCGCGCGGCATACTGACAGCCGGCACCGGGCCCGAATCTGCCGTCGGCATGGCCGGAGTCGTGGTCACCGTGGTCCGGGCCAGGCCGCCATCGCGCTGGGCGGCTGGGGCCCGGGCACATGGTCAGCCCGGCTGCTCGCTGGCGCGGCGGCGGGCCGGCTCGCGCCCGGCCGGCTGGCTGGGCCGCGGGCGGGACGGCGCCGCCGGGACCGCGGCCACTCGTGGCTTGCCTGGCAGCAGCTTCAGCTCCTCGCCATGGTGCAGGATCCGCAGCGACTCGCCATCGCCGAGGAGGTATCTGGCCACCGAATCGGTGACCTCGACGTGCAGCCGCAGTCCCCGGATGAGGAGGGTGAACGCGAGCCTGGTGAGAGCAGGGGGGAGCCGCGGCGCGAAGCTGACGGTCCCGTTCCGGAGGCGCAGTCCGCCGAAGCCGCCCACCAGCGCTACCCAGGTTCCGGCCAGGGCGGCAATGTGCAGCCCGTCGCGGGTGTTGTGCTCCAGGTCCCGCAGGTCCATCAGGGCCGCCTCGCCGAGGTAGTCGAAGGCCAGGTCAAGATGCCCCACCTCGGCGGCGAGCGCGGCCTGCGTGCACGCGGAGAGCGAGGAATCGCGCACCGTGAGCGCCTCGTAGTAGGCGAAGTTCCGCGCCTTCTGCTCGGCGGTGAACTCGTCCCCGCGCAGCGCCATGGCCAGCACCAGGTCGGCCTGCTTGAGCACCTGCTTGCGGTACAGGTCGAAGTAGGGGAAATGCAGCATCAGCGGGTACTGCTCCGGCGTGCAGCTGGCGAAGTCCCAGACCTGGTGCCTGGTGAAGCCTTCGGCCTGCTGGTGCACGCCGAGCGACTCGTCGTAGGGGATGCACATGGCGTCCGCCGCGTCGCGCCAGGCTGCGGACTCCTCGTCGCTGACGCCGAGCTCGCGGGCCCGGCCCGGGTACCGGTGCGCGGCGTCCGCCGCCGCCAGCAGGTTCTGCCGGGCCATCAGGTTGGTGTAGACGTTGTCGTCGCCGAGGGCGCTGTACTCGTCCGGGCCGGTCACGCCGTCGATGTGGAACTGGCCCGCGGCGTCATGATGCCCAAGGTGCCGCCACAACCGCGCGGTGTGGGTCAGCAGGTCCATTCCCGGTCCGCGGTCGAATGCCTCGTCACCGGTGGCGTCGACGTACCTGATCACCGCGTCGGCGATGTCGGCGTTGATGTGGAAGGCGGCGGTTCCCGCTGGCCAGTAGCCCGAGCACTCGTGGCCGGCGATCGTCCGCCACGGGAATGCGGCGCCCTCCAGCCCGAGCTGTGCAGCCCGCTCGATGGCGAGCGGCAGGGTGCTGTGCCGCCACCGCAGCGCGCTCGCGGCAGCAGCGGGCATCGTCAGGGTGAGCACAGGCAGCACGAAGGTCTCGGTGTCCCAGAACGCGTGCCCGTCGTAGCCGGTCCCGGTCAGGCCCTTCGCGGGGATCGCCCGGTTCTCCGCGCGGGCCCCGGCCTGCAGGACGTGGAACAGCCCGAAGCGCACTGCCTGCTGCACCTCGGTGTCGCCGTCAATCTCGACGTCGGCCCGGTCCCAGAAGTCGTCCAGGTAGCCGCGCTGCTCGGCCAGCAGTCCGTCCCACCCGGTTTGCCTGGCGGTGCTCAGCGCCGCGCGTACCTGGTCGCGCACCGCGGACAGCGACCGGACGGCCGACCAGCCGTACCCGACGAACTTGATCACGCGCAGCCGCTGTCCCGGCTGCAGGACCGTGGTCGCGGTGACCACGCCGCCGTCCGTGGCCGAGCGGGACTCGATCCTGGTCCCCGGCGGCCCGTCGATCACGTGATCCATCGCGGCGCCGACCCGCAGCTCGCTGTTCTTCGTCATGTGCACCACCACCACGGTGGCCTGATCCGCTTCGCAGAACTCGCTCGTCAGCGGCCGCGCGAGCACGGCGGCCACCCGCGGGTCCCCGCCCGGCTTCGGCAGCTGCTCGTTCGCGAGCAGCTCGGACTGCACGGCGATCCTGGACTGGCCGTTAAGCGGCTCCACCTCGTAGCAGACCGCCGCTATCGCCCGCTGGGTGAACGACACCAGCCGGACCGAGGAAACCCGGACCGACCGCCCGGCCGGCGACACCCACTCGGCCCGCCGGCGCAGCACCCCCGCGCGGAAGTCGAGTACTCGCTCATGCGAGCGCAGCTCGCCATACCGGACGTCGAACGGCTCGTCGTCGACGAACAGCCGGATTAGCTTGCCATTGGTCAGGTTGATGACCGTCTGCCCGGACTCGGGGAAGCCGTAGCCTGCCTCTGCATAGGGCAGCGGGCGGTCCTCGTAGACACCGCTGAGATAGGTCCCGGGCAGGCCATGCGGCTCGCCCTCGTCCAGGTTGGCCCGCCAGCCCAGGTGCCCGTTCGAGAGCGCGAGCACCGACTCCGCCTGGGCGAGCAGGCTGAGATCGAGGGTGATCTCCCGGAGGCACCACGGCTCTACCGTGAACGCCGCTTGCCGTATCACGCCTGGTCCAGCAGCTCGGCGAGGTCGGTCACCACGATGTCAGCGCTGTCGAACATCTCTTTCCATGCGACGGCGTGCACAGCTGCCGTCTTGGTGAGGACGCCGTCGAGGTCGAAGAGGCAGCCGCGGATGCCGTCCGGGAGGCCGAGGCTCATGCCGGGCTCACCACCCGTAGATCCGGGCCGGCAGCTCATGCATGGGCGCCTTATCCGGGCCGGGGTAAGTGATCATTACCACGATATCGTCCGGGTCGCGTCCCTCCACCGCCGTGGCCTGCTCACTGATGCGAGTGTCGCGGTGGGCCGAGCGCCGCTTCAGCGCCCGCTCGCACCGGTCAAGATCCTCCTTGCCGTCGGCGGTCCAGATGACGTACTGGACGCCCACGCTGCCGAGCGGATGGGCGGCGTTGCTGCCCATCGCGCGCAGGATCAGCTGGGTTCCGCCGGAACTGGTCAGCAGCGCGGCGGTGGTGCTGTGGTCGATCACCTCCAGCGCGAGTACCTCCTGGTAGAAGCTCACCGACCGCTGCAGGTCATGCACGAAAATCACGACCGAATCGACTCGGGCACCGTGCGCCATCTTCACTGCCCTCCAGTCTGGATTGATGCGGCAGCGCCACCAGTCTCGCCTGCCCGTGCTCAGGCCGGCTCGGCGCCCCAGGCGCAGATTGGTACCGCAGGCCGCTGCTGACAGTCGCAGCGCACGCGCCCGATGCCGGTCGAGGCCCCGGTGACCAGCGCTGACTTGATAGCGAATCCTTAGTGCCGAGGCGGAGAGGCGCTAAGTGCCGAGGCGGAGGGCGGCGGGGGCGCTGGCGGGGACGGCGGCTCATCTGCCTGACCGGAAATCGAGATCCTGGAAAGCGGGCCGGCTCGAAGACAGGACCACACGGCGAGTCCTGCGCCGGCCGCGACGCCAAGCGTCATGAGCCCGAAGACGAGCCGTATCGGCATCAGCTCGGCCAGCATCCCGCCCAGGAGTGCGCCGGCCGGCTGGCCACTCCAGGCGATCAGCCTTCCCGTGGTGTTGACGCGTCCCTGCAAGCGATCCGGCGTGAGCAGCTGACGAACCGTGATTGCCACCATGATCACCAGTCCGTAGCTGAGTTCGTAACACGTGAACAGCAGCAGCGCCCAGCTGTAGCCAGGCACGATAGCCAGGAGCGCGAGAATGACCACGTTGGCCAGCATGAATGCGGCCATCAGGCGACCGATCATGGAAAGTTTTACAAGTCTTGGTACTGCAATGGCAGAGATAAGGCCGCCTAGCTCACCAGCGCTGTACAGTAATCCCAGCCGCACATCCGTGCGCACCAGGTGCAGTGCCCGGTTTGCGTAGACCACGAGCAGTCCGAATGTGCCGCCCCAGCTCACGCAGATAGCAAACGTCGCAATGGTCATTGTCCGGACGACGGGCTGGCAGCACAGAAACCGGAGCCCATCCGCTATATCCTGGCGGACACGGCTATTTCTGCCTGGTCCTCGCGGTGATCTTTGGAAATGTCGCCGGATAGCGGTAATTAACAGCGCCGACGCGGCGTAGCTTGCGGCATCCAGGCCGAGTACATAGGCGGGTGCAAGCACGGTGATCAAGCCAGCGCCCAGGGCTGGCCCGATCAGCATCGCGATCGAGCCCGACGACCCGACCATGCTGGTGGCGGCGGGCAGTTGCGAGCGGTTAACAAGCGCAGGCACGGCGCCGAAGCTAGCCGCGTCGAACCATACAAAGGTAGTGGCAACGCCTAGCGCGACAACGAACAGCTGAGGCGCAACTAGCAGGTGGAGGACTGCGGCGGCCGGAATGCTGCCCAGCAGGAGTGCGGCGGCAACGTCGGATAGCGCCATGACCTTGCGCTGGTTCACGCGGTCAGCTAGAGCACCGGCGAACAACCCGAGCGCCAGGTACGGCACGACCTCGATGGCGGCTAGCGACGCGGTCGCCGCGGGCGACCCAGT
>WNEY01005119.1_pt1 | contig 10114 bp, 8 predicted proteins | sample 5400531 | NCBI WGS metagenome assembly WNEY01 (sample SAMN13153338, study PRJNA577476) | soil metagenome | isolation source: 200 cm saprolite under Douglas fir tree site 1 | place: USA:California | collected 2015-04-18
CACCGCTGGGCAGCAGGACTCCCGCCATGCAGCGTAAAGCGGTCGTCTTCCCTGCACCGTTGCGGCCGAGCAGGACCAGGCATTGGCCTTCCTCGACGCTGACGGTCAGGTCCTGGAGCGCAAGCACGTCGCCGTAGCGCTTGGCGAGACCTTCGACTTCCAGCATGGGCTACTGGATTCTGACGGGGGATCCCCTCTAAGTTGGCGATTTAGGCGGCGACGGGAACCGAGTCTCGACACCTGGCCCGTACCTGCGAAACGAGCGGCGACCTGACCGCATGATCGCCACGAGCGAGGCGACGAACCCCGCCGCGCCGACAAGCAGGACGACGTAGACGGGCGCTCCGAAACCTGCGGCGGCGATGGCAGCGATGGCCCCTCCAACCGAGGCAACAATCACCCCGAGCATCCCGGGCAGGGTGACGAACGCATGAAACACGGTACCCAGGGTGGGCGCGCTGGCCGGGTCCAGGCCTAGCGTCTGGAGCGCTCCCGTGATGTCGTCATGTGGGCTCGTGATGAAGTTCGGCTCGAGCTCGGGATGCAACTCCAGGTATCCGTGGCGCAGCCGGTTCATCCCGACCACCCACTTGTAGTCGTCGCGGTTGAGCATCAGAAGGCGCCGAATGGTGGCAATGCCGGTGAAGAAGACTAGGGTCAGCATGAAGACGGCGACGGTAATGAACGTCGGCCCGAAGCGGTCCGCCTGAGCGACGAGGGCCAGCGCAATCACGGCGCCCGAGAGGATGGTCAGGAACATGTTCACGCGCCCGAGCGACTCCTGGTAGGTCAGCGATCGTGTCGCAAGCAGGCTCCAGTGCTCGGTGGCGAGGACCTGGAGCTTGGATGCGGTCGATGCGTCCCGGACCGGCGGAATCTCTGTCGACATTCTTTCCTCCTAGTCTCGAGGCAAGTAGCGGGGCAGGTCGGCAAGCGACTTGAACGCGCGAGCTTCGAGGAACGAGACAATCCCATCGTGGACCTCGGCGATCGCCTTCGGGTTGACGAACGTCGCTGTGCCGACCTGGACCGCGGTGCAGCCGGCGACCAGGAACTCCAGCGCGTCCTCGGCTCGCGCGATCCCGCCAATCCCGATCACGGGGATGCGCACCGAGCGCGCCGCCTGGTGGGCGAGGTGAACCGCAAGCGGGCGGATCGCCGGTCCGGACAAGCCGCCGGTGCGGAAGCTCAGACGCGGCCGGTACGCGTTCAGGTCGATCGACATGCCGACGAAAGTGTTGATCGCGCAGAGCGCGTCGGCACCGGCCGACTCGACCGCCCGCGCGATGACTCCGATATCGCTGACCATCGGCGTCAGCTTCACCCAGACCGGCAGCTTCGTCCGCTTGCGCACCGCCTCGGTAACCGCGGCCGCGGCGCGGGGATCGTTGCCGAAGAACATGCCCCCCTGCTCGACGTTCGGGCACGAGATGTTGATCTCGAAGCCCGCCACGCCCGGGACGCCGTCCAAACGCGAGGTGAGCTCCGCGTACTCCGAGGCGGACTCGCCGTTGATGTTGACCAGCACCGGGAAATCCCACTCCGCCCACTGGGGCGCGTAATCGCGGACCAGCGCGTCGGCGCCCGGCCCTTGCAAGCCGATCGCGTTGAGCATCCCGCTCGGCGTTTCCGCGATGCGCGGCGGCGCGGTGCCTTCGCGCGGACGCAGGAAGATGCCTTTCGACACCATCGCGCCCAACGCGCGACGCTCCAGCAGCGGCACTTCCGTGCCATAGCCGAACGTGCCCGAAGCCGCAAGTACCGGGCCGCGCAGTTTCATGCTTCCGACCGCGATCGACATGTCAGGGGTCATGCGCCCACCGCGTAAGGGAGATGCGCCGGCAGGGCGCCCCAATCCACGTCCGCGGCGCGATAGACCGGGCCTTCCTTGCACGCGCGGTCGTAGCCGCCGCGCTTGAGCGGGACCGCGCAGCCCAGGCACACGCCGGTCCCGCAGCCCATGTACGTCTCCACCGCCACCTGCGCCTCCGGCCATCGCTCGGCGGCCGCGGCGAGCATGCGGTTCGGCCCGCAGGCGATCACGACGTCCGCGTCCGGCGCCGCCGCGACCGCGGTGCCGGCTATGCCTTGCGAGCCGTCGTCGGTGGCCCAGATCACCGCGTCCCCGTCCTTTTCGGCACACAGCTCAGCTGCCGTGCGCGCGCCGTGCACCCACGTGACCTGCATGCCCGCCGCCCTCGCGTCGCGAGCCGCGAGCAGCATTGGCGCGACGCCGAGACCGCCGCTGACCAGCACGGCTCTCCTGGCGCCGCCACCGAATTCGAATCCCCGCCCCAGCGGGCCGAGGCAGCTGAGCCGGTCGCCGACCTCCAACGCGAGCATCTGCGCGGTGCCGCCGCCGACCGCCTTCAAGATCACCTCGATGTGCTCGCCCTCCGCGCGGTAGACCGAGAAGGGGCGGCGCAGAAGTGGGCCTCCGGGCCAGCCCAGGTTGACGAACTGGCCCGCGCGCACGGTGGATGCAATCTCCGGGGCGCGCATCCCGATCACGAACATGCCCCGGGCGACCTGGCGTTTGCCGGTCACCGGCGCGTCAAGCACGAACAGGATCAGTCCTCCCCGCGCGCCATTCGTCGATGGTTCGCACCTCGAGCTCGTCGGCCGCGACGACGGCTGACTCGAGCAGGGCGGTGGCCGTGTCCAATGAGGTGAGGCACGGGATGCGCCGCTCGACGGCGGCCCGGCGGATCTCGAAGCCGTCCTTGAAGACCGGGTTTCCGTCGCCCGGGTCTTCGTAGATGTTTGACATCGTGTTGATGACGAGCTGCACCTCACCGCGGACGATGACGTCCAAGACGGTCGGGCCCTCCTCGCCGATCTTCGCGACGACGCGAGGCGAGAAGCCCGCCGCGCGCAGCGCCCGCGCGGTGCCATCCGTCGCGACCAAACGACACCCGAGCTGGATGAGGCGAGACACGATCGGGAACAGCTCGGGCTTGTCGGCGTCGGCGATCGTGAGCAGCGCCGCGCTTCCGCGCTCGACGTGCATGCCCGACGCGGCAAAGGCTTTGCGCAGCGCCTCGTTCAGCGTACCGGCGATGCCGATCGCCTCGCCCGTCGATTTCATCTCGGGACCGAGGTAGGAATCCACGGCGGGCAGCTTGTTCATGGAGAAGACTGGAGCCTTCACCGCCACCAGGTCCCGCGGCGGCACAAGGCCCGTCGCCCAGCCGAGATCGGCCAGCTTTGCGCCCAGCATCACGCTGGTCGCGAGCTTGACCATCGGCACGCCGGTGACCTTGGACAGGAATGGCACCGTGCGCGACGCGCGCGGGTTGACCTCCAGCACGTAGACATGGCCGCGGTGCACCACGTACTGCACGTTGACCAGACCGCGCAGACGCAGCTGGCGCGCGATGCGGACCGTGTAGTCGACGATGCGGTCGATCTCAGCGCGCTCCAGGCCTTGCGCCGGATAGACCGCGTAGGAGTCCCCCGAATGGACGCCCGCCCGCTCGACGTGCTGCATCACGCCCGGGATGACGACCGTGTCTCCGTCGGAGATCGCGTCGACCTCCACCTCGGTGCCCTGCAGGTACTTGTCGACGAGCACCTGGCCGCGCGGCATCGCGCTGATCGCCCACACCATGTAACGCCGAAGCTCGTCGCGGTTGCGCACGATCTCCATCGCTCGCCCGCCGAGCACGTAGCTCGGCCGGACCAGCACCGGATAGCCGGCGCGATCCGCGATGGCTTCGGCCTCTTCGACCGTGGTGGTGGTGCCCCCCATCGGTTGTGGGATGCCGATCGCATCCAGCGAGCCCGCAAACGCTCGGCGGTCCTCCGCCAGGTCGATGGCCTCGACGCTCGAACCCATGATCGGGATGCCGTGCTGGTCGAGCTGCTCGGCCAGGTTGATCGCGGTCTGACCGCCGAACTGGACCAGCGCGCCAGCCACCCGCTCGGTCCGCGCGACGTTCAGAGCGCCGTCGAGGTCGAGCGGTTCGAAGTAAAGGCGGTCGGAGGTGTCGAAGTCGGTCGACACCGTCTCGGGGTTGGAGTTGACGAGCACGGCGCGCACGCCGTTGTCGCGCAGGGCCCATGCGGCGTGGACGGAGCAGTAGTCGAACTCGATTCCCTGGCCGATCCGAATCGGGCCCGATCCGATGACGATCACGGTCTGCGTCGCGACCGGGGTCGATTCAGTCTCCTCCTCCCAGCACGAGTAGTAGTAGGGCGTCGCCGCCTCGAACTCGCCGGCGCACGTATCGACGAGCTTGTAGGTGGGTGTGGATGGTGGAACGGCATCGCCGCGCAGCGCCGCGATCATCGAGTCGGAGAATCCGGCCCGCCTGAGCTCGCGAACGTCGCCTTCGACCTCCAGCCGCACGAGGTTGGCCAGCCGGTCGATGAACCACCGGTCGATGCCGCTTCTTTCCGCCAGTGACTCCGCATCGGCGCCGTTGCGCAGCGCGTCCAGGAGCGCAAACAGGCGGCGGTCGTTGGGCTGGTCGATCGTCTCCGGGCCGAGCTCCCACGCTGCTGGCGGCTTCTGCTCGAGTGACCTCATCGCTTTGGTGAGCGCCGCCTCGAAAGTGCGCTCGACCGCCATTACCTCGCCCGTCGACGCCATCTGAGTGCCGAGCCTGCGGTCACCCGCGGGGAACTTGTCGAACGGCCAGCGCGGGATCTTGACGACGCAGTAGTCGAGCGCGGGCTCGAAGGCCGCGAAGGTGCGGCCCGTGACCTCGTTGCGGATTTCCTCCAGCCGCCTGCCGACGGCGACCTTGGCGGCCACGCGCGCGATCGGGTAACCGGTCGCCTTCGACGCCAACGCCGACGAGCGGCTGACCCGTGGGTTCACCTCGATCACGTAGTACTCCGAGCTCTTCGGATCCAGCGCGAACTGCACGTTACAGCCGCCCTCGATGCCGAGCGCGCGGATGATGCGGATCGCCGACGAGCGCAGCATCTGGTGGTCGCGGTCGGACAGCGTCTGCGCCGGCGCGACGACGATCGAATCGCCCGTATGCACTCCCATCGGGTCGAGGTTTTCCATGTTGCAGACCGTGATGCACGTGTCCGCGCCGTCGCGCATCACCTCGTACTCGATCTCTTTCCAGCCCCAAAGCGAGCGCTCGATGAGCACCTGGTGGATCGGTGATGCGGCAAGGCCTCGGACGGCCACGCGCTCGAGGTCGGCCTCCGTGGTGACGAAACCACCGCCGGTGCCGCCCAGCGTGTAGGCCGGGCGGATGACGAGAGGAAGGCCGTTCCGGGCCGCGAACTCCATGACGTCTTCCATCGATTCGCACACCCGCGAGATCGGCACCGGCTCGCCGATCTCTTCCAGCATCTGCTTGAAGGCCTGGCGGTCTTCCGCCTTGCGGATCGTGTCGATGGTCGCGCCCAGCAGCCGGACACGGTGGCGGTCGAGGACGCCCGCGTTGGCCAGGTCGGTCGCAAGGTTGAGCCCGGTCTGTCCACCGAGCGTGGGGAGCAGGGCGTCTGGCTGCTCGCGCGCGATGATCCGCTCCACCGCCTCGACCGTGAGCGGCTCCAGGTAAACGCGGTCGGCGACGTCCTCGTCGGTCATGATGGTCGCGGGGTTGGAGTTCACGAGCACGGTCTCGATGCCCTCCTCGCGCAGTGCCTTGCAAGCCTGCGTCCCGGCGTAGTCAAACTCGGCCGCTTGGCCGATCACGATCGGCCCCGAGCCGAGGATCAGTACTTTGCGAGGCCGCGGCTGCTCCTTCATTCCCGCGACCGCTTTGGCGACCGGCGCGCCTGTGCGCACCATGTCGATGAACCGGTCGTAGAGATGCTGGTTGTCCTGGGGACCAGGACAGCCCTCGGGGTGATACTGGACGCTGAAAGCCGGCAGCCGGCGGTGGCCGAGGCCCTCGACCGAGCTGTCGTTGAGGTTGCGCTGGGACACGTAGAAGTCGCCGGCCGGGATCGACGCCGCGTCCACCTGGAACTCGTGGTTCTGGCTGGTGATGTGCACGCGGCCGGTGTCGGCGTCTTTGACAGGGTGGTTGGCCCCGTGGTGGCCGTACGGCAGGCGCGACGTGGTCGCGCCGGCGGCGCGACCCATGATCTGGTGGCCGAGGCAGATGCCGAACATCGGGATCCGGCCGAGCGCCGCGCGGGCCAGCTCGACGGGACCGTCGAGCACCGCCGGGTCGCCAGGTCCGTTCGACAGCACCAGGCCCTCGGCGCCGCTCGCCTGCACGTCCGCCCACGTAGCGGTGTGAGGCAGTACGACCACGCGGCAGCCTCGCTCGCGCAGCGACCGCAGGATGTTGGTCTTGACGCCATAGTCGACGACGGCCACGAGCAGGCCGGCGCCGTCGCTCCGCCGGCGGGTCCGCAGCTCGGGCGGCAGCGGCTCGAGCCACTCTTCCTGTTTCGTCCGCGAGGTCTCGGCGACCAGGTCCTGCTCCGCAAGCGGCGTCACGCGTTTCGCGGCGGCCACGAGCTCGTCGAGCCGTGCCTCTGTCGGCGCGGCGGGCTCATGGACCAGCACCGCCCGCTGCGCTCCATTGATTCGGATATGGCGCGTGAGAGCACGGGTGTCGATCTCCGTGATCGCGGGAACGTTCCACCGTCGCAGGTACTCGTCGAGCGACGCCTCGCTCGAGTGATGGCTGGGCGCGGGGCAAGCCCAGCGCACAATCAGCGCGCGCGCCCACGGACGCGCCGATTCGGCGTCGGCGTCGCGCACGCCGTAGTTGCCCTGCAGCGGGTAAGTCATACAGACCATCTGACCGGCATACGAAGGGTCGGTCAGCACCTCCTGGTAACCCGTCATGGCGGTGTTGAAGACGACCTCTCCTTGACCCAGGGCATCGGCCCCGAGCGGCACACCGACGAAGGAGCGGCCGTCCTCGAGCACGAGTACCGCAAACGCCTTCTCAGCCGGCAACGATCACCGCCTGGTCGATTCCGTCTTCCTCGGCCATGAGGACTTCGATCCGCTCTGAATCGGCGGTCGGAACGTTCTTGCCGACATAGTCGGGCCGGATCGGCAGCTCGCGGTGGCCCCTGTCGACAAGGACCGCCAGCTGGATCGCGCGGGGACGCCCGAAGTCCATCAGCGCATCCATCGCCGCTCGCGCTGTGCGGCCGTGATGGATCACGTCGTCGACCAGCACCACGACCTTGCCGCCGATGTCGGGCAGGTCGCTTCCCGACCGGTGGCCGTCGTGCGGCCGGAGGTGCAGGTCGTCGCGGTGCAGCGTCACGTCGAGCCGGCCGAAAAGGACCGGACTCTTCTCGAGCGTGGTCAGGATCTGGGCGAGGCGCTGCGCTAGAACGTCGCCCTTGCTGACGACGCCGACGAGCACCACGCCATCGACGCCGCGATTGCGCTCCACGATCTCATGGGCGATGCGCGAAAGCGAGCGGCGGATCTGGTCCGCGTCCATGACCGTGGCTTTGAGGCGTCCTTCGGTGACGCTCATGACGTGGCCGACCCGGCGGGGACAGCGAGAGACTCGGTGGCCAGGCGGCCCAGATGGGAGGAGCCGACGAGCACCGCAGCGAGCGCATCGTTGCATGCGCGAGCGAGGAGCGCATACCTGCTGGGGTCCCCGTGCCGAAGGCACGGGGGCAGTGGGCTGCATGGGCGCCGAAGATCCGCTGGCCTCGTCGGGGCGGTCACGATAGCAGCTTGTCGAGGAGGGCCATGCGGATGTGCAGACCGTTGCGGGCCTGGCGGAAATATGCCGCTCGCGGATCCTCATCGACCTCGGGCGCGATCTCGTCGACTCGCGGCAGCGGGTGCATGAGGATCGCGTACTTGCGCATTAGCGTCATCGACGCCTTGTCCATCCGGTAGACGCCCTTCACCGCGTTGTACGCCTCGGGGTCTGTGAATCGCTCCTTCTGGATCCGGGTCATGTACACCACGTCGACGTCCGGCAGCACCGCGTTGAGATCCTCTGTCTCGACCCACGGCACATGGTGCTCGTCGAGATGCGCTTTCAGGTCGTCGCCCATCGCAACCTGGGGCGGAGCTACAAACCAGAGCTTGATGTCCTTGAACTTGCTGAGCAGGTAGGTCAGCGAGCGCACGGTCCGGCCGTTGGCCAGGTCGCCGACCATCGCCACACGGACGCCGTCGATCTTGCTGAGCTCGTCACGGATCGTGTAGAGGTCCAGCAGCGCCTGCGTCGGGTGCTGGCCCGGGCCGTCACCAGCGTTGATGATCGGCACCGCGCTCACCGCTGCAGCGCGCTTGGCGGCGCCTTCCTCTTTGTGTCGCACCACAATGACGTCGGCGTATCCGCTGACGATGCGGATCGTGTCCTCGAGCGTCTCGCCCTTCGCCGCGGATGAGAATTCGCGGGCGTTGTCAGTACCCATCGTCGTCCCGCCGAGACGCAGCATGGCCGCCTCGAAAGAGAGTCGGGTCCTGGTCGAGGGTTCGTAGAAAAGAGCGGCCATCACCTGGCCCGCGAGCCGTCCGATGAAGTGGTGCGGCTCGCGCTTCATCTCCTCGGAGCGAACGAAAAGCTCTTCCAGGAGAGCGCGTGAGAACTGCTGACTCTCGACCACGTGACGGAGTCGGGACCCGACGGCCATCAAAAAACCTCCTTCCCAGGCTCACTGGCCCGGACTTAAAGGACTTCGCGCGAAAGTCTATCAACAACCGGTAACTTAGGCGGGCGATGAACAAGCGACCAGGCCAGGTGAGGGTCACTATCGATACGGGCTACTGCTCGTTCTGCGGGCGACCCCGTAATCTCCGCCGTGAGGAGCACCAGCTCGGCACCCTGGTCCGCAGCATCGTTACGTGCGAGAGCTGCCACCGGACGCTGTCGAGCTCAGTCGGCGTCGCGTCCGCCGAACCGGCCGCCGCCGAGGAGCCGATCAAGGCGGAGGCGCCGGCGAAGGCCGGGGTTCCAGTCAAGGCGGCATCGCCCGTCAAAGCAGCGACGCCCGCCAAGCCGAAAGCGCCTGCCAAGCCGACGCGCACTCCAGTCAAGAAGGCCGCCAAGCCCGCCGCCAGAGGCGGCAAACCGACGTCCACCGCGACGAGGCGAGTCACCAAGAAGAAGTGACCGAGGTGGCGGTCAAGGTCGATCGCCTAGAAAAGGATCTGGGGTCGAACAAGGTGCTGCGCGGCATCTCGTTCGAGGCGCACTCGGGCGAGATCTTCGGGCTCCTCGGACCCAACGGCGCGGGCAAGACCACGACGCTGCGGGTGATCTGCACCCTCCTCTCCCCCGACGCCGGGTCTGTCGGAGTGCTCGGATTCGACACCCAGGTTGCGCCGCAAGAGGTGCGGCGCCGCGTCGGCGTCGTGACGGCCGAGTTCGGTGTCTATCCGCGGCTTTCGGCGCGCGAGAACATCGCGTACTTCGCTGAGCTGAGCGGCGTGCTCGACGGCGAGGTCGGCCGCAAGGTCGATGCGGTCATCGATCGGCTCGACATGGGCTCGTTTGCGAAACAGCGCGCGGAGACGCTGTCCTCAGGCCAGAAGCAGAAGGTCGCCATCGCGCGAGCGATCGTCCATGACCCTCCCGTGCTGATGTTCGACGAGCCAACGTCCAACCTGGACGTGCTTGCGTCGCGCGAGATCCGTCAGTTCATGGTCGAGTCGAAGGGCCGCGGCAAGTGCGTCATCTTCTCGACGCACGTGCTGCACGACGCCGAGCGGCTATGCGACCGGGTGACGATCATCCACCAGGGCCGGGTTGTGGCGAGTGGTTCGACGGCTGCGGTGCGTGGCGGATTTCAAGACCTGGAAGATTCGTTTCTATCGCTCGTCGAGGCCGCGAAATGAGCTCGCTCGCAATCGTCTTCCGGAAGGAGATCCGCGAGATCCTCCGCGACCGCCGGACGCTGATCGCCATTGGACTCGCAGTCCTGGCGACGCCGACCGTGCTGTTTGTGATCTCTCAGGTCTCGACGCGAACGGCGACCCAGACCTACACCGTCGGCTACTCGGGCGACATTCCAGCCGGGCTGGACGTCCTGTTCGGCGCCACGGGGCTTCGGCTTGAACGCGTAGATGACCCCGCGGCCGCGGCCAAGCGCCAGGTCGACATCGGACTCGTCTTCACGCCCGCCGGCATCGATGAGTACTACGACCCGAGTCGGCAAAGCGCTCAGATCGCCGACATTCGGGTCCAGACGATTCTGG
>WNEY01005121.1_pt1 | contig 10113 bp, 8 predicted proteins | sample 5400531 | NCBI WGS metagenome assembly WNEY01 (sample SAMN13153338, study PRJNA577476) | soil metagenome | isolation source: 200 cm saprolite under Douglas fir tree site 1 | place: USA:California | collected 2015-04-18
AGCGCACCAGGGACTGGTCCACGCCGCCTTGATAAACAAGATCTTGCAGCAAGCGCCCCACCGGATCATCCGCAAACACCGTCACCACCGCCGTGTCCAGCCCAAAGCACCGCTTCAATCCCCGCGCCACGTTGTATTCGCCGCCGCCTTCGCACACCTCAAACGACCGCGCCGTCGCAATGCGTTTCTCCCCCGGATCAAATCGCACCATGACTTCCCCGAGGCTCACCAGGTCCCAGCGGCATCCCTGCTTCGCTTTGATTTTCAGACTCACGCATGCCCTCTCAAGCGATTCTGGCCGGCTCCAGTTTAGGCGCCAAAATGTGAATCAGGAACAGCGCAATCAGATATGCGCTTCCCGCCATCAAAAACGGAACCATGTAGCTGCCGGTCCATTGCAGCGTGTGGCCAACCACTTCGGCGATAAGCATGCCGCCGATCGCGCCCGCCATGCCGCCGATGCCGACCACCGAGCCGACAGCGCGCGCAGGAAACATGTCCGAAGTCAGCGTGTACAGATTGGCGGAAAATCCCTGATGCGCCGCCGCGGCAAGGCCGATTAACAACACCGCTCCCCACAGGCTTTCGATCCGATACGCAAAAATGATGGGAGTAACGCAGAGCGCGCAAACCAGCATGGTGATTTTCCGAGCGGCGTTGACGCTGCTGCCGTGATGAATCAGCCGCGAGGAGAGCCAGCCACCCGCAACGCTGCCGACATCTGAAATCAAGTAGATAGCCGCGATGGGATAACCGATTTTCATCAGCGCCAGACCGTGTTGGCGTTGCAGAAAATCCGGCACCCAGAAGAGATAGAACCACCAGATGGGATCGGTAAGAAATTTCCCGGCGACGAAGGTCCAGGTCTGCCGGTGCGGCAGCAGCGCGGACCACTTGATCTTTCCGACCGGCTCAGCAGGATCGCAGCGAATATACTCTAGCTCCGCTTTGGAAACGCGCGGATGCTCCTCCGGCTTTCGGTACAGCAAAAGCCAAAACACGAGCCAGACAAATCCGAGCGCCCCGGTCAGCAGAAATGCCGAGCGCCAGCCCCAATGCAGCGCAATCCACGGCACCACCAGCGGCGTGATAATGGCGCCGGCGTTGGTACCGGCGTTGAAGATTCCCGTGGCCAGCGCGCGCTCTTTTTTGGGGAACCATTCGGCCACGCACTTGATGCTGGCGGGAAAAACGCCCGCTTCCCCGAACCCCAGCGCGACGCGCGCCCCCGCAAAGCTGGCGAAGGAACCCGCAGCGGCATGCGCCATCGACGCCAGGCTCCAGAAAGCCATCGCTAGCGCGTAACCCGCGCGCGTACCAAAGCGATCGATGAGCCGGCCAACGAGCAGCATGCCCGCCGCATAAGCAATTTGAAAATAGGAAACCAGGTGGCCGTACTGGATGTCGTTCCACCCGAAGTCCTGCTGCAGCGTGGTCTTCAGCACGCCGAGCACTTGCCGATCGATGTAGTTTTTCGTGACTCCGAAGAGCAGCAGCGCGCAGATCACCCAGCGGAAATAGCCCACGCGATTCGAAGCTGGCGCGCTCGTCAGCTTGCCCTCTTGCGCTGAGTCGAGATTTGTCGGTGTTGCTAAAACACTGGATGGAGCAATGGGACGCGCAGGGTCCATGTAGAGACTACTTTTTCCGGCCCGCTTCTAGTCCCGTAGTCCCCGTATCAAATCCTGCCTGTACATTCACCACTCCAAATTGTCGGTCCTCGACTTCGCGATGCGCCGCCATGGCCCACAGGAAACAGATGCGGTGGCCGGGAACAGAAACGTTGGGATGGAATCCGCTAGGGATGAGCACCGCGTCGCCTTCTCGCACGACGCTGACCAACTCCGGATTCTGCGTGTCATTGTAAACAAGCTGAATCCCATACGCCGGCTCCGGCATGTCGAAGTACACGTAAATTTCTTCCAGCAGTGCCGCATGCTCGTGCGGCGGCCAACTCGTCCAGTTGCCTGGCTCCGCCTGCGTAATTCCCGCGATCAGCCGCCCGGCTTCAATATTTTTTGCCAGCAGCATATAAAGGTGACGCATACATCCCGGGCTGCCCGTCGTGAACTGTAGGCCGGGATCCTTGGCGATTTCGGAAGAACGCACCACCTGCAACGGATAGCGGTTGGCTACGTCGCAGGAGAATTCCGCGAGATCCGCCGAGGCGCGTGTGGCGATTTTTACGATGGAATCGCGCGGAATGTACATCGCGTCGCGCGCGCCAAGCGCCACGTCGTTCTTGTCGACCGTTACCGTCGCCTCGCCGGACAAACAGATCAAGCCTGTTTCGCGGTCCCCAGTGGAGAACGATTCGCTGGGTTTGCCCGGATTCAGGATGATACGACCGTAGGCGAGATGGCGCATCGCGCTGTTCGCCGGCGATACCGAAATGCGCCTGCCGCTGTGCGCGTTGGTTTTGCGAAAAACGTTTTTCTCAGTGGCCGCTAAGACCGGAGCGCTCATCGAAGACTCCTTATAGTTCCTCGGCGAATATAGAAATCCCCTGCTTTCCTGTCAAACCAGAAGACCTGAACCTGATTTTAAGCCGAACACGGAGCACTACCAACTGTGCATCGTTCCATCCAGCTTCCGGTTGATCGGCAAATAAGCGCGACGGTACGCATAAGTCGCCGCCAGCTTTTCATCCAGGTCCACGCCAAGCCCCGGTGTATCGCCCGGATGCATCATCCCCTCCGCAAACGTATAAGAGTGCGGAAACACGCGATCCGTCTCCTCGGAGTGACGCATGTACTCCTGAATCCCAAAATTGCTCACGCTCAGATCAAAATGCAGCCCCGCCGCCAGGCATACCGGACTCAAATCCACCGCACCGTGCGCTCCCGTCCGCACGTGATACATCTCCGCCAAACTCGCAATCTTCCGCAACGGCGAAATCCCTCCCGAATGCACCACCGCCATCCGAATATAGTCAATCAACTGTTCCTGAATCAGCCTCTGGCAATCGTAAATCGAGTTGAAAACTTCCCCTACCGCCAGCGGCGTCGTCGTATGCTGCCGGATCAGCCGAAAACTTTCCTGCAGCTCCGCCGGCACCGGATCCTCCAGCCAGAACAAGTGGTACGGTTCCAGTTCCTTTCCCAGCCGCCCCGCTTCAATCGGCGTCAGCCGGTGATGCACGTCATGCAGCAAATGCAGATCCGAGCCAAATTCCTTCCGCAGCCGTTCAAACAGTCGCGGCACAAAATTCATGTACAGCTCGGAGCTCCACAGATTTTCCGTCGGGGCATCTTTCTCCGTGGGTTCGTAATACATCTTTCCGTGCCCCACGCCATACGTGCTTCCCAGCCCAGGAATTCCGCTCTGCGCGCGAATCGCTTTGTAGCCCAGCCGGGCATACTCCGCCACCGCGCGTACCGTCTCCTCAATATCCGCGCCGCTGGCGTGCCCATAGACCATCACCGCATCCCGGCACGCCCCGCCCAGCAATTGATACACCGGCACATTCAGCGCTTTCCCTTTGATATCCCACAGCGCCGTGTCTACCGCCCCGATCGACGCCATGGTCACCGGACCGCGCCGCCAGTACGCCCCCTTATAAAGGTATTGCCAGATGTCTTCGATGCGCCGCGCGTCTCGTCCAATCAGCAGCGGCACCACATGCTCCGAGAGATACGCCGCCACCGCCAGCTCCCGCCCATTGAGCGTGGCATCCCCCAGGCCGTAAATCCCGTCCTCGGTGGTCAGCTTCAGGGTGACAAAATTCCGCCCCGGGCTGCACACAATCACTTTCCCATCAACGATTCGCATAGTTAGTCCAGATCCTCGCTCTTCACCCAATAGGGGACGCCGCCTCCGTTGTAGTGGCGCAACATGCTGCGCCAGTCCCCTCAACGCCCCAGCCACCCTCCATCCACCACCAGAACGTGCCCGTGTACGTAATCGCTAGCCCCCGAACACAAGAAAACCGCCGCCCCGCCAATGTCCCCCGGCTCCCCCCACCGCCCCGCGGGAATGCGCTCTAGAATCTGCCGGCTCCGCGTAGGATCGTTCCGCAGCGCCGTCGTATTGTCCGTCGCCACGTACCCCGGAGCAATTGCATTCACATTGATCTTCTTACTGGCCCATTCATTGGCCAGCGCTCGCGTCAATTGCGCGATTCCGCCCTTCGCCGCCGCATACGCCGGAACCAATATCCCTCCTTGAAACGAAAGCACCGACCCAATATTCACAATCTTTCCCGGTCTCCCCTGCCTAAGCATCCACTGCGCCGCAAGCTGCGAAAGCCGGAATACCGCCGTAAGATTCACCGCGATCACTTCGTCCCAATCCTCCCCCGAATATTCCGCTGCCGGTGCGCGCCGGATAATCCCCGCATTGTTCACCAGGATATCGATCGACCCCAGCTCACCCACCGTCTTTTCAATCAATTCCGGTGAAACCGCCGCGTCCGCCACGTCCCCCGCGACATAGGCTGCCTTTCGTCCCAGCCGTCGAACCTCCTCGCAAACCTCCCCACAGTCTCCCGCCCGCCCATGACAAACCACATTCGCGCCCGCCCCAGCCAGCGCCACCGCAATCGCCGCCCCAATCCCCCGGAGCGACCCCGTCACCAGCGCATTCTTCCCATCCACCCGAAACGCATCCAAGCTCATAACCTCCACCAACTACTAGATTTAGCAATGACCCCCGCAGCGCCTTTTATGGAGTGCGGCGGTCTTGCCGCCGCTTTTCCACAGTCAACCTCGGCGCCCACAGTTTTACCCGCTGAGGGCCGCGCTTTGCGTCACTTTTTCCTTGACATCTGCTATCGAGGGAGTTATAGTCTCATGCATATAAATCCACGTCAGCGGCAGACACGTGCCGCTTTTTTTTTGCCCAACGGGTGTTTTTCCTAGTCACTTTTCCGAGAAATCCTGCCCTAATGTAAGTAGCTTTAGAATCAACACTTATAAAAGTGTGTGAAAACAAAGGACTTTAACTCCCTTTAGAATGAACACTTGTGAAAGGGGGGGGTGCACGATCACACCCCCAGCCTCGGCCTTTCCCTCCGCACAAAATCCGTGTCCTGAATCGGTTCGGATTCGCACTCCACCGCGATGGTAGTCACTGGATCGTCCGGGGGCTCGGTGGGCAGCCCCGTAAACCGCACTCGAAACCGGTCTTGCTCGAATTTCACCGCCTGCCCCGTGGCTAGCAGCCGCGCCGACTTTACGCCGGTCTTCAGTCCGGAGAGCGCCACGGTGTCCCCGGGCCAGAAATACACGTGCATGTACAGGGTGTTCCCATTGCGCGTAAAGTTCGCGTAATCCGATCGATGCGGCTGGCAGCGGTCCTGCGTATGCACGGACTCTCCGTTCCGCGCCGTCCAGTGGCCCACCTCCGTCAGGATGCGCACGGACTCCTCCGGAATCGAACCGTCTGGCCTCGGACCGATGTTCAGCAGATAGTTGCCGCCATCGTGTGCGCAGTAAACCAGGTTGCGCACCACCGTCTTCGCGCTTTTCCAGTTGTCGTCCGCTTTGTGATAGCCCCAGCTTTCGTTTAGCGTCATGCAGCTTTCCCACGCGCGCCCGCTTTTCGCCGCGACAATTTCCTGTTCTGGCGTGGAGAAATCGCCGGGCAGCGCGTTGCGATTGTTCACAATGATGTCCGGCTGCAGCTCGAACACCATTTTGTTCATGCGCTCGGATTCCCATCCGGCCGCATCCAGCGGCCAGGAAACGTCGTACCACAGCACGTCCACTTTTCCGTAGTTGGTCATCAATTCGCGGATCAGCCCGTGCGTGTACTCCACGAATCGCTTGCGCGCATTCTCATCATTCGCGCAGCGCGCGCCGTCCGGATGGTGCCAATCCATCAGCGAATAATAAAAGCCGAAGCGCAGCCCCTCCGCGCGCGCCGCTTCCACATATTCGCGCAGCAGATCCCGGCCCGGCCCTTGTTTTGGCGCGCAGTAATTCGTCAGCTTAGTGTCGAAGTTGCAGAAGCCTTCGTGATGCTTGGAAGTCATCACCATATATTTCTGCCCGGCTTGCTTGGCCAGTTTGGCCCACGCCCGCGCTGCATTGGGCTTCGGATTAAAGCGTTTCGCCAGTTGCTCGTATTCGGCCACAGGAATGCCTTCGTTTTCCATCACCCATTCGTGGCGCCCCAGCACGCTGTAGAGTCCGAAGTGGATAAACATCCCGAAGCGCGCCTCGTGCCACCATTGCATGCGGCGATCGCGATCTGCGTCCGGCGCATCGGAAGTTTTTTGCGGCAGGCTCGCCTCCGCGCCCGAAGGAATCGGCGTAGTCTTTGCCGAAGTGGCTAGCGTGACCAGCGATGCTCCCGTCCCCGCCAGCCAGTCCCGCCGCGGGATGCGATTCGATCTCATGCGCCCTCCTCCTGTCTTTTCGCCATTCCGAATCAGAATCTTTCCTCACGTCAAAGCGCGGTCGAGATGCACGTAGCCGCCATCGACAAAAACATGCTGCCCGGTGATATGGCTCGCCTGTGCCGAAATAAGAAACAAAACCATGGCCGCAATTTCCTCCGGCCTCGTCATTCTCTTCCCCAGCGGAATCTTCGCCACAATCTGCTTTCGTTTTTCTTCGGGATTCGGGAATGTGCTCAGCCACTGTTTGTAAAGCGGCGTGTCCACTTCCGCCGGAACAATCGCGTTGACCCGTATTCCGTACGGCAGCAGCTCCGCGGCCCATTCTCGCGTGAGCGAAAGAATCGCGCCTTTCGCCGACGCATATCCCGAAGTTCCGCCCTGCCCGGTCATTGCCACCTTCGACGCCACGTTCACGATGCACCCCTGCGCTTCCTTCAGCGCCGGCAACGCATAGTGCGCGATGTTGTAGTAGTGCAGCAGATTCACCTCGAGCGAACGCAGATATTTTCCCGGGCTGCCGTGCTCGAGTCCCACGTTGTCGTTCACTCCCACGTTGTTGACCAGCACATCCAGCCGCCCGAACTTTCGCAGCGTCTCCTCCACCGCCGCGGAGCAGCTTTCCACGCGCACCAGGTCCGCCCTAACAAACTCACCGCGTGCGCCCGCCTGCCGAAGCTCGGACGCTAACTGTGTTCCGGCCGCTTCGTCCTTATCGACAAAAACCGGAATTGCGCCTTCGCGCACACAGCCCCGCGTGATCGCTGCGCCGATGCCCTTCGCACCGCCGGTGATCAAAACAACTTTGTCTTTAAGCTGCAAATCCATGCTGCGCTGCTTTCAGGCCGTAAAATCGCGCGACATTGCCGCCGAAGATTTTCTCTCTGTCCGCTTCCGAATATCCTTTCACGTAATCCTCGATGACCTGCTTCACCTGGCGATAGCTCGCCGCCAGCAGGCACACCGGCCAGTCCGAACCAAACATCAATCGGTCTGCGCCGAAGGCGTCAAAGACGACGTCCAGGTACGGCCTGAAGTCCTCAGCCTTCCACTTGTGCCAATCGGCTTCAGTGACCAGCCCCGACACTTTGCAGAAAACATTTTTGTTCTGCGCGATTTCTCTCATCTGCGCGGCCCAAGGCGCAGTTTTCCTGGCTTTGATCTCCGGCTTGGCGAGGTGGTCGATCGCAAAGCGCTGCTCGGGAAGGCGAGCTGCGAGCTCGAGCGCGGCGGGCAACTGCTTGGCGTAAACGAGAATGTCGTAAGTGAACCCGAACTGGCGCAGTTGCGCTACGCCTTTCACGAAATCGTCGCGAGCAAGGAATCGGTCGTCCTTTTCGGCTTGCGCAACGTGCCGAAAACCCCGCAATTTCTCGAAATGCGAAAAGTGCTCCAATCGTTCGGCTACACGCGGCGACGCCAGGTCAACCCATCCAACAACTCCAGCGATGCGCGCGTCTCTCCTCGCCAGATCGAGCAGGAAGCCGGTTTCGTTTTCGGATTGATCCACCTGAACTGCCACGGATGCATCGATGCCATTCGCGGCGCGTTCCTCGGCGAATTGCTCGGGCAAGAAGTCGCGCTTCAGGACCGCCATTTCGTCAGTGATCCACGCGTCGCGCGCGGCGTTGTAGCGCCAAAAGTGCTGATGCGCATCGATCTTCATGAAAAGCTTGCGATGCCTCGCATTCCGATAGCAGCGATCAGCCGCGAAGATTGAAAAAGCCGCCGTCAATCGGGTAGTCCGTTCCGGTGATGAACGCGGACTCGTCCGAGCACAGAAACAGCGCCAGCGCCGCAACTTCGTGCGGCTCGCCCATGCGTCCGATGGGCTGAGACGCGGAAAGCGCGCGAAACATTTCCTGCTCGCGGCCGGGATAATTTTTCTTCAGGTAGCCATCCACGAATGGGGTGTGCACGCGCGCCGGCGAAATGCAATTGCACCGGATCTTGTATGGCAGATAATCTTTCGCCACCGAATACGTCATAGCGACGACCGCGCCTTTGCTCATGGAATACGCGAAGCGATCCGCCAGCGCCGCGGTGCCGGCAATCGAGGCCATATTCAAAATGACGCCGCCGCGAGACTTCATGTGCCCGATCGCGGCGTGCAAGCAGTTGTAAACCCCTTTCACGTTCACGCGAAAAAGCCGGTCGAAATCCGCTTCCGTCGTACTTTCCACCGTGCCAATGTGCGAAACGCCGGCATTGTTCACCAAAATGTCCAGCGGACCTTCGCGCGTGATTTTCGCAAACACCGCTTTCGCGCTGCCCTGGTCGGAAACATCGCAAACGTACGCTCGCGCCTCGCCGCCGGACGCGGCGATCTCCTGCGCCGCGGCCGCGCCTGATTTTTCGTCAAGATCGATAATGCGCACCGCTGCGCCTTCTTGCGCAAACCGCTGGGCAATCGCGCGGCCGATGCCGCTGCCCGCGCCGGTGATTGCGGCTACTTTGCCGTCCAGACGGAACGCCTTCGAGCGTGCTAGCGCGGCGCTCAGAGCGAAACTCCTCGCTTCCACGGAATGAAATCGTTTTGCGCGAGCAACTCCGCCTTGGTGCGTATCTCCCCGCTGGCCGCCTGAATCACCCGCTGCAAAATCTCTTCGCCCATGCGCTCGATGGTGGTTTCGCCGGAAATGATCCCCCCGGTGTCGATATCAATAATGTCCGGCATGCGCCGCGCTAAATCGGAGTTCGTGGACAATTTAATTACCGGCGCAACGGGATTGCCCGTCGGTGTTCCGAGGCCGGTGGTGAACAACACCACGTTCGCGCCGGCGCCGACTTGCGCGGTCACGCACTCCACGTCGCTGCCCGGCGTGCATTGCAGATTCAATCCCGGTTCTGCGGAATATTCCGGATAATCCAGCACTCCGGTGACGGGAGACGTTCCGCCTTTTTTCGCCGCGCCCGCCGACTTCATGGCGTCGGTAAGCAAGCCATCGCGGATATTTCCCGGCGAAGGATTCATCTCGAAGCCCGAGCGCACGGCCTTGGCGCGCGCCGCGTAATCGCGCATCAACTGCATGAATCGTTCCGCCACGCTCTTGCTCACGCAGCGATTGATGAGTTCCTGCTCCACTCCGCACAGCTCCGGAAATTCCGATAGAATTCCCTTCCCTCCTAGCGCGGCGACCAAATCGGCGGCGTGCCCAATCGCTGGATTCGCGGAAATTCCGGAAAATCCGTCCGAGCCGCCGCACTTGAGTCCGAGGCAAAGTTGCGAAAGCGGCGCCGCCCGGCGCTCCGCTTTGTCTGCCTCAACCAAACCCAGAAACGTCTCGCGAATCGCCGCGGAAAGCATGGCCGCTTCCGAGGCGCTTTTTTGCTGCTCGAAAACCAAAAGCGGTTTGCGGAAATTAGTATCGCGGCGCTTGATCTCTTCCTGCAGAATCGCCACCTGCGCGTGCTGGCATCCAAGGCTCAGCACCGTCGCACCAACGACGTTGGGATGGTGAATGTACCCTGCCAGCAACGCGCAAAGATTCTGCGCATCCTCGCGCGTCCCACCGCAACCGCCTTCGTGGATCAGAAATTTGATTCCATCGACATTGCGAAAAACTTTGGCTGGCGCCAGCGCCGGCTTACTCTCTGAAAACGAAAAGTTGCGAACCTCCTCGGTGTTCCCCTCGCGATACAAGCGCACCAGCTCCGCCACCTGCCGGCGATACATTTGCGGCGCCGCGAATCCCAACTCTTCTTCAAACGCCTGCTTCAGAACGCCGAGGTTTCGGTTTTCGCAGAAAACCAACGGCAGCACAATCCAATAA